>ERZ778515.453-NODE-453-length-35600-cov-6.016486_pt1 | contig 35600 bp, 27 predicted proteins | sample MGYA00510343_ERZ778515 | MGnify/ENA primary metagenome ERZ778515 (study PRJEB29527, sample SAMN07138965) | mouse gut metagenome | material: feces | host: mouse | place: China:Nanjing | collected 2016-01-25 ...
GTACTGATTGTGCTCCTGTCCGCATACTTCTTTTTTAAAAACAGGAGAAATCCTTCCCGCTATTTTACCTGTGCAGGCGTTTTGATTATTTCCATGTTTCTGTTTTCCGTCAGGATGCATGAGCGCTATCTTTTCCCCGCCCTTATCCTGCTCCTGTTATCTTACGTCAAACGCCCCGTACAGGAAATTTTTCTGTGCTTTACAGGATTTTCCGCGCTGCATTTTTACAACACCGCCTACATTCTCTTCTTTTACAATGCGCAGACTTACAACCGGAAAGCGCCTCTCTTTCTTGTTATTTCCGCTTTGATGGTGCTCTGCGGCCTTCTTTATTACCGGACGCTTTACCGATATGACGTTCTGCGGCTCAAGGTAAGGGGAGGCGGTTTTGCCTTTACGCCCATCACACTGCCAAAACGCCGCAACAAAACGGATGAACCGAAACCGCCGAAATATATGCCGGCACCTTCGGCAAAGCCCCTGCCTTTTAAACTTGCCGATTTTATCATTATTCTTGTCATTACTGCCGTCTACGCCTGTTTTGCCCTTTATGATTTGGGCGATACCAAAGCGCCGCAGTCACAATACCTGTTGGCGCAGGGCGAATCCATTACGCTCTATGCCGGAGAGGATAAGCTTCCATCACGCCTTTACTATTACAACGGCTGCTATCACAACTGCGATTTTGCACTTGAGGTAAAAGAAAATATAAACGACGAGTGGCATACCGTGGAGGACTTGGAGCGTTTCCGCATGGCCTCCGTCTTCCGCTGGGATTCCGTTGCTCTTCCGAATAACAGCCGTTATTTAAGAATTACCTGTCTCTCGGACAAGGCCTCCATCATGGAACTGGTACTGGTCGATGAAGACGAAAATGCTTTTATGCCCCTTAACGCGCCGGACTACCATGAATTGTTTGACGAGGGGGATTTGTTCCCGCAAAATCCAAGCTTCCGCAACGGCACTTATTTTGACGAAATTTATCATGCCAGAACAGCCTATGAATTCCTGCATGAGCTCCCCACTTATGAAACGACGCACCCGCCTCTGGGCAAGAGCATCATATCCCTCGGCATATCTCTTTTTGGCATGACGCCTTTTGGCTGGCGCATTATGGGTACCCTCTTTGGCATCCTTATGCTGCCGCTCATTTATCTGATAGCACGCGGCATCACCAAAGAACGCCCCCTTGCCGGACTTGCCTGTCTTTTGTTTGCCGTTGACTTTATGCATTTTGCCCAGACAAGGATTGCTACCATCGATGTTTTTGTCACCTTCTTCATTTTGCTGATGTATTTCTTTATGTACCGCTACTGCAGAATGAGCTTTTATGATACCTCGCTTGGCAAAACCCTGCTGCCGCTGGGCGCCTGCGGCATTTCCATGGGGCTTGGCATCGCCTGCAAATGGACGGGCGTTTATGCCGGCATCGGGCTTGCCGTCCTGTTCTTTGCCACTTTGTACAGGCGCTACCGCGAGTACCGCTACGCCAAAAACGACCCTGACGGTATCTCCAACGGAATTACACACAGAAGAATCCTGCGCTGTTTTGCTTCCCACACCCGAAATACCTGCCTGTTCTGCCTTGTGTTTTTTATTCTGGTCCCAGCCGCTATTTATGTCCTCTCCTATATACCGTTTGTGGGCAGCTACGACGGATTGTTTTCCAAAATGTGGCACAACCAGTTTTCCATGCTGGATTATCACGCCAATTTAAAAGCCACCCACAGTTATTCCTCTCCATGGTACGAATGGCCCACTATGATACGTCCGATTTTCTATTATTCGGGCATTATCAGCAGCAACACCAGACAGGGCATCAGCGCCTTTGGCAACCCGCTTGTATGGTGGGTCGGCATGCCCGCTTTCCTTTATGTGGCGTACTATGCTATTTTCAAAAGGGACAAGACTGCCGCAGCCCTAAGCGTCAGCTATCTTGCACAATATCTTCCCTGGTGCTTTGTACCACGGCTTACTTTTATTTACCATTACTTCCCCAGCGTACCTTTTGTCATCTTGATGATTGTGTATGCTGCCAAGCAGCGAAAAGACCGGATGAACGAAGGAAGCTACCGAATGCTCTTCGGTCTGTATGCCGCTGCATCCGTATGGCTCTTCCTTATGTTCTATCCGGTCCTGTCAGGTCAGACCATCAGCATATCCTACGTTGACAAGCTCTTACGCTGGCTGGATAGCTGGGTTCTGATTTATGGCTGAGATTGCCGCCATACTGCTGCGGACGTTATAACGAATAAACTTCGATGTGTTTTCCTTCCCGTACAAATACGGGAAGGACGTCCAGCGGCGCTTCCACGACAATTCTTTCGCCGCCGTCATACTGCCTGCCGGTGTTTGCTTCCGTCCACGACAGTCCCGCAGGCAGGTATACGCTTCTTTCCCGCATTCCCATTTCCATAACAGGCGCTATCAAAAGGTCTGCCCCAAACATATACTGGTCCTCTGTTTCCCAACAGACTTTATCCTCAGGAAAATCAAAAAACATAGGGCGCATCACCGGCGCGCCGGTCTCGCTTGCCTGTCTCATGCACTCCCTGATATACGGACGCAGCCTTTCCCTCACAAACAAGTACTTCTTTAATATTTCATAATTGTCCTCGCCAAAGCTCCATACCTCGTTATCCTGCCCCGAAGCGAGCTGGCGCACGTTATTGATAAATTCCTGTTCCCGTTCATACCAGGGCGAGCGCTCTCCGTGCATACGGAATACGGGACAGAATGCGCCCCATGCAAACCACCTCACCAAAAGCTCCTTAAAATACGGGTCGCTGATATCGCCTCCCACAAAGCCCCCAATGTCAGAGGTCCACCACGGAATCCCCGCCATGCCCATATTAAGCCCCGCCTGAAGCTGTTCACGCATAGCCCTGAAGGAAGAATGAATGTCGCCGGACCATGTGAGTGCGCCAAATTTCTGGCTGCCTGCCCATGCACAGCGCACCAAAGAGAGGATTTCCTTTTCTCCCTCCGCCTTCAGCCCGTCATAAAAGCCCTTCGCATACATCAGCGGATAAATATTGGTACACTGAAGCGCAGGTCCCGCGTAATAGCGATAATTATCAAAGTCGTAAGGACCGTACTCCGGCTCCGCTTCGTCCAGCCAGAAAATGCGGATTCCTTTTTTATAGTAGTTTTCCTTACACTTTTCCCAGACAAACTTTTGCGCCCCCGGGTGGGTTGCATCGTAAAAGACCGTATTGCCCATCCACGTCATATGATTGGCATTGCCTCTGTCCGCCCGCACCAGATAGCCCTTTGCACTCATTTCTCCAAAATACTTGCTCCGCTCATCAATCGTAGGCCAGACGGAAACCACCGTCTCAATCCCCATCTCCTTTAATTCTGCTGCCATAGCGTCAGGATTCGGCCAGTCACGAGGTTCAAATTGAAACTCACCCTGCATGGTCCAGTGGAAAAAATCCACTACAATCGCGTCCATGGGAAGCCCTCTGCGCTTATGCTCTCTCGCCACTGAAAGAAGCTCCTCCTGATTGCGGTAGCGCAGCTTGCACTGCCAATACCCCAGGCCAAACTCCGGCATCATGGGAGTACGTCCCACCGCCGCGCTGTAATTGCGCTCGATATCCGCCGGCGTATCGCCCGCCGTAATAAAATAATCCAGCTTTTTGGTGCTCTTTGCATACCACTCCGTTTTGTTCATGCCAAAGCTCGCCGTCCCGATTGCAGGATTGTTCCAGAAAAAGCCGTATCCCCTGCTTGACACAAAAAAGGGCACGCTCGCCTGCGAATTCCGATGCGCCAGTTCCAAAACCGCGCCTTTTTTGTTCAGATGCTTTTCCTGATACTGCCCCATGCCGAATATTTTTTCATCATCATACGCCTCAAACCGCGCCGTCAATTCATAATCACTGCTGCCCTTGATTGGCTTTAGCTCTCTGGCGTCCACCCGCAGCGGCACGCAATACCGGTTGATACGGTTGCGGTTGCGCCAATATTCTTCCGTCAGGATTTCACCTTTGTCATTCAGGTAGCTTATCCACCCTTCGGCACTGACACGTGCTGTTATTTTTCCGTTTGTAAGCGTTGCCACCATGCCTGTCTGATGGTACTTTTCCCATTCGCTGCCCCGATACCACGGGTCCGTCGTATCAACTTCCTCAAAAGCAATCACCGGCGTTACCTCTTTGACCGGCTCGCACAGCGCCCAGTCATTTGCATCCATCACAGGCTCCGCTGTCATCCTCACGCGCAGGGAATCCTCCCCCCAGCACTCAATTACCACCTTTGCCGCCCCCTCCTCTATCACCAGCCGGTTTCCTTCCTGTCTTACCATTGTTTCCTCCTCCTTCTTCCAAAATACCGCCAGCCCACGCGTCCTCTCCATACACTGCCGCTTTCCGCGCGCCATTCGTTTTGTCTATTATAACGGAAAAAAGCAACTCGCGTAACCCCCATTTTAAATCGTCTGCCCATGTTATAAAGAGACAGTTGACAAAAGAAATCCTGTCAATATATAATCAAGATAAATTACGAAACAGAAAGGATTCGGTATCAAATATGAGCCTAAAGAAAACATTGGCAGTCAGCACCGCGGCACTTGCTCTGATAGGTTCCGCTCTCCCCGCATCTGCTGCCGAAATAAATGCAGACTATGTAAGTACACTGCTAAAGAACGGGACGGCAGATCTGATTCTTAACGTAGATGCCTATCGGTCGGCATACAGCGATTTGGATGCTGCTTTCGGTGATGACACAAATGCATATCTTATGCACTATCTGACTACAGGCATGTACGAGGGCAGAACTGAGGGTGCTCTCTTTAATCCTCTGGCTTACGCAGACGCCTATGTCGATATCAAGGAAACTTTCGGCGACGATATTTCCGCAGTTGTAAACCATTACGTAACCACGGGCATCACAGAGGAGCGCACGGCGGGCACCGCAGGCGGCTACGCAGATATTGCGGAGGCAGAACGCGAGGCTGCGCAGAACACTAACAGCACTGCTTACTCTTACAACGCTGCCGCCAACAGCAGCACTGCTTTGTCAGGCAGTACAAACAGCACGGCTTCGTCAGGCAGCAGCACGGGCGGCAACGGCGGCTGGGGTCATACTACCTCCATTTTTACCAATGACGAAACCACTCTGCAGCGTGTTGAATACTATAACACCGACAATCAAATGGTGGAATATTCGGTGGTTGCCAATTATGACGGCAGCACCAAGTCATATACGGAATATATCTATTCCTGCAGCACCTGCACCTTGCTGCGCACCAATACCTACGTAAACGGCGTGCTCGTATCTTCCGTATCAAACTAACGCAAAGTAAAGCAAAACAGGTCTTCTGCAGCATGGTAGAAGACCTGTTATTCATTAAAAAGAAAGGATTCTTTATGCATACGATTAAAATCATTGCGGACAGCACATGCGATTTATCAGAAGAGCTTTTGGAACAATACGATATCGGCATCATTCCCCTGTGCATTGTCATGGGTGAAAAAAGCTATTATGACAAAACGGAAATCACACCGGAAGAAATTTTTGAATGGGCTGACAAAAATCACACCACACCCAAAACAGCCGCCGTTACCTTTGAAAAAGCGTCGGAAATTTTGAAATCAGCCGCAGACGCCGGAAACGACATTCTCTTTTTGGGTATCTCCGAAAAAATGAGTACGACCTGCAATGTCATCCGTATGATAAGCGAAACCGCAGACAATTTAGACGCTGCCTGTCAAATCCGTGTCATCGACTCCATGAATCTTTCCACAGGCATCGGTCTGCAGGTGCTCTATGCCGCGCGGCTTGCCAGAGAGGGAAAGCATATCGATGAGATTGTACGGCTGGTAGAAGAACGCAGAAAAGATGTACGCGCCAGCTTTGTCGTAGATACGCTCACCTATCTTGCCAGAGGCGGGCGCTGCAGCTCCGTCACGGCTCTATTAGCCAACACCCTTAAGCTGAAACCGGAAATCATTGTGACGGACGGCGCCATGACGGTAGCCAAAAAATACCGCGGCAGCTTACAATCCGTCCTCTTAAAGTATGCCAAGGACTTGGAGCTCGCGCTGCTTACGGCAGATAAAAACTGTGTTTTTATCACACACTCCGGATGCAGCGAGGCAATCGTGGAATCCGTAAAAGCATATCTGCAAAGCTTAAACCACTTTGCCGCCATTTATGTCACACGGGCGGGCGGCGTTATCTCCAGCCACTGCGGTCCCGGGACGCTTGGCATACTGTTTTATCAAGAGGAACGCTGAGCCGCCTGCGCTCACGCTTCTTCCCCTAGCTGCAGCCGCAGCTTTTTATAGACGTGGAAAAACGCCGGAATCAAAAATGCATCTGCAAAAATCCACGCGATAGGACTCCCCATTGCCGCTGCCGGAAAGCCAAAGAGCGGCACCAGCACAAAACCGGCAAGCGCACGTGCTACCATCTCCAGCACGCCCGCCAAAATAGCAAAAGTAGGAAAACCGATTCCCTGTATCATAAAGCGAATGATATTAACCAAGGCAAGCGGAAAATAGAAGGCTGTGGTAATCATCAGAAACAACCGCACATTCTCCACAATCGTCTCAGCCAGCGCCGCATCCTTTGCCTCTATAAAAAGCCTGCCCAGAGGCGCTCCAAAGAAAAATGCCACCAAAAAGGCAATAACCGCATACGCCGCCCCCAGCTTGATGCAGGCATACATTCCCTGCTTTACCCGCAAAAGCTTCTTTGCTCCCACATTCTGCCCGCCATAAGTCGCCATGGTCGATCCCATTGCATCAAAAGGGCAAGCCAGAAATCCGCCAATCTTATTTGCAGCCGTGACAGAGGCTACCGCCATGGAGCCCAGCCCGTTTACAGCAGTCTGCAGTACGACGCTGCCGATTGCCGTGATAGAATATTGCAGTCCCATCGGAATTCCCATACCGCACAGGCTGCCCATCATATGCAGCTCCGGCTTCCACTCTTCCTTCCGAATCCGCAGAATCTCAAATTTTTTTATCATAAATATCAGACACAAAATCCCTGAAAGCCCCTGTGAGATAACAGTCGCCCACGCAGCGCCCTCCACCCCCATGCCGAGACGCACAATAAACAGCAGGTCAAGCCCAATATTAACCAGTGAAGAAAGCACCAGAAAAACAACCGGCGTCCTGCTGTCCCCCAGCGCCCGAATAATGCCTGAAAGTATATTATACAGAAATACCGTAGGTATTCCGATAAAAATCACCACGATATATGCATAGGCATCGTCAATGATATCCGGCGGCGTATCCATCAGATAGAGAATATTGCGGCAGAAAGCCACTGTAACAATCGTCATAACAGCCGAAAAAGCCACTCCAAGCCACACACTGTTGGCAACAAATTTTCGCAGACCGGCAAAATCCCCTGCGCCAAACTTATGGGCTATCGGAATCGAAAATCCCACGCAGATTCCCATACAGAAACCAATTACCAGAAAATTAACGGAACCTGTCGAACCTACTGCCGCCAGTGGATTTACTCCAAGATACTGTCCCACAATCAAGGTGTCTATCAGATTGTAAAACTGCTGAAATAAATACCCAAAAAGCAAGGGAACTGCAAACCCCAGTATCAGCTTTACCGGTTTTCCCTGTGTCATGTCCTTTGTCATCATTTCCTGCCTTTCCGCGCTGTCCTATATATTTGACCTTCCCTGTATTCCCACGCGCAATGCGCTTTCCCATGCGTCCGATATACTATATAGCACTTTACAGGGAAATGCAATAGTTTTTTCTACGAAAAGAATGTCGTTTTTTGGCAAAAAAATACCTGCCGCCAAACAAGTGACAGCAGGCAGTTTTCCATTAAAATCTTTGATTTTGATTTTACAAATACTTTTTCAACAATTCTACCTTGTCTAGCTTCTCCCACGGCAAGTCCAAATCATTCCTGCCAAAGTGTCCGTATGCTGCCGTCTGCTTGTAAATAGGACGGCGCAAATCCAGCATTTTGATGATGCCTGCCGGACGAAGGTCAAAGTTCTCACGCACAATCTTTACCAGCTCCAGCTCAGGCAGCTTGCCTGTACCAAAGGTTTCCACACAGACAGAAGTCGGTCTGGCCACGCCAATGGCATAGGAAAGCTGAATTTCACACTTGTCAGCCAGTCCTGCAGCTACGATATTTTTGGCAACGTAGCGGGCTGCGTAAGCTGCGGAACGGTCTACCTTAGTGCAGTCCTTGCCGGAAAATGCGCCGCCGCCGTGACGCGCATAGCCGCCATAAGTATCCACGATAATCTTACGTCCGGTAAGACCCGCATCACCATGAGGTCCGCCGATAACAAAGCGTCCCGTAGGATTGATAAAATATTTTGTGTCATCATCCAAGAGCGAAGCAGGCAGTACTGCGTCAAACACATACTTCTTAATATCTGCATGAATCTGTTCCTGTGATACCTCCGGATCATGCTGGGTGGAGAGCACCACTGCTTCCAGTCTGAGGGGCTTTCCGTTTTCATCATACTGCACGGAAACCTGACTCTTTCCGTCCGGACGAAGATACGGCAGCGTGCCGTCCTTGCGCACCTTGGTAAGCTGTCTGGTCAGCTTGTGGGCAAGGGAAATCGGATACGGCATATATTCTTCCGTCTCATTGGTCGCGTAACCGAACATCATACCCTGATCCCCTGCGCCAATCGCCTCCAGCTCCTCATTCGTCATCGCCGCTTCTCTCGCTTCCAACGCCTTGTCCACGCCCATTGCAATATCGGCAGACTGCTCGTCGATGGCAACCATGACGGCGCAGGTATTGCCGTCAAATCCATACTCAGATTTGTCATAGCCGATTTCCTTTACGGTGTCCCTTACAATCTTGGGAATATCCACATATGCGGTGGTTGTAATCTCACCGGTCACCAGTACAAAACCGGTGCAGCTTGCAGTCTCGCACGCCACGCGGCTCATGGGGTCCTGCACCATAAGCGCATCCAGAATGGCATCGGAGATGGCGTCGCACACCTTGTCGGGATGTCCTTCCGTTACGGATTCCGACGTAAACAATAATTTTTCTGTTTCCATTTTTTCCTCTCTTTCTGCTGCTGACGCAGCGGTACCGTATTATCACTTCTTCTGTTTCTCATTTCCGCCGACACGAAAAAAGGTCCGCTCCCAATAAGCGGACCTGATACATCAATTGTCACATCCTCTTATTGTTCGACCTGTCTTAGACAGGATTAATCGCTCAGGGAGGCACCTTCCGCTATGCGGGGTTGCCGTGGCTTCACAGATCCTATGTATCTCCACCACTCTGAATAAGGGAAATCTTCTGCATTACTGCAAAATTACAATATTTAATTTTCTGCCTACCTACCTACACAATACTCTTACCGCGAGACTTTGTCAACCTGTTTTTAATCGGAATTTCTGCATATCTCTGTCGGAGCTTACTTTTTCAATCTGCGCGCCAAGCGCCTGCAGTTTTAAATGAAAATCTTCATATCCGCGCTCTATATAATGGATTTCTTCCACCGTAGAAACGCCCTCTGCCGCCAGCGCCGCCATAACAAGCGCTGCTCCCGCACGCAAATCCGGCGCATTGATTCTGGCGCCCGTATATTTTGCCACGCCATTTACAATGGCGGTATTGCCCTCTACCTTGATGTCCGCTCCCATCCTTGTCAGCTCGTCCACATATTTAAAGCGGTTTTCAAAAATGCTCTCCGTTACAATGCTGGTGCCTCTTGACAAGGCAAGCGCCACCGTAATCTGCGGCTGCATATCCGTAGGAAAGCCCGGGTAGGGAAGCGTCTTCACCTGCGTCGGTCTTAAAGGCTTCGCCGCAACCACACGAACGGCATCGTCGGACTCTTCAATTTCACAGCCTATCTCCAAAAGCTTTGCCGTAATCGACTCCAAATGCTTTGGTATCACATTCTTTACCGTGATATCCCCTTTGGTAATTGCCGCTGCAAACATAAAGGTGCCCGCTTCAATCTGATCCGGTATAATCGCATAATCGCTTCCATGCAGTCCCGCTACACCTTTGATGCGGATGACGTCCGTCCCCGCACCCTTAATGTTGGCGCCCATGCTGTTTAAAAAGTTAGCCAAGTCTACCACATGGGGTTCTTTTGCAGCATTTTCAATAATTGTCTGTCCTTCTGCCAGCGCTGCCACCATCATAATGTTGATGGTGGCTCCCACGGATACCACGTCCATATAAATGTGATTTCCCCGAAGCCTTTCCGCATGCGCCTTAATCAGTCCATATTCAATTTTTACCTCCGCGCCCAATGCACGAAACCCTTTTATATGCTGGTCGATTGCACGACAGCCGATATCACAGCCACCCGGCAATGCTACCTCTGCACTTTTATATTTTGCAAGCATCGCACCCAGAAAATAATAGGATGCTCTTATTTTGCGAATATTGTCGCCATCCACTACCAGATTGTTTATCTGAGCGGCATTGATGGTGACCTTATGCCTCCCGCTGCGGTTGACCAGCACACCGATATCCTGCATCGCTTCCAACAGCACATTGGTATCCCGCACATCCGGAAGATTTTCTATATGAACGGTCTCATCGGTCATGACCGAAGCCGCAATAATAGGAAGCGCCGCATTTTTGGCGCCTCCTATCTCCACTTCCCCAACCAATGGATTTCCGCCCTGAATTGCGTATTGTTCCATTCTTTCCTCTTTCCGCAGACCATGGATTTTTCCGTAACCTTTTCCATGTGCTGCACCTATTTCCCCGCCAATTCACCCCTGAAAGATTTTAAACATGCAATTACTTATTTTTACCATTATATAACTATCCGGCGCATTTGTAAATACGAATACCCGTTCGGCAAATCTGTCCGTCAGAAATAGTTGAGCGGATTGACCTGCGTGCCGTTTATCAGCATCTCAAAATGCAAGTGGGGACCCGTGCTCACGCCGGTATTGCCGGAAAGCGCAATCCGCTGTCCCTGAGACACATTCTGCCCTACCGATACAAGCACCTTGCTTAAATGCGCGTAGCGGGTCTGCCTGCCGTCAGGATGGTTGATATAGACGCAGTAGCCGTAGCCGCTGCTCCAGCCTGCCTTTACAACGGTTCCGCCGCAGGAGGCAACTACCGCCGTTCCGGTAGAAACCGCCCAGTCCACGCCCTTGTGATAAGAGCTTGCTCCCTTTTTGGGCGCATTACGCCTGCCAAAACCCGAGCTCAAACGCCCGCCGGAAATCGGCTTAACATAAGTGGGCGGAACGATGGTGCCGCGCTCCACAATCTTGGGCACGGCTGCCATAACCAGCTCCTCTTTCAGAATTTCCCTGCCCGTCTCTTTGTCGTTGTGATAGGAAATAATCGCCACCACCCTGCGGTATCCCGCATGTGGCTCCTGAATGGTTCTGGTCTGCGTTGTATACCAGTCGTCCCTGTCTACATACTGAACCTCTGCATCATAGATTTCGTCGTAATACCTCGCCTCCTGCCTGTCCACGGAAAGCTCAGGCTCCGGTATGGTAATAATAAGCTCCTGCCCAACACGGATGGTCGTGTTCTCATTTTCAAGGGCATCATTCATCGCCACAATCTGGTCCATGGGGATATTGACCTTTATGGAAATCTCTGAGAGTGTGTCGCCGGCGACCACCTCATATACGGCATTGACCTCCTGCTCCTTGATAACTTCTTCAATCACCTGTGCAAGAGGCGTAAGCTGTGTGACGTCCAGATAAGCCTCTACAATCTCCACTTCCTCCGCAAAGCTCATATTGACAAGCCCCAGCTCATAATCGCCAAAATCCTTTTCTCCGGCAGGCTCCACATCCGTAAGCGCTTCGTTAAAGGCTGCCTCCACACCGCCCTTTATCTCGGGAATGCTTCCAACAGCCGGCTCTTTCGCTTCTTCCTTTGAAGTATCCGTTATCACGGCAGTCAGAACGTCAAATTCCCTGCTGTCTTCGTGTATCAGCTCCACCTGATATTTGTCCTGCGTATTGTACTGGTCGACTGCAGCCTGTAAAAGCTCCTCCACTTCTTCCCTGCTCGCCAGATTCGCCATATAGTCATTGACCTTTATGACATAAGAGCGCTGCATGGTTTCCTTGATATTTGCCGCCAGAACGGTGCGCATACGTGCTTTTATCTCCCGCGCATCGTCAACTTTGCCCCAGAGCACGGCGGCGCTTTCCAGATTCATATCCACATCCATGAATACCAGCTCGTCCGAGCCGGAAACCAGTTCACGCCTTGCAGCCTGCAGAAGCTCCTCCGCCTGCGCTTCCTCACCGACTACTCCTACGTTTTCCCCATTTAAATAAATGGTAAACATATTGTCCCCTGTCTCCTCCCATTTGGAGTAGGAGGGCAAAAAGAGTGCCGCTACAAAAAGTATGCCCGCGGCTAATTTCATATATGTATATCTCATTCTTTTATGATGTATGGTAATTTTTCTCAACATAATTCTCTAGGATTCTTTCTTTTAGTTCACAATTTTGTAACAATCGACAAATTCATTCTAACAGCATTTTTTTTAGTTGTAAAGAAATTGTTGATGTGGATATAATATTATTGTCGATTCCATTCAAAACGGAGGCTTTCATGGAGCAGATTATTTTTCACATTGATGTCAATTCTGCATATTTAAGCTGGACGGCTCTTGAGCGGCTTGCCGCCGGAGATACCGTTGACCTGCGCCAAATTCCCGCCATCATCGGCGGAGATATCAGCAAGCGGCACGGTGTCGTGCTTGCCAAGTCCATTCCCGCCAAAGCGTATGGCATCTCCACCGGAGAGCCCGTGGTAAACGCCGTTCGCAAATGTCCCCATCTTACCATAGTTCCGCCGGACCATGCCATGTATGAGAAAAAAAGCCACGCCCTGATGCAATATTTATCCAATATTTCTCCTGATATCGAACAGGCAAGCATAGACGAGTGTTACATGGATTTTACCTCTATTGCACACCTTTATCCCTCGCCTGAAACCGCTGCTGCCGCCATCAAGGATGAGATTTGCTCACGCTTTGGCTTTACGGTCAATATTGGCATTTCTAACAAAAAAGTACTTTCCAAGATGGCTTCTGATTTTAAAAAGCCCAACTTGGTACACACCCTGTACTCCCGCGAAATTGAAAAAAAGCTGTGGCCGCTTCCTGTCTCCTCTTTATTTATGTGCGGACATTCCAGTGTCAATACCTTACAAAAGCTGGGAATTATTACCATCGGCGATTTGGCAAAGGCAAATCCCGCTATTATATCCTCTCATTTAAAAAGCCACGGTATGCTTTTATGGAATTATGCAAATGGCATCGATGATTCCGTTGTGCTCAGCCAGCCGGTAAAAAGAAAAGGCGTCGGCAGCTCCACCACCCTAAGCCACGACGTCACCGACCGAAAAGAAGCCGCCCGCTTCCTGCTCTCCCTTACAGAATCCGTCAGTGCGAGCCTGCGCTCCTTCAGTGAAGCGGCGGGACTTGTCTGTGTCGAAATCAAATATAACAACTTTCAGTCCGTATCCCACCAGACCGTTTTAGATACGCCGTCTGCCTCCACGGAGACCATCTATCAGACCGCGCTTTCCCTTTTTGACGCTCTCTGGGACGGCACTCCTATCCGGCTTTTGGGAATCCGCACCTCTAAACTCGTTTCGGCAGACGAGCCTGTCCAACTCTCCCTCTTTGACCTGAATGCCAAGGCACCTGAAAGCGAAAAACAGAAGAAGCTGGACGCCGCCCTCGATTCCATACGGAATAAGTATGGGCAAGGCGCAGTTGTCAGAGGCAGCCTTCTTTCTCCGCCGGATAATGACTCTTGGGATTAGGGTGTCAAAAACAAAAAAAATAGGGAGCAGTCCCTATTTTTTTCTGACACTATAACCAAAGGTGCCCAAAAACTCTCCCGTCGCAAGATATGCGCCGTGGGAATATACAATGGGCTCCGCCTTTTCTAAATGAAATTTGTTGTTTTCATCCATATACTTTTCGTCCGCATGTACCGCCACTACTTCAGCCAAAAACAAATCATGGGTGCCAAGGGGCTCTACCCGCACCACGCGGCACTCCATATTGACCGGACTTTCCGCAATCAAAGGTGCTTTTACTACCTCGCCCGGCAGCGGAGTCAGGTGCATCTTTTCAAATTTATCCACATCCCTGCCGCTCTTCACACCGCAATAATCGGTGGCAAACGCAAGCTCCTTTGTCGTCAGATTGATAACAAATTCTCCTGTCTCCCGCAGCAGTCCGTAGGAATATCTCTCCGGACGCACCGATATGGACACCATGGGCGGCTCACTGCACACAGTCCCCGCCCACGCAATTGTGATAATATTCTTTTCTCCATGTAAGCCTGCAACACTCACCATAACCACCGGAAGCGGATAGAGCATATTGCCGGGCTTCCAAAGCTGCTTTCCCATAGATTTCTCCCTGCCGAAGCGTTTCTCTAAATGATATGCAGATATACCAGTATCTGAAAAGCAAGCCCTGCCGCCGACACCAGAAGCGCCACAAGGGAAATTCCCAGCACGGCGCCCAGTTTGCCGGATAGGGAAGAAGCATTCTTGCCTGACGCTTCCCCCTGCTTCGCATTTCCGTCCACTACTACCGCCTGTACATTGCGGTATACTTTTACGCTCTCTTTATGCATATGCTCTGCAAGCTGGTCGAACCGCTCCGACTGCGCTTCCTTCAGCGCAGTCAGCAAAGCATTCAGCTCCTCCGTATTCTGTCCTGCCGCCTGCATTTCTGTAAGCTTCGCCATTCCACTCTCTATCAAGGCTTCTGTCTTTGCCGCATTTTGTTCCAGCCTGTCGACGCCCTGCTCCGTCTTTGCTGCAGCCGCCGCAAGTCTCTCCGCACCGCGCTCTATCTGTGCTGCGTTTTGTTCCAGCCGCACACTGCCCTGCTCCGCCTTTGCCACAGCCGCCTCGAGCTGCACCTTATTTTGTTCTGCCGAAGCAAAGCTCTGTGCAATTTTATCCGCATTCTGTGCAAGCCTCTCCGCTCCGCGCTCTATCTGCTCTGCGCTGCTTTCCACCTTTGCCGCGTTTATTTCAAATTTTTCCGTATTCTGCTCCGTCCGCAGCACACTCCTGCCAAGCTTGTCAGCACTCTGCTCCAGCCTGTCCAGTTCCTCCTCCATACGCTCTGCATTCTGCATGGAACGGACAGCGCCCTGCTCCAGTCTCTGTACATGCAGCGCTCCCTTTTCTCCTTCTTCCCTGACCTGCCGCAGAACCTCTTCATATAATGCATTCTGCTCCTTTAAGCGGGATAACTCCGCTGCTTCCGCCGCTGTGTTGGCTTTGATGATTTCCTGGGCATTCAGTCTCTGCGCCAGCTTATCCATAAACGTATCCATCCACTTTCCTCCAAACATGTCCTTACCACTTTCGTATCCCACCGGGAAAATATTGAATGTATCACACAAATCAGTTTTTATCATTTATATTCTATCATATATTCTATCATTTTTCTTTACAAAAAACAACACAAAACAAAGCCGCTTACTTTTTGTGCATATTGTATATTTTCTTTCCTCGCTGCACGCTTTTCTTTTGCAACTTTTACTATTTCTTTACACCTTATTCATAATCTGTTCACAATTAATTGGTATACTATTTCTTGTAGCAAATGTAAACTTCCATTGCACACATAGATAAATTTTTTCATAATAGCCCCGGTACAGCAATGTATCGGGGCACTCCTCATTTTATGCCATTATAATAGGATTAGGTAATTGCCGGAACCTCTGCGCAAAATTTACGCAAAAGTTCCGGCAAATCCTGAAAAGCATTTCCTTTTTGAACGAACAGTCCGTGCACAGAAATTGAAACAAACAGCCGGCACTACAGTCTTATGAATAAACCTCCTGCTGGGTGCTCAGACTGGAAATTTCTTCATTCAGCGAAAGCATTCTGGCATCCAAATCCGACACCATCTTGGCACACTCTATCAGCTTTGCCTTGATGTGCTCCGGCGCATCCCCCTCAAATTTGTAGTGCATCTTGTGCTCTAAGCTCGCCCAGAAGTCCATGGCGACTGTCCGAATCTGTATCTCCACCTTGGTTGCGACCATCTTATTAGAGAGATACACCGGCACTGATACCAGCATATGATAGCTCTTGTAGCCGCTCGCCTTCGGGTATGTAATGTAGTCCTTAATGCATAGAATTTTGATATCCTTCTGTTCTCCAATCATCTCCGCAATCCGGTAAATATCTGAAGTGAAAGAACAAATAATCCGTATTCCCGCAATATCATTGACATACTTTATCATATTTTCAATCGTGGATTCATAGCCTCCGCGCTTTAGTTTTTTTACAATGCTCTCCGGCGTCTTAATCCGCGATTTGATATGCTCTATGGGATTGTACCTGTGTACATGCTGAAATTCGTCGTTCAGGACTTCCATCTTCGTCTGTACCTGCTTCAGTGCCGCGCTGTAAATCAGGTTCACTTCATTCCAACTGTCAATGCCGTTGTCCTTGTATTCACATTCGCTCCATTCCATAACAAAACCTTCTCCTTTGCTCTCCCCTCTAAAACAGTATAGCACATTTTTAAGGGTTTGTACATTTTATACAATGATTTAACATATTTTTAAGATTTTATGTGAATTATGATATCTTTATGCGAACGTGACAGAGAAAGCTTTTTCTGTTATTATGCTATTATACCAAAAAAGCAGCCATATTTTGTTGTTTCAGAAAGGATGCCAAAAGATATGTTTCGTTTGTGGGCTAAAATTTTTAAGGATAACCGTATGATAAAGGATACCGTCATCGAAGACGACAGCGATGACACACGCACGCACAAGGTGTTTCATGCGCTGGATGAAATCTGCTGCCGGTTCGATTTAGGCAATCCCATCTGGCTGGACACCACCATAAAAGAATTTAAGCGTCACAGCAAGGCGCGCTTTACACAGGATAATTTTATCGAGTCTGTCGATTTCGATTATCTGGAAATCCATGTGATTAAGGAAGACTGTTGAGATGCGCCATCCAAACCTTATTATCCAGCTCCTCCAGTTGTTCATAGGTATATTCTATTCCCATATGGGTAATGACAATATCCTCATCACCTGCAAAACCATACACTCCGCCCATGGTGTGAATCCCATCCGGCAAAGATACGCGAGTCAGCTTCGTACATTTTCCAAATGCCGCCACCTCAATCCGCTGCACACTGTCCGGAACCGTAAGGCTTGTAATGTTTTCATTTTCCCATGCAGCATACCGGGCAATCTTAATGATGCCATCCGGTATTACCAAATCGCCCGTACATAATGTTGCATCTATCACAGTACGATTGACAATCACAAGCGGTGCTTCCTGTTTTTTATTTTCCAGCCATGGCGTACCCCAAAAGACAGCTTCCCAAATTTCTGCAATTTCTTCCGAAAGCACAACGCTGGTCAGATTGCTGCAATCTGCAAATGCATGGTCTCTAATCTCCGTTTTTTCATTTCCCTTTATGACAACGCTGTTTAATGTAGTGCATTCGGCAAACGCATATGGCTCAATATAAACAAATTCTTCCGCCTCAAAATAAACATCCGTCACGCCCGATTCACTAAAAACATTTTTGTCTATCATGATAACAGGCTCTCTCCCGAGCGTTGACGGAATTTTTACCACGCCGCCCTCTCCCAAATATTCCACAATCACCACTCCCGTACTTCCGCTAACCTTCTTTCCGTAAAAATAAAAATCCTCCTCCGGCGCAAACTCCACCGCAGACCAGTCTAACGCCGGTTCTTCCTTTTCCGGCTCCCATACGGACGGTGTATCGCTCTCTTCCCGCTCATCACCGCCGCCTCCCTGCGATGCATCCTGTCCGCCCTGCGATACACCCTTTGCCTCGTCCTTTCCGTTTTTTCCGCCGCAGGCAGCGACAGACACACTCAAAAGACAAGCTAGTACAATACTTAAAATTCTTTTTCCTTTCACATTTTCCTCCTTCTTTCTGCGCTGCCTTTGACGCAATCCTGTCAAGACCGCACATGGTTCTGTTTTTTTGCATACGAACAGCAAAACAGCCGCCGCCCGCACACAGTCATTTTATCACAAGAACAGAACCTTTGACCGAAAGCGGCGCAAGCGGCAAGAAATATGGTGTGAATGGTAATTGATTTTTTCATTTTCCCTATTGACATACTCTTCTTTATATTGTAGTATGTATTAAAACTAAACGTAGTTTTTAAAACTACTTGTTGTATTTTATTCTTATTGCAATGTATTATTTGGAATTTTTTGCAGAAAATGATAGGGTGTCAAAACTCTAATCAGAAAATAAACGAACATTCTTTGAGACTGGAGGTAATCCTATGCATATTACAATTCGAGAACCCGGCAGTGCAATTACACATTTTATCGGCATGATGATGGCGCTTTTTGCAGCGGTTCCCCTTCTGATAAAAGCCGGTATGGAAGCAGGCGGCAGACATTTTATCGCCATGTGCATTTTTATGCTCAGCATGGTTCTGCTCTATGGCGCAAGCACTCTGTATCATTCTGTCAACGTAAGCGGAAGGTCGCTGCGGGTTTTCCGCAAAATTGACCACATGATGATTTTCGTCCTGATTGCAGGCTCCTATACGCCCGTATGCCTGATTGTGCTGGGCGGCAGGGAGGGCTATACCCTGCTCACCGTAGTCTGGAGCATCGCCATCGCAGGTATGCTTGTCAAAGCCTTATGGATTAACTGCCCCAAATGGTTTTCCTCCATCATCTATATTGCGATGGGCTGGGTCTGCGTGTTCGTGTTCGGAAAGCTCGTCAGCACACTCCCTCTCTCCGGCTTCCTCTGGCTTTTATCCGGCGGATTGATTTACACGGTCGGCGGCGTGATTTACGCGCTGAAGCTTCCCATCTTCAACTCCAAACATGCCGGCTTTGGCTCCCACGAAATTTTTCATCTTTTCTGTATCGCGGGAAGCGCCTGCCACTTCATCTTTATGTATTTGTACGTGGCATAAGAATAAAACCCCCTTTCATCAGACTTTCCTTCGTATCTGATAAAAGGGGTTTTTTGTTATATGCTCCTACCTTCCATATCCTTCCGGATTTTTACTCTGCCATCTCCAGGAATCCTCGCACATTTCTTTGATGCCGTACTGCGCTTTCCAGCCAAGCTCCCTGTACGCTTTTTCTGCATTGGAATAGTTTTCAGGGATATCACCCGCACGGCGCGGCCTGATAGAATAGGGTACTTTTACGCCCGTGGCTTCTTCAAAATTGCGAATCACGTCAAGCACACTGTAACCGATTCCGGTTCCCAGATTGTAGATACACAGCCCCGCCTTTTCCTCTATTTTTTTCAGCGCCTTTACATGTCCCGACGCCAAATCCAACACGTGAATATAATCCCTGATACAAGTACCGTCCGGCGTAGGATAATCGTCCCCAAATACGCCAAGCTCTTTAAGCTTACCGACTGCAACCTGCGTAATGTAGGGCATCAGATTGTTGGGAATGCCGTTGGGATTCTCTCCGATACTGCCGCTCTTGTGCGCACCGATGGGGTTAAAATAACGAAGCAGAATCACATTCCACTCATTATCCGCCTTCTGGATATCCGTCAGAATCTGCTCCAGCATCGACTTTGTCCAGCCGTAAGGATTGGTGCATTCTCCCTTGGGCGCATCCTCCGTCACCGGAACCTGTTTCGGCGTGCCATATACCGTAGCCGAAGAAGAAAAAATGATATTTTTTACATTGTGCTTTCGCATCACATCCACAAGGGTGAGCGTACCGGTAATATTGTTGTTGTAATATTCCCAAGGCTTCTCCACGGACTCGCCTACCGCCTTCAGCCCCGCAAAGTGAATCACCGTCTCGATTTTTTCTTTGCTAAAAATTTCTTCCAGCATTCCGCGATCCAAAATATCCGCCTTATAAAAAGCCGCCGGTTTTCCCGTGATTTTCTCCACGCGCTTCAACGATTCCTCGCTGGAATTGCTTAAATTGTCCGCTACCACCACGTCATAACCCGCATTCTGCAGCTCCACCACCGTATGGCTGCCGATATAACCGGCGCCTCCCGTTACCAAAATAGCCATGTCTCTTCCTCCTTATTTTATAATTCCACTCCGTTTTCTGTCAGTAATGCCCTTGCGCTCTCTACGGAATCCACACCCGTTTTATTTTTAATCGGCGCAAATTCTTTGCCCCGCACCACCTCAAAGGGCAGGCAGCTATCCATCTCATGTATCATGTCAAGTACCAGACTTTCAAATTTATAACCGTTCGGCTCCTCAGGCTTCACCAGATTCCCCTCCCTATCCATATAGGGAATCTTTTTTTCCACCACATGCAGAGGCAGCTTTTTCTCCAGCATCTCCTGCAGGGCGCTTTCCTTAAAAAGATAATTTAAAATAACCCCAAAATTGTATGCCGGCTCCCCCTTTTCATTTTTCGCATTCATCAGCTCTTTTGTCAGCTCGTAATATTCCACAATGGAGGGCCTGCCGTCTTCCAGGCACATGACACCCACCTTTTCATCCGGCGCATTTTTGCGCACCACTTTGGAGCCGACGCTGCACTGATTCTCTATTACGGCTCCCACAAAGACCGGGTCGGCAATTCTCTGCAGCACATTGTCCACCGCAAATACATTGAGCCATTCCACACCGTATTGCTTTGCCTTCCTAAGCACTCCTGTATTTTTCATGGAAATATACCAGCCGCCGTTGCCGTTGGGCGAAGTACTCATCCTGCTTTTGCTCTCCATATATATCCTGCCGTCATAGCCTGCCGCAGGCGCCATCTCCTGCTGAAAAAAATGAACATACTCTGCCTTATATCCAAAAAAATCATGTGCCGCAAGAAACCGTACCGTGGCATCGTGGTTCTTATCGCTTGTCATCACAAAAAGCGGAATCCATGTGTCCGCCTGCCGTACCACTTCGAGCAGGTTGACAATCAGCCGCTCAAAAATGTAGACCTCCTTCGTGATACCGATATTGTATACGCCTTTCGGCTCGTCGGAACCAAGGCGCGTTCCCATACCGCCGGCAAGCAGCACGGCGCCCACCTTTCCTGCCCGTATCGCCTGCATACCGATTTGGTAATAATGCTCCCTGTCTGCCTCTATCTCCGTAAGCTCCATCGCGCCAAGGGGCGTTATCTTTCCCTTTGGCACGCCCTTATCCTTTTGTTTCAGGGAATCAAGCACCGAAAAATCTGTCTCCGCTATCTGCCGCAAAAGCTCCTCTTTTCCGGCTTCCTCCAGCTCATCATAATATCTGAGGATATGCTCCTGTCCATATTGTTTCAACTTCTCTAAAGCCTGCGTATAGGAAATTTCCATTCTGTATCCACTCCTCTTTTGCCGAAAGGCTGCCATCCGGCACATGTTTTCCATATTATGCGGCGCTTTTGCGCTTTTCGTAGTTATAGTATAAACTTATGCGGCTTATTACGCAACAAAAACTACATAAACTACCATCATCTCTTTTTAAAACTAAGACAAGTATATTTTGTCCCACCGCCTCATATGTTGCAATAAACAGCCTGCCGGCAATGTAAATTCTGCCGCCGGCACCGGCTGGGTAAATCAGCACCATGCAAGGGGGATTTTTATGAATACCATACAATCGCCAGTTACCAAGGTCCGCGGACAGAATGTTTTGGAGGAAGCCCCTCCCAAAACCGCTCTGCAGCGTTTTCTGGAACAACTAAACGACCCGCTCATCTTTATCCTGTTTATCGCCGCCGCCATTTCCCTGCTCTTAAGGGAGTATAGCGACACTGCCATTATCCTTGCCGTCATTTTGGTAAACGCCATTGTCGGCGTCATTCAGGAGGGCAGGGCGCAGCGCGCGCTTGACGCCTTAAAAGAAATGACAAGCCCGAAAGCGCTTATCTTAGAACAGGGAATGCCAAGAGAAATTCCCGCCAGCGATTTGATTTTGGGGGACATTGTGCTGCTTGATGCAGGCAGGCAGGTTCCTGCCGATTTAACGCTGACGGAAGCCTTAAGCCTGAAAATCGAAGAATCCGCACTGACGGGGGAATCCCTGCCCGTGGAAAAGGATACCAAAAAACACAACAAAGCCTATATGTCAACCAACGTTACCTACGGGCGCGGCATGGGCGTGGTAACGGCAATCGGCATGGACACGGAAATCGGAAAAATAGCGCGCCTCATCAACGAAGCGCCAAACGAATCTACCCCTCTGCAGAAGAGGCTGGCGGATTTGGGCAAGGTATTAAGCGTCGTCTCCCTGCTGCTCTGCGCCCTGCTCTTTGGCATTGCACTGCTGCAGAAGCGCGATGTGCTGGAGATGCTGATTACCGCCATATCCCTTGCAGTCGCGGCTGTTCCCGAAGGGCTTCCCGCCATTGTCACCATGGTGCTTGCCCTAAGCGTTTCCCGTATGGTAAAAGTCAATACCATCGTAAAAAAACTGCCCAGCGTGGAAACCTTGGGCTGCGTCAGCGTAGTCTGCTCCGACAAAACCGGAACCCTGACACAGAACAAAATGTCCGTGACGGAATGTTATACAGACGGAAGGCTCCTTTCTCCCGAAGAGCTGGACGCCCAGTGCCACCGTTCCTTTTTAGAAGGCTTTGCCCTCTGCAATGACGCCGTCATTTCCAATGAGCGGGAGAAAAAAAGCGCTTTATACGCTGCCGAGGAAGCCGCCCGCATCGGCGATCCCACGGAGCTTGCGCTGCTTGATATGACGGCACGCTTCGGACTGTTTCGTCCCGTTCTGGAAAGACGGCTGCCCCGCATCGCGGAAATCGCCTTTGATTCAGAGCGGAAAATGATGACTACTCTGCACAAACAAGGCTGCGCCTGCTTGTCCTACACCAAAGGCTCCCCCGACGAAATTATCAGGCGCTGCCGCCTGATACGGGAAAACAACCAAAACATACCCTTAACGCCTTCGCACAAGCGCGCTATCTATGACGCCATCCGCCAGATGTCAGGCGGGGCGCTCAGAGTGCTCGCGCTCGGTATGCGGACAGGCGACACGCAGCCTGTGGAAAAAGACCTGACCTTTATCGGGCTTGTCGGCATGAAAGACCCCCTGCGCCCCGAGGCAAAAGACGCTGTAGCCGCATGTCACAGCGCCGGCGTACAAACCATTATGATTACCGGCGACAGAGTCGATACGGCATGTGCCATTGCAAAAGAGCTTTCTATTGCGGAAGATATTTCAGAATGTATGACGGGAGAAGTCCTAAATGCCCTGCAGGGAGAACGGCTTTCAGCCGCACTGCAGAAAACAAGGGTCTTTGCACAGGTTTCTCCGGAACACAAGACGAAGATTGTCAATTCCTTAAAGGCAGGCGGGCATATTGTTGCCATGACCGGCGACGGCGTCAACGATGCGCCCTCCTTAAAATCTGCCGACGTGGGCATCGCCATGGGAATGGCAGGCACGGACGTCGCCAAAAATGCGGCGGATATTATTCTGACGGATGACAATTTTTCCACCATTGTCAAGGCGATTGAACAGGGGCGCAGCATCTACGCCAATATTAAGAAAGCGGTATTATTCCTGCTCTCCTCTAATTTTGGAGAAATTATCACCATGCTGGCGGCAATCCTGCTGGGCTTGCGCTCACCGCTAAAACCCAGCCATATTTTGTGGATTAACCTGATAACGGATTCCCTGCCCGCTCTGGCACTCGGCATCGATGTCAGTGATACTTCCCACTTCATGAAAAGACCGCCCCGCTCAAAAGAAGAGCACCTCTTTGCAGAGGGCGGACTCTCCTGCACGCTCCTCTACGGCTTTTTGATTGCCGGCGTCAGCATGGCTGCTTTTTTGCTGCTCCCCGTGCAGATTCTGCTGCGGAATGACCTGCCGCTTACGCTCCACGGCATAAAGCGCCTGCTCGCGGTTCCCGAAATATTGACCCGCTCCCAGACCTACGCCTTTACTGCGCTTGGCATGTCCCAGCTCTTCCACGCCATCGGCATGCGGGATGTGGAATGTTCCATCTTTAAAATGAAGCATTTTGCCAACAAGCTGATGATTGCCGCCTTCTTGGTTGGGATCGCCCTGCAGATGCTTGTCACCTCCGTGCCGTATTTTACCAATGCCTTCGGCACCTGCCTGCTCTCCGCCGCCGACTGGAAGCTTCTGCTGCTTCTTTCCGCCATGCCGCTCCTTATGCATGAAGTCCTGCTGCTGCCAAAGTGGTTTGTCCGAAAAGAGTAAGTCATAAATAATGAAAGCAGGTATGACAAACTTCCAAAGTCATACCTGCTTTTTTATTTTTCCGATTCAGGTGTCAAAAGCCCTGAATCTTTTTCCTAAAGTGCCAGCAGCGCCAGCCTGATACAGCCCATCACGCCTTGATTGTCGTTTAAGCTTGCGGGCACAATATAATGCGCTGCATCACGCACCTCTTCGGTTCGGATATAATCCGCCAGAAGAAGCGTAAATTTCTCCCTGATAAGCGGCAGAAGCGCTGGCTGCTTTAACACGCCGCCGCCCAGCACGATGCGTTCCGGCGACAGCAGCATACAATAATTGACGCATGCCTGCGCAATATAATAGCTCTCCAGCTCCCAGACTTCTGCCCTGTCCGTCAAGGTATCTCCCTTTGCGCCCCAGCGCCCTTCCAACGCGGGTCCCGCCGCAAGCCCTTCCAGACAATCCTTGTGGAAGGGACACCAGCCCTCATAGGTATCCGCCGGATGTCTCTTTAACAAAATATGCCCCGCTTCCGGATGCATCATGCCGTGCAGCAGCCTGCCCTCCGAATATACACCCACGCCGATACCCGTGCCGACCGTCATATAAATGCTGTTTGCAAGCCCTCGCGTAATGCCGTAAGCAGCTTCCCCCAGCGCAGCAGCATTGACGTCCGTGTCAAAACCCACCGGACAGCCGAGCGCCTTTTCAAATTCTCCTACAATATTATAATTCTGCCACTTAAGCTTCGGTGTGGAAGTAATATAGCCGTAGGTTTTACTCCCTTTTCTCGGGTCGATGGGACCAAAGCAGCCGATTCCCAGCGCTTCTATTTCTTCCTTTTGAAAAAAATGAATCATAAGCGGCATGGTCTCGTCCGGCGTGGTAGTCGGAAATACCTCCCGTTTTAAAATTTCTCCGTTTTCATTGCCGATTGCACACACCATCTTGGTGCCGCCGGCTTCCAGCGCTCCTATCCGCATAAACACTCCTTCCTGCAGCTTTCCCGCTGCCCGTCACAATGACCGAATCAACGCCACCCAGTAAAAACACAGCACCACGGATACCATACTCAGCACAAGGTTCAAAATTGCCGCTATCCGATAACTTCGCTCTGTTTTTCTTTCCTTATTCACCGCATCCTGCGCTTTTTCAGGCATGGAAACCGCCACATCATATTTCCGTTTCAGCATCAAGCTTGCAATTCCTGTAAGCAGTCCCGCAAGCGGCGCAATAAAAGAAAGCACTATAAATAAAATCCCTGTCGCCACCCCGATATCCAGCCATACCTGTTTTGTCAGATGCAACAACTGCGCCAGACACCAGAATAGGGCGATGGCAGCCATCAGACAGTACATGCCAAGCGGCACTAAAAGTAATTTGCAGTGGGTTTTCTTTTTCATCCATTATCCTTTCTACGACGCAAACTTCCCCGTATAAAGCTGATAGTATCTTCCCTTCTTTTCTATCAGCTCCTCATGGTTTCCTCTCTCAATAATACGTCCCTGCTCCATTACCATGATACAGTCCGCATTCTTGATGGTGGACAGTCTGTGGGCAATGACAAAGGTAGTCCTGCCCTGCATCAGATGATCCATACCTTCCTGCACCAGCCGCTCCGTGCGGGTATCGATGGAGGAGGTCGCCTCATCCAGTATCAGTACAGGCGGATCCGCCACAGCCGCCCTTGCAATGGCAAGAAGCTGGCGCTGTCCCTGACTTAAGTTGCTGCCGTCGCCTGTAAGAAGCGTCTGATAGCCGTCCGGCAGGCGGTTGATAAAACCGTCCGCATTTGCCAGCTTCGCGGCGGCAATACAATCCTCGTCCGTTGCCTCCAGCCTGCCGTAACGGATATTGTCCATGACCGTGCCGGTAAAAAGATGTGTATCCTGCAGCACAATGCCCAGAGAACGGCGCAAATCCGCTTTCTTTATCTTGTTGACATTGATACCGTCGTAACGGATTTTGCCATCCTGTATATCATAAAAGCGGTTAATCAGATTGGTAATCGTCGTTTTGCCCGCACCCGTGCTTCCTACAAAGGCAATTTTCTGCCCCGCCGCCGCAAATATTTTGATATTGTGCAGAACCATCTTTTTATCATCATAACCAAAATCCACATCATCAAATACCACATCGCCCGTAAGCGGCGTATAAGTCACGGTGCCCTCTGCCTTGTGCGGATGTTTCCAAGCCCAGAAGCCGGTCCGCTCCTGCACTTCCTTTATCTCTCCATCCGCTTCCTGCATGGCATTGACAAGCTCCACATAACCCTCGTCCGTCTCCGGCTGTGCATCCATCAGCTCAAACACTCTTTTTGCGCCCGCCTGTGCCATGACAATGGCATTTATCTGCTGGCTTATCTGGGTGATGGGCTGGGTAAAATTCCGGTTGAGCGTGAGGAAAGTAATGAGCGCTCCCAGCGTCAGCCCCGCATAGCCGTTCAGCGCAAGCATCGCGCCCGCCACCGCACAGAGCACATAACTGATATTGCCGATATTGCCGTTTATCGGCATCATGATATTGGCAAATTTGTTGGCATTGTCGGCGCTGTTCCTGAGCTGCTCGTTGATTTTGCGAAACTCCTCCAGACTCTTTTCCTCATGGCAGAACACCTTTACCACCTTCTGCCCTTCCATCATTTCTTCGATATAGCCGTTGACACGCCCCAAGTCTTTCTGCTGCGCACCAAAATAATAGCCGGACTTTTTGCCGATTCGCTTTGTGGTAAACAGCATAATGCCTACCATAAAAAGGGAAAGCAGCGTCAAGGGAATGTTGTTGGTAATCATGCCCCAAAATACGCTCACAATAGTCACCGCAGAATTGACTGTCTGCGGAATACTCTGGCTGATAAGCTGGCGGAGCGTATCCACATCATTGGTGTAAACAGACATAATATCACCGTGGGCATGTGTATCAAAATATTTGATAGGCAGCGCTTCCATACGGTTAAAAAGCGCCGTCCGCAGATTCCGCATAGTTCCCTGCGTCACATTTACCATAATGCGGTTGTAGAGGTAAACGCAGAGAATCCCTACGGCAAAATATCCTGCGAGCTGTGCCAGCGCTAAAAAGAGTCCCCCAAAATCAGGATTTTCGCTGCCGATCATCGGTGTGATATAATCGTCTATCAACACCTCCATAAACGTCAGCCCCTTTAAGTTTGTCAGAGCCGCAAGGACAATACACAAAAGCACGACAATACAGGAAGCCTTATAATCCTTCCAGACATATTTCAGTACTCTTTTCATCAGCCTTCACCTCCTGCCGCTTCGTCAAAATCGCCGCCGCCTTTTATCTGCGCCTCATAGATTTCCCTGTATATCTCATTGGATACAAGCAGCTCCTCATGCGTGCCAAAGCCATCAAGCCTGCCATTTTCCAGCACCAAAATTCTGTCTGCATCCTGTACGCTGGAGATTCTCTGCGAAATAATCAGCTTGGTCGTTCCGGGAATACTTTCCGCAAAGGCTTTCCTTATCTTTGCATCCGTGGCAGTATCCACCGCACTGGTGGAATCGTCAAGTATCAGTATTTTCGGCTTTTTCAGCAGAGCGCGCGCAATACAAAGCCGCTGCTTCTGCCCGCCGGACACATTGGTGCCGCCCTGTTCAATATAGGTATTGTATTTGTCCGGAAACTGCTGTATAAAATCATCTGCACACGCCTGTACACATACCGCACGGCACTCTTCCTCCGTGGCCTCCTCCTTGCCCCAGCGCAGATTTTCCAAAATCGTACCTGAAAACAGTACATTTTTCTGCAGTACCACCGCCACATTGTCGCGCAGCACTTCACAGTCGTACTCCCGCACATCGCGCCCGCCCACGCAGACAGAGCCCTCCGTCACATCATACAGGCGGCTTATCAAGCTTACCAGACTGGATTTGCCGCAGCCGGTGCCGCCGATAATGCCAATGGTTTCTCCCGATTTGATATGTAACTCAATATCCTTTAAGGTCTCTCTTTCACTGCCCTGCCTGTAAGAAAAGGACACATGATGAAAATCAATACTGCCGTCTGCAATCTCCGTAACGGGATTTTCCCCGTTCTGCAAATCCGGCTCCTCCGTAAGCACCTCCACAATACGCTTGGCGCTCGCCGTGCTTAAAGTAAGCATAACAAAAATCATGGAAAGCATCATGAGAGACATTAAGATACCCATGATATAACTGAACATAGAGGTCATCTCCCCTGTCGTCATGCTGCCTGCCACCACATACTTTGCCCCAAACCATGACAGCGCCAGAACACAGCCGTAAATGGTTATCATCATAACCGGACTGTTCAGCACTACAACGCTTTCAGCCTTAGAAAAAAGCCGGTAAAGGTTTTCTGCCGCGCTCCCAAATTTATTTTTCTCATAGTCCTCGCGCACATAGGATTTTACCACCCTAATCGCAGTTACATTTTCCTGCACGCTGGCATTTAAGTCATCGTACTTTTTAAACACCACGTCAAAAATTTTCATTGCCGTAAGCACAATAGAAATTAATACAATGCCGAGAAAGATAATTGCCACTACAAAAATCAGACTCATCCTGACATGGATAAAAAAGCACATAAACATGCTGCAGATAAGCATAAGCGGCGCACGCACCGCAATCCTAATAACCATCTGGTATGCATTCTGTATATTGGTAACATCCGTAGTCATACGGGTCACCAGCCCCGCCGTGCTGAATTTGTCAATATTAGAAAAAGAAAAGCGCTGGATATTGGCATACATGCTGTCCCGCAGATTGCAGGCAAGCCCCGCGGAGGCCGCCGCCGCGTACTTTCCCGCCAATATGCCAAACATCAGGCTGCACATGGCAAGCACCAGCATAATGGCGCCATACCGGTAGACGGCGTTGATATTGCCCCCGTCAATTCCTTTGTCTACAATCGCTGCAATCACATAGGGAATCAGAACCTCCATAATTACCTCGAGCGTGGCAAACAAAGGCGTTAAAAGAGAAGGCTTCTTATACTGCTTCACTTGCTTTACTATCGTATGAATCATATTGATTTCCTCCATGATACTTCCCTTTATGCCGCAAAGCGGCGCACATGGTATCTTTTCCGATGTGCATATTCCACTGTAACGCAAATAAAAATTTCTGTAAAGTCAAAATATGTTATAATGAATAAAGAATTTTTATCGCAAGCGTTTCAGCCGCCTGCTCAATTAAGCTCCGCTATTTCATGGTACAAATCCGCATAGCGCCCGTTTGCGGCAAGCAGCTCCTCATGACTGCCACGCTCGATTATCCTGCCCTGCTCCAATACCATGATAGCGTCGGAGGTCCTGACGGTGGAAAGGCGGTGGGCAATGACAAAAGTCGTGCGGTTTTTCATAATGGCGTCCATACCCTTTTCAATATGCTTTTCCGTCCTCGTATCCACGGAACTGGTAGCCTCATCCAGAATGAGTATGGGCGCTTTGGAAACCGCGGCGCGGGCAATGTTTAAAAGCTGCCGCTGTCCCTGCGACAGATTGGCGCCGTCATGCACAAGCACCGTGTCGTATCCGTTTTCCAGATGCATAATAAAGGTGTGCGCCGACGCCACCTTTGCCGCCTCCTCCACCTCCGCATCCGTTGCGTCAAGCCTGCCGTAGCGTATGTTCTCCCGCACCGTCCCCGTAAACAGATGGGTGTCCTGCAGCACCATGGCAATATGGCTCCGCAGAAAGCCTCTCGGTATCTTTTCAATCGGAATTCCGTCGATGGTAATCGTCCCCTCGCTGATATCATAAAAGCGGGACAGCAGGTTCGTCACCGTAGTCTTTCCCGCGCCGGTGCTGCCTACAAAAGCAATCTTCTGCCCCTGCTTTGCGTACAGGGAAATATCATGCAGTACGGCAGCTTCCGGCTTATAGCCAAAGCTCACATGCTCCAGCACAATATGCCCCTTCATTTCTTTCGGCGGGATAAGACCCTCCTCGTCCGCTTCCTCTGCCTCGTCGAGCACCTCAAACACACGCTCCGCACCGGCAAGCGCCGCAAACACCGTATTCATCTGCATGGAAATTTCATTGATGGGTCTGTTAAAACGGCGGGTATACTGGACAGAAACTGCCAGTCCTCCAAAGTCAAAGCCGCGCAGTACCACCAAAAGCCCGCCGATACATGCCGTCAGAGCGTAGCTCATATTGCAGAGCTGATGAGTAACAGGCCCCATAATACCCGCCCGAAACTGCGCATTCATCTGCGCCTTACACAATTCTTCATTGAGATAAGAAAATTCATCCGTGGCAATCTCCTCATGTCCAAAAACCTTCACCACTTTCTGTCCTGTTATGGTCTCCTGTGCAAAGCCGTTTAGCGCGCCCAGCGTACGCTGCTGGCGCACATAGGCTCCCCTGCTCTTTTTGACGATTGCCCTGCTGACAAGAGTCAGTACCGGCGTCATCAGAATGGTAATCATGCCCAGCAGCACATTGGTATAAAGCATAAGGACAATCGTGCCTGCAATGGTAATGGCGCCGGAGACAATCTGTATCAGCGTAGTATTGAGCATCTCGCCAATGGTGTCGATATCGTTGGTAAAACGGCTCATGATATCCCCCGCCACATGATTGTCAAAATACCGTATCGGCAGGGTCTGCAGTTTGGCAAAAAGCTCTCTGCGCAGTCTGAAAAGAGAGCGTTGCGAAACGCTTAGCATAATCCGCGCCTGCAGCCACTGAGAAATCACCGACAAGGCATAGACGGCCGCAAGGACGGCGAGTGCACCAAAAAGTCCCGCAAGCAGCCTTCTTATCTCCCCGTCATCCGTCGTGTAATACACATATTTATTAATAATGGGGCGCAGCATATAAGAAGTGGCAAGCGTGGCGCCGGTAAAGAGCAGCGCACTGACAAGCGCAGCAAAAAGAAGCTTCCTCTCTCCAGCCAAATACCGCAGCAGGCGGAATACCGTTTTTTTCACATCCTTCGGCTTTCCGCTCATGGAAAGCGCCCTTCCCCTGTTTGCCATTCTGCCGATATTCATTTCCTTCTGTCCGGCCTTTACCTGCATATTGCCGTATTTCTTCTGCAGCCTTTCCACCCGCGTGCTATTCATAAAAACCTCCCCATGTCTTTATTCGTCTTGATATCCCGTTTCCGCTTTGGCTGACTCAAATTCAATAGTGGAAAGCGCTTCTCTTTCAACCTTTCCATCCTTCTGGGAATAATAAATTTCCTGATAGGGACCGCATGAAGCAAGCAGCTTTGCATGGGTGCCAATTCCTGCCACTCTGCCTTCCTCGAGCACAATGATTTTATCCGCCTCCTGCACGGAGCTGATTCTCTGGGCAATGACAAGCTTTGTCATCCCCGTAAGCTCTTCTGCAAACGCCTTGCGGATGCGCGCATCGGTCGCCGTATCCACTGCACTTGTCGAGTCGTCCAGTATCAGTATTTTCGGATGCTTTAATACGGCGCGGGCAATACAAAGCCGCTGCCTCTGTCCACCGGAAAGATTGCTTCCGCCCTGCTCCAATTCCGTCTCATAGCCCTCAGGCAAAGCCCGCACAAAAGCATCCGCCTGCGCTATCCGGCATGCCCAAATAAGCTCCTCCTTTGTGGCTTCCTCGTTTCCCCACCGGAGATTTTCCGCAATGGTGCCGGAAAACAACGTATTCTTCTGCAGTACAACAGCAATCCCTTCCCGCAAATGCTTTAAGGAAAGCTCCCTTACGTCCGCACCGTCCACCAAAACACAGCCCTCGTCCGCATCATAAAGCCGCGGAATCAGGGAAACCAGCGTAGACTTGCCGCTTCCCGTGGAGCCCACAATGCCCACAAATTCTCCCGCCTCTATCCGCAGGCTGATACCGTCGAGCACCTTCTCTGCATTCTTTTTAAAATACCGGAAGGACACATTTTCAAACGCAATGCTCCCCTCCGTAATCTTTTTGTCCGCATATTCCGCACCGCTGTCGTCCAAACCGATTTTTGCCTGCAGCACTTCCGCAATACGCCTGTCGGAAGCCGCCGCACGGGTGCCCTGCAGAAAAATATTTGCCAGAAAATCCAACGCCGTCAACACCTGCGTCAAGTAAGTGATAAATGCCGTCAGCGTGCCGATTTCCATGCTTCCCACCATAATCTGCCCTCCGGCAATCCAGACCACCGCCAGCGTAGCCGCACCGATGGCAAAGGTAGAAAGCGGCTGCAGCAGAAGCATCATTTTCAGCGCCCTTACGCTTTTTCCCATCAGCTCCTCATTGACGGCGGCAAATTTTTCTTTTTCATATGCTTCCCGCACAAAGGATTTGATAACATGTTCATTGGTAATAGTCTCATTGACATTGTTGTTCAGCGCATCCAGCCTTTTCTGCATCACCGTATAGCGCGGCGACGCCGTCTTGATGATAAGGGCAATGGCAAGCGCCAGCAGAGGCACCACAACGCAGAGAACCAATGCAAGACGGGGGTTTAGGGCAAAAGACATGACAACCGCGCCCACCAGCATAACGGGGCTGCGGAACACGCCCCGCAAAAGGCTCTGAGAAAAAATCTGAATCTGCGTGATATCGTTGGTAATCCGCGTGATAAGAGAACCGGTCGAAAAATCGTCTATATTGGCAAAAGAAAATTTCTGAATCTGCATAAATGTTTTTTTCCGCAAATCCGCCGCCAGATGCGTTGAACCCTTTACGGCAAAATAAGCGCCAAGCACGCCCGATGCCAGCATAAAAAGCGCTATCAAAAGCATATAGATGCCATTTTCCACAATATAGGCAATATCCCCCTTTGCCGCTCCTTTATTAATAATATTGGCATTGAGAAAGGGTAATATAAACTCCCCGCATGCCTCCAACACCATAAAAAAAGGTCCCAAGAGAAAACAATAAAAATATTTTCTGACTGCGTCGCGATATTTGCTCATTTTATTTTCCTTTTCCTTTACCTATCCCGTCTTTCTGCCTGACGCTGCAGCACGTCCTCATTCTTCCCCTCCGGCAGCGCAGTCCGCAATCTGCCTTAAAAACGCCGCCGAACGCAGGATGCTCTCCTCCTGATTTGACACGTCAAAATGTTCTATGGCAAAATAGCCGTCATAACCGTTATGCACCAGCCTTTTTACCAATGTGCCGATTGGCAGGTAGCCGTCCCCCGCCGCAACCGGCAAAAGCCCGCGGTTTGCGCCGCCCCGCAAAGCAAGACAGGATTCTTCTCCTCTGTCTTTACAATGCACATGCAAAATGCGTTCCCAAAGAAATGCGGCGGCAGCAAGTACGTCCTCGCCCGCATGGGCAAAGTTCCCCATATCCAGCGTAAAGCCCAACTCAGGGACTTGCTCCAAAAACCAACGGATACCGTACATACCGTTTAGCGGCGATGCTGCATCGTCAAAATCCTCCACCGTCACCGCCACGCCGTTTTTCCTGCCAAGCGCCGTCATACGGGAAAGCCCCTCAGCCATATGGCGGATACTCTCGTTTTGCTCCATATAAGCGGCGCTCTTCTCATAGCTTCCTGCGCACGCCCTATACTGCTTTGCCTCGCTCTTTTCCAAAAATCCCGGGACCACAAGGATTTTTTCTGCCTTCACCTGCGCCGCCGTCAGCACATGGCGTTCCTCCACGGGCGAAGCAATCCCCTTCCCCATCTCATAAAATTCATAGAGACAGCTTATCCGCAAGCCTGCCTCCCGCAAAAGCGTTACGATATTTTCCTTTTCAAGCAATGCCGAAAGACGCAGTTCAACAGCGTCGATACCCGCCGCCTTTATCTCCTGCAGCAAAACAGGCAGCGGCTTTTTCGTCTGCTCTGCCGCCTGCAGAATATGGTCATAAAATACGGAAATTTTCAACTTTCCCCCCTTGTCCTATCCTTGCCTTTTCACTTCCTGACAGCACAGCTCTCTTCTCTCTCCACCCGCCGGCGCGCAGAAGCGAACCGCATTTTTGATAATCTGCTGTACCTGCGGCTGCCGGTATACCGGATACTCCTCATGTCCGGGCTGGAAATAGAAAATCTTTCCCATGCCCCTTGTAAAAGTACAGCCGCTTCTAAAAACTTCACCGCCGGAAAACCACCCCGTAAACACCACATCATCCGGTCTGGGAATATCAAAATACTCGCCGTACATCTCTTCCTGCGGTATCTCAATCATCTCAGGAATTCCCGCGGCAATCGGATGTGAAGGCGCAGTACACCAGAGCTTTTCCTTATCGCCGTGGCGCCATTTTAAGGTCATGGAGGTTCCCAAAAGGAGCTTCATAATCTTGCTGTAATGCGCCGAGTGCAGCGCTGCCAGCCCCATGCCTGAGAGCACATGCTCCCTGACCCGCTTTGCGACCTCGTCCGAAAATTCCTCCTGCAGAGCATGGCTCCAGAAAATCAATACATCCGTCTTTTGTAAAACCTCCTCCGTAAGACCATGCTCCTCCATGTCAAAAGTCGCCGTCCGCACAAATAAATCCTGTTCTTCTCCCAAAAAACCGGCAATGCAGCCGTGAATCCCTTCGGGATACACATGGCGGATTTGCGCAAACTCTCTTTCATGTTTAAATTCATTCCATACGGTAACTCTTATCATAACGCCTTCCTTCCGTCCCTTTGATTCTGTCAGAATATGTATTCGCCATGTTCACAACTATAATGGCAATCAGGATAAAAATAAACGGCAGAAAGAAGATAGCGCCCAGTATATCTTCCAGCCATACGCTGCAAAGCATCAAAGCGCCGGTCAGTCCCGCACAGCCGCTTACCACACCGGCAAAGCTTTCTGCATTCACATAATATATTTCATACCCGCTGTTGTTTTCAACCTGATAAAACCAATAGTGCGTAAAATCTTCCGTCACCAGCGCGCCGATTTTCTCTAAATTCTGATTCTTGCCATATTCCTGCACCTCCGTCAGCTTACCGCCAGGCAGCAGCCGTCTTAAGCCCCTGTTTGTCAAATGCAAAATACACCCTTCCTGTTTCCTGCTTGGCTTCCAATTTTTTATAAAAGTCAATGGAAGCCCGATTCCAGTCAAGACAGCTCCATTCCATTTCCGTATAGCCTTCTGCAAGCACCGCTTCCGCTGTCCTTGCAAGAAAATACCTGCCAAAACCGCAGCCGCGAAAATTCTCCTTTAAAAACAAATCTTCCAAATGCACTTTACCCGCTGCCGCAAAGGAGCCAAACACAGGATAATACAACGCATACCCTGCCGCGGCGCCGTCATATTCCGCAATCAGGGCAGCGGCGATTTTTCTTTCAAACAGCCAGTAATGTAACTGCTCCTTTGTCCCTGTCATATCCTGCGGCCTTTTTTCATAGGCGGCAAGCCCCTTTATCAAAGCCTGCAGCGTGGGAATATCCGCCGGTTCTGCTTTGCGTATGTATAATTTTTGTATGTCCATTTTCTTCTTTATTCTTCCTTTTTTATTTTTCCTTTTTTCATCTTTCTTTATTATTATAACAGCATTTTGCCTTTCCTGTAATCCTTTTCTACACAAATCTTTTTCTGCCGCCTTTATTTTTTTGCAAGAAACAAGAGGAGAGTCCCAAGGGCCATTTCATGAC
>ERZ778515.459-NODE-459-length-35405-cov-6.039491_pt1 | contig 35405 bp, 29 predicted proteins | sample MGYA00510343_ERZ778515 | MGnify/ENA primary metagenome ERZ778515 (study PRJEB29527, sample SAMN07138965) | mouse gut metagenome | material: feces | host: mouse | place: China:Nanjing | collected 2016-01-25 ...
GTGAAATGGGCGAAGAACTGCGCACAGAAATGCGTGAAATGGGCGAAGAACTGCGCACAGAAATGCGTGAAATGGGCGAAGAACTGCGTGGAGAAATGCGTGAAATGGGCGAAGAACTGCGCACAGAAATGCGCGAAGCAAACGAAGCGCTGCGCACGGAGCTTACACAGCGCATGGACAACATGGAGTATGGGCTTGGACAGGAGATTCAGGCAGTATATGAAATTGCCCAGCGGAATGCGGAAGACATAAGGCAATTAATGCCTTATAAGGGCCGGCTGGCCAATGTCTGCACAATGGCAGACAGGGTGGAGAAGCTGGAAGAATGCCAAAAGGCAACAACGGGCGTGGTGGCATCTCATAGTGATGCAATCAGAAGGCTTGAAAGCAGGATGGCTTAGGAGGAGAGTGGCTCTGCACATCGGATAAAACCGATTATATATAAGAAGGCTGTATGTTCTTGCTTTTGCAAGAAGATAAAATTGTTTAAACGAGATTTTTATAAATGAGAAGAAAATACTGTATGAGCAATCAACAGTTTTTTTACATAAACTATAAACTCGCGATTCGATTTGACCGATAAAATCTTTAGAAAACTATTAATGACGATTCACATGGAGGTGACTGAAATGGCAATTGAACCATTAGGAAGTGTAATGAGTGTACAGGCTCAGAGCCAAGTACAAAGCAAACCGGCAGTCAGTCCGGTAAAAACTGCCGCAGAATACACGGAAGTTTCTGCGCGGGAAACAGCCAGTCAGGTGGATAATACCATCAGTGTTGTGACAAACACCCGTGAAAAGGGAAATTCGGAAGGCAATGCCGGCAAAGAAGGCGGAAAGCAGCCCAGCAACGAGCAGATTAGAAAAGCTGTGGAAGCGATGAACAAAAAAATGGCGCATTCCGAGGCAGTCTTTGGTATTCATGAAGCGACAAACAGGGTGACGATTAAGATTATTGACAAGGATAGCAGGGAAGTCATCAAAGAACTTCCGCCGGAGAAAACTTTGGATATGATTGCAAAAGTTTGGGAGATGGCAGGCATTCTTGTAGACGAGAGAATGTAGGAGGAGACAGACATGGCAGGAATGAGATTGTCCGGACTGATGTCCGGAATGGATACGGAGAGTATTATACAGCAGTTGGTGGAGTCGAGGAAAACCAAAGTAGACAAAACGAAAAAGGCACAGACGAAACTCAACTGGAAGCAGGACGCATGGAAATCACTGAATACCAAGCTGCAGAACCTGCAGAAGAAATATCTTGCTAATATGCGTTTTACAACGGATTACGCAAAAAAGACAACAAAAGTATCTAACAGTAATAAGGTTAGTGTTATCACAGGTGAAAGTGCAATAAACGGCGTGCAGTCACTGCGGATAGAAACGCTTGCGAAGAGCGGTTATATGACCGGTGGCAAGCTGGAAGGTGCAGACGGAGAGCTGACGGCTCTTTCCAAAATCAGTGATATTCAGGGTGTTGGCAGTGTAAGCGGAAATATCGAAGTGAAGATTGGAAACAACGCTGCAGTAAATATTGAAATCAATGATGGCACCACAATTTCCGATGTCCTGACCCAGCTTAAAGATATGGGGCTGAATGCTAATTTTGATGCAAAGCAGCAGCGGCTTTATATCCAGTCCAAGGAAACCGGTGAAGCAAATAATTTTACCATTGGAGGCGATGCGGCAGCATTGTCAGCATTGGGCTTAAACACGGCGGACAGCGGAGATAAGAAGGCAACCAAGGTAGAGGGACAGGATGCGGTTATCTATCTCAATGATGCGAGATACACCAGCACGAACAATACTTTTGAAATCAATGGTTTGACGTTTACTGCACTGGATACCACAACAGGCAGCGAGACGATTACGGTTACGACGCAGAACGATACTGACGGCATCTATGACATGCTCAAAAACTTCTTAAAGGAATACAACACCATCATCAACGAGATGGATAAGCTGTATAATGCGGATTCGGCAAAAGGTTATGACCCGCTGACCAATGAGGAGAAGGAAGCGATGTCGGAGAGTGACATCAAGGAATGGGAGAGCAAAATCAAAGATTCCCTGCTTCGCCGTGATGAGAATTTGTCCACGGTAAGTTCCGCATTAAAGTCCATTATGTCCAGCGGTATCGAAGTGAATGGCAAGATGATGTATCTGTCCAGCTTTGGTATCAATACATTAGGATATTTTGAAGCGCCGGATAATGAGAGAAATGCATATCATATTGACGGTGACCCGGATGATGGCAGCACTTCCGGCAATCCTGACAAGTTAAAGAGTATGATTGCCAGCGATCCGGATACGGTAATTTCTTTCTTTACGCAGTTGTCAAAGAATATGTATGACAAGATGAGCGATTTGTCCAAGTCGGTGGACGGATACAGAACGTTTGGCAATTTCTATGATGACAAGAAGATGAAGTCGGATTATGACAATTATACATCCAAGATAGCGGAGCAGGAGAAAAAGCTTGCAGAATACGAGGACAGATGGTATGCTAAGTTTAGTGCCATGGAGACTGCTCTTGCAAAAATGCAGCAGAATGCGAGTGCGGTTACCAGTCTGTTAGGAGGTTGATAAAATGCCATTTTCCAATGCTTATGCACAGTATAACAATAGTAAAATTCTGACTGCTTCACCGGCGGAGCTGGTGCTGATGTTATACGACGGCGCGATTAAGTTTGGTAATATTGCGATTAATGCCATTGAAGAGAAGGACATTCAGAAAGCGCATAACAATATTATAAAGGTTCAGAGAATCGTGGATCATTTTCGTATGACATTGGATATGTCTTATCCGGTTGCGAAGGATTTTGACAGAGTGTATGAGTATTTGGCAAGAAGACTGCTGGAGGCAAATGCCAAGAAGGATAAAGAAATTATGGCGGAGATATGTATGCATCTTCGTTCTATGAGGGATACCTGGAAAGAGGTCATGCGTATCAATCGAGAGAAAGGAACCGTGAATGGATAATTATCTCAAGATATTGGAAGAGTCCCTTCGCAAGAAACTCCGTGTATTGGATGAAATTCAGAGTTATAATGAGAAACAAAAGCAGATTTTTCAAAGTGACTCTGTAGAAATGGATGCATTTGATGCGGCAGTGGAGGAAAAAGGAAAGCTGATTGAACAGATTTCCAAGCTGGATGAAGGGTTCGAAGCGCTTTATTCCAATGTGTCCAAGGAACTGGATGGCAACAGGGAAAAATATGCAAAGCAGATTCAGACGCTAAAACAGCTTGTGCAGCAAGTGACGGAAAAAGGCGTATCTGTTCAGGCACAGGAAGCGCGCAATAAAGCTCTGATTGAAGCCTATTTTGCAAGGGAACGCGGTCAGCTCAGACAGGGGAGGCAGGCTTCCAAGGCAGCATATGACTATTACAAAAACATGAATAATTCCAATACGGTACCACCGCAGTTTTTGGATAGCAAACAATAATACAAGGGGCTGTTGCAGAGGCAGACGCGTAGCCTGCCAAAACAGCAGATATCTTAATGACACTGAGCCGGGGCATCTGCCCCGGCTTTCTTACAGCGGAGGTGCTTGGTGAATATTGCGCTATTATTATCGGGGGGAGTCGGCACAAGAATAAAATCAGAGGTTCCCAAGCAATATATTGAAGTTGGTGGAAGACCTGTTATTTCTTATTGTATAGAACGGCTTTCGCTGCATAAGCAGATTGATGCATTGTGGATTGTGGCGGATTCGGCGTGGCATGGGCAGCTTACGGGGTGGCTGGAAAAGTATGATAAGAGGAAAAAATGCAGAGGATTTTCCGCGCAGGGAGAGAACCGGCAGTTATCTATTCTGCATGGACTTGAGGATATACGCAAAAATTTGAAAAATATAGAATATGTGCTGATTCATGATGCGGTAAGGCCTCTGATTTCCGAAAAATTGATTTCGGACTGCTTTGAGGCTGTTTCAGGGCATGACGGCGTGCTTCCGGTTTTGCCGATGAAAGATACGGTATATAGAAGTGAAAACGGAAAAACCATTGATGCCCTGCTTGCACGCAGCCATATTTTTGCGGGGCAGGCGCCGGAAGTTTTCAGGTTAGAGCCCTATTATGAAGCAAATAAGTATCTTTTGCCTAATCGGATTTTGGAAATAAACGGTTCCACAGAACCTGCAGTGATGGCGGGCATGGATATTGCCATGATTGAGGGGGATGAAGATAATTTTAAAATTACGACGATAGCGGATTTAAAACGATTTCAGAAAAGGATTGAAGAAAGCAAATGAAAGCAATGGTATTGCATCATATTAATGATTTCAGTCTGGAGACGGTGCCGGAGCCTGTACTTGAGTCGGGAGAAGTGTTGGTGGCGGTAAAGGCGGTAGGAATCTGCGGCTCTGATATTCCGCGGGTGTATGATACGGGAACCTATTCATATCCGTTGATACCGGGGCATGAGTTTTCAGGAGTTGTGACAAGGATTGGCGAGGGAGCAGATGAAACATGGCAGAAGCGGCGTGTTGGTGTGTTTCCTTTGATTCCGTGTAAAAATTGTCTTCCATGTGCGAGGCGGCAGTATGAAATGTGCAGAAACTATAGTTATCTGGGTTCCAGAAGAGACGGCGGCTTTGCGGAGTATGTGGCTGTCCCGCAGGAGAACCTGATAGAACTGCCGGATAAGGTGTCTTATGAGGAAGCTGCCATGCTGGAGCCTATGGCGGTAGCTGTCCATGCCATGAAGAGAGGCAATCCCTTCGTTACGGACACAGTGGCTGTCTGCGGGCTTGGAACCATAGGATTGCTGCTTTGTATGTTTCTTAAGGAAGCCGGCGTCAAAAGAGTTCTGGCAATTGGCAATAACAGCAGACAACGACAATTTGCACGGCAATTTGGAATTCCGGAGGACGCATATTGTGACAGTCATGCAGAAAAGGCAGAGGAATGGCTGTTAGAAAAAACAGGAGGATTAGGGGCGGATATATTTTTTGAATGTGTGGGAAAAAAAGAGACCGTGGCACAGGCGGTCGATGGGACGGCCCCGGGAGGCAGGATATGTCTGGTAGGTAATCCGGCATCCGACATGGGACTGGAAAAAGCAGTATACTGGAAAATTCTTAGAAATCAATTGACGCTTACGGGAACTTGGAACTCATCTTTTACGGGAGAGGCGGCGGATGATTGGCATTATGCATTAGAAAGGCTTGCTGCGGGCAGAATAGCGCCAGAGAAGATTATCACGCATAAATTTTCTTTGGAGGAGATTAGCAAGGGTTTTCATATTATGCGTGATAAGAGAGAGGAATACGGAAAAATCATAGCATTTATGAGCTGAAGAAAAAATTGAAAAAATTTTAAATTACCTCTAAAGTAATCCGGAATCTCTCCGATATACTTAACAAGTAAAGCAAATAAAACAAAAAGTTTTAGAGCTTTCGTAAATAACCTGATTCAATCCGCACAATTGATAAGGTTATCGTAACAGTTTACTGTAAGTACGAATTGTGCGACTCGCACGAGCAGTAAACACGAAAATTTGGCTGCAAGGAAGCAGCTTAATATTCAAGGAGGAATAATAATATGGTAGTACAACACAATCTTACAGCAATGAACTCTAACAGAATGCTTGGATTAACAACATCCAGCCAGGCAAAGGCAACTGAGAAATTAGCTTCTGGTTACAAGATTAACCGTGCAGCTGATGACGCAGCAGGTCTTGCAATTTCCGAGAAGATGAGACGTCAGATTCGTGGTCTGACACAGGCTTCTGCAAATGCTCAGGATGGTATCTCCTGCGTACAGACAGCAGAAGGTGCTCTGAACGAAGTACATGATATGCTTCAGAGAATGAACGAGCTGGCAGTTAAGGCAGCAAACGGCACAAACCAGAGCGAAGATGATTCCTACATCCAGAAGGAAATTAAGCAGCTGATTAGTGAAATCGACCGTGTATCTACAACCTCTACCTTCAATGAGAGAAAACTGTTAAATGGTTCTTTCAGTGGCGTTACGCTTCAGGTAGGCGCTGAGAATTCAGCAGACAACACGATTACCATGAACATCAGCAAGATGAGCGCAAGCGGACTTGGCGTTGCTACTGTTAGCTGCAGCACTCAGGCTAATGCAAAGAGTGCAATCGACGCCGTTAAGAAGGCTATTAAGTCTCTGAACGAGCAGCGTGCAGACCTTGGTGCAGTTCAGAATCGTCTTGAGCACACCATCGCTAACTTGGACAACGTAGTTGAGAATACCACGGCAGCAGAATCTCAGATTCGTGATACCGATATGGCTTCTCAGATGGTTAAGTACTCCAACAACCAGATTCTTGCTCAGGCAGGTCAGGCAATGTTGGCTCAGTCTAACCAGGCTAATCAGGGTGTATTGTCCTTACTTCAGTAATCATTGCAACACTACCATAAAGGCTGACTTAGGTCAGCCTTTATTTTTTATGACGATAGAGTAATTACGAAACGAGAATTCTATTGTACGGGATAATAGAATCCTCGCGAAGCGTGGATTTTATTGTATGGAGAAATTTAGAATGAAAAGAGCTGTTATGCTTTGTGACGAAAGAAACAGAGCAATATTATCGGAAACCATTTCGATTATGGAGAGTGTCTGGAATGATGAGGGATATGAGGTGAGCATTTTTTTTGTTTCAGAAAACGAGTCTCCGGATATCTATATGAATGAACTGGTGCGGCTTAAGGAAGATTTTGTGGTGACTTTTGCCATGGCGGGATTTTCGTGGCGAGGTCTGATGGAACAGGTAAGATTTAATACCCTTCCGGCGATGCAAATTCATATTTTGCTTGGCAGCCTTCCCCAGTATGATTTCTTTTTGCAGAAAGAACATGGAATTCACAGCTTCTTTTTTGCGGACGATGCAGAACTTGTGAAGAAGTGGAAGAAAAGATATGCGCTGGTTCCGTTTTTAAAAGAAATTCCCACGCTCTATGTGTCAGAATGTTTGACAGAGGAAGAAAAGTGTTTGAATCGAAAGAATTTACAGGGCATCATACAGGCAACCATGGCGTTTATAGAAAAACCGTCGGTTTTATAAGCCGGCGGTTTGAAACATAGTGGCGATTCTTTCAGGGTAGGAGAATTTCTCCTTGATAATCGCATAGGAATTTTGCTGAATCTGAAGGCGTCTCTCTTCATGCGACAGATAGTATCTTGCTTTTTCTACAGCTTCTTCCACACTGTTATACCATACAATGTCAATATCCGGACGGAAGTAAGTGCCAAGCTCCGGCTGGGCATTGCTGAGCAGAAAACCGCCTGCGCCAATAATATCCAGCATCCGAAGCGGTATGCCGGAACGGATGCCGCGGGCAGTGGGGCAAAGGTTAATTTTACTTAAGCGGAATACCTTTGGCATCTCGACGGAGTAGGTGACGGGACCCTTAAAGGGAACCTCTAAAAGCTGTTCGCTTCGTTCGTCGGAGTACAGGTGCACATCACAAAAATGATTTAAAAGCCGGAGCAGGATAATACGCTCATTGTGGGTAATCTGATTGGTGATACAGAGTGAAAGCGCCGCTTTGTTGATACCTTTCTCCTCACCGGAATGGTAAACAATGCCCTGCTTGTTAAGGGCATTGTTGATGCGGCAAAGAATTGCATCATCAATCACATCGTCCAGCAGAGGGAAACCTACAAGCTTAAACTGTGCATCCGTCAGAGCATTGATGTATCCGATGGTATAATCGTCCTGATGGGATAAAATGTTGTTTAGCTTTGACTGGTACAGGCGTCCTACAAAGGATACTTCGCAGGAAAAACGCTTTCGGTCTGCGTCGGTGATGGGAATGGCAGACAGCCGCTTTGTGTCGACCGCAAGCGGCAGATGATAGACGTTATGTAGTCCCATGTCGTGAAATTCCTGTACCTCTGTGCTGTCAAAGAGAAAAACATAGCTGGTGGGATGCGAAAAATATTCCGGATGGTCTTTGGAAATAGGGCTGTCATAGGACCAGGCAAGATATTTTATATTGCATTGACAGCAAATTCTGGCAAGCAAGGGATGAAAATTGGTGCTGATAACACAATCATAAACACCAGTTTTTAAATGTGCGGTTACATACTTCTCAAAATAATCGTCTTCAACAGGATTAGGACGGGGGTAGACAAGATTTTTACAGTGATGCCCCATCTTGGTTAGATGATTGATGAGGTCGGGCTGAATATAAGAGCCAAAATCATGTAAGAGGATGTTCATATGTAGCGTCTCCTTGTTGAAATTTGTGTTTATTGTACCATAAGTAATGGCTAAAGAAAAGAAAATTAGTGGCAGCCAGAAATAAGTATGGTATAATGTTGTCAGACATTATACCGTGCCGAGCGAAGCGAGTGTGCATCGCGAAGCGTATAGCATGTGCGGAGCAAATGGTATAATGTACGCATAAGATGGAGCAAATACATGTGGTGCAGAGGTGCGAGATGATAGAAAATATTTTGGTATACAGGTGGAAAACAGAGCGCCAATCTTTTTTAACGGCAAAGCTGGTATCTATGGGGTATCATTGCGTAGAGTTATGGGAGGACTTTGAAGACTGCCATGCGGATGCCGGATTTGCAATGAAAGTTATGAATTGCATACAGGAAGAAAATATCCATATGGTGATTTCCTTCAATTATGCTCCTTTGCTGGCAAGCGTCTGTGAGATGCGTAAGCTGCCTTATGTATCATGGATTTGCGATTGCCCGCAGCAGATGCTGTTTTCCAAGACGGTGCTATACCAAAGCAATTATTTCTTTTGTTTTGACAGGGTTTACGCAAACCGGCTGGCAGGGCTTGGCTGTGAAAATGTGTATCATTTTCCCTTGGCGGTTGATGTGGAGGAGGGGGAAGAGAAGCTTTCAGAGGGGCAGAAGAATGCAGAAAAGTATGCGGCGGATATTTTGGTTGCAGGTTTTGACAGTAAGAGCCGTAAATGGCTGGAAGCAGAAGGCATTCCCGAGTATAGCAGAGGATATCTGCAGGGAATTGAAGAGGCACAAATCAGGGTATACGGTTATAATTTTGTAAGAGAGATGATAGAGGAAGAGACAGCCAGAGACATTTTGGACAAGGCGCAAGTTGTACTGGGAGAGATGTACTTTGACAATCCGATTCAGTTGGTTGCGGATTTTGTCAATGAGGAAATTGCGGAAAAAGAGCGTGTGCGCGTGACAGAAAAACTGTCCCAAAGTCATGCATTGCATTTGTGCACAAAGGAAGATATGCCGGATGTGTTTGGCTGCGGCAAAATCAATTTGTATGTTACGCCGAAAGCCGTCGAATCAGGAATTTCGCAGCCCGTTTTGGATACGCTTGCCCGCGGGGGTTTTTGCCTCACCAATTACCAGCCGGAAACTGCCGAATTTTTTGAAGATGGAAAAGAACTTGTCATGTATACGGATATGGCGGATTTGGTCCAAAAAGCGGATTATTATTTGAAACATGAGGAAGAGAGAAAAGCCATTGCAAAAGCAGGGAGGGAAAAAGTGGCAGCGCAGTTTTGCCTGCAGGAAAGGCTGGCTGACATGCTGCATATTGTGGAAGAAGCGATCGGTTAAAGGACGGAGAAAATTTCTTGCAGCCGCTGTTTGTAAGTGTGGTTGCGGCATACCTTTGTATAGCCGTTTTGACTGATGGCGCGGCGTTCATCTTCGTGGGAAAGATAATATTGTGCCAGCGAGGGTACTTGCTCCGGCGCTTCGTAAAATACAAAATCTTCGTTTGGCGTAAACAAATCCAGAAAATCCGCCTGATAGTTGCTTAAAAGAAAACCACCGCTTCCCATAATGTCAAAGGCGCGCAGGGGAATACCGCTGTGGATGCTCCGCAGGGAAATGTTGAGGTTGATTTTGCTATTGTAAAATACATATGGCATTGTATCGTAATAATCCACAGGACCATGATTGTGAACGCCTTTTATGGCAGCAGAAGCATCGTGGGTGTATAAGTCGACCACGTGGCTTTGCCCTAAAAAAGAGAGGATTTTTTCGCGTTCCAATGCAGTCACTTTTCGATTTAGGACGTATTGTGCGTAGAGATATTCGCTGCTTTCTACACTGTCGGAGGAAGGCTTCATGGGATAAGCAGATTGCAGCAAATCGTCCATGATGTCCGGTGTGAGGGCTTCTTCTATAAAATTATAACCATACACCCGCATCTGCGCCTGTACCAATCCGTCCAGATAGCCTTTGGTATAGGAACTGATACCGGTGAGCCGGTCATACAGATTATGCTTCGGCTCTGCGTACAAGGAGCCGACAAAAGAAATATCGCAGGCATATTGCTTTTTGGTTTCGGCAGACTGATTTGCAAGCATGTGCCCTATGCGGGAAGCGTTTACTGCCATGGGCAGATAATAGATATGTGGAAAACCGGATTGCCAAAAAGTAAGGCAGAGCTCTTTGTCAAAGAGAAAAATTCGGTTACAGCGATTGAGCATGGTATAAGAGTAGAGGGAAACATGAGGGCTGTCATATACCCATGACAAGTACAAGATGCCTTCGGCTTCACATGCTTTGGACACAATGGGAAAATAGGCAAAGGAAAACACGTAATCCGGCGTTTTGGAGCGGAGAAAAGAAATAAATTTCTGCTCCCACGCTTTGTCGTAAAAGGATATGGACTTGGAAAAGGGATAAAGAATGACTTCGTGGCCGAGTTCCCTTAGTGCGGCTGTTAAATCTTCGTTTCCAAAGCTGTTCCAGTTTAAAAATAAGACTTTCATGTGTTCTCCTGCGTGCATTGTCCGTATTTGCGGCATAACGATTTCTATAGGCTGATTATATCCTATTGCGGCATGGACTACAATAAAAACGTGAAAGGGAAATGGGCAAAAAGGAGAAAAGAGATGGAAAATCAGAAAACACCGCTGGTTAGCGTTGTGATACCCACCTATAACAGAATACACAGTCTTCCGGCTTCTGTAGAGAGCGTGCTGAAGCAGACCTATGAAAATCTGGAATTAATTATTATGGACGATGGCTCCGGCGATGGAACGGAGGCGTACGTAAAAAGCATCGCGGACGAAAGAGTGCGGTATCAAAAAAGCGATGTCAATATGGGGCCTTCTGCGGCAAGAAATAAGGGGGCGGAGCTTGCAAGCGGGGAATATCTGGCGTTTCAAGACAGTGATGACGAATGGCTGCCGGACAAGCTGGAAAAGCAGATGAAGGTTATGCTGGCAGGAGACAATGCGCTGGTTTATTGTGAGTTTGGGCTGCACCGTAATGGAGAGCTGCTGGCAATCATACCGCCCAGAAAGATTCCGTACCAAGAAAAGCAGGGCAGTTTGTTTTCTTATCTGTTGTTATATCCTTTAATCAGCACCCAGACGATTTTAATCAAAACACGGGATTTTATAGAAATGGGCGGCTTTAACGAGACCTTAAAAGCATATGAGGATTTTGAATTTACGCTGCGCTTTTCCCAGAATCATAAAATCGGTTTTGTGGAGAATGCCTTGGTAAAAGTGAACAGTCTGCCCGGCAGTGTAAGCAAGCAATTTGGGGAGAGGATTCGCGTGCAATTTTACATGATGCGCGAGATGCTGCCCCATTTGCGCGAGCAGAATTTGTTATGGAGAAAACTGGAAATTGTTTTAGACGAAGCAAAGACGCTTGCGTGCCACGCCGTGTTTTTGGAGGAGTTACGGAATTTTTCGGAAGAATTGCTGTCCGCCGAGGAGCAAAAAAGGGCGGAAGCTTTTTCGGAAAAGATTGGACAGGATATGGAAGACTGCAGGCTAAAAGCGTATATTGGCGAGAATCTGCAGCAGCTAAAGCAAAAGACGCTGTATATATATGAGGCGCTCTATGAAAACAGGCTGGCATGGTCCTGCAAGGTGCAGGAAACATTGCTGGAAATGGTAAACAGTACGGTACTGCTTGAGAAGGTGTTCAGAATGCCGGAGGAAGCAAAGAGCCGCCGTGCCCTGATACAAAGGAGCCTGTCGGAAGAAAATCTTGCCGAAACGGACAGGCTTTACCTGCTGGCGGATATTGTGGAATTGTTTGAAACGCTGGAAAAGCTATGGTAAAATACATTCAGGTGAAATTTAAAATAGTTTCTGCCATTCCGGTAGGGCGATAGAAAGCGCATTCTGTCCCAGATGGCAGCCGTCTGAGGAGAGATACTGTTCGAGCGTCTCAAAGTTAGGTGAAATCATTTTATCAAAGACAGATAAAAAGAGGATGCCGTGCTCCCCGCACATTTCCGAAAGCCTTTGGTTGAAATATGCGGTGGCAAGGTTGCGCTCCTTTTCGCTGCCGTTGCGGGGAAACTTGGGGTTTAAAGGACAGCTTTCCTTTTGGGAGGCAATGGGACCCCAGCAGGATACCCGATAGCCCTGACTTTGCAGATAGAGGAGAAACGGCAGGTATTTGGCAAGGATATCGTCTACAATTTCTTTGTAGGATTTGCCTTGAAGGGCGGCCTGCTTAAACACATGGACGCGAAGGTCGATTTCACCAAGGCAGCATAAAATTCTGGCGCCGGATTTTATAAAATTTTTTAATACGTATTCTGCTTTTTCCCGAAAGGAATAAGTGGTGCCGGACTGACAGCAGGTGTATGCAAGGCAGGGACCGGCATGAAGAGGCGTAAAGGGATAGGCAGGGTTGTCCGGACAGGTGTTGATGCTCTTTCCTATGGGCAGGAAAGAGAGTTCGTCGCTGCCGCTGAAAAAATTGACATGGGAGTCGCCGAGCACAATAACGGTATCTTCCCTGTAGTGACGCAGGCAGGCGTGGTCAAAATGCGCCTGTTCAATGAGAGCATCCGCATATGCCGTCTCCGGCAGAACAGAAAGAGCAAAGACCAGTTTTTGCAGGCGGGAAAGTACTGCGTCAGGATTGTATGCGGCGGCTTCCGCCCTTGCTTCTTCCAAAAGCTCTGTAAAAAGCCCGCTCACCTGCTGAAATTGTGTTTCGCTGTAAAGCTCTGTGCGGCATGCGAGCTCTTCCGATACGCACAGCAGGATGTCCGACCATGGCAGCAGGGCTGCAACGGCAGGATTTGACTTTATGGAATGGATGAGCTGCAATAGAATTTGTATGGTCCGCATAAAACACCGCCTAAATTAACCAGAATATATTTAGATATATTTTATCACAGGAAAAATTTGTGTACAAGAGGAATATGGAAGCAGGAGGCGCCATGAATCAGACGAAAAATTTATTGGTAAAAATCAGGGATGCGATTGCAGACGGCAGGCTGTCTGCCGAAGCAGTTCCGGCTGCGGATATGAAGCAGTGCGTCAGGGCGGAGCTGGAGGTACACAGGAGTACCTTCACGGAGCAGCAGTATGCGGCAGTTTTAAACCGGTTTGACGAGCTTTGTACAGCCGTTGCGGAGGGAGAAAGCGACAAAGGGAAGCTTTTATTGTTTGCCGATGCGCTTATTCTTGCTGTGGATATGATATCCGAGGCAGTTTACACGCTGGCAAACGGAGCATATTGGCGCTATAAGCACGGGAAGGAAGCTGCGAATCCGGAGATTGCCGGCATTATTGAATATATAGACAGGGAGAGGCAGATAAACCTGATTAGCTATGATTTTGTGAAAGAATATGAAAAACTTTCGGTGACGGTATGCAGGGACAGCGGCTGCGGCATGTATTACATACCCTACAAGGGAAGGAAAATGTTTTTTCCGAAAGGGTGGGACGAGGAAAAAATTGCCGGCTATTACCGCTCTGTGGTTACGGAGCAGGACGCGCGTTCTCCCCATTGCTATGCAAATGAGGCATTCGGCGTCAAAGAGGGGGACGTGGTAGTGGATGCAGGCGCGGCGGAAGGTATCTTTACACTGGACTGCATAGACAGGGCAAAGAAGGTTTATATCATAGAGGCAGATGCAGCGTGGATGGAGGCGCTGAAGGAGACCTTTCGGGAGGATGGGGAAAAGGTATGCCTGATTTACGGCTTTTTGGACAGCTATCATGGGGGAAGCCATGTGAGCATTGACGGATTGTTTGGGCAGGAAGAAATTCACTATATAAAGATGGACATTGAAGGGGCGGAAAAAGCGGCGTTGGAAGGAGCCGGAAAAACGCTTGCCAGATGCAGCGGGTTACGCTGTGCCATCTGTGCTTACCACTGCAGGGAGGATGCGGAAAGCATACAAAATGTGCTGCATGGATATGGCTTTGAGACGGAAACCTCCAAGGGTTACATGTGCCCTGACTGGACTCTGGAGGCTTATCTGGATGCAGAGCTCAGGCGGGGGATTGTGTTCGGCAAAAAGACGGAAGCGGGTCTGCAGAATACAAAGGAGCCGGAATATGATGCATTGCTTGTGGTTACGGCAAAGGATTTTGAGAGGGTACAAAGCCAGTATCACAGGCTGGCGGCAGATTTGCCGGCAAGACGTATCTTCTTTGTGGGAAACGAAGAGGTGGGAAGACTTGTGGAAAAAGCCGGACTGGGCGGGAAGGTCTTCTTTTTAGACGAAAACGAAATCCTGCCTTTTGCGGATGTACATGCCGTGATGGAGAAAGCGCTGTCAAAAGAGCTGCAGGGGCGTGCGCTGCCCAGAGGCATCACCGGCTGGTATTATCAGCAGTTTTTGAAAATGCAGTATGCCCGCGTATGCGGGGATGCTTATTATCTGGTGTGGGACGGAGACACTATACCCTGCGCACGGTTTTCCATGTTTAAGGAAGGAACCGGCACGCCCTATCTGGATATGAAACAGGAATATTATCCGCAGTATTTTGAGACCATGGCAAAGCTGATACCGGATTTGCATAAATGCTTTGAAAAATCTTTTATTTCAGAGCATATGCTGATGAACAGCAAGATTATGCGGGAGCTTCTTTCGGAAATAGAGTCGAATCCGCATGTAGAGGGAACCTGCTTTTGGGAAAAGATTATACATGCCATCGATGCAAAAGGGCTTTTGGAGAACAGCTTCAGTGAGTTTGAAACCTACGGCACATATGTGGCGATGCGTCATCCCGAAAGCTACCGGCTGCGGGACTGGCACTCCTTCCGCTATGGGGGTGTATTTTATAGTCTGGATACGATTTCCGATACGGACTATGCGTGGCTTGCAAAGGATTTTTTTGCCATTTCCTTTGAAAAGGGCGATTTTGTCAGGGAAGACCAAAAGAATCTTTTTGACAATAAAGCATATCAGGAAAAGCTGTCGGCAAGGCAGATGCTGGAAATTGCGCAGCAGGAATTTAAAGAAGGAAGTTATCTGGAGGTGTGGGAATGACGGAGTACGGCGAGGGCGAAATCAATCAGATGAAGTGGCAGGCTTATGGGCAGCTTGCACGGTTGAAGCAAAAGATTCTCATGCTGTATCAGGAGGTAACGGAGAGCAAAAGACCGTGGGGAGAAGCTGCACAGGCAGAAATAGAAACCATGGCGGCATTTTTTCAAACTTGTGCCGGCTTGTTTGCCGTACCGTCCGCATTGCGTGAGAAATGCAGACGAATAGAGAGAGCGCTTTTAAAAAAGCCGCATAATGCAGAGCGGCAGGGAGCGCTGCTGGAAGAGATGTTTGAAATCCATGAACTGCTGGAGGCGTACATTGGCAGTCGGGCAAAGAAATGCAGCACTTGTAAAAGCGATGTGTTTTTTACGCCGATTCCCGCAGGCTATGAAGCGACGAGAAAGCAGTGCGGTTTTCCATATTGGAATGCGGATTTTCAATTGGAGAGCAAGGAAAATTACGGCTGTCCGGTGTGCGGAGCGTATGACAGGGACAGGCTGATGATTGCTTTTCTGGAGGAGGTGCGTGCAGAAGGGAAGGAACGTTTAAGAATGCTGCAGGTAGCGCCCTCCCCGGCCATAGAGCGTTATGCGCTGGGAAGGGAAGATATTCAGTATGAGTCTACGGATTTGATGTTTACGGGCGTCACCTTTCAGGCGGATTTACAGGATATGAATATGGTGGCGGACGAGACGTATGATATCATCGTCTGCTCCCATGTGCTTGAGCATGTGGAAAACGATGCGAAAGCAATGAGGGAGCTTTATAGAATTTTAAAGCCGGACGGCGTATGTCTGGTGCTGGTGCCTCTGATTGTGGGAAAGCAGGATACGGAAGAAAAGTGGGGCTGCTCCATAGAAGAGAACTGGCGGCGCTTTGGGCAGGGAGACCATTCCAGATTATATGGAAAGGAAGATTTTATCAGGAGGCTGCAGACTGCGGGCTTCTATGTCAACGAGCTGGGCAAAGAATGGTTTGGCGAAGATTTTTATCAGGAATATGGTTTTGATGATTTGTCCATTATGTATGTGGCAACGAAAGCAATAAAGCTGGTAGAGCGGGAGGAAAACAAAGAGAAAGAGCTGCAGGAGCTGCGGGCGGAAAACAAGCTGCTGCAGCAGGCGCTTTCCAACGTAAACGAGCAGCTTTCAGGACTGCGTAAATCGGTAGGGAATGACTTTGCGATTCTCTTTCGGGCACTGGACAATTTAGGATACGAGATAAGCGATGAGAAGTTTCAGGAAAGGCTCTGGTATCCGAAGATTATGAGTGCGGAGGATACGTTCCGCGAAATCATTGAAAATAAAAAATCCATCGCACGGTTTGGAGACGGGGAATTTGGCATTATGTTTGGCGAACAGCGCTGGCGTTTTCAGGGGAAAGACGAAAAGCTTGCCGGCAGGCTGAAGGAGGCATTGCAGTCAAAGCAGGAAAATCTTTTGATTGGGCTGAACGATTTTTACGGCGACTTAAGCACATGGACAAAAAGAGCAGCGGACGGCGTCCGCATTTACCTGACGCCGGAGGTCAGAAAAAAACACTATGCGCTTTTGGAGCATGACAGAGAATATGCCTGCGCCAATATATCCAGAAACGAAACGCCGGAGGGTGTAAAGCGGCAGAAACAAATCTGGGAGGGAAGGGACTGCGTGTTTATTGAAGGTTTCCAGACCAGAATGGGCGTCGGAAACGATTTGTTTGACAATGCCAAATCCATTGTGCGGATTTTGTGTCCGGCAGAAAATGCTTTTGACAGGTATGAGGATATCTATAATGAGGCGTTAAAGCAGCCGAAGGACAGGCTGATGTTACTTGCGTTAGGTCCTACCGCCAGTGTGCTGGCATATGATTTGGCGAGGCAGGGTTATCAGGCAGTCGATATCGGACATGCGGATTTAAGCTATGAGTGGATGCTGCGCGGCAATCATAACAAAGTGCCGGATAAATACAGCAATGAAGCGCCGGAGGGATACATGGTGGAAGAAATCCATGATGCGGCGTATGAATCGCAGATAATTGCGGATTTTCATGCATAGACGCCGGCATCCAGCCGGATAAGGGAGATATCATAATGGAAATAGTTATAGTTGCTGATAACGAGGCAGAATATGTAAAGCTTTCAGTGAAAAGCATCCGCATGTTTGCAGATATAGAAGAATTGTCCGTCATAGTGGTGGACAACGGTTCAAAGGACGGCTTGGGCGAATGGGCAAGAACGCAGGCGGATATCACATATGTCTATATGGACGAGGGAAGAATGCCTTATGGCAGGGCAGTCAATCAGGTGAGGGAGGCGCTCCGGCTGCAGGGTGATATGCTTCTTATGCGGGCGTGCTTTATGATGACGCCCCATTGTCTCTTCAGTATGCTGCAGACGCTGCATGAAAATGCAGATACAGGCGCTGTGGGACCTGTGTCAAACGGTCTTGCGCATTCTCAAAAAAAAGAAGGTTTTGCAGATTATGAAGAGGCTGTCAAGGGAATACAGTGTTTTGAAGGGCGCCCCGGTAAAAAAGTGGCAGGGCTTTATCATGGCGCGGTATTATTCAGGCAGGAAGCATTGGAGCAGGTAGGTGCTTTTGATGAAGAGCTGCTAAGCGAAGCTTATGTTATCAGAGATTACTGTTTTCGCATGATAGAAGGCGGCTGGCGGCTTAAGGTAAGCAGTGGTTCTTTTTTGTGGAGCCTGCGGGGGATGGAGCAGGAAAACAGAAATGCGTTTGAGGAAGGGATTCTAAAGAAAAAATGGGGTATGCACTATTTTCACACAAAGCCGAATGAGCGGGTTGTAGAAATGCTGCAAGAAGATACAAAGAAAGCAATTCAGGTGTTGGAGATAGGCTGCGACTGTGGCGCGACGCTTTTAGAAGTCCAGAATCGATACCCTAATGCGGTTACATATGGCACGGAAATCAATGTAAAAGCGGCGCGAATTGCATCCCGTTTTTCGAAGGTCATTGTCAACAATATAGAAGAAGAGAATCTGCCGTATGAGGCGGCGGTGTTCGACTATATTATTTTTGGAGATGTGTTAGAGCACCTGCACGACCCGTTACGGACAATACGGTACTGCCGCAGATTTTTGAAGAGCGGCGGCTGTATCATTGCAAGCATCCCGAATGTGATGCATATTTCGGTCATGCAGAAATTGTTGAATGGAGATTTTACGTATACGGACGACGGCCTGCTGGACAAGACGCATATTCATTTGTTTACACTAAATGAAATCGTGAAAATGTTTCAGGCGGGAGGGTACGCAATCAGGGAAATGGAAGCGATTGGCCTCCCTGTCAGTGATGCCCAGAATGAGGTAATCGATAAGCTTTTGCGCTGCGGCGGAAAAGCCGGCAGGCAGATGTATGAAGCGTTTCAGTATGTGGTCTGCGCGCAAAAGGAAGAGCAGGAGGATATGCAAAATGTATGAGGAGTTGATGGCACAGTTGACCCCGCGTCCAAGATTAAATTTGACATGGTATCAGAACAAGGATTTCTATTCCGAGGGCGAGGTGGAGGATACGATTGTCAGGCTGATTGCCGAAAATGAGCCGGAAAATTATGTACAGGCGATTGCCGACAATTTTTGCTGGTCTGTCTATTATCACCTGACCCATACAAGGAAAAACCTTTTAAATTGGTATCCGTTTTCACCGCAGGCTTCCGTGCTGGAAATTGGCTGCGGCATGGGCGCCGTGACAAGTACGCTGTGCGATAAGTGCAGGGATGTGGTCGCGGTGGAGCTTTCCTACAGAAGAGCCGTGGGAACGCTGCTGCGCTGCAGGGAAAAAGAAAATCTGGAGATTATAGTGGGAAATCTCAATGATATTGCTTTTGAAAAAAAGTTTGACTATATCACGCTGATAGGTGTTTTAGAGTATCAGGGAAGCTACACCGGCACGGACAATCCGTATCTGGATTTTCTCAAAAAGGTAAAGACGCTGTTAAAGCCAAACGGCAGACTGTTAATTGCCATTGAAAACCAGTATGGTCTTAAGTATTGGTGCGGCGCCAAGGAGGACCATACCGGACTGCCCTTTGAAGGGATGAACCAGTATACGATTTCCAGCAAAAAGGTGCGGACCTTTTCCCATAAGGGACTGCAGAAGCTGATTACACAGAGCGGTTTTTCCAACACTTTTTTCTATTATCCCATGCCGGATTATAAACTGCCGGCTGTCGTTTATTCTGAAGCGTGTCTGCCGAAGGATAAAAATATGCTGAATATGCAGTACTATTATGTGCCTGATAACAGTACGCTCGTGGCGCAGGAGAAAAATATATACGGCGACATTATGGATAACGGGGTCTTTGGTTTCTTTGCCAATTCTTTTATGGTAGAGTGCAGCGACGGTGAGGCATTGGGTGAGATTACCTTTGCAAGCATGAGCAGCCGGCGGTTTCCCGAATATCAGGTGGGGACAAGGTTTGCGAAATCAGGGCAGGTAACTAAATTTGCCCTTGCAGGAGAGGCGGGCAGAAGGCATCTGGAAGAAACCTATGAAAACGAAAGGGCTTTGGAGAAACGGGGTTTACATGTCTGGGAGAGTAGATGGGAGGAAAAGGAGCTGGTTTCCGCCTATGCCGAGGCACAGACTTTGGAGGAAAAGCTGTTGGAGGTGTATCACAGCAAAGACACGGCAGATATTTATGCCTTGTGGGACCAAGTTTTGACGGAAATTTTGGCAAGCGCCGAAGAGGTATCGTGGGAGGACAATATTTTATATACATTTGGACTGGATATTGCGCCGGATAAAGAGCGGTACGGCATGATTCTCAAAACGGGATATCTGGATATGATTCCGCGCAATGCGTTTGTAAAAGAGGGTATTATCTATTGGTTTGACCAGGAGTGGACCTTGGAGAATGTTCCCGCGGGATTTGTTTTATATCGGGCGCTGTTACGTTTTTACTGTTCTTACGAGGAGGCGAACCAGACGCTGCCTTTATCGGAGCTTGCCCGCAGGTATGGGCTTGCGGCGGGCTGGCGGGATTACCGGCAGCTTGAGAGTCTTTTCTTCGGGGTGGTGACGGATGCGGCGCATATGGCGGAATCAGAGGCTTTTTGCGGCGATGTCAGAAAGGCTTGTCTGGAAAGCATTGCAAGAATAACAGGCAGGTAAGGGAGGACGGTCATGGAAGATAAAAACGAAGCGTATCTTGCGCAAATAGCAGAGCTGAGAGCGGAGAATGCCGCGCTGCACGGAGAGGTGGACAGCCTGCAGACATCTTTTCAAACGCTCTGTACGACCTTGAATGAGGTAGTCAGGCTGGTGTCGCAAATGAATGGGGACGTAAGAGACAATACGCATAACAATACCGTTTTATACAATCGTTTGTGCAATCTGCCGTATGAGATTTTGGATAAGCGTTTTGCGGAAAAGTATGAAATACCAAGAATTATGACATTGGAAGAGACAATCGATGAGATTGTGCTGCACAAAAAGTCCATAGCCCGTTTTGGGGACGGGGAATTTGGCATTATGTTTGGCGTCTCGAGGTGGCGGTTCCAGAGAGAGGATGAAAAGCTGGCCGAGCGGCTGCGGGAGGTGATAGCGTCGAACGAGGAAAACCTGCTAATCGGGCTCAATGATTTTTATGGAGATTTATCGCACAGGACGGAGGCGGATGCGGACGGCATACGCGCCTATATCGTAAAGGCGCGCGCCCAGCATATGAAGCTTTTGCAGAAGGGACGGCTCTACGCACATGCGTGTATTTCCCGAACCGGCTCATTGGAAAAGGTGCAAAACCAGAAAAGAATATGGGAAGGCAGGGACTGTGTGTTTGTGGAGGGGGACAAGACGAGAATGGGAGTAGGAAACGACTTGTTTGACAATGCGAAATCCATTCAGAGAATCCTCTGTCCGTCGGAGAGCGCTTTTGACAACTATGACGCTATCTTGGAAGCGTGTAAGAAGCTGCCAAAGGATAAGACCATATTGATTGCTTTGGGACCGACGGCGAGCGTGCTGGCATATGATTTGGCAAAAGCAGGGTATCATGCAATCGATATCGGACATGCGGATTTGGCGTATGAATGGTTTCTGCGCAGCGGCAGCTCTAAAAAGGCGGCGGTACATTACAAATACAACAATGAATATCCGGAAGGGTATATCGTGGAGGATATTCATGACGAGAAGTATGAATCAGAGATTATTGCAGATTTATCCGGATCATAGGGCGTGGAGCGCGGCAGGCGGAAAAGCGAAGCAGCTTCCGGCAGCAGGCTATGGCATGATCTCCGAATAGTGCTTGCCGAGAAACGCATGGTACGCGCGCAGGAACTTCTGGCGGTAGCGATTGTAATTTGTCAGGTTCAGCACGCCGCCGTCGTCATGCATACACCATGGGTGGCGCTGGGTGGGGACGACGACTTTGCAGCCATGGAGAAGAAAAGTAAGGGACTGCCAGGCGTCATAAAAATCCCAGCCGGTCAGGTCTTCGGTGTCCCAGAGATAGTCCGTGGAAGTAATCATCATAAAACCGTCTACAAGGGCGGCGTGCCGGTAGCCGTCTTCGGACAGGGAATACCGGTAGTCTGACAGAGGCGGATAGGAAGTCTTGCGCTTGTAGGGCGTGCCCAGACGGCTTTGTACATGCCACATAACGCCGTCGGGTGAAACGGATTCATAACCGGTCATGCCAATCAGCCCGATGGAGGCATCGGACCGGAAAATAGCAAGGATATCAGACAGGAAGTTTCTGTTTAAAATAAAAACATCCTGATGCATATAGATTTTGTATTTGGCGTCGGAAGCAGTCATTGCTTCGTTGTAGCCCGCAGTCATGGAAGCGGCGTCGGTTACGGTAAGCAATTCGGTAGTATAGCCCGCAGGGACATTTAGGTGTGAAATATAATGGATGGCTTCCGATAACAAAATATCATTGTTGGTGCATAAAATAAAACAAAATTTATGTTCGTCCATAGTTCCTCGATTCCTGTGCCTTGTAAGGGCATCCCTCACCTGTCGGCAGTCAATGACAAAAACAGTTCCTTATCCGCAGCATTCCAGTATGCGGAGCAGAGACTCAAAATGCTGTCGTACAGTGCCTGTGCGGGACATATCAAATCCTCCTGCAGGATAATGTATACGGCAAATACGGACAATCGGCTGGTTGACAGATAGTTTTGTGCTTCCCTGACGGAATCTTCTGCAAGCTGAAACGCCAGCCTGCGAAGCGCGAAGAGAGACAGCATATATTTTTCCATCAGACTGTTCTTATCGGTACATTGCAGGAAGAAAGGCGTTTTTTTGTAGGTAAGCTCTAAGTGAATGATGTGCAGAATCCTTAGAATCCTGCGGCTCTCGCCGATGTGTGCATAAGAAAGCGTCCCATCCCCCTGCTCCATATAAGGGATAAGGGATAAAAGCGCCTCCGCGTCCTGCTGTAAAAGAGCGGTATTTAAGGTTTCCGTTATATAGGCCCAAGAATCCTGAAGCGCCTTCTTGTTTTTTTCTAATTCCTGAAAAAAAGCTTCTGTGGATGAATTTAACTGGGAAGAAATGTCCATTTACAGCTCCTTTTGTGCCGGTTTGTCCATAGTTATAGAGTAAGTATAGTTTTTTAAACCGGTGAAGTCAAATACTCTTTGAAAAAATACGGGTATTTGGGCAGATGGTGCGCGGCGGCTTATGCTTTCAAGGTAAACTGCCGATATACATAATAGCTTAATGGAGTGAGCGGTAATCTGCATGGAGGCAATAGATAGACGCGGTAATTTGCCTTTGTTTAAAATAAAGGCATTTTTTTATATGTTGATTTTCCATTTTGCTTTGATAAGAACAGCGGTATATGACAGAGGAGTTTGCGCGTGAGACTGATAAACACATCGTTTGAGGAATTTGCGGAATATGTAAAAGAGAAAAATAAACACGTTGTTTTTTGGGGAGCGGGCGCGATTGGAAGGGCATTGATACCCTATATTTGCAATCGGCATGGTCTTGATACAAGGGTCCTTGGCTATATTGATAATAATCCGGTCAAGCAGGGGAAAGAAGTAGAACTTTTTTCTGGGAAGGTAAAAATTTATCCCGCCGGATTTTTGGAAAAGCTGCGTGCGGATGAGTTTGTCCTGATGATTACAAACGGAGATTTTTATCCGGTTTTGGAGCAGTTAAGGAATATGCCTTGTATGGAGAGTGTGATGGTTTGCATTGCGCCAATCATACAGATACATACGCCGGTGGAATCGTCGATAACAGGCATTTATAAAAGCAGCCAGAAACCGTTAATCCCCAAGACGATACATTATGCGTGGTTTGGGGGACCAATTCCTGAAAATCTGCAGAAATGTATAGACAGTTGGAAGGAAAAATGTCCGGATTATGAGATTGTAAAGTGGGATACATCGAATTACGATTATAAAAAACATCCTTACACCAGACAGGCATATGAGGCAAAGCAGTGGGGATACATGGCGGATTTGGCACGTCTGGAAATTTTGTATGAGTATGGGGGGTTTTATCTGGATACGGATGTAGAACTGCTTCAAAATCTGGATGAGCTGCGGTATCAAGAAGGGTTCTGCGGGAGAGAAGAGTGGGGGCACGTCAATTTTGGCGGCGGCTCCGGCTGTATCAAGCATTCGGATATCGTGGGTGAATTACTGGATTTTAGAAAGAATGTACCATTTTTACTGGGGAGGGGGCAGTATAATCTGGAGGCTAGCGGATATTTTGAAACAAAACCGTTGATGGATAGAGGACTTACCGTGACAAACCGTACCGAAATCGTGGATGGCTTTGCTGTGTATGCGTCCGAGTTTTTTTGCCCTTACAATTATATCAGCGGGAAGGAAAACGTTACGGAGAATACGGTGTCGATTCATTATTTTAACGGGGGATGGCTGGGAGAAGCAGGAATCCAATACAGACTTAAGACCAGAGAAAAATTTCATGCAGTCTTGAGACAGTTGGAGCCGTTTGACTGACTCTTTTTCGCGTCAGCTTCTACGCCAATGAAGCCGATGCTGAGACAATTGCCTTTATAGGATATGATGAAGGACGCTGATAAAATGGAAGGGAGATATCGATGCTGGAATTTCAGGAAGGTTTTTTTGAACAGGAGGTCAGAGACGGCTTTTATATAGACACGACCATGAAGACGGTATGGGCGGCTGAGCTTGAGGTGCTGCAGAAGGTTGCGGAAATCTGCGACAGGCATGGGTTGGTATGGTATGCGGCGTATGGAACCCTGTTAGGCGCTATTCGGCATGAAGGTTTTGTCCCTTGGGATGATGACATGGATATCTGGGTAAAGCGTGCGGATTACAATAAACTGTTAAAGATACTGCCCAAGGAGCTGCCGGAGGGGTATTTTGTGCGCAGTCCGCTGACAAAAGAAGGGTATGACCAGTTTCATATGCTCATCAACAGCGGCAACCGCGTCAGCATTGACCCGAAATGGCTGGAGCAGTACCATGGCTGTCCGTTTTCTGTGGGGCTGGATATTTTTCCGTTAGATTATCTTGCCCGTGATGAAGAAGAGAGGATTATGCAGGAGAATCTGGTCCGGATAGCCTGCAGGGGCGCGCAGGTGGCGTGCACGCTGTTCCGTGAAGGCTGCGAGGCTGCCGAGGATCCGGAAAAAGCCAGAAAAGAGTTGACAGAGGAAATAGGGGATGCCATTCACTATTTGGAGGAGCATTGCGGAATAGAGATTGACCATAAGCTGTTGGAAGAGGAAAAATGGTATGCACTTTCTTCGGAATTCGGAAAATGGGCAAACTATTTTGCCATGATGTACGGGGAAGAGGAGAGCGATTATCTGGTAAATTTTGTTGATTATGTAAGATGGTCCCATAAAAAGTTTCCTAAGGAATGGTTTTCTGAGATTTACAGTGCTACTTTTGAAAATTTTATGGTACCTGTTCCATGCGGGTATGACAAAATACTGCACAGGATTTATGCAGATTATGAAGTCATTGCCAAAAAGGACGGAACCCATGATTATCCTTATTATACAAGACAGTTAGTTGAGCTGAAAAGAATGTTATGTGATAGGGTAAAGCAGGTACAAAGGCTGGGCATAGCTTCTTTGGACGAGCTTGCGCTGCCGGAGACAGACAGTGCAATGCCGCCGGAATGGGAAAGGCTTATACAAAAAGCCGATGGGAAAAAGAAAAAGCTTGTATTGTGCGCAAACGATATGTCCGTGTTTTTAACATGCGGGGAGAAGGCTTTGGACAAACTGGAGAAAGTATTGCATGTCTTTGAATCGGTACGGGAGCATGTGGTCTTGTGGTGGCGGCCGCAAAGGACAATGATAGAAAGGCTGGAACCCGTCTCAGCCAAACTTGCCTGGCGATACAGGAGAATTCTGGAGAAGTACAAGGCAGCAGGCTGGGGGATATGCGATGAAACGGATAATATGGACAGGGCAGTAAAATTGTGCGATGCCTACTATGGCGGTATGAATGTGATTTTGCAGCCATTTCAGGATGCGGGGAGACCGATTCTGCTTGCAGCGGTAAACGGGGAACGCAGAGATGCGGAAAATAAGGAAAGAATCAAGGAGAGCAGGGCATTCTTTAGTTTTTCAGATTATGTAGAAGAGAATGGAAAAATATACTTTGCCAATACAAATTTTAATGCCCTGGCTATTATAGATAAAGCAGCATGGAGATTAGAAAAACAAATTCCCTTTGAGGGAGCAGATGCGGTTGCAAAGAACATGCATTTGAAATGTGTAAAAAGCGGGCATAAGATATGCTTTCTGCCGGCAGGCGTACAGTGTGCGCATATATATGATATGGAAAAGGGCACACAAACCAGCTATCATTTTACAGATGAAAATGCAGCAAGAGAACCGCGGGAATGGAATTACTTTTCTTATGGAGAAGATATATTTTTATTACCCAGCCATGCAAAGCAAGGACTTTTTAAATGGAATGTCAGCGCAGATACTATGGAACAGGAGACGTGGTGGAAGCTTTCGGACATGGATAGTGTCCTGTGGAATGGGAGTCTGGATGAGAGAAGTTTCTATTCACTGGCGGTTTCAACCAATCGGCTGCATATAACGAATATGGAATCTAAGGCAGTAGAAAGTTTTTGGCTGCCGGACGAGCAAGTATACCGCATTGTATATGATGGACAGAATTTTTGGTATACCATAAACGGAAGCATGGATATTATCTGCTGGAGCAGGGAACAGGGAGAGCTTGGCAGATACCGATTACCTGACTGCGATTGTTATGAACAGGAGATTATGCATTATGAGGAAATTTTTTACGCTGCTGGGATAATATTCCTATATGAGAAAAGTCAGCACACAATATACGCTCTGCGCAAAGAAAAAGGGAAAATAGAAAAAGTGCATTCTATGAAATGCGAGAGGGGAATTTTCTGGGCACTGGAAGAGAAACCCTGTTTCAAGTGCGCAGGCAGTAAACTCATCTGTATGCTGAAAAATGCGGGAGAGATTGTGCTGATTGACTTAGAATCGTTGGAAGCTAGGCAATACAATGAGAATCTCCATGTGGATAGGGAGATAAAAGAATATATGCATGAAATTGCCTTCAAACGTAATGCATTATTCTACGAGGAAGCGGGAGCAGTAGATTTCAATTTATTTTTGGGATATTGTATGAGAGAGTAGAATTTACGCGGAGGAATGGAGGAGGAAAGATGAATTTTGAGTTGACAGCGTCTATGATGTGTGCCAATTATGGAAATTTGGAAAGTGAAGTAAAACAGCTGGAGGCAGCGGGAATCGACTCTTTTCATATTGATATTATGGATGGCAGGTATGTGCCGAATTTTGCGATGTCTTTAAATGACATGGCATATATTGCCGCCGTATCGGGAAAGCCGCTTGATGTACACTTAATGATTGAACATCCAAACAACAATGTTCATATATTTTTGGAAAAGCTAAGAAAGGGCGATACCGTCTATATTCATCCGGAAGCGGAGTACCATCCGTCTACTACGCTGCAAAAGATCATTGAGGCGGGTATGGTTCCGGGTATCGCAATCAATCCGGGAACCAGCATCGAAACAGTGTATGAGATGCTGCGTATCGTGAAGAAAGTGCTTGTGATGTCGGTCAATCCGGGGAATGCAGGACAGATGTATTTGCCCTATGTGGGAAAAAAGATTGACGATTTGCTGCAATTAAAGACGGAAATGAACTTTAAGGTATATTGGGACGGCGCCTGCAGTGCGGATAAAATTATCAAGTATGCGCCAAAAGGAATGGATGGCTTTGTGCTGGGAACAACGCTGCTGTTTGGCAAAAACAAATCTTACGGGCATACGTTAAGAGAGATTCGAGATATGAATATGTAAAAGAGCATGTGCGTTGTTAGTATCAGGAGAGTTCTTTTATCCGGATAGGATAAAAGAACTTTTTTGTTGTCTTTTTTACCCCAATACTGGTTGCAGACAAAAATAAGATTGCATATTAGGATATAGATAAGTTATAATAAAACAAGTATTTATGTATTTAAATAACGAAATTTTATACCTGCCGGGAGCTGATTTTGAGCAAACCCGTCAGGCATTTCAATCACGTATTTTGCAGAGAAGCTATTTCAGAAACGGGAGATAGAATATGGATGAGAAAATACTTGTGACGCAGTCGTCCATGCCGACGTATGAAGAATACATAGAAGCGATTAAACCGCTTTGGGAAAGCTGCTGGCTTACAAATATGGGACAATATCATCAGGAGCTGGAAAGGCAATTAAAAGCATATCTGGATGTTCCGGAAGTCTCTCTGATGGTAAACGGGCATATGGCACTGGAAATGATAATACAGGCGTTGGGTTTTCCGGAAGGCTCAGAGGTCATTACCACACCCTTTACCTTTGTGTCTACGACGCATGCCATTGTCCGCAACCGTTTAGTACCGGTTTTTTGTGATATCAAAAATAGCGACGGAACGATGGATGAAGCCAAAATAGAAGACCTGATTACGGAAAAAACCGTTGCGATACTGCCGGTGCACGTGTATGGAAATGTATGTAATATTGAGGAAATTCAGAGAATTGCCGACAGCCACGGCTTAAAGGTAATTTATGATGCGGCACATGCTTTTGGGGTCAAATATAAGGGAAGAGGGATTGGAAGCTATGGCGATGCTTCCGTATTCAGTTTTCATGCAACGAAAGTGTTCAATACCATTGAGGGCGGGGCAGTAACGTTTTCAGATAAGGATTTATACGAAAAGCTTTATAACCTGAAAAACTTTGGAATCAGGGGAGAAGAGCGCGTAGTATCGATTGGTGCAAACGCAAAAATGAATGAATTGCAGGCAATCATGGGATTGTGTAATTTGAAGCGTATTGAGCAGGTGATTGCGGCACGTAAAGAACGCTTTCTTTATTACAGGGAACATTTGCAGGAGGTCAAAGGAATCCGCTTTTTTGATGAAAACAAGGATGCGAGTAAAAACTATGCATATTTTCCGGTTTTAATAGAAGAAGAATATTCAGTAAACAGGGATGCTCTATATAAATTACTGAGAGAGAACAATATATATGCGCGAAAATATTTCTATCCGATTACGGCAGATATGGAATGCTATGCAGAACAATATGCCCAAAAGGGGTTAATAACGGCAAGAAAGCTTGCCAAGCAGGTTTTGACGATACCACTTTATGAACAATTAAAACAAGAGCAGATGAACCGCATTTTGGAATTGATTTGTTAGGGAGGCGTTATGTGTACCTTGGAGAGCAAAGAAACGGTTATTGTATTAGCAGGAACGAAATGGCAGATTCCGTTGGTTAAAAAATTAAAAGAAAAGGGATACAAAGTAGTTGTCTTTAATTTGCTGCCGGATTCACCAGCATTTTCATATGCGGATGCTTATCATATTGTTGATATACTAAACTATGAAGCCTGCCTGAAGGCTGCGGCAGAATATGCGCCAAATGCGTTTATGTCGGATGAATGTGATATTGCAGTTCCCCCAGTGGCATATTTGTCGGAAAAAATGGGACTTATCTCTATAGGAACAAAAATGAGCAAATTATATACGAACAAATATGAAATGAGGGTATTTGGACAAAAGCACGGATTTGACACGCCTGCCTTTTTTAAATGTGATATAATAGATGAAGCAATTCAGACTTTTCGGGCGTTTGGTAAAAAGATGATTATGAAGCCGATGGATGCAAATAGCAGCAGAGGAGTATATTCCATTGCATGTGAGAAGGATATTGCAGAACATTTTGCGGATACAGTCGGATTTTCCAAAACAGAGAAAAGTGTGCTTTTGGAAGAGTATATTGAGGGGACAGAATTTACAGTTGACGGAATAAAAACAGAAAAAGGGCATATTTCTTTGGCTATATCTGAAAAAAGGCATTATGCCTACAATGAAAACATAGCCTGCTCTCTTTATTTTTCTTATAAGAATGACAGGTTTGATTATGAAAAGTTAAGAAGTATAAATGACAGGTTTGTGGAATTATCCGGCCTGCCATTTGGTTTGACCCATGCAGAGTACAAATACAGAAAGGGCAAGTTTTATTTGATTGAAATTGGGGCGCGGGGGGGAGGCAATCTGATTTCTGCCAGTATTGTGCCGCTTGTTACAGGAGTAGATACTTATGATTATCTGATTGATAAATCTTTAGGGAAAAAATGCAAGGAAGAGATTTCAATTCTGAAAGAATATCAGGAGCGGTGTGCTATATTGAAATTTTTTGATGTGGGCATTGCGGAAGGAATTGTGAAGGAAATACGCGGTAAAGAGTACCTAAATAAAAACAGAAATATTGTGGAGTATGCTATTTACTGTAAGGAGGGGGACAGAATTGTAAATGCTGCTGATGATAGTAAGAGAATAGGTTTCTATATTGCATATGGTGAAGACCGGAAGGAACTGGATGCCGTAATACACGAAACGGAACAAGCTTTTCAAATAATCGTAGAGTGAATATGCCATAAAAGTAATGACAGATTGAGGATAAGATAGAAATGATGATGGATGAGAAGAGATTTTGTGCGCTGGCAGAAGAGATAACAAATGTCAGTCCGGTTGCAGAACAGTTAAAAAGCAGCAGGCTCCCATTGGTGATATGGGGAATTGGGAGCATGTCATATAGCGTCAAAAAATATATGGATATTTTAAAAGTGGCGGTAAACTGCTATTGGGTGGATGGAGATTGTAAAATAAAAGATAAAGGAGGAATCCCTGTTTTATCGCTTACGGAAATTGAGAATCGTTTTGATAAATTTAACGTTGTATTCGGACATTCCAAATATGAGTTGAAAAAGAGTTTGCAAAAGAGGTGCAAAAATATACAACATATTTTTTGCATTCCCAATGTATGCTACAATAGGTATGATAGAATGCCCAAATCATTTTTTGAACATAATGCAAAGCGGTATTATGAAAATTATTGTTTGTTAGAGGATGAGAAATCAAAAGAATGTATGACGGCGTATCTGCGTTGTAAAATGTCAGAGAATATAGACGACATCATTGATGTGTTTGAGGAAGAATTAAATTATTTTAATAACCCTGTTTTTACGCTGCGGGGAGATGAGATTTATGTAGATGTAGGGGCGTATACGGGCGATAGTCTGGAATTGTTTTTAAAAGAGACGAATCAGCAATACAAAAAGATTTATGCATATGAACCGGAGAAAGCAAATTTTCTTTTATTAAAAAATTATGTGGAAGAACAAAATTTGAAGAATGTAGTGTGTGAGCAAATAGGAACATACAACAGGAAAGAAACGCTGCTTTTTGCACTAGATGAAGAAAGCTCAGGGATAACCTCAGGCGGCGAAACGCATTCTGTGAAAATAGAAGTAAATGCCTTGGATTCTTTGCTGGAAGACGAAGAAGTAACGCTTGTTAAGATTAACTTTTTGGCAGGGGTAAAAGAAACGATTGAGGGCATGAGGCGGATTATGGTGCAATGTAAGCCCAAATTGGTTGTCACAGTCGGGTTTGATGAATATGCGCTGCTCTCGATACCAGCACTGATTAAAGAAATAAACCCGGATTATAGATTATTCTTGAGGTTTGCGGCAGCAATGCCGGCAAGACTATTATTATTTGCAATATAGGAGAAGGCAGATGTTTGTTACGATTATTTTGGATACGGAGTACATGGGAATGGGGGAGCGGCATAAATGGTTTTTGAAAAATCTGTCTCATGCAAGGGAAAATAATTGGTTAGTAATCACACATGAGCATCTAGAGCGGAATTATGAGGAATATGCGGAGCATTGTGAGGCGCGCTTTTATGATGAATTCGAGATGCGAAAGCTGGGAGCAGAGGAGTACAGCCAAATCAGCAAAGGATTTGTGCCTGATGAAATATTCACGTCCAAGGAGGAAGAGATGGGCTCAAGGACGGAATTTTTGGCGTATTTATTTCAAGAGCGGTATGTGGAGCTCGAGGAATGCCTGACTTCCATTATTGATGAGGAATTACAAAAAAGAAAAGGAGAGAAGATTGAGGGGATTTTTAATTGTTTGGACTGCTTTCGGAGCATTCGATATCTAGGAGAATATTATCGTTGTCCTGTCATTCCCTATGTATTTTCCGCTATCAGGAAGGTTCATGGTTATCAGCAAACGCTGTACATGACAAGTATGGATGGGAATCTGTACGCAGATGATGATGGAAAAAGGAGATATCAAAAATTTAGCACAGAAAGACAAGAGGCGGCAGTATTTTCAAGAAGAGAATTGTTAACCATGCTGGGAAAGGAATATAATATTCCGCTGTTGAAACTATTGAATAGTAAACCGAAATACGAGATGGGAATTTGTGCAGAAGCGTATAGCGCAAACCACAATTTTTTGAAGTTTAAATATACTGATGATGATATTTATTATGAGTGTAAAGAAAAGTATTCCACGGAAGAAGTGGTAACAAGAATTCATCCAATGGTATATGACAGTATGGGAATAGGGAGGGAACATTTAAGAAATGACCCTGTTTCATTTATCCTTAGCTGCAGGAGGGTGACAAGCGTACAGTCTCAAATAGTGTTAAAGGCAATGCTGTGGAATAGAAGTGTTTATATGAAGAGCAATTTTCTGCAATTATCTTTTTTGTGTGAAAAGGATATAAAAAGCACAAAGAAAGTGGATATAAATGCTCTGAACTATTATATATTTGGTTTTTTGATTCCTTCAGGATTAATGTTTGACATGAAATATTGGAGAGGGAGAATCAACGAATACCCGTCGGAGCATGAAATTTATAAAAAGCATTTGGGATATATTCTAAATACCTTGGAGATAAGTGCGGATGCGATAAATGCCAGAGAAGAAAAGGAGCGTTTTTTATATTTGCTGCAGAGGAGAAATTGTGCCGAGGATTTAATACATGATTTGTTGGATGAAGAAGTTCCTTTTAACGTTCCTTTTGACGTTTTATCTTCTAAGCTGGAAGCCGGAACAGGTGGTATGGTTATATATAGTCTGAATCGTCTTAACCGTTATATAGATGGAAAAGTTTACAGCAAATTTAGAGTGAACTGTGAAAAGGAGACAGATTTTTTGCGGTTTTATCCATTTGCCGATGTAGGCGGAAATGCTAAGATAAACTCTATACAAGTGGATGGCAGGTGTGTGGCAAAGAAAAAGGATTATGTTTATTATCCCAAAAAAAACGGATATGAAGAATATGACCATATTGGGCTGAATCAGGGGGAACATATAGTGGAAGTGGAATGGGAGTATTTTTTCAAATGAAGGGAGCGTTGTATGGATATAAAGGAAAAAATTATCGACTATATTACCAAAAACAGGGTTTCCACAACAGAGGTGGCAGACTGTCTTGGAAAGGCAGGAGCAATTGAAGGTGTTCTTCCGCTTAACAGGGGGCACTTTGCAGTGGGAGAGGTTCAATATTTATATGCCATTCAGGATTCTAACTGGACGGTGCATGAAGATTTGGATAAGGTGCCTGTGGCAGATAAGGTAGTATTGATAGATGCTATCGATGTGCACGGGAGAGCGATTATAGGAGATATTGTATCCAAGTATATTTTGCTGTATATGGGCAATAAAGCAATTGTATGCACAGGAAAAATGAGGGATGCGCATTATTTGGTGAAAGAAAATTATCCGATATGGTGCAGCGGGGTGTCTCCGGTGGGATGTTTCAATAAGCCTGTTGATAAAGCAGAATTTTATAAGGAAATAGAAGAGCGGAGGAAATTGTTTCAAGGTTCAGTAGCGGTTTGTGATGATTCCGGTGTTGTGATAGTGCCGAAGGAACAGGTTACAGAAGATTTTTACGACAAATTAGTGAAAATTGAATTGCAGGAGGATATTTGGTACGATTGTATTGACCGAAAAAAATGGAGTACATACCGTACAATTTGTTTAAAAGAGTATTTATCAGAGTAGAATGGAGAATGGATATGAAAACAGCTTGCTTTATTCCTATTAAGAAAAATTCTGAAAGAGTTCCTGGAAAAAATCTGAGAATTTTGAATGGAAAGAAACTTTATCAGTACATATGTGAACACGTGAAAGAAGCAAATGTATTTGATGATATTTATATTGATACTAACAGTCAGGAAATTGCAGATTATGCAAACCAGATGGGTTTTTATGTAATTGAACGAAAGCCGGAACTGGCAAAAAACAGCGCAAACGGCAATGATTTATTAGTCCATCATTTTATGAGTTATCCCGATTATGATTATTATTTTCAGTTGTTTGCGACAGCGCCGTATATGCAGGCAGAAACAATAAAATTGTGTTGCGAAACGCTAATATCAAGTGAAAAATACGATTCTGTTTTTACAGCAGTAGAAAACCATAGTTTTTACTGGTTAGCAGGGAATCCAATTAACTACCGTCCGGGGATTTTGCCGAGAAGTCAGGATATGATTCCGGTTATGGAAGAAACAACGGGACTATATGGAATTTCACGGGAATCGTTGAGTAAATATCACTGCAGAATAGGAAAAAATCCACATATACATATTGTAAATAAATTTGAAGCTGTTGATATTAATACGGAAGAAGATTTGAAAATTGCAGAATATATAGGAAAAGTTATTTACGGATTATAATACTGTGCAGGATATATGAAGGAGAGGATAAAGAAGGCATGATGGAAAATCACGATAAGCCAATTATGGTTTCTGTTTGGTGCCGTACATATAATCATGTAAATTACATAAAAGATGCGCTGGACGGACTGGTCTCCCAGCAGACAGATTTTATATATAAAGTGATTGTTTTTGATGATGCTTCTACGGATGGTACATCGGATATTGTTCGGGCTTATGCGGAAAAATATCCGGAAATCATTTATGCAATTATTGCAGAAGAAAATATTTACCATCATCCAAACACCAAGAAAATTATAGCAGATATATGGAAAAAACACCTTACGGGAAAGTATATGGCATTTTGTGAAGGGGATGATTTTTGGATTGACTGCAGTAAACTCCAGATACAGGTTGATTATATGGAATCGCATTCGGACTGCGCTATGTATATGCATAATTCTTTATGGCTGAACTGCCGTAATGGAGCTATAAAAGCGGGCAATCCATATAAAGGAAAATGCGAATGGGATGTTGCGGCAGAAGAGCTTATTATGCAGTATAACGGTTATCCGTCAACAGCTTCCTTTCTTTTTAAAAGAGAACAAATTGACAAGCCACAATTTTTCGGAGAAGTACATGCAAATGATTACACAACGATATTGTATGCGTTTGCAACAGGAAGTGTTCACTATAGCAGCCGTATTATGTCTGTGTATCGCGTGTTTGCGGATAATAGTTATGCCGTAAGGATGCAGCAAGACGGGGATTTGCGGATATGTTTTTATCTTAAAATGCTTTTTTTCTTTTGGAAGTATGATGCATATACGAACTACAAATATCACAAATGGATTGCAAAAAGAATAGCCTGCTATGAGCTTACAGTTATGTATGGAAGCGAGCCGAATATCCCGATTGCAGAATCTGTAAGGAAGAGCATGGAACAGGGAAATATCTTTCCCGAGGAAAGTTATAAATATGTAGATAGGTTGGAGAAACAACGCAGACAAGAACTGCCGGAGGAACTAAAAACTTTTATTGATGGGCATAAACATATTATAATTATGGGCACCGGAGAATTTGGAGTATATGCAGCCAGAATGCTGATAAGTCATGAGGTGGAATTTGACGGGTTTGCAGTGAGTGCAAAGAAGGATGAAGAAAGTTCATTTATGGGAAAAACAGTTTATAACTTGTCAGAAATACCTTATGACGAGAAAGATACGG
>ERZ778515.462-NODE-462-length-35243-cov-5.836194_pt1 | contig 35243 bp, 30 predicted proteins | sample MGYA00510343_ERZ778515 | MGnify/ENA primary metagenome ERZ778515 (study PRJEB29527, sample SAMN07138965) | mouse gut metagenome | material: feces | host: mouse | place: China:Nanjing | collected 2016-01-25 ...
CTCTTGCAAGCAAGCTTGCATCGGATTTCTTGACCTTTTGACCCTGGTATCATGATATCAAATCAGATAAAGTATAGAGAGTAACTATTTGGCAGGAATTGTCAGGGTATTGTTGTAATAAAAGGATTGGAAGAATGGAAGTTTTATGTTAAACTATGTAAGCAATAATTTACAAAGAGTGAATAATGTAAAAGTAAACAAAAGTTTAATTAGGAGTACAGAAATGCGAAAGATTAAAAAGAAAATATTATATGTTATGGTAGCTGTAGCTGCAATTATTGCATTAGTTTATCTGGGGCTTGCATTATTTTTCACCAAACATTTTTATTTCAATACTTTTATCAATGGAGAAAATTATTCTGCAGACTCAGCGAACAGTGCACAAAATCTTGTCTTGGATACATCGAATCATTATACATTGACAATTAATGGTAGAGATGGTCTTATAGACACAGTCACTTCCGCTGATATTGGATTAAAACTGGAATTTGGAGAAGAATTTCAAAATATTATTAAGACACAAGATGCTTTTTTGTGGCCGGTCTCTCTTTTTAAAAAGTCTGAGTATACAGTTGACACAATGGTCACATATTCCCAGGAAGCTTTTGACAACAAGATTGATACACTTTGTTTTTTTGAGCAGGAAAATATAAGACAGCCACAAAATGCTTATCTGAGTGATTACACAGAGGAAGGGTATCAAATTATCCCAGAAGATAAAGGTACTGTGCCAATTCGCACAAAGATTTATAATGCAGTGAAAGAATCTGTGGAAATTCTTGCAGATTCCGTTGACCTTGACGCAAAAGAATGTTATACAAATGCAGAAATTGTCGCTGAGGACCGTACCTTGCAAAAAGAATGTGATGCGTTGAATCAATTAACAGGCGTTAAGATTACTTATAAGTTTGGAGAAGATACGGAAGTATTAGACGGAAGTATTATTAAGGATTGGTTAGTGACAGAGGAAGGCAAATTAGATATTGACCCTGATTTAGTGAGGGAATATGTCAATGCACTTTCTAGAAAGTATGATACTTGGGGAAAGAAGCGTGAGTTCCAGACGACAGGTGGAGAGACGATTACAATCTCACAAGGTGCCTATGGCTGGTGGATGAATCGTGCAGGGGAAGCCGAAGCCTTGGCCGAGCTAATTAGAAGTGGCAAAAGTGAGGAGAGAACACCATTGTATCATGCCCAAGCAGCACAATATGGAGAGAATGACATTGGAGATAGCTATGTAGAGATTGATCTCACAAGTCAGCATTTGTGGGTTTATAATGATGGTCAATTGGTGGAAGAAACAGATTTTGTATCTGGAAATGTAAGTAGAGGATACAATACTCCGGTCGGTGTTTATGGGATTACATACAAGGAACGCAATACAACACTTAGAGGCGCAAATTACGCTTCAAAAGTAAGCTTCTGGATGCCATTTAATGGAAATGTAGGGATGCATGATGCGTCATGGAGAAGTTCTTTTGGTGCAAATATCTATTTGACAAATGGTTCGCATGGCTGTGTGAATCTTCCTTCAAAAAAGGCAGAAGTAATTTACGGATATGTGGAGCAGGGAGAGCCAGTTATTGTCTATGGCGGTCAGGTTTCTGTGCCTAGAACAGAAGAAAAACAGGAACAACCAGAAGTGACTGTACCTGAGGAAAATATTACTCCCGAATTGACTCCAGAACAGCAAATACAGATGTTAATAGAGGCAGGGCTGTTAAATCCTGATGGAACCCCTGTGCAGCCACCAGAAGGAACCCCACAGGAAGTAATACCAGGAGTTCCCGTGGAGACACCAATAGAAGTTCCAGCACAAACTCCTGAGGTACCACAGGAAGTTGTGCCAGAAACTCCTGTGGAGGTACCACAAGAGATTCCAGCGGAAAATTTAGCAGAAATTCCCGTAGAGACACCGCAGGAGATTATGGGAGAAATCCCACAAGCGGTTCCTGATGTATAACAATGACTTTTAGAAAGAAAAAATTATCTGGCGGACATCTTGGAATACAGTTGTCTGCCGGAATGATGGCAGGTGTGCTGATAGCAGCGCTGTTTTACAAGCCATTTTGTTACGAGAGTGTATTGTGTATATCTCAGATTGCAGCGGAAAGGGCGGCGGATGTTGCCGGTTTCCGCATGGCATCTGGATATGGACTGGAGGCAGAAAATATGGTTATGCAGGTAGCTTATCAGTTAGCAAGACGAAGTGTCGTCAAAGTAATTGTGAAAGATTTCACAGGAAATGGTATTATCTGGAAAATTGATGATGAGATTATTATTGTATCGAATAAACACCTTTTGGGAAAGGATGTCAAAGCGGAAATTATCTTTTGCAATGGGGAGACATTTAGCGCAGACATTGTAGGGTATTCTCAGCAATATGATATAGGGTTTGCCAGAATTTCGGAGGCTATGGTATCAAATAGTGTACTGCGGGAGATTTATGAAGCAGTGCCTGTTTTGTACGAGGTGGATTCAGAAGATAAAAGAGAAATGTTTGTGCAGGATTGGACAGGAAAGCGTATTCTGCAGACAGGGGCAGCGGCCGGTCAAAGGGCTGCTGATTTTTCTTTAGGGACAATTAGAGGGCTTCAATTTGTGCCACTGTTTAATACAATGGTATTGGAGACTGATTGTTTTTCAAAGGCAGGAATGTCTGGTGGCGGTGTGTTTGGGGAAGATGGAAGGTTGCTAGGTATGATTTCTGGTGGGGATGTGCTAGAGAATGCAAAGCAAAGAGAAGCGGAAGTGACTTATAGCATTCCACCAGTATTAATTGCGACAGAGTATGAAATATTAATGCAAGATAAGCAATAAGTATAAATAACAGAGGTATAAAACGTTGGTAAAACCAGAAGGAAACAAAAGGATTTCAAAGATAGATGCCTATCTGAATTGTGCAGAAAATTTTGCGTATCGCAGCACTTGTATCAAGAGGAAGTATGGTGCAGTCATTGTCAAGGATGATGCAGTTATTTCAACAGGATATAATGGTTCTCCTAGAGGATTTGAAAATTGCTGTGATATTGGAGAATGTCCGCGCATACGAATGGACATGCATCAAGGGGAAGGTTATGCTGTTTGCCGAGCAGTTCATGCAGAGGCAAATGCATTGCTAAATTGTTCCAGAGAACAGACGCTTGGAGCGGACTTGTATTTGGCAGGAATTAATCCAGGAGATTTGTCAGTGCATAAGGCGAAGCCATGTCCGTTATGTGCTCGTATGATTATTCAAGCAGGTATCCGCAAAGTTTATCTTAGAAAAGGGGAGGGCGCAGAGAACTACGAGGGAATCCCAGCAGCAGAGCTTGTTTGGCATATTGATTTTTAAATTATAATTTAGTCAAAATAGAACTGTGAGGTTGAAAGGTATCGAGCCACATATCATGACATGATACTTGTAATAGGAAGTCCAAGATTGAACGGTTATATTTTTAATTGATTTTTAATAGGTAATTTATAGCAGAATCAATCGATATATGATATGATAAAATATTAGAGATAATAAACGATTGAGGAGGAAATTGAAAATGACAAAAATAGATATTTTTTCAGGTTTTTTAGGAGCTGGAAAAACAACACTTATTAAAAAACTTTTAAAGGAAGCTTTGGATGCGTCCAAGGTTGTTTTGATTGAGAATGAGTTTGGCGAGATTGGGATTGATGGCGGTTTCTTAAAAGAAGCTGGTGTTGAAATCAAGGAGATGAATTCTGGTTGTATTTGTTGTTCATTGGTGGGAGATTTTGGCAGTTCTTTAAAAGAAGTAATTGAGATGTATCACCCTGAGCGGATATTAATCGAGCCTTCTGGTGTTGGGAAGCTTTCTGATGTTATGAAGGCAGTACAAAATGTAGACACGGATGCAGAAGTGGAGTTAAATAGTGCAGTGGTAGTGGTCGATGCCAATAAATGTAAGATGTATGCGAAAAATTTTGGAGAGTTTTTTCTGAATCAGATTGCACATGCAGGTACAATTATACTTAGCAGAACTGCGGACATTAGCGAGAGCAAATTAAACACTGTGCTGGAAATTATCCGAAAGCATAATGACAAAGCGACAATTATCACAACACCTTGGGAGGCACTTGATGGAAAGAAGATTCTTGAAACAATAGAAAATGCCAAAGATTTAGAGGCGGAACTTATGGCAGAAGTGGCAAAACTTCACGAGGAACATCACCATCACGAAGAACATGAGCATCATGAACATGAAGAACATGGACATCATCACGAAGAACATGAGCATCATAAACACGAAGGACATGATCATGAAGAACATGAGCATCATAAACATGAAGGACATGATCATGAGGAACATGGACATCATCACAATCATGGAGAAGATTGTACTTGTGGTTGCCATGATCATGAACATCACCATGCAGATGATATTTTTACAAGCTGGGGATTTGAGACGCCTGTATCTTATACGCAAGACGAGCTTGAGCATATTTTGGAGGAACTTGAGGATGAAAAGAAATATGGTTCAATTCTTCGTGCAAAGGGAATGGTTTCGGCGGGAGATGGTACATGGCTGAATTTTGATTATGTTCCAGGAGAGAGTAATGTGCGCGTAGGAACAGTAGAAGTGACTGGAAAAATTTGTGTGATTGGCGCACAGCTTAATGAAGAAAACCTAAAGACATTGTTTGCAAAATAGGTATTTGTCAGGATTGGAGAAATTATGAAACCTGTATATATAATCAATGGATTTTTGGAGAGCGGTAAAACAGAGTTTATTTCTTATACGCTTTCGCAGTCCTATTTTCAGATAAAGGGGACAACACTTTTGATTCTCTGTGAGGAAGGCGAGAATGAGTATGATGAAGAAATTCTCCGCAGAAGCCATACTATTGTGGAAGTAATAGACGAAGAATCACAGATGACCTCCGCGAATATGGTTGAGCTTGAGAAGAAATACAAACCAGAACGTATTATTATAGAATATAATGGCATGTGGAATTTTAAGAATCTTAAGTTGCCGTGGCATTGGAGGTTAGAGCAACAGATTACAACGATTGACGCTTCAACATTTCAGAATTATTATATGAACATGCGTTCACTCTTGGCAGAAATGATTCGGAAATCAGAGTTAATTATTTTTAATCGTTGTGATGGATTGGCAGAACAGTTAAGTAACTTTAAGAGAAATGTGAAGGCAGTAAATCCACAGGCAGAGATTATTTTTGAGGATAAGGATGGCGAGATCAATCAAATTTTTGAAGAAGATTTGCCCTATGATTTGAAAAGTAATATGTTAAAGCTGGATGATTATGGGTATGGAATTTTTTACTTGGACGCGATGGATAATTTGGATCGCTATATCAATAAGACAATTCAGTTTAAAGCGATGGTCTTAAAACCGGAGGGCAGTAATGATGCGTACTTTGTTCCTGGAAGAATGGCAATGACTTGCTGCGCAGATGATATGGCGTTTTTGGGCTATGCTTGCAAGTATGATCAATGCAGTGCGTTGAACAACAAAGACTGGGTGGAAGTGACTGCCACAGTGCACAGGGAATTTTGGAAGGATTATAATGGAGAAGGACCAGTGCTACATGCAGTCAGTGTGACACCGACAAAGAAGCCAAAAGAGGAAGTATTAAGCTTTGTATAAATTTTGTGCCAAGAAAAATAGCAGAAATTTCATCTGCTATTTTTCTTTTAGCACACAGACGCGGAGAGGAATTTGTAACCAAGATGGCCTACGCTTGGTGCGCGAGTAGGGAAAGAAATCTTTCCTACTTGATTACGCCGATTATTTTATATTTTAAATCGATCTTTGCTACCATATTTTTCTTCGCAATATTTACAACGATAAATCTCTTTTTTTTCATCTGTCAACACAAAGATATGCGGAAGTTCTTGCTCAATAGATGTGATACAGCGCGGATTTTTACATTTGAGTACATTTTTAATTTCCTTTGGTAGAGACAACGGGAGCTTTTCCACAATTTCACAGTTTTTGATAACATTAACTGTAATGTTGTGGTCTATAAATCCTAGAATATCAAGATTGAGCGTATCAATATCACATTCAACTTTTAGAATATCTTTTTTGCCCATCTTTTTACTTCTGGCGTTTTTTATGATTGCTACAGTGCAGTCAAGTTTGTCAAGCCCAAGATGCTTGTATATACTCATGCTTTTTCCAGCCTTGATATGATCCAACACAAAACCTTCCTCAATTTTTCCAACATTTAACATATTTAATTCTGCTACTAAAAACATATACAAAAGTGTATATATTTTATCTAATTCGCTTTTCCTTTCCTAGATTCTTCTTTTTGTTTTTGCCCTTGTTGACTATTGAACAGTTGTATTTGCAAATTTATATATCTTTGTTGTACCAGACTGTTTCAAATAGTAAGGGCTTTAGTGTGAAATTAAAATTTCACACCTCCTGATTGGTACGCCCGCTGAAGCAGGCAGATGGGAGTTCGTGTGAAAAATAAATTTTTCACAAACGAACTTGTTCGTTTTGCAAATATTGTGCTTACGCATTGTGAACAGAGTTCACATTAAATTCGCAGATTTTGGTAAGAATGGAGATTTTTATGCAACTTATGTTTGCTATAAAGCCAGTATAAGTTATACTTTGGACTTTAAGTATTTTTGAGAGATACTAGATTTATATATTTTTTAGTTACATGTCGTTCTATCCTGTTCATGAACATCAATTTCTAATAGTGTTAAGAGCAATGCCATGCGTACATACACGCCATATTGTACTTGGCGAAAGTATACAGCTCGTGAATCATCATCTACTTCCACAGAAATTTCATTGACCCGCGGAAGCGGATGTAGAACAATCATATCGGATTTGGCAAGTTCCATCTTTTCTTTGTCAAGTATGTAATAATCTTTTAATCTTACATAGTCTTCCTCATTGAAAAAGCGTTCTTTTTGGACTCTGGTCATATAGAGAATGTCCAATGTGGGCATGACATCTTCTAACTTTCGCACTTCTCGGAAAAGAATTTTCTTGTCGCGGAGCATTTCAATAATATAGTCTGGTATTGTAAGTTCTTCGGGTGAGATAAATACAAACTCAATATCACTGTAACGCACCAATGCATTAATTAAGGAATGTACAGTGCGACCAAACTTTAAGTCACCACAGAGGCCAATTGTAAAGTGGTCAAGACGACCTTTGATAGCGCGAATTGTCAAAAGGTCTGTAAGTGTCTGTGTAGGATGTTGATGCCCACCATCACCAGCATTGATAACTGGAATAGAAGAACGCGATGCAGCTACCATAGGTGCGCCTTCTTTTGGGTGGCGCATAGCACAGATATCGGCAAAACAGGAGATAACACGAATTGTGTCCGATACACTTTCTCCTTTTGCAGCGGAGGAGGAGTTTGCGTCTGAAAAGCCAATAACTTGTCCGCCGAGGTTTAACATGGCAGACTCAAAGCTTAACCGAGTGCGAGTACTCGGTTCATAGAAGCAGGTTGCAAGCTTTTTTCCGTCGCAGGCATGTGCATATTTGTTGGGATTTTTCTCGATGTCTTCAGCGAGCGTAAAGAGCTTGTCCAACTCCTCTGTGGAAAAGTCAAGTGGACTCATTAAATGTCTCAATTGTTTCATAAAAGCCTCCTATAAATTAGTAATTTGGGGAAATTGAGTGCGCATAAAAAAAAGAGAAATAAATTCTCTTGTGCGAAATGAAATGAAAATAGAAAAGAAATCTGCAAATGCATTTAAAGTAAGATTGAAAAGTAACAAAAGCATTCAACATACGCATTCCCTCCCATGTAAGTTTATATACTTTTGCAATTGTATCACAGTATCAAAAAGCTTGCAAGATGAAATTCATTAAATTTTTGTTCCAATTGATTTCGTGTTGATTTTTAAGAAAGGAATGTTATAATAACGTTATAAAAAATTATTAAAAAAGTTTTGAAAGAGGTCCCTTTCAAACAATTGATATGTGTGTCAAGACATGCAAGGGGGTATAAAAATGGAATTTAAAGAAAGAAAAAGATGGCTGTTTTTTGGACTGCCATTTACGTTTACCGTATATACAGTGAAAGAGGAAGTGATTACTGTCAACACAGGATTTTTTAATCGAGAAGAAAATGACTGTTATATGTATAAAGTGCAAGATGTGACTTTGAAAACATCTTTAATTGAGAGAATGTTTGGATTAGGAACAATTGTGTGTCATACAGGGGATGTCACAAGTCCAATGCTATTGATTCAGCATGTAAAAAATGCCAAACCAATAAAGCAATTTATCTTGGAGAAATCTGAAGAAGACAGAAGAAGGCGCCGCACGCTCAATACGTTGGATATCGGTGCAGCTGAGGTAGATGATGTCAACGAATAGAGACGAACTGGCATTTATGGATTATGAAGAAGAAAACAGTCAACTGAGTGCTGAGGAAACTGCCGCAGTATTAGCAGACACATTATATCATTCTGACAAGGAATACTTTGAGGAGGAGATGCAAGATAATGTTACATATGAGCGGCAAGAAAAGGAGCGAGAGGCGCGCAGGCGAAAGCGATTGAAGGAGATGCGACGCAGAAAAAAGCAGCAGGAGTGGATGCGTAGACTATTGATTCCATGTGTAGTTGTATTAATTGTCTGTATTGTCTTGATTGGAAAAGGTATCGGAAGCTTAATGAAAAAACAGCAGAAAAGTAAAATTTCGTATAAGACTGCTCTGGAGTTTCCTATGGCGGGATGTTATGCTGACAGTGAGATTGCAGATAATATTAAGAATACAATTTCTCATCTCTGCGCGATAAATGTACAACCGCTTGGCGGTAAGAATAAACTTCCACCATTGACGGCAACTGCAGATGCTAAGACAGAATTACTAAACAGTGAAGTTGTGAGTAAGAATGGCGTATTTATTGATGTGGAAGCAAGTAGAATTATGGGGCAGAGAGATGCAAAGGTTCGTATTAGTCCTGCTTCTATGACCAAAATTCTTACAATTTTGGTGGCAGCAGAACATATTACAGATGCAGATGATAAATTTGAGATTACAAGAGAGATCACGGACTATAGTTATACAAACAAGTGTAGCAGTATGGGTTTTGATATTGGAGAGCAAGTGACGATAAGGGACCTTTTCTATGGAACGGTGCTTCCTTCTGGGGCAGATGCTGCGTTGGGATTAGCAGTCTATGTGGCTGGTTCTCATGAGAATTTTGTGGCGTTGATGAATCAGAAGTTGGAGGAGCTGGGATTGTCGGATTCCTCGCATTTTACAAACTGTGTGGGACTCTATGATGAAAATCATTATAGCACAGTTTATGATATGGCAGTTATTTTAAAGGCTGCTTGTGATAATAGTTTTTGCAAAGAAGTGCTTAGCGCACATACATATACATCTTCTGTCACAGAACAACACCCGGAAGGAATCACCAAATCAAATTGGTTCCTTCGTAAGATTGAAGATAAGGATACACGCGGCGAAGTGCTCTGTGCCAAGACAGGATATGTGGTGGAATCTGAAAATTGTGCCGCGAGTTTGAGTGTCGGAAAGGATGGGAAAGAATACATCTGTGTGACAGCACATTCTAGTGGCACATGGCAATGCATTTATGACCATGTGGCCTTGTGTCAACAGTTTCTGCCATGAGATACTACGGTAGTATTTTTTCTAGTTAAAATGCGCTCGAACAACAGCCCTGCAAGGAACCAGAAAGGAAAATAGTCAACGCGTATTAACCCGTTAACATGCCAGTGATGACGATTGTAATTCCAAGGACAGAGGTCATATTTGGTAAGAAAACGACCACTCATATATTCTGCATAGAATATAGAGAGTGCATAGATTGTGCCACGCACAATTATATGACAGTGTTTTAGCAGGGAAAATATTGGCTGAAAGAGCGCAGCGCTGCCATAGATAGGAAACATCCAGAGAGAAGTCTGTCCTACCAGCGGCAATTCCCGCCTTCGGAGCGCGCCAAGTGCTGTAAAAAAGATTTCCATACACCAGCCAGTCACACCACAACGGATAAAATTTTTTAATAAAGGTAAAGGATTCACAAGTTTTTTCATGCTATCAGCATAACCTGTCAGCCTTTACCTTATTCATAATTCATATTATTTTTTCTTTTTGCTGATTTCTTCCATTGCCGCCCGTGATGCGCTGTCAAATGTAGTGACATTAACTGGACCGTAGACGGGGGTTTTGTAGACAGGCGTAGTTGAGCCAAATTTTGTGAAGTATATATATTGCGAAGTTGCATTAATATTGTTGTGAACGCCTTCTGCTACAACTTCCATATCAGAGCCGTCGTGTCGGATACGCTTTAACTGTGGTGTATCTCCAGAGGTTTGATAATATATGTAATTGTCTGTCACATTGAGCATGTCAACTCTGCCTATGTCGAGTCGATTCTTGGTTCCGTCATCGATGTTGAGTCGAATTAAAGAGTAATTGTCATGGATATCGATGCCATAGACAATATTGCCATCTATAATGGGCATATACACATCTTCTGCAAGCACTTGACGGGAAGTGTTCGTCCGAAGATCGAGTGCCATCAAATGCAGGTCTTTCTGATTATTCAGATAGTAAAATGTTGAATTTTGTACACTTACTGGAAGAATATCCAACTGCAAAAGCATTTCTTTTGTCTTTCCGTCAATAGAAACTTTATTGAGTGAAACTTGGTCACCAGAACAGGTATAATATACATCGTTATCTGCAAGAAGAACATATTTTCCGTTTATGCGATCAAGACACTCAGCATCTTTTGGATTTTTCTTATTGACACGATAGATACCAGTGGTACTTAGCACAAAGCCTAATCCTGTTCCAGCACCGCTGCCAGAGCCTCCTTGATAGTAATACAAATATTTTCCGTCTGCATTTAAACTTGTAACCTCTGTGTATGCCAGCTTTTTCATTTCGGATTCGTCAGGTTTCATGCGATAGAGCGCAGAAGAATCGTATGCATTTGCAAAATAGACATATCCATCATTCTCACAGAAAAGACCATTGTTATAGAGATTTCCAGCGCTGTTTCCAATTGTCCCGGGAGGATTTTTAGGAACGCGGTCAGAGAGATACTTTACGGCTACCAGACCAGAAAATATAAGTATTACACAGATAATACTGACTATGGTAATGATTTTTTTCTTCATTGGAATTACCCCCTATGATTGGTATAGAATTGTGATTGGTTCGTCGCAGTTAAATACTATTATAATTGTTTTTATGAAAAAATGAAAGAATTCTATCTATTATTTTTTACAAACTTTATTCGGTGTGCTATACTGGAAAAAAGTGAAATAAAAGCGGAGGACAGGCAGATGGATTTATTGGAACTTAGAGGAATGCTTGATGGAATTGATCGCCAGATTGTCGAATTGTATGAGAAGCGAATGGAGGTCTGTGCACAGGTGGCTGCATATAAGATTGAAACTGGAAAGCGGGTTTTTGACAAGGAGCGAGAACAACAAAAGCTTAAGGCAGTCAGCGCATTAACACACAATGATTTTAATGCGCAGAGTATTAAGGAATTATTTGAACAGATTATGGCAATGAGCAGAAAGCTTCAATATCAGATGATTACGGAACACAATGGTGGTGGAAAGCTTTCTTTTATCGAGATGGCAGAGACCTATAGACAAAAGTGCAGCGTTGTGTTTCAGGGGGCAGAGGGTGCGTATTCGCAGGCGGCTATGATGCAATATTTCGGGGAGGAGGTTGATAGTTTCAACGTTGATACATTTCGCGACGCGATGCTTGCAATTGATGAGGGCAGTGCTGATTTTGCAGTACTTCCAATTGAAAATTCTTCAGCGGGAATTGTAAGTGAAATCTATGATTTACTCGTGGAATTTGAAAACTATATTGTGGGAGAACAGATTATTAAGATTGAGCATTGTCTGTTGGGTGTGCCAGGAACAAAGATTGAAGATATCAAGACCGTATACTCACATCCGCAGTCATTAATGCAAAGTACACATTATTTGTTTGAAACTGGATGGCAGCAGATCAGTATGAAAAACAATGCATATGCGGCAAAAAAAGTTGCGGATGACAAGAATGTGACACAGGCGGCAATTGCGGGTGAGACAGCAGCAAAGATTTATGGCCTTGAAGTGCTTAAGCGAGGAGTAAATGACTTAAAAGAAAATTCAACCCGTTTTATCATTGTCACAAATCAAAAGGTCTATGTAAAGAAGGCTTCTAAAATTAGTCTTTGCTTTGAATTAAGTCATGAGAGCGGGGCACTATATCATGTGCTATCACATTTGATGTACAATGGTCTGAATATGACAAAGATTGAGTCAAGACCGCTTGCCGGAAGAAATTGGGAATATCGGTTTTTCTTGGATTTTGAAGGGAATCTTGCAGACAGTGCCGTAAGGAATGCACTTCGAGGATTACGCGAGGAAACTAGAAATATGAAGATACTTGGAAATTATTATACTGGCGGTCAAAAAAATTGACCACTCAGCATAATGAGATTTGCACATCCGCAAAAGATGTTATGTCGCTTTGCATTTGCGGATGGCACAATACTCATAGTAAAATTCATTGGCTGTGAGTATAGATACATTAGGGGAATGAGGTGTGGATATGTCATACAAGACATTTGCAGCGATAGATGTGGGTTCTTATGAACTTGGTATGAAAATATATGAGATATCAACAAAAAACGGAATTAAGGAAATCGATCATATCCGGCATAGGATAGAGCTGGGGACAGACTCTTATTTTATGGGAAAGATTGATAGTGCCAGGGTTGATGAACTGTGCAGAATGTTGAATGAATTTACTGCCATTATGAAATCTTATAAAGTGGATGGCTATAAGGCATATGGGACAAGTGCCATTCGAGAGTCACAGAATCGTCTGATTTTGCTCGACCAAATTGAGACGCGCACAGGGATAAAAATAGAGGTTCTAAGTAACTCAGAGCAGCGTTTTTTGGATTATAAGTCCGTGGCATCGCGCGTGAAAGATTTTCAGAGCATTATAGAGAAAAGTACTGCTTTTATTGATATTGGAGGCGGAAGTGTTCAGATATCTTTATTTGATGAAGATAGTCTGGTTACTTCTCAGAATATTAGACCAGGAGTACTTCGTATGCGTGAGGAGCTAGCACGTGTGTCTTATCGGAGCTATCAGCTTGAGGATATGGTGGAGGAGATGGTTTCCGACAGCTTGGATAGTTTTCGAGAAATGTACATTGGGGACAAAAAAATACAAAATATTATCTTGGTAGATGATTACGTATCACTTATTGTTCAACGTAATTATCTCAAGACAATCAAAAAAGGTCAGGTAAGTACAGAGAATTTTTTAGCGTTTGTGGATTCACTAAAGAAAAAGAAAACAAGGGAGATTGCAATGTCTCTCGGACTGGCACAAGAAAATATTTCGCTTTTGTATTTTTCGGCGTTAATGCTTAAGTGTATGATAAAGGTCTTAGGGGCAGAGATGTTGTGGGCACCAGGAGTATCTTTGTGTGATGGTATTGCATATGAGTATGCTGAACAAAACAAATTATTACCATCAGATACAGAAGGAATGCCACATGATTTTGAGCAGGATATTCTTGACTGCGCCAGGGATATTAATCGGCGGTATCATAGTATTGAACATCGAACACGCGAGCGAGAGACAATTGCGTTGACAATTTTTGACAGTATGAAGAAAAAGCATGGATTGTCCAAGCGTGACCGATTGCTTTTGCAGCTCGCAGCCATATTGAGCGAGTGTGGTAGATACATCAGTTTTGCAAATGTTGGTGAAAGTTCTTATAATATTATTATCGCCACAGAGATTATAGGATTGTCCCATGTCGAACGTGAAATTCTTGCAAATATTGTAAAATATGCCACAGAGAAATTTGATTACTATAAAATTTTGGATAGCACAGCTTCTCTTGACAGAGAGTCCTATTTAAAGATTGCAAAATTGACGGCGATTATTCGACTCTCAGAGGGATTGGATTTGAGTCATCGCGGAAAATGCAGCAAGCTGAAAATTGTGAATGAGGAAGATGAACTATTACTTACGATAGAGACGAATGCAGATATGACATTGGAGTTTGGATTATTTGACCGATATGCGACCTTTTTTGAGGAAGTGTACAATATTAAACCAGTGATAAGACAGAAAAAAAGTAATATTTAAGGGGAGAACAGAGATGGGAGACAAGAATAGTAAAACAGACTACAGTAAGTCTGAATATTATTACAACAGGGAATTAAGCTGGATTGCCTTTAACAATCGTGTGCTGGGAGAGGCAAAGGATAGAGATATACCATTGTTTGAACGAATTAAATTCTTGGGTATCACAGCATCAAATTTGGATGAATTTTTTATGGTGCGTGTGGCATCATTGAAAGATATGGTGAATGCGGGATATACAAAAAAGGATATTGCAGGAATGACTCCAAATGAACAACTTGAAGTGATTAACAAGGCAACACATGAACTTGTTAATATGCAATATGCTGTATATAATAGATCTTTATTACCACAACTTGCGCAGAATGGGTTGATGGTAGTGGAGAGTCATGAGGACCTTACAAAGAAAGATTGTGCATTTGTAGACCGCTATTTTCAGGACAATGTATATCCGGTGCTTACGCCGATGGCAGTAGATTCCTCAAGACCTTTTCCGCTAATTCGCAACAAGTCTTTGAATCTGGGCGCGCTGGTGTCCCGAAAAGAAGTGAAAGGTAGAAGACACTTATTTAACAAAAAGTCTGTGCATGGCAAGGAAGTGGAATTTGCTACTGTTCAGGTTCCAAGTGTTTTGCCGCGCATTGTACAGCTTCCAGAGTCGTCGGACGGGACGAAACGGGTAATTTTATTGGAACAGATTATTGAGCGCAATATGGATAAACTGTTTTTGAATTATAATATTGAGTGTTCCTTCCCATTTCGGATTATGAGAAATGCAGATTTTTCATTGGAGGAAGAGGAGACAGAAGATTTATTAAAAGAAATTGAAAAACAGCTCAAGAAAAGACAATGGGGAGAGGCAATCCGCCTTGAAGTAGAGGAAGGTATTGAGACACGATTACTTGACATTATCAAAAAAGAGCTTATGATAGATGAGAGAGATATTTACAATATTGAAGGACCATTGGATCTTACTTTTCTAATGAAGATGTATGGACTAGAAGGATTCGCACATCTGAAAAATCGTTCGTATATACCACAGCCAGTACCAGAGATTGAGACTGGAGACGATATCTTTGAGAAGATTCGAGAACAAGATATCTTGTTACATCATCCATATCAGACGTTTGCACCAGTTGTTGATTTTATTAAACAGGCAGCAAAAGATCCACAGGTGTTGGCAATCAAACAAACCTTATATCGCGTGAGTGGAAATTCACCGATTATTGCGGCACTTGCGCAGGCAGCAGAAAATGGAAAGCAAGTTTCCGTACTAGTAGAACTGAAGGCGCGTTTTGATGAGGAGAACAATATTGTCTGGGCAAAGAAATTAGAAAAGGCGGGCTGTCATGTTATCTATGGATTGGTGGGATTAAAGACACATTGCAAGATTACATTGGTAGTTCGACGCGAGGAGGAAGGTATACGACGCTATGTCCATTTAGGGACAGGAAATTACAATGATGCTACAGCAAAGCTCTATACTGATTTGGGAATACTTACATGCAATGAAGCAATTGGCGAGGATGCAACGGCTGTCTTTAATATGCTTTCGGGCTATTCAGAACCTTTGGGCTGGAATCATTTGGCTTTGGCACCATTGTGGTTGAAAGATAGATTTCTCTATTTGATTAATCGTGAGAAATCTAACGCGATAGAAAAGCGACCAGCAAGAATTGTTGCAAAGATGAACTCTTTATGTGATCCAGATATTATAAAAGCGTTGTATGAGGCGGCTGCAAAGGGGGTAAAGATCCAACTTATTGTCAGAGGAATCTGTTGTTTGCGAACAGGTGTAGAGGGCACAAACAACAATATTGAAGTGCGTTCTATTGTAGGAAATTTTTTGGAACATGCGCGGATTTTCTATTTTGAAAATGCGGGTGATTCAGAGCTTTACATGGCGAGTGCAGACTGGATGCCGCGCAATCTTGAGCGCCGCGTAGAAATCCTTTTCCCAGTACTTAATGTAGAACTAAAAGAAAAAGTTTGGCATGTCCTTGAAGTACAGTTGAATGATACACAGAAGGCACAGTTTTTACAGGCCGATGGCAGTTATCATAAAATAGACCATAAGGACAAAGAATTGCATAATGCACAGGAAGAATTTTGTAAGGAGTATGAGGCGTTGTCTGCAAAAAAGGAAAAGGCAGAACAACAGGCACGCACCTTTAAACCAGAATATAATCAGACAATTCAAAATTAGGAATGGTTCAGAAATTATTTATAACAAGGATGTTCTATAAATATTCATCTGAAAAGAAGAAAGTCACAGATATGGTGGGGTATGTCAGGATTTTTTGATGCCGCGGATGAGCAGTTAGACAGGTGATTGTTATGTGTAATTTATTAACAGTTCCTTATAGGAGTGTATAAGCTTATGATAAAATATGTACTTGCATCAGGTTCTCCGCGGCGGCGAGAGCTTTTGGAACAGGTGGGATTGTCTTTTGAAATCTCACAGACACATGGAGAAGAAATAATTACCAAGGAGACTCCCGCAGATATTGTGGAGGAACTTTCGTATCAGAAGGCGAGCGAAGTAACAGAGCGCTATCTACAGCAGTATCAAAATGACACAGTTGTTATCATTGGTGCAGATACAATTGTTGCGCACGAAAAGGAAATTATGGGAAAGCCAAAAGACAAGAATGACGCTATAGCAATGTTGACAAAGCTGCAAGGAGATTCTCATCAGGTATATACAGGTGTGACATTGATAATACTGGAAAAGGGATTGGAAGAACGAAAACGAGAGATAGCTACTTTTTATGAAAAAACAGATGTTTGTATGTATTCAATGACACCAGAACAGGTAGTAACATATGTGGAGACTGGAGAACCAATGGATAAAGCAGGTGCCTATGCAATCCAAGGAAAGTGTGCTGCTTATATTAAATCTATCAATGGAGAATACAATAATGTGGTAGGACTTCCAATTGCAAGACTGATGCAGGAACTCTTTGCTAGAAATTTGTTATGAACAGTATTTTAGGGTTATTTCTCACACGAACTCCCATCTGCCTGCTTCAGCAGGCGTACAAATCAGGATGGTGAAATTTTAATTTCACACGAACTCCCATCAACCCGCTTTTGCGGGCATACAAATCGAGATGTGTGAAATGAATAGGAACTGTAATATTTTAGGCCATGAATAGCAACAATGTTTGCGAAAGGGGTTTACAAGTTGGCTTGTATGCTGTTACATTATTAAGTGATAATAATAGATATTTAAATTATTTTATAAAGGAGAGATATGTATGCACGAGTATGATGAAGCGGTATTGAACTGTTTTTTTAATAATCAGTTAAAGTTGTTACCAGAGAAGGTGGCGAGAAATATCGACGAGGCAGAAGCGTTTCTTGAGGAGTGTATGGCAGTGGTGGTCGATTCTATTGATGAAGTATGGCAGTATTTTGACGAGGAAGGAATCGACCTTGAAGGACAGGAAAAGGAAGAAATCGTGGATGCGCCCGAGGTATTTGATATCGGTGACGGAAGATACCTGATTGTACAAAGCTAAGGAACTGTTAATAAATTACTCATGACAATCACTTGTCTAAATGTCTATCTGTAACATTAGAAAATCTTGATATAGTTTTGCTATGTTTATGATTTTCTTCTTTGCAGTAAAACATTTATATAGAGTCCTTGTCACGAGTAATTTTTGAACAGTTTCTAATAAAAGAAGGAATAGGTAGACAAAGTGGAAAGAAAAACGAACATTTCAGTGTGGCAACTGCGGTTATTTGAAGGTTTTGACAAGGACATTATGGTAATGCAGCGCGATGAGGAGGAAGTCTTTGATAACGCGCTCCATGTTTTTTTTGATAAGGAATACTATGATGCATATGTTGCAAAGGCTGTGAAATACAGCAGTCATCAATATGCATATCACGAGGATAAATTGGGTGAGGTGGTAAATCAAATCTTTGAGGAAGGGATACCAGGTTTGGTACTTCATATGAGTACAAATGAGAACGTACCCAAAAATGTGTTGTGCGACGAAAAATATATCGCATCAAAGGAACTATTGGGACTTAAAGATGCAGCGAACAGCTATCACAGCTTGTATACAGCATCAATAAAGCGGTGTGCAAAAGAGGAAGCGATTGCGCGGCTGTGGACAAAAAGTGTCTATATTATAGGACAAGTTCCTGATTTGCGAGTGCCTCCTAAAGAGGGCGAGAAGCCAGTTTTTGGGTTTATGACTATGAGGAGGAAAAAAAATGGTGCGGAGGCGACACAGGAAGATTATGATTATGAGTCTTTAAAGGTATTTTTGACGGCAGACAGTGCAATACATTTTAATTCTGATAAAAAACCAATTAATAAATATAAGCTTGCTATGTTGTCACAACTTGTTAGAGGCAAGTTTCAAATAATTGTAGAACCGCATCGAAACTATTGGTTGGAATATGATCCGGCAACATTGAACCTTACAGGACATTTGGAGATACCACATTACAATGAAGATATGGTGCAAGCAAGAATCCATGCATATATGCAGATGGATAAAATTTATATTTTGATGGCACCACAACATAGCGACTATCGCACTGCATGTGGAAATCCACTGTTGTTAAAGCTAAATGAGGATAACATTTTATTATTTTTATTTGAAAAATATGATGATGCGGTGAATTATGTTCTACAAAATCCTATGACATTGCCTATTTTTGACAGTACGTTTCCCATTGGTGTGTTAGATCAGAAAGAAAAATTGTTTCAGCTTGAAACTGTGCTTGCAGTAGCGGCAAAACTTGGCGTGACGGGAGTTAACCTTGATTTTGACACATTGGATGCGATTAACTGTAAGATGGAGTACATTTGGAATGTGACAGGGTATCGGCGTGAAGTGGAAGAATTGTTACCAGCAGAAGTACTGTCACAGGTTATGCGTGAGGAGGAAGGTGAGAAAAAGTATCGTATGCCAATTATACCATTCCATGATCAAGACAATGCATACAATGTAAGCGATGACAGAAAAGTTGAGTTGATTGCGCATATGGATCAGGATTTCGATCAAGGTGTGACTTATTTAGCAGGATGCAGTGTTACAGAGATGATGATAATGATGCAGGAGGCAGCAGTGCGTTTTGATGCGGCTAGAAAGGCATCAGACGAGGAAACGATAACAAAATATACACGGTTGATGAATCAGATTACAATTTCACTTACAGAAGCACTCTGCGAGAAGCCATATATTTATACATTAAAAGAAAAAAATGGAGATTTTACACTCAAGAATAATATTGTTTACTTGATTACCACAAATCGCTACGAGATGGGGCGAAAGGGAGAAGGGCAATTAATGCCAGCCGGAATAGACAATCCACAGTTTATGGAAAAGCTCTGTGCAGCATCCAGTGTAGCGGCGCTTACAGATGGACCAAGTACATTATGTCTGATGAATACACAATTGATGAGCGATGTTGCAAAAATGTGGAAAAATGGGGAAGCTTTTCGTGAGGAATTTATGATTTATCTGACACAAGGGTGTGGACTTGCTTATCCAGAAGCGACATATTATTATAAACGGCTTCGCTCTGATCATAGTATCTTTGTGGAGTTTGCTGCAGCAGTTAGAAATGGTGCATATCCGCCAGTTGGAATGCTCACAATTGAAGGGTTTACTGCACAAGAATTGGCAAAAGCAAATGATTTGAATATGTTGCAGGCATATGACGCGCTGCTAACATTGAAGGAGGACCCAGAAAATGCACAGAAGTACAAAAGAACAGAAAGTACAGAATCCGTGGAAGAAACAGCGGAAACTGACATAAACAAAAAAGGACTTTTTGGAAGACTGTTCAAAAAATAGTGAGAGGTTGTAGTGCACAGAAATATAAATTCTCCTTGAAAAATCGCGCTTTTTATGTATAATAGAAAGTGATGTTTTGGGACAGGTCGGAACAAGAATATTAAGATTAAGAGGATTTTATCATGATCAGTGCAAACAATGTAACTTACAGAGTAGGGAAAAAAGCATTATTTGAGGATGTAAATATTAAATTTACAGAGGGCAACTGCTACGGGCTAATTGGCGCTAACGGAGCAGGAAAATCAACATTTTTAAAAATTTTGTCAGGAAAGCTAGAGACGACAAAGGGAGATATTATAATTACGCCAGGACAGCGTCTTTCTGTTTTGGAACAGGATCACTTTAAGTATGATGAGTATTCTGTTATAGATACAGTTATTATGGGAAATGCTCGTCTCTATGAGATTATGAAGGAAAAGGACGCCATCTATGCAAAAGAGGATTTCTCAGATGAAGATGGTATTCGTGCCAGTGAACTTGAGGGCGAGTTTGCAGAGATGGATGGATGGGAAGCAGAATCGAATGCTGCACAACTTCTAAATGGTCTTGGCATTGATACAGACTTGCATTATTCTTTGATGAAAGATTTAAACGGCAGTGAAAAAGTAAAGGTGCTTCTTGCAAAAGCGTTGTTTGGCAATCCAGATATTTTGTTGCTCGACGAGCCGACAAACCATTTAGATTTGGATGCAATTGCATGGTTGGAAGAATTTTTGATTAATTTTGACAACACTGTGATTGTTGTGTCTCATGACCGCTATTTCTTGAATAAGGTATGTACACAGATTGCGGATATTGATTATGGAAAAATTCAACTCTATGCTGGAAACTATGATTTCTGGTATGAGTCAAGCCAGCTTCTTGTAAAGCAGATGAAAGAGGCAAATAAGAAAAAAGAAGAAAAGATTAAAGAATTGCAGGAATTTATTTCGCGTTTCTCTGCAAACGCATCCAAGTCAAAACAGGCGACTTCAAGAAAGCGTGCTTTGGAAAAAATTGAGCTTGAGGATATTAAACCTTCCAGTCGCAAATACCCTTATATTGATTTTCGTCCCGATCGTGAGATTGGAAATGAAGTTCTGACAGTGGAGAACCTTTCTAAGACAATCAATGGGGAAAAAGTACTAGATAACATCTCTTTTATTCTTGGCCATGAGGATAAGGTTGCGTTTGTTGGTGCAAATGAGCTTGCAAAGACGACTCTTTTTCAGATATTGATGGGAGAGATCGAGCCAGATGAAGGGACATATAAGTGGGGAGTTACCACATCACAGGCTTATTTTCCCAAGGATCCGACCAATGAGTTTAACAACGATTATACGATTGCAGACTGGCTGATGGGTTATTCGCCGGTGGATGATATTACTTATGTGCGCGGTTTTCTTGGACGAATGTTGTTCGCAGGGGAAGATGGCGTGAAAAAAGTTAAGGTGCTTTCGGGTGGTGAAAAAGTGCGCTGTCTGCTCAGCAAAATGATGATAAGCGGAGCAAACTGTTTGATTCTTGACGAGCCGACAAATCATCTTGACATGGAGTCCATTACAGCACTCAATAACGGATTGATTAAATTTTCTGGAGTGGCGATTTTTGCTTGTCATGATCATCAATTTGTGGAAACAACAGCAAATCGTATTATGGAAATACTGCCGAATGGCACTTTGATTGATAAGATTACGACTTATGATGAGTATCTTGCAAGTGATGAGATGGCGAGAAAACGGACTTCTGTATATACCGCAGAGGCTGAGGATGAAAGCGGAGAGGACTAGTACAGTAGTCTATGAAAAGAGACAGGGGTTTTCTGTCTTTTTTCACGTTATAAGAAATTGATGTGACAGTTCTGCGCGGAACTTTGCACTTGTCACAAAGTATGGCTTACAAGCCTTGTGAAATAATGTTAAGGCTAAGGCATCAAGCTGCCATAAAGTGGCTTTGCATGGCTTGATATCAGCAGCAGAAAGCCAAAGGTTGAACTGTTACGATTGATAAAAGGAGAATAAAAATGGGATTTGTCGATCTGCATGTACATTCATGCTGTTCTGATGGCACTATGACTCCCTGTGAATTGGTAGATTATGCAATTGAGAAAGGATTGCGTGCAATCGCACTTACTGATCATGACACTGTGGATGGGATGGATACGATCATAGAATATGCGAAAGATAAGCCAATTGAAATTATTCCTGGAATAGAATACTCGACAGAGTATAATGGGCGTGATGTGCATATTTTGGGTTTGTTTATTGATTATAAGACACCTGTTTTTCAGGAGTACCTAACACGTTTCCAACAGTCGAGAACAAACAGAAATTATAAGTTGTGTGCAAATTTGCAGAGTGCAGGGATTCCAATTACTTATGAGATGCTTGTGGATTCCTTTCCAAATGCGGTGATTACAAGAGCACACTATGCAAGTTACTTGCTAGAAAAGGGTTATGTCAAAAGTAGAAATGAGGCTTTTGACCGATATCTAGGAGACCATACACCGTATTTTGTGCATCGAGAGAAAATTACGCCAGAGGAAGTTATTGAGGTGACTCTAAAGGCTGGTGGAATACCTGTTTTAGCACACCCGTTGCTGTATCATCTTGGAGGGGAGCAACTAGACCTTTTGGTGCATAGGCTAAAAGATACTGGATTGATGGCAATGGAGTGTATTTATAGCACGTTTTCGCCGTCGGACGAGAGACAGATGAGAGCACTTGCAAAAAAATATCATTTGTTGCCATGTGGCGGTTCTGATTTTCATGGAGACACGAAACCGGGACTTGATCTTGGTATTGGTTTCGGGAAACTTTCCGTATCAGAAGAAATTTTAACAGATTTAAAAAAGACACTTCAGACGAAAATTTTATTTACGGACTTGGACGATACATTGCTTGACAAAGATAAAAAGATTTCGGATAGAACAAGACAAAAGATTTTAGAATTGCTGTCGAGGGGACATCATTTTGTACTGGCAAGTGGAAGATCACTCAACAGTATCCTTGATGTGTTACAAACGCTTGATATACAGAATTATAATACAAAGGGTAAGATTTATATTTCGGCATATAATGGAGCTGTGCTTTATGACTGTACAGATGGTGCAGTGATAGAACAATACAGTGTTCCTATGGTGACAGCACAAGCAATTTTTGATATGGCTTTGGAAAGAGAAATTCATATCCAAACATATACAGATACACATATTGTGAGTTGTGCGGAAGACAAAGAACTTGTATTTTATAGAAAAGCGATTCATCAGCCATTTATAATCAATACAGATTTGGAGAAAGAGCTTGTACATGCGCCGTTTAAACTGCTTGCGATTGATATAGATAATCGGGAACGGCTAGAGGAGTTGCGCAGAGCAGTTGAGGCATCAGAGATTGCAAAGGATGTCACTTGTGCATTTTCTAACGCGCGTTATTTGGAATTTTATCATAAAAAGGCTGGAAAAGGAAATGCGCTACGTCATCTGTGCAACGCAATACATGTCCATATTCAAAATTCTGTTGCGGCAGGTGATGAAGAAAATGATATTTCTATGTTGGAAGCTGCGGGCATTGGTGTCTGTATGATAAATGGGCGTCCAGCGGTAAAGAAATGTGCAGATTATATTACAACATGCGACAATAACAATGATGGTATGGTGGAGATTATTGATCGGTTTTTCTGAAAACGAGATTCTAATAAAAATAAAACAGAAGTGAAAGGGATGGAGATAACAATGAACGAAAAGAAAATAGCATTTGCAGAGAGAGTTGAACAGAATAGTAAAAATTATTTTCCCAAGGATTTATTTGACTTAAAGGTTGCAAAGGCAATGTTAAGTCAGTTTCATCTTAATTTTGGACTTGATACATTAATGACAGACAGGCATGGTAGTATTCTTATGAAAATTGGAGAGTTTGGAGATTTTGTTCCAGATGTTGTCAACAAACCTGGCAATAAAATTCGAGTGAAGGGTAGAACAGTATGTCATATTTATGCAAAATATGACAACGTTGCAAAAGAGAAATTTGAGGTGGTAAATAAGCTTCTTAACACATATATTGAGACATTGGAAGATTATTGTGGGAAATCGTATCTGGCTAGCGAGCAGGCAGTCTATATTGATGAACTGGAACAGCAGTTGGAGAAAGATGCAGATCATGCAAAGTATTCTAGCGAGAATGATCCGCTGACAGGACTTTTAAACAGAAATCATTTTATTAGCCATATGAAGGAACTTGCAGAGCGAGAGGTAGTTCCTACAGCAGTGATCTGCGTGAATATCAATGACTGGAAATTTGTTGATAATCATTTTGGCGAGGAGGAGAGTGATCGGCTGGTTGTTACAGTGGCAGAAATTCTGAAAAACAAAACGCAAGAGGCAGGTTTTGCACATGCTGTGCTAGGTAGAGTGGAAGGAGATGTATTCCATGTATTACTGCCGCTTATAGAGGAAGAAGAAGCGAAAGCTTATTGCGATGCAGTACAACAAGCATGTGATAGCTTCGAGGATAATAAATTGGCACCCAGTGTTGCAGTGGGGTGTGTGATGCGCACGAATGTTGAGGAAAGCTTTAAGGATATTCTTTCAGATGCAGAGTATGCAATGTTAGAGAATAAGTTTTTAATTAAAAATGCCCCGGGATATAAGGAGCGATTGGAAAAAGGATTAAGTAGTTGTTTATAAATCTAAAATAATTATTAAGTGCAATAAACTTTAAAAATGAAAGAAAAAATGAGATATTATGAGTAAATGGAAGAAAATGGGATATAATAAGATTTAAATCCGTTTGCAGAACGCGCAACAAGAAATTATTATATGATTTGTTAGCACTCAATAGATAAGAGTGCTAATTGAAAAGCGGATAATATTTTTTCATAAACATAAGGAGGCATTTCATATGAAATTAGTACCATTAGGAGACAGAGTCGTATTAAAGCAGTTGGTTGCAGAGGAGACAACAAAGTCTGGTATCGTATTGCCAGGACAGAACAAAGAAAAGCCACAGCAGGCAGAGGTAATTGCTGTTGGACCAGGTGGTGTTGTCGATGGAAAAGAGGTTAAGATGGAAGTGAAAGTTGGCGACAACGTAATCTTCTCTAAGTACTCTGGAACAGAAGTTAAGATTGATGATGAAGAATTTATCATCGTAAAGCAGAACGACATTCTGGCTGTTATTCAATAACTGGGAAAAGTACTAAGGCTATTGCAAAGAACACTGCTACAGTGTTCTTCGCATAAAATAGTTTCACTAAGAATTTATATTTGGAGGATGATGGAATCATGGCAAAGGAAATTAAATATGGAGCAGAGGCTCGTAAGACATTGGAGACAGGTGTAAATAAGCTTGCAGACACCGTTAGTGTGACATTAGGACCTAAGGGAAGAAATGTTGTTCTTGATAAGTCTTTCGGTGCGCCACTCATCACAAATGATGGCGTGACAATCGCAAAGGAGATTGAACTTGAGGATGCATTTGAGAACATGGGTGCACAACTTGTTAAGGAAGTTGCTACCAAGACAAATGACGTAGCTGGTGATGGAACAACGACAGCGACTGTTCTTGCACAGGCAATGGTTAATGAAGGAATGAAAAACCTCGCAGCAGGTGCAAATCCAATTATCTTGAGAAAGGGTATGAAAAAAGCTACAAACTGTGCAGTGGAAGCAATCGCATCTATGAGTGCTAAGGTGAATGGAAAGCAGCACATTGCAAGAGTGGCAACTGTTTCTTCTGGTGATGAGGAAGTTGGAAATATGGTAGCGGACGCAATGGAGAAAGTTTCTGGAGATGGCGTTATCACAATCGAAGAATCTAAGACCATGCAGACAGAGCTTGACTTGGTAGAAGGTATGCAGTTTGACCGCGGATATATTTCTGCTTACATGGCAACAGACATGGATAAGATGGAAGCAACTATGGAAGATCCATATATCTTGATTACAGATAAGAAAATTTCTAATATTCAAGAAATTCTTCCGGTATTGGAGCAGGTAGTACAGTCTGGCGCAAAGCTTTTGATAATTGCTGAGGATGTTGAGGGTGAAGCACTTACAACTTTGATTGTCAATAAACTTCGTGGCACATTCAATGTAGTGGCAGTGAAAGCTCCAGGATATGGTGATAGAAGAAAGGCTATGCTTGAGGATATTGCAATTCTTACAGGCGGTCAGGTAATTAGTGAGGAGCTTGGTCTTGACCTTAAGGAAGCAACATTGGAGCAGTGTGGACGTGCAAAATCTGTTAAGGTACAGAAAGAGAATACAATTATCGTTGACGGCGAGGGCGAAAAGGCTGCAATTGATGCTAGAATTTCACAGATTAAGAAACAAATTGAGGAGACTACTTCTGACTTTGATAAAGAGAAGTTACAAGAGAGACTTGCAAAGCTTGCAGGTGGTGTTGCAGTAATCCGTGTTGGCGCAGCAACAGAGACAGAGATGAAAGAAGCAAAACTTCGTATGGAGGATGCACTGAATGCTACAAGAGCAGCAGTGGAAGAAGGTATTATCGCAGGTGGCGGTTCTGCATATATTCATGCATCAAAGAAGGTTGCAGAGCTTGTTGAGACACTTGAGGGTGACGAAAAGACAGGTGCTAAGATTGTGCTGAAGGCATTAGATGCACCATTGCATATTATTGTTGCAAACGCAGGTCTTGAAGGAAGCGTTATTGTAAATAAGGTAAGAGAGTCTAAGGCTGGTATTGGCTTTGACGCTGCAAAGGAAGAATATGTTGATATGGTGGAAGCTGGTATTCTTGATCCAGTAAAAGTGACAAGAAGCGCATTGCAGAATGCATGTTCTGTAGCGAGCACACTTTTGACAACAGAATCTGTTGTGGCAAATATCAAAGAGGATACACCAGCAATGCCAGCAGGCGGTCCTGGAATGGGCGGAATGATGTAATTGTGGGAAGAAGTCGAATGGACTTTACGACTCATATTAGGAGAACGCAAATATAGCGTTCTCCGTTTTTATGCGCAGACCCGTGCAGAGGAAATAAGCTGCTAAGGCGGTGCACGGGTCGCGCGGCGAGTAGGGGAAGCAACTTTCCCTACTCGATTGCACACGGCACCCAAGTGAAATTTGTCATCAAACCGATTTATCGGTTCGCTAACGAGTGCCCGGCGCGCAAGTGGGGGAAGATAAATCTTCTCTACTTGATTGCACATGGACGCGGAAAGGAACTATGCAAATAGAATACAGCGTGAAAGGTACTTCTAACTGCCTGTGGCAGTTTCCACTCACAACAAAGGCTGCTTTGCAGGGAAGTACTAAGTCTTACGCCGAAAAACGCCAAAGGCGGCATGGGGGATTTTATGGTAGAACACATTAAGAATTGTGATAGCATTCATTTGTTTCGGAATATTAATGAGAATGAAATTGAAAAGATGTTTCGGTGTTCCAAGACAGTAGAGCGTTTTTTTGAGGATGGAAATTATATATTCCGTCAGGGAGAGACCCCGAAAAATCTGTTTTTGGTGTTGGAGGGAAACGTGATGATTTCCAAAGATTTTGCATCAGGAAAACGAGATGTACTTTTTATGGTAGGACAAGGTGACATCTTTGGAGAAATGTTTCTGTTTGCAGATACCAAGGCATATTGGTATGATGCTATCGCGCAGGAGAAAGTGCGAGTGCTTGAGATTCCATGGGAATTTTTTTATTGTTTTTGCAGTAATGCTTGTGAACATCATCGTATGATTACTAGAAATATGCTTGAAATTCAGTCTGAAAAAAACTTTAAAATGACCAGAAAATTACATTTGCTATCGGGAACAACATTGCGTGAGCGTATTGCATTATGGTTGATGGAACAGGCTGCAGATGGCAATATTGTAAAACTTACTATGAATCGTGAAGCGTTGGCGGACTATCTTGGCACAACCAGACCATCACTGTCTAGGGAACTAATGAAAATGCAACAGGAACATTTAATTGAGACGAAGAAAAATATAATTAAAATTGTGGACCGCGAAGCGTTGGAGACATTGTATTAAGAAAAAAACATAAAAAATTAAAAAATGTAACAATTGTTACAGATATTTTCTTGAGAATCCAATATACTAAAATCACAAAAGAACACAACATAAGAATAATTGGTAGATTTTTTTATAAAAGGAGGAATTATCATGACAGACAACGCACAGGTAAGCAATTTGGTAAATCTTTTGGACGGATATGCAACAAAGGGTGGACATCATCTCAATGTAAACGTGCTAAACAGAGACACGTTATTGGATGCACAGAAGCATCCTGAGAACTATCCGCAGCTCACGATTAGAGTTTCAGGCTATGCTGTAAATTTTATTAAGCTGACGCCAGAGCAGCAGGCGGATGTAATTTCAAGAACCTTCCATGAGGCAATTTAAACTAACTTTATAATTCCATTAAAAACAGAGAGTGCCATCTATAACAGATGGTGCTCTCTGTTTTTATGCACACGGACGCGGAGAGGAAATAAGCAGCAAATCTACCCGCGTCCGGCGCGCGAGTAACTCGATTGCACACGGGCACCCAAGTGAAATTTGTCATCAAACCGATTTATCGGTTCGTTGACGGGTGCCCGGCGCGCGAGTAGAAGAAATAAGCCGCTAAGGTGGCGCACGAGTCGCGCGGCGAGTGAGGAAAGTATATCGGTGAAGCTGATAGGTGTCCAAACGATGTGCAAGTAGGGAAGTAGCTGACGTCTTGTAACGTAATTTCCTACAGATCCTTAGGAAAGAATAGACAGAAAACACAAAAAAAGGTAGAATAAAACTATTGATATTACAAAAGGAGTGTGTGGCGAAAATGCATTTTGAATTTAGTATTGGTATTATATGGATGCTGATTTCCCTTACAGGTGTTTTTATACCATTGGTAGGTATTTTTGTGTTGATGGGAAAAGAACAAAGCAAATCATCTACAAATCTGATGGTTGCAAACATTGGTTGTCTTATTATGAATGGGGCTTATTTCTTGCTGCTTCGGACCGAAAGACCCACAGAGGCAACCATGGCGTTAAAGATGGAATATCTTGGAAATTTTTTGTTTTATTTCTTTTTTATTAAATTTATTCTTTCCTATATGCAAATTGATGTGCGGCACAAGTGGGTCAGAATTTTAACATATTTGTGGATGCTATTTGAAGTGGCAGTCATTGCAGTTGTGTGGGATGACACCAGACGAGAGGAAATGTTTGCCCATCACGATCTTGAGGTGGAATCCGAATTTGGCTATCACTTTTTTAGTATGCAAGGAGGTATTGTATATAAGATTCGGTATGGCTTTTTATTAGGTTGTTTGCTCTGCTTAATTGTGTATATGATTATTAAGAGGGTTCATATTAGAAAACAGGGCGGAGATGAGAAACATAATTTATCGCATTTGATTGTCGCTAAGTTTGTGATTCTTATACCACTTATTATGGAAGTTGTATTCCAGTTTAGTTTCGAGTTTGTGCCTGTTTTTTCTTCTATTGCAGTTTTGCTTATTATTTTGAGTGTGGTTGAAGGAGATATTTTCAGTGTCCTTGATATTGGACGAGGCTGGGTGATAGAGAACTTTGAGGCTGTATTTATCATTTCAGATAGTACATATGGTTATTTGGATTCCAACAAATTTGCAAAGGAACAGTTTGTAGAGCTGGAAGATATTCATAAGGGGGAAAAGTTTTCTGAGCAATTAAGGAAACTGTTTTTGACAGAAGAAACAGAGATTGTGATAGGAGAGCGGCACTATGAGCGCTTTTTAAAAGAATTGATTGTGAAAGATAAGGTTCGAGGATACTGCTTGATGTTGCTGGATGTAACTAAGAATTTTAAGATGATGGAGGCGCTGAAAGAGGCAAAGTTTCGCGCTGAGGAGGCGAATGAGTCCAAATCGAATTTTCTTTCCAATATGTCACATGAAATTCGCACCCCAATGAATGCGATCGTTGGAATGACAGAGATTTTGCTACGCAGTGATTTGTCGGACCAAGACAGAGGATACTTAATGAGTATTAAAAATTCGGGAGCTTCTTTACTTACAATTATCAATGATATCCTTGACTTTTCAAAGATTGAATCTGGAAAGCTTGAAATTATAGAAGAAGATTATGAGCCAATGTCCATGTTTAGCGATTTGAGTATGATTTTTCTCAATCGTATTGGAGATAAGCCAGTGGAGCTGATTTTTGACATTGACAAAAACCTTCCAAATAAAATGTATGGAGATTCCCTTCGTATTCGGCAAGTGATTATTAACCTTGCCAACAATGCAATTAAATTTACAGAGGCAGGATTTGTCAAACTTGCGTTGAAATTAGAGGAGATGACAGATGCAGATATGGTAAATCTGAAGATTTCAATTGAAGACTCTGGACAGGGGATTAAACCAGGAGATTTAGAAAAGTTGTTCGGTTCTTTCCAGCAGGTGGATACAAAGAAAAATAGAAATAAGGAAGGAACAGGACTTGGGCTTGCAATTTCAAAACAACTTGTGGAAAATATGGGCGGACAGATTGGCGTGCGCAGTGGGTATGGAAAAGGAAGTGAATTTTATTTTAATATTCCACAGCGTGTAATTGGAAATCAGGTTGCGGCGACTGTGAAGGAGGAGGCTGTTCTGCATAAACCAATCGTTGTGAGTGGTCATATGAATGATAGAAGGATTTTAGAACAGTTGAAAAATCTGGCAGAAGGATATGGGCTTCGATATGTGGATTGTTATGAGGCGAGAGCGCACAAGGACAAGGTGGATTTTTTCTTTGTGGATGAATCAGTATATAGAGGACTTAAAAATTGTATAGAGGAATACTTTGTCTCGACTGGGACAGAACTTTGTGTGTTACAGAATCCTATGAGGGAAGCGGTGTGGGATGAGCAGGCAACAGTTGTGAATAAACCATTATACACACTTAATTTCTGCCAGGTAATCAATCATGAGACGACTGCGGCGTTTGTTGAGACAGACAACGTGATGAACTTTATCGCGCCACAGGCACAAATTTTAATTGTGGATGACAATGAGATGAATCTTAAGGTTGCAAGAGGATTGTTGCAGCCACTTCAGATGAATATAGATACTGCAAGTTCTGGAAAAATAGCAATAGAGATGGTTCAACTAAAAAAATATCATATTGTCTTTATGGACCATATGATGCCTGTGATGGATGGTGTGGAGACAACACAGAAGATTCGCGCGCTAGATGATGCATATATGCAAAGTATGCCAATTATTGCTCTGACAGCAAACGCAGTGATGGGAGCGAGAGAAATCTTTAAGGAAGCAGGAATGAATGACTTTGTTCCAAAACCAATTGAATTAAAAAATATTTGTAGTAAGATTCGTACATGGCTTCCAAAAGAATTGATACAGAAGATGTCTGCACCTGTTGTGGCAAAAGAACAGATAGCCGAGAAGAAACTTCCTGTTATTGAAGGACTTAACGTTGCAGAGGGGATTAAAAATTCTGGCAGTTTAGAGCTATTTATGAATTTGTTGGGAGACTTCTATAAATTAATCGACCTGAAGTCGACAAAAATTGAAAAATGTCTTGCGAATAGAATGATTCGAGATTATACTATAGAGGTACATGCATTGAAAAATACAGCGCGCATGATTGGTGCGCTAGAATTATCAGAATTGTTTTATCAGATGGAACAGTGTGGTAATGCGGAGGATGTGGAGACTATCACAAAAGAGAATCCAGCAATCATGAAATTATATAGAAGTTATAAACCAATTTTAGAACCATATGGTAAGGCAAATGAACAAGATAAGAGAGAAGTTTCCAAGGATGAGATTGTCAGGGAGCTAGACAAATTAAATACTGCTATGGATAGCTTTGATTTAGATGGGGCGGATGCTGCACTTGCAGAGCTAGAAGAATATCGGTTGCCGGAAGCACTTGGTTCTTATATGGAAGCGCTGCGGGCTTATGTGGCAGACGTGGCGATGGAAGAAGTTATGAACACCGGAAAAAAGATGATTGAAGTACTAGAAGGGGTTACAGAATAAAGCAAAGGGGATAGTATTATGCAGAATATATTAATTGTGTCGGAGGTACAAAGTTACCTGCTCGTTTCACTTCAGGAAAAGTTGGCAGAAGTGAACTGTAAAGTAATGAATGTGCAGGCAAATCCAGACTTACTTAGCAAGATAAAAGAAGAATTGGATATGATTTTTATTTTTGGGACGGAGGATTTGTTGAATCAACGTCAAGGACTTACCTATCTTAAAGATAAAGCACTGGAAGATGATGTACCGATTTTTGTTTCGGGAGACCCGCAAGAGTTATTAGAAATTCAAAAAGATATCCCATTGCATCTAATTCAGAAAGAATTTCCGCGTCCGATCAATGTCAGCGAAGTTGCGGAGGCGATTGATTCTTATTTGAAAACCTTTGGAAAACAGAATAAAAAGAAAATTTTGGTGGTGGATGATTCTGGTGCAATGCTCAGAAATGTAAAAGGATGGTTGGAGGATAAATATCAGGTAATCTTGGCAAATTCCGGTGCTATGGCAATCAAATATTTATCAACAAACAGACCAGATTTGGTATTGCTTGACTATGAGATGCCAATTGTAGATGGAAAACAGGTGCTTGGAATGATAAGGAGCGAGACTGAATTTTCGGATATTCCTGTAATTTTTCTTACCAGCAAGGGAGATAAGGAGAGTGTAATGCAGGTTATGGATTTGAAACCAGATGGATACCTTCTAAAAACAATGCCTCCTGAGCAGATTAAGAAATCCGTTGATACATTTTTTGAAAAGAAAAAGGCGCTCCGCCATTGAGCGGCGCTTTTTTACTTTATCTTTCGCTTTTTTAAACAGAGTAGGAACAGGTGAATTATGAAGAAACAAATCGTCATGCAGTCGGCATATCAGCATGTCACACATACATTTGGTCCGGTGTATGATGAAAATGCAAAGATATTAATTTTGGGGTCTATGCCTTCTGTAAAATCCAGAGAACAACAGTTTTATTATGGGCACCCACAAAACCGTTTTTGGAAAATGCTTGCTCGATTGTTTGATGAGACAGAACCAGAAGATATTATACAGAAGTGTGCTTTTCTACGACGCAACAAAATCGCATTGTGGGATGTGATTGCATCTTGTGACATTGTGGGTTCCTCCGATAGTAGTATTAGAAATGTCAAAGAAAATGATATGCGTGTCATTTTGGATAGAGCAGAAATTCAGGCGATTTTTCTCAATGGCGGGAAGGCATATGAACTTTTTATAAAATATTGCCAACAATATCTACAAAAGGATGCGCCAAAGCTTGTCAAGCTGCCTTCCACGAGTCCAGCCAATGCATCTTGGTCTCTTGAGCGGCTTACAGATGCTTGGAAAAAGGAATGGATGCAATTTTCGTAAAGGATTTGAGAGGGAGACACACAACAATGCAAAATCAGCAGAAGAAATATCGTACAAGGCATAGGGAGGCCATTATAAGCTATTTGCAACAACATAGTGAACACAGTTTCAGTGCTTATGATGTCAATGAATATATGCAAGAGAATGGTATTCAGGTCAATTTGACAACGATCTATAGAAATTTGGATAAGCTTACAGAAAGCGGAGCAATTATGAAATATAAAACAGCAGAGGATGAATGTTGTCGTTATCAGTGTGTGAAACCCTATGCACATTGTTATGAACATATTCATATGCAGTGTAAAGTTTGCGGAAAGATTTTGCATTTAGAGTGTAGTTTTATGGAGGAAATTACGAAACATCTGTACGAGCATCACAAATTTTTATTGGAATGTGGTGGTTCTGTTTTGATGGGAGTTTGTGAGGAATGTCAGATAAAGGTACAAGACAAGCCATAGAATGAAGATAAAGGAGAAATGTCACAATGGAAATGTGGGATATTTATGATGCAGATAAAAGACGTACAGGACGCACTATGCAAAGAAATGATTGGTGCTTGAAAGAGGGAGAGTATCATTTGACAGTGCTTGGAGTAGTGGCACGCCCAGACGGGAAGTTTCTGATAACTAGAAGGGTGATGACAAAAGCGTGGGCGCCAGGCTGGTGGGAAGTGCCGGGCGGTGCAGTGCGAGCAGGAGAGGATTCACTGGAGGCTGTGTTGCGAGAAATTAAGGAGGAAACAGGACTGGATGTCTCTGGCTGGAACGGTAGTTATCTGTTTAGTTACAAGCGGGAAAATCCGGGTGAAGGAGATAATTATTTTGTGGATGTTTATCGCTTTGTCTCTGATTTTGATGAGTCAGATCTTTGTTTACAAGCAGAGGAGACAGATGGATATCAGCTTGTTTCTTGCGAGGAGATTCAAGCGATTGCAGAGCAGGGGATTTTCCTGCATTATAACAGCATAAAAGATGCATTTTATGAAAAGGAATAGTGTGAAATCAAAGATTTCATCAATCCTGATTGAGCCGCCAAAGGCGGCGGAATGGAGATTAATATGATGAGAAAAATTTGGGGTGGCATAGCTGGATTTTGGTTGGGAGTATCGTTGTTGTTTGCAGCACCAACAACAGAAGTCTGTGCAGCAGAGTACTCTGTTACAGCAGCAGATGCAATTTTATATACAAATGACAATACAGTTATTCTAGCGGATGCGGATGATAGTACAATTGTGCTTCCTACGGTGGCAGCAAATTTGCCAATACAAGTGACAGGAATAACAAGCAATGGATATTTCCAGATTACTCTGGATGGACAGACTTATTTTATCCATGGAATTGGTTTGAGCGCAGTAGATGCAACGAATCCAGAGCACCAAGTTTATAATGTGATTATGGCACAAAAGGCGGTTTTTCCAGAGGGAATGCGCTGGACAAATGACAATTATTATGGCTGGAACGGTGGAACCTACACAGGTGGTTTTGGCTGTGCAGGATTTACTTTTGCGGTGAGTGACGCGGCATTTGGTGATATACAAGCACGAGTTCATAAGGATTATTCAAATATTAAAGTTGGAGATATTTTGCGGGTGGATAATGACACACATTCTGTCATTGTACTTGAGGTTTTGGAGGATTCTGTTATTGTCGCAGAAGGCAACTATAATTCTGCAATTCATTGGGGACGGGAGATTCCTAAAGCAGAGCTTATTGACCCACACAGCTATATTATGACAAGATATCAATAAATGGAAGTAAAATGTACTATAGTTTAGCGCAGTACTTTGCACTGTAAAGTTTGTAAGAATGCGTAGTGATTGAGATGCATCAAGCTATCGCGAAACGATTTTGCATAGCTTGATGTGTTACAATTTATTTTTTACTTGTTGGAACAAAGTGGATAGGAGCACTCTCGGAAACTCAATAGAGAATAAGCAGGAAAATGTTGATTTTCAG
>ERZ778515.468-NODE-468-length-35100-cov-6.655957_pt1 | contig 35100 bp, 22 predicted proteins | sample MGYA00510343_ERZ778515 | MGnify/ENA primary metagenome ERZ778515 (study PRJEB29527, sample SAMN07138965) | mouse gut metagenome | material: feces | host: mouse | place: China:Nanjing | collected 2016-01-25 ...
TCAATAGGCATTTCAAATGCCTTCACTGCGCCATGTTTTTATAGCTTTCAACATGTACATGCGGGCGGATTGCAAATCCACCCGAACGTAAGAGCATGTCTATTAATGACTTACAGCGTTGATATAATTCGTCGAACTCACGTTAAATAGGATAAAAACACGGACATTTACAAGAAAAAGTCCCTACAAAAGGATGAATCTCGGAATATAAATATATAACATACGTTATGTATATATATCCGATAATGCAATACATAATAATATTTCAGGAAAAATCGGACGACAAATGGAGCATCAGGGTAATATTGAAAGTCATTGTACTTTAACGGGCTGATAAATGGACCGTTAAAGTTTTGTTTTTACGCTGAATTGATGTAATTTTGCAGACTATAATTAATAAGTATACATTATTATATATATGGCTATGGAACAGAAACTATTTGTCTATAATACGCTGAGCCGCCGTAAAGAGCTTTTTGAGCCGCTGCATGCTCCCAATGTGGGTATGTATGTGTGCGGTCCTACGGTATATGGCGACCCCCATTTGGGACATGCCCGCCCGGCGATAACGTTTGACATACTTTTCCGCTATCTGAAACATCTTGGATATAAGGTGCGCTATGTGCGTAACATCACCGACGTGGGACATCTCGAGCACGATGCCGACGAGGGCGACGACAAGATAGCAAAGAAGGCAAGGCTTGAGCAGCTTGAGCCGATGGAGATAGCACAGCACTACACCAACCGCTATCATCAGGCAATGGAGGCTCTCAATGTGCTTCCGCCGAGCATAGAGCCGCATGCCACGGGACATATAATAGAGCAGGAGCAGCTTGTGCAGGAAATCCTTGACAACGGATTTGCATACGAGAGCAACGGTTCGGTATATTTCGACATAGAGAAGTATAACAAGGTTCACCGCTACGGGGTGCTTTCCGGACGCAACCTTGACGACGTGATAAATGCCAGCCGTGAGCTTGACGGAGTGGGAGAGAAGCATAATCAGGTTGACTTTGCCATCTGGAAGAAGGCGCAGCCGGAGCACATCATGCGCTGGCCCAGTCCGTGGAGCGAAGGCTTCCCTGGATGGCACTGTGAGTGCACGGCTATGGGACGCAAGTATCTCGGCAACCATTTCGACATACACGGAGGCGGGATGGACCTCGTGTTTCCGCATCATGAATGTGAGATTGCCCAGGCGGTGGCAAGTCAGGGCGACCAGATGGTGCGCTACTGGATGCACAATAACATGATAACCATAAACGGACAGAAGATGGGCAAGTCGCTCGGCAACTTCATCACGCTGGAACAGTTCTTCACCGGAGCGCACGAGTCGCTTGAGAAAGCATACAGTCCGATGACGATACGCTTCTTCATACTGTCGGCGCATTATCGCGGAACGGTTGACTTCTCGAATGAGGCTCTTGCCGCGAGCGAGAAGGGGCTGGACAGGCTTATGACCGGAATAAGCGGCATGGAGAGAATTGTGCCGTCGGCGGAAAGCGATGCTGACACGGCAAAGATGGTTGCCGGACTGCGGGGCAAATGCTATGAGGCAATGAACGACGACCTTCAGACACCTGTGGTGATAAGCCATCTCTTCGAGGCGTGCCGTCTGATTAATATCCTTCTCGACCATAAGGCGGCGATAAGTGATGCTGACCTGAAGGAACTTAAGGAGACAATGCAGCTCTTTGCCTTCGACATTCTCGGTCTGCGTGAGGACAAGGGTGCCGGCAGCGGTGCACGTGAGGAGGCATACGGCAAGGTGATGGACATGATTCTTGAACTTCGTTCAAAGGCACGTGCCAACAAAGACTGGGCTACGTGCGACCAGATACGCGATGCGCTGAAGAACGCCGGCTTCGAGGTGAAGGACACCAAGGACGGATGTGTTTGGAAGCTGAATGTGTAATCACGGGCGGTTTTCCTTAATTCGGAATAGTAACCCTTACGTTGTGGTATTAAAATACAGTAGAGACGCGATTCATGGCGTTTACAGGAATATATAGCATGAGTGGATATATATCCATATAAATGAAAAAGGTGTTATTATTCGTCAGAACCATATTAAATATTATAATAATAGAGGACATCCCGTGCGCGGAATGTCCTCTATTCTATGTATAATCATATTTCTTTAATCCAAGTCTAATGACCGATTTGGGTTTAAATAAGAGCTGTTAATATTCTTCTTCGTTCCAGATGTCATAGCTGTTCTTTCCAAACTCTTTGGCGCCTACCTCTTGACCTTCCGGCAAGTCCTCTTCTTTTACAGGATAACGTTCATCAAGCCTGTGAAGACCATCTGCGTTATCGAAAATCTTTACCGAATACAAAGGAGCCATCAAGCCTTCGGTTTCTACCTTCAAAAGATTTGTTTCGGGTGTAATATATGTTTTCTTCATAGTAATTCTCTTTTATGTCGTTTCATCATTTGATTACTATCTTCTTGCCGTTCTTGATGTATATTCCCTTGGCAAGTCCCTCGCCGGAACCGTTTGTGCGTACAAGACGTCCGTTAAGGTCATAAATACACTGCGAATTACATGATGCCTGATTTGTCATTTCCATGCTGCCGATGCCGGTAACGACATCGTCGTTATCCTTTATGCCACTGATGCTGAAGGTGATTTGGGTGCCAGCCGGTACTTTCTGTGTGTCTATCCATGTGCGGAAACCCTTTACGCTGTAGCTCTTGTTCTGTGTGTGATACCATTCGCCATTGCTCAGAAGGAATGCGCCTGGTTCGATGACAGGCTCTTTTTTCCAGACATACGTGCCGTAATGTCTCAGACCGGTGAATTGCGGATTGTTAATCACTTCGAAGTCTTGGGGCGTTGTGCAGCCATAAAAGGCTGATGATTCATCCGTGATATTGTTTTCGGGAATTTTTTCAAATGTGACATTCTTTATTAAATAAATGTTCGCTTTGTAAGTGTCGTCTTTTTCCGACAAATCCAATGTTGCATATCCCGATGTCTCATTTTTGTCCAAACGTTCTGTTTTCCAGTTCTCTATCGTAACATGGTCACTGTTGGAAGGCTTGATGATATAGTGTTGTCCTGCTTCTAAGGCACTGCTTGATGAAACAGTCAAATCCACCAGGGTATATCTGATTGTATATGGTGCATCTTCATTGATGCCTTCCAGCTTTGCCAACTTGGTGGTATTCTCAAACCACGTGTGTAGTCGCCTTCCATCAGCAACTTGCCTCCAAGTGCATAGGTTGCCGGTACTTCATCATCATTCAGTTTTATGAATGGCTCTTCAGCTCTGGCTGTTCCTGCTTTTGCATAAAGCTTTGCCTCGCCTGTTGTAAATCCCTTGCATGATATGTTGTACCATCCTTCGGGTAAAGGCTCTGTCACGGTGTTCCCTTCTTCATCTGTTGTTGTTGTTTCTGTGCTTATTTCTTGATACACAATGGCTTTACGATGGATATTTGCTGTCCAGTATTTAGCCAGATAGGTTTCGGCATGCTTGTCTCCATTATAGCCGGTATAGTCGTCGTAAGTAATAAGGTCGGCCTCGGAAGCATTATTTATAGTTCCTATCTTATTGTTTTTGCCATCATTTATATCATTAGTGACTTTGAAGTTGTCGCCGGTTTCTTCATTAGTGGTAATGAATGTAGCAGAGCCATATCCCACACCGCCATAAACATAGTTTACATTATCTGATAAACCGGTAGGCTTGCATATTAATGTACTTCCACTGTTTATACTTCCTGCATGTTTAAGGTTCGCTACCGTATCCGTGCCACTTGTGTAATTACGCAGCCTTACATAACCGTTTGTTGTTCCGTTGTTTACAGTGGAGGCAACTTTCCACGAAGCGGCACCACTGTTATAGGCAGAAATACGAGGGTTTCTCAGCAGGTTTGTTGCATCTGCACTTTTCGTGCCGGTTATGCTTGGGTCCATTACTTCGTTTAGCTTATCCAGAAACTGTTTATTCCTGATAAGCATCCAGTGTGCCCTTTCGTCTGATGCATCAGGCTTGGTTGCAGTCCATGCCACAGCCTTGTTTCTTCCTTCTGTTCCCTTCGCGTTAGCCATCAGGTATACTGTAGTGTTTTTACCATCGTTTGTTGTCAATGAGACGTTATACACATTTTCTTTTCCTGCAACAGTAACAGGTGTAAATGTCAGCTTGCTTCTTAAATCCTTTCTGGCGTTGATAAACAGGATGTTGTTGTCCGTGGAATTGTTGCCCCATCCTATATATCTGTAGTCATCGCTGACACCATCGCCACCTTGGTTAAATCTGAGAGAATACACGGTGGTATTTCCGCTGCTTTCATTTATCAGTTGAAAAAGTTTTCCTATATGAAACAAGAATGCCTGTGTTCCCCACATGCCGCTGCCACCCACATAGTAATCGGTAGTAGGATTATATAAAAACACTTTGGCGTCAGGGGTGTTATTGATATCTGCTTCGTTCAAAGTGACACCTTTTGTCCAAGTCTGTGCATGAGCCTTAAATAGTCCCAGCACTAAAATCATCATTGCTACAACTAATAATCTCGTCTTCATTGTAAATAAATTCCTCTAATTTTAATAGTTTCTTGTTATGTCAGTTTAAAGGCTTCTTACTTAATTATATTACATGCTATTTATCTGTCTGTGCCTTAAGAAATTACAAAATTACTAAAAAATACCCCCCCCCGAAGGCTTTAATAATGTTTAACTATACTTCCCCGTATCTTTTGTGGCGTTTTACATTTTAAAGAGTTATTGGGGACAAAAAAGCATGCGGCTCGCAAAGGTGTCCTTTTATCTTGGAATAAAAGCGGCAGAGAAAGAAGTAATCTCATGGATAATGACTATCTTTGCATATATTATCTGCATCTAATCATCAAAAATATATGAAAAAGGCAGTATTCTTTTTAATGTTTGTGATGTTTTCGATGTGCGTTTGTGCACAGGGGACATACACCAAGGCGTGCAACGATAAGGCTCTTGCCAAGAAAGCGGCTAAGTGGGAGCAGAAAGGGGAGTGGCGAAACGGATTTGAAATGGCGTCTCCGCACAAGAGCGTGAATGCCGTTGAGTTTTACACTCAGTATGCAAAGAACCGTGCGCAGTGGGATGCGATGTTCCGCTGGCTTGCTTCTGCCGACCTGATGAATATGCCGAAAGGCAAGTATCCCATAGAGGGAACGACGCTTGTCGTAAGCGTGGAGGACAGTCGAAACAGCGAACTGGAAAAGCGGAAGAGCGAAAGTCATTATCATCATATTGACTTCCAGTATGTGGTTAAGGGTACGGAACGCTTCGGTATAATAGACCATCAGACGAGTAAGCCCAACTGTGAGTACAAGCCCGATGTGATACATTATGACTACGATGTGGATAAGACACGCTTTTACGACTCGGCAAAAGACAGGTTTTTTATCTTTTTCCCGTCCGACTGGCATATAGCGAAGGTCAAAACCGACCTTGAAGATCAGGAAATACGTGTTATTGTGGTGAAGCTTGACTACGTGGAATGATTGTCCAGCGTGTTATTGCAGATAAGCCATAAGCACGTCCCATACGGCAATGATGTGGCATACGGAGCCCGCGAGCACGAAGAAATGGAAAACACTGTGCATGAACCGCCTTTTATTAAGGCTGTAAAAGGCGGCACCGGTAATATAACATACTCCTTCGGCGATAATCCATGCCACTGCTGCCGCGCTGACATTGTCTATAAGCGGCTTGAATGCCACGAGCACGGTAAGCCCCATTCCTACGAAGCAGAGAGTTTCGACATTGCTGTGGTCTTTAAGTTTTGCAAAGCTTATTACCGTGCCAGCCAGTGCACATGCCCATATAAATATGAACAGTCCCCAGCCCCAATACCCCTCATTGCGCAGCGCGATGAGCGTCAGCGGGGAGTAGCTGCCCGCTATGTGCCAGTATATTGCGGCGTGGTCCCACTTCCTTAATGTCTCTTTCCACCGGTTGCGTCTTGGCAGGGCGTGATATGCCGTGGATGCGATGTAAGAGCAGAGCATGCCGGCGAGATAAAGTACCACGCCGAGCGATGCCCACATGTTGTCTGCCCCGTGGCAGATGAGGGCGAAGACTACGGCTGTTGCCACACCGAGAAATATCCCTCCGGCATGCGACCATGAGTTCCACAATTCTTCTTTCCTTGTGTATCTTATCATAACGTGAACTTGACGAATTTATCTTTTATACAACAAGAGGGGTGTGTCAAAACTCAACTCTTTCAACCTGTAGGGACATATTCTTGTATTTGTCCGCCAAACATCCATTGAATATCAAGATGTTACAAACGGACAAATACAAGAATATGTCCCTACTTGGCGCTGTATGAGAAATTTGACACACCCTCTTGTAATATTCATCGAGATTACCTTATCATATTGTGTTGTCGGCGTAAGGAGTATCAGAATTCATCGGCAAGAACAAAGTCAAGCTGCTTTTTCTCCATATTCGCCTTAGCCACCTTTATGCGTACGGCATCTCCCAGCTGGTAGCGGTGTCTGCGGCGGCGCCCGACAAGGCAGTAGTTGCGCTCGTCAAAGTCGTAGTAGTCATCGTTGAGGTCGTGTATGGACACCATTCCCTCACAATGGTTCTCGTCAATCTCGCAGTATATGCCGTATGGTGTTATGCCGCTGATGTGTGCATCATACTCGTTCCCTATCTTGTCTGCCATGAACTCCACCATTTTATACTTTATGGAGTCGCGCTCGGCGTTCTGCGCTATCTGCTCCATGTCGCTCGAATGTTTGCAAAGCTCCTCGTAGCGTTCCTTGTTTGCACTGCGCCCTCCTGCCTGATAGCGTGTCAGCAGACGGTGGACGAGAGTGTCGGGATAGCGGCGTATGGGACTGGTGAAGTGAGTGTAGTAGTCGAACGCCAATCCGTAATGCCCTATGTTGTGTACGCTGTATTTCGCCTTCATCATGGCACGCAGGGCAACGCTTTCTATCAGTTTCTGCTCGTTGCTTCCGCTGCAGTCGTCCATAAGGCGGTTAAGACTGCGCGACACTTCACCCTTTGTCCCTCCGGTCTTCAGCTTGTATCCGAACCTTACGATGAACTCGCGCAGCATCTCCAGCTTCGTCGGGTCTGGCATGTCGTGTATGCGGTATGGCAGTGTCTTCGCCTTTTCGCCTTTCTTCACCTTGCCGATGCTCTCCGCAACGGTCCTGTTTGCAAGCAGCATGAACTCTTCTATAAGCTTGTTTGCGTCTTTTGCCTTCTTGAAATAACAGCGTATGGGCTTCCCTTTCTCGTCGGTTTCAAACCGCATCTCCTCACGGTCGAACTTCACCGCGCCGTTTTTGAACCTTGCCTTGCGCAGCTTCTTTGCCAGAAGGTCGAGTATTACCAGTTCTGTGGCATATTCGCCCGTGTATCCGTTTTTGCCGGCGGGCGGTGCAGGCTCTCCCGTTCCCTCCTGCACGCCGTTCTTTTCGAGTATCTCCTGCACCTCCTCGTATGCGAAGCGACGGTCGCTCTTTATTACGGTATGCACCAGCCGCCAGCGTTTTACCTTAGCTTCTTCGTCCATGTCGAAGACAACGCTGTATGCCAGCTTTTCCTCGTTGGGGCGCAGAGAACATATGAAGTTGCACAGACGCTCGGGCAGCATGGGTATCGTGCGGTCTACGAGATACACGCTTGTGGCGCGCTTCACCGCTTCCTTGTCGATAACGGAGCCTTCGGTGACGTAGTGCGACACGTCGGCGATGTGTACTCCGACCTCCCACAGTCCCTTGCCGAGCGGTTTTATCGACAGCGCGTCGTCAAAGTCCTTGGCGTCCTTGGGATCTATAGTGAATGTAGTCACGCTGCGGAAGTCCTCACGTTCCTTGTAGTCATTCTCCGTTATCTCGCCGCTTATCCTGTTTGCCGCCTCTTCCACATGCTTGGGATATTTGTACGGCAGTCCGTATTGAGCCAGTATGGCGTGCATCTCTACGTCGTTCTCGCCCATTTTCCCGAGCACGTCGACCACCTCTCCGATGATGCTCTTGTTATCTGCCGAGGGCCACTGTATGATTTTCACCACAGCTTTCTCGCCTGTCTTTCCGCCTTTCAGCTTTTTCCTTGGTATGATGATGTCCTGCATGAAGGTGCGGCTGTCCGGGACAAGCAGTGCGAAGTCTTTCTCAACGAGCAGCTTGCCCACAAACGAGTCGTGTGCCCGTTCGATAATCTTCGTAACCATTGCCTCCTTGATGTGGTTCCTCCGTCTTGCCATCATAGCCACCTGCACACGGTCGCCGTTGAGCGCGAACATAGAGTTGCGCTCCGCCACGAACACCGGCTTGCCGTTCTCGTCGGGTATAACACTGTTCTTTCCGTTGGGTTTCCGCAGAAAACGCCCTGTCAGCACCTGTCCCTTTGTGTTGAGGCGGAACGAGTTTTCGCTCACTTTGCTAAGATAGTCGTCCCACGCCATGTCCTCCATTGTGTCCACGGCGAGCATCTTCGCCGGATGAGTGTCCAGCCTGAGAGCCTTGAATATTTGTTTTAAACTGTATGTTTCTTCGGCATGGTGCATGAAAAACTGCTGCAACATTTCCGACATTTGTTTTTTGCCTACACGTGTATGGCTGCCTTTGTTTTTTGCCATAATACTAACTTTTAATGATTTAAGCAGATGTGCGAAGATACGAAATAAATCGTACAAACGCGCTGTTGTTATGAAAAAACGGTTAATTCGGACTTTTCTTCTTATCTTTGCACGTGTTTTCCCGTGCTTTGCGGGCGCGCGTATTATAATAAGGTGTAAAAATAGAGATGAGCAACAAGATATTGATAACCGGAGCCACGGGCTTTATCGGCGGGTTTATCGTCGAAGAGGCACTGCGCCGCGGCATGGAGGTATGGGCGGCAGTGCGCAGGTCGAGCTCGCGCGAGTATCTTTCCGATCCACGCATAAACTTCATAGAACTTAATCTCGGTAGTCAGACTGAGCTTGAACACAGTCTTGCCGGGCGGTCTTTCGATTATGTGGTTCATGCCGCCGGCGTTACCAAATGCGTGGACAGCGCCGACTTTCACCGTGTGAACACCCTTGGCACCGTAAATCTTGTCAACGCCCTGCTCCGTCTCGGCGGCGTCAGGCGCTTTGTGTATATAAGCAGCCTGAGCAGCTACGGACCAGTACACGAGGATGACCCGCTTTGCGAGATAAAGCCGTCTGACCCGCAGCGTCCCGATACTGCCTATGGACGCAGCAAAATGGAGAGCGAACGCTGTCTCGACGAGATTTTGGGAAGCGGGAATGATGGTGCGGCGTTTCCCTATGTCATATTGTGCCCCACGGGAGTATACGGTCCGCGCGAGCGCGACTATTTCATGATGGCAAAGAGCATAAGGAACCATGTTGACTTTGCCGTTGGTTACAGGCGTCAGGACCTTACCTTTGTATATGTCCTTGATGTGGTGCAGGCTGTGTTCCTTGCTCTTGAAAGGGGCAGGAACGGCGGAAGATACTTTCTTAGCGACGGCAAAGTCTACTCGTCGCGTACGTTCAGCGACCTGCTGCGACGCGAGCTGGGCGTGGGGCTGCTCCTGCGTATAAAGGCACCGCTATGGTTCCTGCGCGCCGTGACGTTTGCGGGCGAGCATGTGGGGCGGCTCACGGGCATGCCTTCTGCGCTGAACAACGACAAGTTTCATATAATGAAGCAGCGCAACTGGCGCTGTGACATCTCGTCAACCGTGAGCGATTTGGGCTATGAGCCGCAGTATGACCTCGGGCGCGGCGTACCCCTGACCGTAAAATGGTATAAAGAGCATGGGTGGCTATAGGAACTATAGAAGCTATAGTCTCTATAGAGCCTATAGCTGCCCAACCTATTATAAGATAAAAACAAACACTATGATAAAATTTCTGATAAACCTTTTTTCCATAGAGAAGAAGCCCCGCCGCGGGCTTTTCGCATTCGAGTGGGTGATGATGGCATATCTCGTTTTCACCTTGCTGCTGATAATCCTTACATATACCAAGGCTGTCAACCCCGACGACATGATATGGGGACGTGTGCGCGTGGCTGCAATAACAGTTGCGCTGTGGGGCGTGTACAGTATGCTTCCGTGCCGGTTTACACGCTTTGTGCGCATTGTCGTACAGCTTGCCCTGCTCGGCTGGTGGTATCCCGACACTTACGAGATAAACCGCATGTTCCCCAACCTCGACCATGTCTTCGCATCGCTTGAGCAGTGGGTGTTCGGCTGCCAGCCCGCACTGCTGTTCTCACGTTGCGTGCCGTGGCATTTTTTCAGTGAGATGATGGACATGGGCTATGCCTCTTACTATCCTATGATAGTTCTCGTCACGCTGTTCTATTTCTTCCGCCGTCCCCGCGAGTTTGAGTGTGCGGCGTTTGTAGTCCTCACGTCGTTTTTCATATATTATGTGATATTCGTTCTCGTTCCCGTCACCGGTCCGACGTTCTATTATAAAGCTGTGGGCGTGGACAATATTGCCGCAGGCATATTCCCCTCCGTGGGTGACTATTTCAACACCCATACAGGATGCCTTCCCAGTCCGGGAAATCCCGACGGCTTTTTCTACGGACTTGTCGAGAGTGCAAAGGAGGCAGGCGAACGCCCCACGGCGGCATTTCCCAGCAGCCATGTGGGCATAACAACCGTGCTCGTTCTCCTTGCCTGGCACACGCGCAACCGCCGCCTGTTTTTCATCCTGTTGCCGTTCTATGTCCTGATGTGCTTCGCGACGGTATACATACAGGCGCATTATGCCATAGACTCCATTGCCGGGTTGCTGAGCGGTGCGCTGCTGTATGCCGTGCTCATGAATTGTTACAAAGTGAGGTGAGGGATGTCGTGCCTGGGAATGTCCCGCGCGGCGGATGCCACCCGGCGTGCAATTATCCCATGATACGAATAAAACAACCGCCAAAACATCGCTGTTAAAGGAAAAAGATGTACATTTGCAGCAAATTGCAATTTTTATGAAGATATTTCGTCATGCGGGACGGGTGCTCAGTGCGTTCTTTGCCCCTATAAGATGTAATGCCGCCTTTTTTATCTTCATGTACATCCTCGGTCTGGTGTGTACATACGCCGTGGTGCCCGACAAAAAAGGCTACCACGCCTATAGTCTTGCATGGGACGAGCTTTTCCTCGACCTATATATATTGTGCCTTTTCCTCATCGTATTGCCCGGCATCGTCAGACAGTGGGTGAGACGCCTGTTCTATTTCATTGCATACGGCATCGCCCTCATAGATGTCTATTGTTATGTTGAGTTCGGTTCAACCATAACGCCTACCATGCTCCTTCTTGTGGGTGAGACAAACACCGATGAGGCAACAGAGTTCCTTTCCTCATACGTCGGATTTGACGTTGTCTTCAGCAAGGTGGGATGGGTAGTGCTTACCGGAATGGTGCATATCGCCTGCACCTATGTGGTGTCGCGCATTTATTACCGCCGCCGCAGGCTCGTGCGCCGCCATCCGTGGATGATTGCAGCATTGAAGATGGCACGTGCCGCCGTGCCATGGATGGGTGCCGTAACACTGGCACTGTTAATATACACGGCATCCGAATGCGTTGAGAACAAGAGAGCCGTTGTGCGGCTGATGTCGTGCAAGAATATAGGCAGCGTCGAACATGAGCTTACGCGCAAGGACAAGGCAGTTCTTTACCTGCCGCTTTACAGGCTCGTCTTCAGCGTATACGCCAACAGCCTGACGGCGCAGCAGGTTGACAAGCTCATCGGGGCTATAGATACGGTGCGCGTGGACAGTTGCTCATTCCGCAGTGACAACATCGTACTGATAATAGGTGAGAGCTACAACCGCCACCATGCCCAGCTCTACGGATACGACAAGCCTACGACACCGCGGCAAAAGGCAAGGGCACGCCGCGGCGACCTTGTGCCCTTCAGCGATGTGGTGACGCCATGGAACCTCACGAGCTTTGTCTTCAAGCACCTTTTCTCGCTCTACACCGTTGGCGACAAGGGTGAATGGTGCGACTATCCCCTTTTTCCAGAACTGTTCCGTAAGGCGGGATACCACGTCACATTCGTCACCAACCAGTTTCTTCCGCAGGCAAAGGAGGCAGTCTACGACTTCAGCGGAGGCTTCTTCCTCAACAATCCGAAGCTCAGCAGCGCACAGTTCGACACGCGAAACACGCAGCTCTTCCGCTATGACGGCGGACTGCTCAACGACTACGATCACCTTCGCCCCGAGGGCAAGGACCATAACCTTATAATATTCCACCTCAAGGGACAGCACGTCGACTATCAGACGCGATATCCCAAAGACCGCACCAAATGGGGCGTGAACGACTACGACCGTCCCAGGCTGAACCCCCGCGAGCGCCACATACTGGCAAGCTACGACAACGCCGTGCTTTACAATGACTCCGTTGTGGATGCCGTGATAAGGAAGTTCGAGGCAGAAGACGCCATAGTGATATACGTTCCCGACCACGGCGAAGAGTGTTACGGAGACGACATACACTTCTACGGGCGCATGCACTCCACCGAAATCACTGCGCGTTTGGCACGCGAGGAATTCGACATTCCTTTCTGGGTATGGTGCTCGAAGAAATACCGCAAGGCACACCCCGATGTCTTTGCACGCATAAAGGCGGCACGCGACAAGCGCTATATGACCGACGCCCTGGCTCACATGCTGCTGTGGCTCGGTGGCATACACTGCCCCGAATACCGCGACGACCTTAACATACTCAGTACGGACTACAACGAAAACCGTCCGAGAATACTGAAGAACCAGGTTGACTATGACAAGCTGGATGTGAGGGGAGACGCATCTGCAACAAACCAAAACAATAAGAAGAGATGAAAAAGGAACTGCTGAGCCTTGACGGATCCAAGGCGCTGAGGGGCATCGCCATACTCGGCATCATACTGCATAACTATTGCCACTTCCTCGGCTTTGCCGTGAAGGAGAACGAATATACCTTCACCGCCGCAAAGCCGGAGATGCTATGGGACAGGCTCATCACCCTCGACAATAACCTATTCGTACACATCCTATCGTTTTTCGGACACTACGGAGTGCCTATATTTCTGTTCATAAGCGGCTTCGGACTGGTACGCAAGTATGAGCAGGGCACCGCAGCACCCGTCCGTGCGCTCCCGTTCATAGGCGTGCACTATCTGAAACTGCTACGTCTGATGTTCCTCGGCTACATAGGCTTTGCCGTCGTGAGCTGGCTTCATCCCCACGGCTATCACGGATATACCGTCGGGAGGGTTGTGGCTCAGCTGCTCATGTATATCAACCTGCTTCCCGATCCAGACCATATCATCAAGCCTGGACCATACTGGTTCTTCGGTTTGATGTTACAGTTGTATGCTGTCTATCGTCTGCTGCTCTACCGCCGCAGCACGTTCTGCGTCATTGCGCTCATCATTGTGTGCTGGGCTGTGCAGGCAGTGTTCACTCCCGATGTCGACCACGGCGGCGAGATGCTCAACCGCATACGCTATAACTTCATCGGCGGAATGCTGCCCTTCGGCATGGGCATTGTCTATGCACGTCACGGCAGAGGGCTTCCGTCGTGGGGAAATGCCGCCGTGGCAGCAGTTTCGGCTGTCGCCGTTTTTGCCGGCAGCTTCTTCTTCCAAACGTGGTTGTGGGTGCCGCTGTTTGTCGTTACGGGTGCCGTTGCTACGGTGAAGCTGCTTCCGGCTCCGTTGCTCAAACCCTGTATATGGGTTGGCGGCATATCCTCGGCACTCTTCGTTGTTCATCCCATCCTGCGTGAGATAATAATAAAGATGTCATACCGCGGTCAGGTTTACACCGGCATCATCCTCTATGTGGTGCTCTCCGTGGCTTGTGCATGGCTCTTCGCCCGCCTGCTGCGCTTCATACCGGTGCCTAAGCTGAAGGGCTAAGGGGATAGGGGACTTAAGGTCTTTAAGGTCATTAAGGACCTTAAGGACTTTACAAGAAATAAAACGACAAATGAAAATAAGACAGACAGACTTCTCGGACCTCAGCCGCTACCGCAGCGAGCTTATGGGACTGGCGATGATATTCGTAATGCTTTTCCACGTATGGCTGCCCAAGAGCAACCCTATGTACGGACTGGTGCGCTGCGGCAACGTAGGTGTTGACATGTTCCTCTTTCTCAGCGGCATAGGACTGTGGTTCTCGTGGACGGGCAACCGCTCTCTGCCGCGCTTCTTCCGCAAGCGTTACATCCGCATATATCCGGCATGGCTCATTATGGCATGCCTCTTCTACATACCTAATTATATTAATACCGACGGCGGCGGATACAGCCCGAACCTGTTTCACCTTGCGGCAAACATTGCCGTGAACTGGAGCTTCTGGCGCATCGATGACCTTACGTTCTGGTTCATCCCGTCCATAATGATGATGTACACGTTTGCCCCCGCATATATGGAAGCTGTTCGCCGGGCACCATCGTGGCGGTGGCTGCCCGTGGCGTTCATGGTCCTTGCCGTCATGGTGTGCTACTATCCGCCCGTTCATGGGGCTGTCGGTCACGTGGAGATATTCTTCAGCCGCATACCAATATTCCTTCTCGGCATAAACTGCGGAGAACTTGTCCGCACGGGGCATAAGGCAGAAGGCTCCTCGCTGTGGCTCATATTGCTGCTCTTCATAATGAGCCTTGCCATGTGCGTTGAGTTTGAAGAGTCGTGGCGCGGTCGCTTCCCGCTTTTCCTTGAGCGCATGGTCTACATACCCCTTGCCGTCACGGCTATGCTGCTCCTTGTCCGCCTGTTGCGCCATACGCCGTTGTGGTTCAACCGCGCGATGGCATTTGTCGGCGGCATAAGTCTCGAAATATACCTCATACATGCCCAGTTTGTTCTAAAATACGTGAGGGAGTGGAATCTCGGATATTGCCTCACTGCTGCAACGATGATTGCTTTATCCCTTCCGCCCGCATGGCTTCTGCACAAGGCAGCCGGCATGCTTGCCACCACGCTGGAGCAGAAAGTTGATAAGAAAAGTGCGGAGAAAGCATAGTAAGACAACATATAGGTTTACAGACTCCTTATATATGAAAGAAGATGAATAAAGACATTATAAAGATAATGCGCCCCAAGCAGTGGCTGAAAAACGGCTTCGTATTTGTCCCCGCGTTCTTTGCGGGCAGCATTACGGATGTGCATGATATCCTTGCGAGCGTGATAACATTTCTTGCTTTCAGCCTTGCCGCGTCGTCGGTCTATTGTCTCAACGACATCATTGATGTTGAGGCTGACCGTCGCCACCCCGTTAAGTGTTTTCGCCCGATAGCCTCTGGCGCGGTGACCGTTTCCGGTGCAGGGCGGCTCATGGGCATACTGCTTGTCGTCTCGGCATCGCTGCTGATGCTCCTTGGCACCGGGCGGTGGGCAGTTGGCGGCGTGATATTGTTTTATGTGCTGCTGAATGTTGCCTATTGCATCTGGCTTAAGCAGTTTGCCATTGTCGACGTGTGCATCATCGCCACGGGTTTCGTGCTGCGTCTCCTCGCCGGCGGCTTTGCCACCGATGTGGTCCTGAGCAAATGGATTGTGCTGATGACCTTTCTGCTCACGCTGTTCCTTTCGTTTGCCAAGCGCCGCGACGATGTCATAAGGATGAACGAGACAGGCGAGCCGCCGCGCAAGAACACCGTGAGATACAACCTCACGTTCATCAACCAGGCTGTAACCATAACCGCCACGGTAACTCTCGTCTGCTACATCATGTACACCGTGTCGCCCGATGTCGGCGAACGTGTCCATACTCCGTATCTTTATCTCACCACGGTGTTTGTCATCCTCGGTCTGCTGCGCTATCTCCAGATAACCGTGGTCGACGAGAAGAGCGGCGAACCCACGAAAGTCATGCTGCGCGACAGGTTCATGCAGGCGGCCGTGCTGTTGTGGGCACTGTCATTCTTTGTCATAATTTATATACTATGATACCTCAGATTAATGATTATAACGGTTCTTCCGATGCCCTTTCCTGCGGTGCAGGCACTTCTGCAAAGCGGCAGACGGTACATGCGTTCGACTTCGACGGAACGCTGACAAGCAGGGATACGTTTATAGAACTGATACGTTTTGCCAAAGGCGAAAAGGAGCTGTGGCTCTGCCTCCTCAAGCACATTCATCTGCTGTTGGCGATGAAGCTGGGGCTTTACGACAACGGGAAAGCCAAGGAGGCGGTGTTCTCATATTGCTTCAAGGGCATGACCGAAGAGGCGTTCGACGACCTCTGCCGGCGCTTCGCCTCTGCCGGCAGCTGTTTTCTGCGTAGCGGCGGCATTGACATGATTGGTAAATTGCAGGCAGAGTGGAACACACGTGTGCTCATCGTGACCGCAAGTTCAGACCGTTGGGTAGCCCCGTTTTTCAAAGACATGCCCGGAGTTACGGTCATCGGTACGGGCATAGAGGTTAGGGACGGCGTGCTGACAGGCCGTTTCAGCACAAGAAACTGTCACGGAGAAGAGAAGGTGCGCCGTATATCGGAGCTGCTCCCCGACCGCCGCACGTACAAACTCGTGGCATACGGCGACAGCAGCGGCGACTGCGCTATGCTCGATTTTGCCAACGAAGGATATTACAGGCCATTCAGAAAGAAAAACAACAGATAACAGATTGATTGTATGAAAAAAATATTAAGAATGTTCAAGATCAGGCGTGAGGAGATTGTTCCGTCCCTCATCGCACTGGTTCTATTCATCGGTATGCACTGGCTGCTCATCAGCAAGTATTTTAAGCTGTTCTCACAGACAGGCAAGGGACACTGGAACATATTCGTGAACAACTTCATGCTGTCCGGCTTCGACCCCATAACCTATTCTATGCTGACCTACTGGGAAGCCAACTATAATGTATACCGGCATCCGTTTCTCTCGTTCATGGTATGGCCTCTGTCACAGCTCAACAAGCTTATCATGGAGACAACGGGCTTCAATGCCGCCCAGTTTATCGTGGCATTGCCCCTGCTGGTGTGTGCTTACTACACGTTCATATTCATGTTCCGCATTTTCCGCGACATTGTCCGGATAAAGAAGACAGATGCCGTGATACTGTCGTTCATGCTCTTCTCGTTTGCATATATCATGCTCTCGATAATAGCCCCCGACCATTTCGGCATTTCCCTCTTCCTCCTTGTCTTCGCGCTTTACGTCTCAGGCATCAAGATGCAGCAGGGAACGGTGCTTAAGACATGGCAGACGGTGGTTCTGTTCTTCATCACGGCGGGCATAACACTCAGCAACGGAATAAAGATTTTCATCGATGCGCTGTTCGTCAACGGCAGAAAGTTCTTCCGCATCAAGTATCTCCTGCTCGGCATCATTTTGCCGTCGGCACTGATATGGGGCTTCGCCCGCTGGGAATACCGCACCTTTGTTTGGCCCAGGGAAATGGCGCGCAACGCCGCAAGAGACAAGGCTCAGGCGGAGAAAAAGCAGAAACTGTTCGAAGCTTTTGCCGATACAGCCGGCATAAAGGACAGCGTTCAGCTGCGTGCGGCGTTCGACAGGGAAATGAACCGCCGCATACAGGCGCGCTATAAGGCTGACCGCAAGAAGCCGTGGAACCGCAATACGGGCAGGCCCATTGCCAAGGGAGAGTTTATGAACTGGACCGATGCCACCACGTCAAGGTGGGCTACGGCGGTGGAAAATCTCTTCGGAGAGTCCATACAGCTGCATCAGAAGTTCCTTTTAGGCGACACGCTGCGCAACCGCCCGGCAATAGTCAGGTACAACACACGTTTCAACTATGCCGTTGAAGCGGTGATTTTCATGCTCTTCATAAGCGGAATATGGTATGGCAGACGCTCCCGCTTCCTGTGGATGTGTCTTGCCGGATTTGCTTTCGACCTGTTCCTGCACCTGGGACTGGGCTTCGGTATAAATGAGGTTTACATCATGGGTGCCCACTGGCTGTTTGTCATACCAGTGGCAATGGCGTACCTTGTGAAGTCTTCCGAGGGCAAGGAGCTGTGGGCGTTGCGTTCGCTGCTGGTGTTCCTTGCCGGCTGGCTGTGGATATATAACGGCTATATGCTTGCTTGGTATCTCACTCTCTGAGCACCGTCCGCCCTGTATTACAGAATAAGACGGGTTTGAAAGATATCAGAGTTAACGTGGGTTCGGCGAATTTATCTTCCTTGTTATATTACAAACCACCCATGAAAGGTGTGCTAAAATATAAAATCATCCGCTTTGTAGGGACTTTTTCTTGTAAATGTCCGTACGCATTGAAGAGGCGTTTCGGTTAGGATTAAAAAAATTAAGACGAATGTATTGTTGCCGTATGTCTTCCCATTCGTATGGAATATAAATCCTTGTGCATCAAAGAACGCCTCTATGAGGCGTGCGGACATTTACAAAAAAATGTCCCTACAGACAAGAACAAGATTCTGACACAGCCTCACACGTAAGCATGTAGTACTTAGTAAAGGGAATAAGGAACCTGTATCTTACATGGAAAAGGAGGGGATTGAAATAAATATTCAATGAAACATACATATTATATATCAGTATACGATGCCTGCACAGCGTCCCCTCCTTTTCCAAAGGAGGGGCAGGGGTGGTTTGTATAATTCATCGAACACACATCTAAAATAAAAGTTATGAAAGTCTCATTGTTGGTTCCTGTTTATGGCGTCGAGCCGTATGTTGCCCGCTGCGCCGAGTCGCTTTTCAGCCAGACATATAAGGATTTGGAATATGTCTTTGTAGACGACTGCACCCCTGACGACAGCATTGCCGTCATCGGTCGCGTTCTCGAATGTTTCCCTGAGCGTCGCGACCAAGTGAAGATAATAAGGCATGAGGTCAACCGCGGGCTCGGTGCCGCGCGTGCCACGGCGCTTGCGGCTTCCACGGGAGAGTGTGTCATGCATGTCGACAGCGACGATTATATGCCCGTGGGAGCCGTTGAGGCACTGTGCCGCAGGATGGAAGAGACCGGTGCAGAGGTTGTGGACGGCGGATATGAGCGTGTTTCCGGCGGAAAGGTGCTTGAGACCTGTATGCCGTTTCATGGCAGGAACGACCTATATGTATACATGCTTCTCTGTCAGAACATTTTCTCCAACCGTATATGGGGGCGTCTGTACAGGCGCAGCCTGTACAAGAAGTATAAAATAGAGCATATTGAGAACATAGACTACGGTGAGGACTATTCCGTTGTCCCGGCACTGCTCTTCAAGTCGGAAAGGGCATGGACGGACGAGATTGTCTACTGCTATCGTGTGGACAACACGTCCTCGTATACGCACGCGATGTCAGAAAAGAACTACTGCTCGTATGTCAATGCGGTATACACCTTGTATGCGACGATGTTGAACTATGACGACGGCACCGGCTTCTACCGCGGCGCGTTGGAGATAGGCATGCTTAACCTCATGCGGTGTCTCAGGAAGAGCGGCCGCGGCTTTAAGTATATGGACGACCTCTTTTGGTATGAGCCATATGGGGTGATGCCCCGTATATGTGAGTTTTTCATCCGCCATTGTCCTTATAAGTTAGCTGACGGCGTGTATCGGATGTGGCGTGCCCTGTTCGTCAGGTTCGTTTCTTTTTTCTGAAGATGAATGCTGTGCATTCGTCAAGCATTTCGGACTTAATCATCTTCATTGTTCCGGCATAGAGTGCCGCGGCAATGACTATTCTTGCGGGAAGCACCATGGCGGGGCTTCCCATATTTTTTGTTATCATGAAAGTTATGCCCATCGTTGCGGCTGCAGTCATCATGAAAGGTGCTATGTCGCGTATGGTGTCTGCAAAGCCGAGTCCGATGAACCTGCGGGCGTATATCTGCCATACCGCAAGCCATATAATGAAGAACACGGTGTATGCCACGACCATTGCCGTCATGCCGTATGGATGGAAAAGAAGTATCACGCCTATCTGCAACACTATTTGTACGATGTTCAGCCACATGTATATGTCAGACCGTCCGCTGCTTATGGCAAGGTTCTGATACAGCGTGTAGAAGGGCATGAAGGCACCGCTGATGCAGAGAATGCGGAGCAGGACGACGCTGCCGAGCCATTTGTCCGATATTGTCAGGACGATGAACTCTTCGGCAACGAGGGCAAGTCCGAACATTACGGGAAACGACAGGAATGCCGTGAAGCGCATCATCTTGCGGAAGACGCGCCGCTCCCTGTCACCGCTTTCGGCGGCAGACACAAGCACGGTCTGCGACACCTGGCTCAGCGCACCGCTGACAACCGAGTTTGCCATGGTGTCCCACTTGTATGCCTGTGTGAAGTTTCCCACAGCCTTCATCGGGAACAGGCGTCCGAAGACAAGCGTCAGGATGTTGTTGCCCACGGTGTTTATGATGTTGGTGGCGAGTATCTTCACGCTGAAGCCGAACATCCTCCTTACGGGCGTAAAGTCGATGTGCCACGACGGGCGCCAGTCCGAATAGAGATATCTTCCGGCATTGAGCACGCTGATATATATAATCTGCTGCCACGCAAGGCTCCAGTAGCGGTATCCGCTGAAGGCAATGGCTATGCCTGCCGTGCCCGACACGATGAGGGCGGCGAGCGAGACGGTGGCAAGCTGGCGGTTCATCATCTTCTTTGTCATATATGCGTTCTGCGCTATGCCGAAGGCAGAGATTACGAAGCCGAGAAACACGAAGCGCGAGAGTGCCGTCAGCTCGGGGCGGCGGAAAAACATGGCTATGAGCGGGGCACAGAAAAAGAGGACGGCATATATCGTGAGGCTTGCGAGAATGTTGAACCAGAACACCGAGTTGTAGTCATTGGCTTCCGGATGTTTAAGATTTATGAGTCCCTGCGTGAAGCCGCTGCTCTGAAGATTGCCGGCAATTACGGTGAAGATAGTCAGAACGCCCACTATCCCGTAGTCCTCGGGCGACAGCAGGCGGGCGAGGAATATGCCTATGACAAGGTTGAGAGCCTGTGTCATGCCGCTGTTTATTGCGCTCCAGAACAGTCCTTGTGCCGTTTTTTCTTTCAGGTTGTCCATTGTTCAGATGTAGTATGCCGCACAAAAGTAATGCTTTTATTTTGAACTTCAAACAATTAGTGCTATTTTTGCAATGACGGGAAACATGCTTTTCCGGCTTATGATATGAAGCGCGTATTCCATATAATATCCCATTTCGACATGGGCGGGGCTGAACGGGTGGCGGTAAGCATAGCAGGGTCTGCCAATCCGGATATAGAGTATCATGTCGTGGAGCTTATCCGTACACGTTCGGAGTTCACTTCCGCATTTATTGCAGAGCTTGAGGCGGCTGGCATACGCTATCACCGTGCCGTCGTGCCTGACATCCGTTTCCATTATCTTTTCGAGCGGCTGGCGGCAGTGACGTTTCCTCTTCGTTTCCTCTTTCTTTATCTAAAATACCGTCCGGCTGCCGTCCACAGCCATACGGAGATGCCCGACCTTGCCGTGTTCGCGACCTTCAGGCTCTTTCCGTGGATGCTGCGGCGGTGCAGGGTGGTGCGGACGATACACAACACGTGTCTGTGGACGGGGCTGAAGAAGACGGGCAGGAGGGTGGAACGCTTTTTTATAAGCCGTGGCGCGAATGTGGCGATATCCCGGTCAGTGCTCGACAATTACCGGCGCGAGTACGGGCAGTGCCCTCCGCTGATATACAACGGGGTGGGGCAGGTCGTTCAGAGAAAGTATGAGGGTATAGTGCCGGGAAAGAAGAACATCATTTTTGCCGGACGCTTCGAGCCTCAGAAGGGCATAGACACGCTTGTTGAGATTATCGGCAGGCGGCGCGATGACACCCGGTATCATTTTCATGTTGCCGGCGACGGGTCTATGCGTGATGTCATAATGAAGCGTCTTTCGGGACAGGACAATGTTACGGTGGTTCCTCCGGTCTACGGTCTGCCGGCTTATCTGTCGTCGTTCGACTACATGCTCATGCCCTCCGAGTTTGAGGGGCTCAGCATCATGTCTATAGAGGCGTCGATGGCTGCGCTTCCCGTGATTATCAACAACTGTGCCGGGCTTCGTGATACGCTCCCGCCGGACTGGCTGCTGAAGGTGGAAAACAACGACCTTGCCGCATACGACAGGATTTTCGACAGCGTGATACCTGCTGCCGATGCCCGTGCCCTTGGGCGGGAGGCACAGCGCTTTGTCCTCGGGAACTTCGGGATAGAACGCATGCAGGAAGAGTATGAGAGGCTTTATTTGGAGTGATTTCACACGTAGGCATTGTATACAGACATTTGTCCTTTAACTTCCTCTAACTTCCCCTAATTTCTTTAACTTCCTAATACTTTCCTCCTTACTCCCTTACTCCGCGTCCCTTCCTTTTCCAAAGGAAGGGCAGGGTTGGTTTGTATAATCCATATAATTCACCTTAAAAACATACATTCGTAATCTCCTGATAATCAAAACGATACCTTTTAGCATCCAAGAGGTGCCCTTTTGCAGCCTGAAAAGCCGTGTTTCAGACTGCGAAAGGGCACCTCTTGGAACGCTATAGATGATGTATGTGTGGTGACGGTGTCTTTAGATGAGTTCCTTCACCTCAACCGTTATCTTTTTCAGGTCGGCATCGCGGCTCGATGTTCCCACCATTATGTCGTACATTCCAGGTACAACGCGCATGGTGTTGGTCTTGGCATCCCAGCCCTCGAAGCACTCGCGGGGGAAATCTATGGTCACCGTGCGGCTCTCGCCGGCTTTCAGCGATACGCGTGCAAAGCCGCGGAGCGTCTTGGCGGGACCTCCAGTGTCGGCGGTGTTGCGCATGTACACCTGTACGGTTTCCGTTCCTTCGCGCTTGCCTGTGTTCCTTACCGTTACCGTTATCTTGCCGTGTGCGTCGTCATATTCGGGCTTTTCGGTGGAGAACGATGTGTAGCTCAGTCCGTAGCCGAACGGGAAGAGGGGCATGTCCTGCATGTAGCGGTAGGTCCGTCCCTTCATGCTGTAGTCATCGAAAGACGGCAGCTGTGAGTCGTCGCGGTAGAATGTCACGGGCAGCTTGCCGCTTGGGTTGTAGTCGCCGAAGAGCACGTCGGCAACGGCATGTCCTCCCTGCTCGCCTGCATACCATGCCTGAAGAATGGCGTCGCAGGTCTCTGTCTCAGGCGTAAGTGCCACGGCACTTCCGCTGCAGTTTACCAGTATGACCTTCTTGCCTGCCTCGTGCAGTGCCTTCAGTATGTCGCGCTGTGCCTGCGGCAGTTCTATGCTTGTGCGGTCGCCGTTGTCAAAGCCCGGCAGGTTGACTTTTGCCTCCTCGCGCTCGAGGTTGGGGGATATGCCTCCGACGAATATTACGGTCTCCGCGTCTTTTGCTTTTGTCACGACATCGGCTGCCGTTGTGGGACGGTTGCGGATGATGTCGAAGCTCATGGAGCCGTTTTCGTCAAACTGGGTGTAGTCTATCTGTATGTTGTAAGATGCTCCCGCCTTCACCTTCAGCTCGTTCTTGTAGTAGCGCACATAGTCGTTGCGTTTGCGGTTTGACAGTGTGTCGCCGTTTACGATGAAGCGCATGCCGTTGTTGTGGGCGAAGTCGAGGCGTACGGTTTCATCGCGCTTGGCTGTGAATGTGCCTTTAAACTGTGCCGTGAAGCCCGACAGTTCTACGCCCGGGGCAAACACCGTGTTGCCGCCGCTGTCGAATGCCAGCGGCGAGGTGTAGTTGGTTGTGTATGCCGGTTTTCCCTCCATTTTCAGGTTGTTCCAGTATTGTGCCGTCATGCCGGGCTTGCCGTCTTTCCCTGTGAGAAGTCCGAAGAGGCTCTCGCTCTCGGTTATCTCTGTTATGTCACATGCCTTGGCGTAGGGCACATCGCTGCCCAGTTTCTTGCGTATTCCCTCGAGTACGGTCACCGTGTGCGTGGGCTGACCGAAGTATATGCCCCACAGCATGGTGGAGTCGGCGGCGTTGGGACCCATTACCATTATCTTCGATGCGTCTTTCTTCAGTGGCAGCAGATTGCCGCGGTTCTGCAGCAGTACCATCTGCTCGCGTGCCATTTCCAATGCCAGTGCCTTATGTTCGGGGCATGCCACCACGCTCTCGGGTATGCGTGTCCATTCCACGAGCGAGTCGGGGTCGAAGTCGCCCAGTTCGAAGCGGGCTTCTAACAGCCGCTTTACACTCACGTCGATCTGTTCTTCGCTTATTCTGCCTTCCTTCACAGCCTGCGGCAGGTTCCTGTATTCGCTTCCGCACTCAACGTCGGTGCCGGAAACAACTCCCTTGGCGGCAGCCGCCGCGGGGCTTTCGGACACTTCGTGGCGTCCCTTGCGCCAGAAGTCGCTTATCGCGCCGCAGTCGCTCACCACCAGTCCGCGGAAGCCCCACTCATCGCGCAGTATCTGTTGCAGCAGACGGTTGCTGCCGCAGCACGGCTCGCCCTCAAACCGCTGGTATGCGCACATCACCTCTTTTACGCCTGCTTGCTGTACAAGCACCTTGAAAGCCGGCAGGTATGTCTCCCACAAATCGCGCTGCGAGAGATTGTCGATGTCGAAATAGTGGCGCGTCTTTTCCGGTCCGCTGTGCACGGCAAAATGCTTGGCGCAGGCATACAGCTTCATGTATTTGTGTCCGGCAGGTCCCTGCAAGCCTCTCACCACGGCAGAACCCATGCGCGCGTTCATGTACGGGTCCTCGCCGTAGCTCTCCTGTCCGCGTCCCCAGCGCGGGTCGCGGAAGATGTTTACGGTAGGTGTCCAGAACGAAAGTCCCTGATATTTGTCCACTTTCCCGTGCCTGCGCTGCGCCGTGTTCTTTGCTCTTGCCTCGTCGCTTATGGCTGTGTAGATGCGTTCGAGCAGGGTGTCGTCGAACGAAGCAGCCATTCCTATGCACGAGGGGAACAGGGTGCAGTGTCCGTTGCGCCCCACACCGTGCAGTGCCTCGCTCCACCATGCAAACTGGGGGATGCCCAAGCGGGGTATTGCCGGTGAGCGGTCGAGCATGATTAGTGACTTCTCTTCAAGTGTGAGGCGGCTGCACAGGTCTGCGGCACGCTCCTTCGCGCTCAGACGGTGGTCCTGATAGGGATATGTCTGCGCGTATGCCGTGGCGCCGGTTATGGCAAGTGTCATTGCCACAATGGTTCTTTTGATATTTTTCATACAGTTAAGATTGTTGTTTGCTGTCGTTAAAGGAGATGATAGATAGTAGAATAAAAAAGGTGGAATATTTATTGCGGGCAGCCGGCTGACTGTGTCTTTTACACAAATGGTTCCTTTTCTGCCTTGCGTTATAAATATTCCACCTTTTTATGATGTAGCGTCCTTGCCCTGTTCAGAGGTGCCGTCGCCGGTCCGTACATATAATGCAGGGATGCGTCATGGCACGTGCAACGGCTATCAGGTATGGCTGGCGCTTATTTGTTTATGACGATTTTCTTTCCGTTGCGTATGTAAATGCCGCGTTTTGTAGGGTTCTGGACCTCTATGCCCTGTAGGTTGTATGTCCTGTTGTCCTTCTTAGGGGCAACTGTTATGTCGCTGATGCCTGTCGGATCTCCGAATATCTGCCTGCCGTTGAGCATCGTTCCGCCCTCGTTTCCGCCTTCCATGATGTGTGCAACGAGGCTGTTCATGTACTTCTCAAGGTTTGTATATCCGTCAGCACCAACAGTTTTTCCGTCAGCGGCATTGTTCTTATCCAGTCCGTTAGCATCCTCCCAAGCGTCCGGAATGCCGTCTCCGTCGGTATCGGCAGGTGTCGCTTCGCTGTTGAGAACAGGCCATCCGCCGCATTCATCCTGACTGTCGATAAGTCCTTTTTTATCCTTTCCGTATGTGATGTCTCCGTTGCGTGTATCCTTTACGATAACTTCGTCAAGGGCATCCCTGTGAAGGCTTGCTCCGGCAAATGACAGCACGCGTTCGTATGCATCTGCGGCAGAGTGTGTGGTGGTATATACATATTCGATGGGAGTAGTCAGTTTCACTTTGTCATCACCGGGATATGTGCCGTCATTGTTGCCTTTATCAGTACCGCTTTTTGCTATCTGGGCAGCCACTCCATATTTGAAGTTGTCGTTGTTCATGGCTTCTGACGTCGGATTATAGTTGCCCTCGACATAGAATGTGCCCCACTTGTGGAGCATAGCCTTCCAATCGTTCCATGCAACGGTCACCTTTGTACCGTTTACGTTGATAGTGTTTGTGGTCATGTCTATCTCGTATCGTGTTCCGTTGATGGTTACGTAATTGGTCTTTCCATAGTCAGAAGAACCGGTAACAGCATTTTCCTTAAGAGTTGTCCCTGCAACTCTGTTATAGTTTGCAATTGTTGTTCCCTTGTTAAGACAGTAGTCGACTGTTCTTATTCCAGGTGCGGCAAGGCGGTATTTATATATTCCTGACTTTGTTGCAGCTCCTGGCTTGTAGTAGTTGTTAACAATGTTTACGTTCATGCCCTCGCCTCCGTAACATCCGTTTCCGCCGAAGTTGTAAATCACGTTGTTGCGGTAATCCATGCGCTCGTCAGTCTGTGTGCCAGGACGCGGACCAAGGCGTGGGGTGCGGCTGCCGTGATGTGCCACAAGGTTGTGGTGATAACTTGCACCGCTGCCGCCCCAGTTGCCGCCATATCCGTGTGAGCCTTTTGAGTGTCCGGCATTTACAAGGCTTTGCGCAGCTATGCACCATTGTACGGTAATGTCATGACTTCCATAGACCGAAAGGCATTCGTCTATGCTCCAGCTGACAGAACAATGGTCTACGATTATATTCTTTTTATCCATTCCTCCGAGGCCGTCGCCTTCGTGAGCTTTATTGTTTGTCTTTAATGCCTCATTGCCAAGACGGAAGCGCATGAAGCGTATTATGACGTTATCTGTATTAATCGTGAACGGATAATCGGCTATACAGATACCGTCGCCTGGCGCAGTCTGTCCCGCAATGGTGACATTGCCACGGCTCAACCTCAGTTCAGATTTGAGGTGAATGGTACCAGACACATCGAATACGATTGTGCGCCTGTCGCTCTTATTGCAGGCCCAGCGGAACGTTCCTTCTTGACTTCCATCCTCAAGAGTTGTTACATGATAGACATTTCCCCCGCGTCCTCCTGTCGTGTACATGCCGAATCCCTCGGCTCCGGGGAAAGCAGGTGTCTGTGCCTGTGCCATATACGGCATGATAGTGCCGATAAGAAGCATGACAGCTGTTATAAGTTTCTTTTTCATTGTATTTGTTATAGCTTGTTAGTAAAGTCTGTTTAAAGTCAAATAGATTATTATGCAATAAGCTTATTTTATGGCATAACATCATGCAAATATAGCTATTTTACCATTTATACACAAAATGTAGCCTTGCTCTATTCACCCTTTCATGCCCTTTTTATACATTTATACATATATTTTGGATAAAATATGCTGTTTTTGTTTTTTGTAGATAAATAATTCCTGTGTTATAGATTATTTCTTTTGTCTCTCGAGTATGAGATGCATCCGGCAACCTGTTCCATTACTTTTGTTTGAAGACAGCAATGTTATACGACCGGTATCCGTCATCCATTCAGCAAGTATATTTGTTCCGTTTTCAAAATAAAAATCTGTATCATCTTCATCAAAGCCACATACCTGATATGCTCCTGCTATTTCGGTAATCGCAGAAATCATGAATGCAATTTTCTCATTATGCTTTTTCATTATATCGTTTATTCTTCGTTTTTCAGTGTCAGAATAGTCTGGAGCTTCTCCGATTACAAAATCGGAGAATTCGGCCTGTATGCCTTCAAGGTGATTTTCAATATCGAAAAATCCGTTCATACCGTCTTGTTTGAGTTTCATTCCGCCGATATATACAAAACCGTCATTCCTTTTTCCTGTATTGATAATGTCTGTTGTAATTTTATTGAAACCGTCTTCAGGTATACCCCAGGGTATATCATATACAAGTTTTATGGTTGTTTTACTGTTATCATGCTTGTTATTTGTCTTTATGTTCTCTGTTTCCGTATGCTTTTTCCATGTTTCTTGTTTCCTGTCCTTACTGCATCCCGCAATTAAAATTGCAAAGACTGTCATGTATATATAGAGGTGGCGGATATTTATTGAATTCATATTAATTGGAGATAGACTGATATGTGTTGTATTCTAATGTCTGTTGAATAGAAAGGGCAGGCATAATGATAGCCTGCCCTTTGTTTGTGTTTGCTTGTAAATATTAATACCAGCGCGGGTCACCAGGATGTGAATCCTTCAGTTCTGCCGTGTTTATTATTCTGAAATCGCCTGTTTCAGGATTTGCAAATGTGCCTTTGGTGTCGGTAGACAAGGTTATACCGTCAAACTGCGCTTCCGGTTCTGGAGGTTCAGCCGTTGTCATCTTCCATTTGAGGTCATTTGTAAAATATAGTCCGCTGGCTTCAGGAACAGTGTTTCCTACCCAACCGGAGAAAGCATCAGAAAGCTTCTTAGGAGTTTCTCCTGTAACACCGAACAGGCAGTTCTTCAGTACTATTCCGTCTGCTACAGACTTGCCCTTGAAGTTGAACAAATAACGGCTCTTGGCTACGCTGTAGACAAAGGTACAGTTCTCAACTGTTACTGATTTGAAGTCCGGACCCTTGGTCGCAACGAATACGAGTGCACAGTTGGATAGCGTGGAGTTCTTTACAACAACGTTGTTTATCAGAGCGTTTGCATTGTCCGCATTGGTTATACCATATCCGCCGATAGAGTCGACTATACAGTTGTCTATGCAGAACTCATCAATAGAGGCGGTTGTCTGTATACGGCATACACCGCGCTTATACTTTATCTCACTGTCCTTAATGTTTATCTTTCCGCATGTAGCATTGGCTTGGTTGAAGTTGAACAGATATGTACCTCCGTAGTTGCTGCTTGTCTTAGGCTTGCTCTCATCATCGATGAATGATATCTTGTCAAAAGCCAGCTCATTTACATTTGCATTCGATGCCACAGCCATGCTGCCGGTTACACAGAACTCCGCATTTCCTGAGAGAGTAAGACCGGTTACAAACTTTATCTTACCTGTTGTAGAAGGTATGTTGACTGTGGGTATACGGTATTTCACACCACCTTGGAATACAATTGTTATGTCCTGATCGGGATAAGTCTTCACAAGTGAATCTATGGCATTCTCATATTCTGAGGTACTGCTCATAGAGAACCATTTGTAACTCTCTTCTTCTGTCATTGAACGCAGGTCTATTACCGTACCTTCATAGTTTTCAGAAGCTGCCGTTGTAAAACGTTTCTTTCCCTGATAAGCCTTGTCCAAATAAGCCTCCACGCGGTATGCCGTGCTTGGTTCAAGGTTGCGTATTATAACATTCTCGGCTGTAAGATCCTCAGGAGTTACCAGATGATATGCTGCCAACTCGTTTGTAAGGTCGTTTACAACTGCCAAAGAATCGTATACAGCACCGTCACTCCATTTAACACGAACCTGTGTATCGATGATGTTGCTTGTAGATATATTTGCGAGCAACGTAGGCAGGTCAGGTGTTGTAGCAATAGTCGTATATTCTTTCGATTGCAACCCTGTTTCCGTATTCATCGAATATATATACACGTTATAGTCCTGGTCGTATGCAAGGTCGTTGAACGTACAGGTGTTTTCTTCAGTTGTAATTTCTTTTACGTCCTTACCGTCTGTACTTTCAATCCTTGCTACATACATGTTTGCTGAAGCATACTTGTCCCATTCCAATGTCATATATGGCTTGTTTTCTGCGCCAAGACCAGTCACGACGTCTTTCAATATAGGACGGAACAGTCTGTCAAGTGTCGCGTCGTCATCGTCACTGCAGCTTACTAAAGTGACAAATCCCAAAGACGCAACGGCTATAAGAAGCAATTTATTTAATATAGTTTTCATAAAGCTTGTCACGTTTTATTATTTATATTCAGGGTTAGATATTGTACCGAAAACAACCGGAACATCATCTCCCGTATATGTTGAAGAGAATCCGTAGCCGTCGTTGTTGAGAACAGAGCTTGAAGTCAGTGTTGTCGTTCCGATAGGGAAAAGATAAGGAACCGGTCCTGTTCCCTGTCCTGTACCGCCGCCAGTGTATCCTCGGAACATTCTTGCCACTGCATCACCTTCACGGTATGTGCGGATACGTGTTATTCCAGGTATGTCGGTTACCGGAACTTCAACGGTTGTGGTCTTAGGTTCTGCATTACCACCGCTGAGCACATATTTTGCAGTTCCTTCTGCATTGTTGGTTGTCTTCTCGCACTTGGTGTATGTAACTCCGTTGTATTCGTAGGTTGTTACGTTTGAAACAAGGTTGCTCCCCCACTTTTTGTTCAGTTTGTAACCGTTTTCAAGCGCTTCTTCCTCAGTAACCCTGTACTTTGGATTCAGTCTCTTTATTGCAGCTTTCTCATTAGCTGTACCAGAGTTCTCAATCTTGTAGTAAACAACATCTGCCCATCCAAGATATTTCTGAACATCGGGATTCTGTGCTATTATAGTTTCAGCTTCAGGCTTGATTACTATAGTTCCATCCTCCATGACATCCCAGAAATCCGATGTAGATGCGATGCCCCAGTCGTGCATAGCTTTTACACATTCGTTGATTTTCTGTCCGTAAAGGTTCCAGCGTATAAGGTCGAAACGGCGCAGACACTCTCCGCCGAACTCCCATGCACGCTCATCTACGATAGCGTTGAAGAACTTTGTCTGGTCGGTGGATACGTTCTCTACATATTCAGTGACGTCTTTGCTGTACTCCGGACTGTTAGCAAAAGCACGCGCACGTACCTTTGTAAGCATTTCCTTTGCGAGGGCTGTCGGTCCGTTAAGTTCGTTCTCTGCCTCTGCAAGCATCAGCAGGACGTCAGAGTAGCGCATCATAGGCCAGTTTATACCTGTTCCCTTAGACGACTCAACACCGAGCTCTTTCGTTGCGAGTGCACGGTCCCATTTGCCGACATTCAGTGAGTTTACGTTTGATGCCATTGCAATTGTGTCGTTGTCATGGCTCCACCACGAGCAAGTCACGTCACGGCGTGCATCATTATCGGCAAACGACATATAATATATAGGTGTGAAGCCAACCTGATTAGTCGTGTTACCGTTGCCTTTCTTGCTGTTGGTGTTTGTTACGCCGATGCACCAGCCTACATCGCCACCTCGTGACTCAGTGAATGCAACTTCATATAGCACCTCGTCATTGTTTACAACCCTGTATTCATTCTGGTCCATGAATATAGAACCGAAATCGGCGCGCAATTCGCGTGGCTTGAGATTAACGAGTTTCTGTGCATAGTTTTTTGCCATCTGGTAGTAGTCCTTATAGGTACGTGCCGTAACGGTGTTGCCGCTGAGGTCAGTGTAGGTAACGGCCAGCTCTTCGTTACTCGTTACGTCAAGATATTCATCGGCACGTTTCATCTGATTGTCCACAGTCTTGGCATATCCTGCACGGAACAGTGCGATTTTTGCAATAAGTCCTAACGCATAGTCGCGGTTCATACGTTCAATACCGCCAGTGTTTACATCAGAGAATTTCATTCCGTTTTCCACATCGACAAGTTCTTGCAAAATCTTGCTGTAGACAATAAACTTGTCTGTACGCGGTTTGTCAAGTTCTTCTCCGAATTTAGCGGGGACATCAAAATAAGGTACGTCTCCCCAAAAGTTGCACAGCATAAGGTAGCGTGTTGCCTTGAGACATACAGCCTCACCTTTTATCTGTTTCATTTCCGAGTCTTCTGCCAATGCGCTTGCATTTGCTCCTTCTATCACCTGATTGGCACGGTCTACGGCAAGCAGGTTGTTGTTCCATGCTCTGTAGATATCTGCGAATGATGCATCTTCAGATGCCTGCAGTGCCCAAATGTCCGAACGGTGAGCTGTGTTGGGACGTCCTGCAGACGGACCGTATGCTTCCACATCGGTATTCTGCATCCATACGCATGACATACGCGATGTGAACGGGTCTTCTCCAAACAAAGCATACGCACCGTTCAGTACCTGTGTCGCATCATTTGTGTTGCTGAACACAAAGTCCGGATCCTGCTGCGACGGTGATTCCACATCGAGAAAATCGCTGCATGACGACAATCCCAGCATGCCGGCAAAAGCCAATGATATATATCTTAAATATTTCATTTCTATCTAAAGTCTTTAAGTTATTATAATGTAAGGTTTAAACCGAATGTAAATGCACGGCTCTTGGGATAAGAAGAGTAGTCTATACCCGGTGTCAGTCCTGAATAAGAGCTGTTTCTTGCATAAGAGCTTACTTCCGGGTCGTATCCTGTATAGCTTGTTATACAGAACAGGTTGGATGCAGTTACGTAGAAACGGCAACGCTGTACGCCGACCTTGCGTGTAAGAACCTGCGGAAGTGTATATCCGAGAGTTACGCTTTGCAGACGCAGGAACGAAGCATCCTCAAGAGCCCAGTCCGTGGGAAGTACAACGGCATCGCCCATGGAGAACGGTGACCAGTATTGTTTTGCGCCCATTCCATTTCCGCCTTCATTCCAGTAAGCAAGGTCTTCAAGTGACGACAAAAGTTCGCCCGTTTCCGGGTTCATGTAAGAATAGCTGTTTGCCTGGCGCATGAAGTCGAGCATGTTGGGATATGTACCGCTGCGATATCTCTGTGATGATGCAATCTTATTGGCATTGTATATGTCGTTGCCTACAGAGAACGTGAAGTTTGCAGCAAGGTCAAAGCCTTTATATGTAGCCGACAGACCGAAACCGCCGGTGCATTTAGGATTGGTGTCACCGATGATTGTACGGTCGTAGTTGTCTACGATGCCATCTGGCTTTCCTTCCGGACCGCTGATATCACGCAGTTTCAGTGTACCGGGGCGTATGCCTATTGCGCCGCCGAGCAGAGATGTTGTCGGAACGCCTTCATTCAGAGTGTATTTATTGGTAGCCGCATCGTATGAAGCAAAGTCAGAAGTGGTGTAGTATCCGTCTGTCTGCCAGCCATAAACAAGACCTATCGGGTCACCTATGCGTACGATGTAGTCTTCCTGGTTTTTGTTGTCTGTACCAGCCCAACCGCTCTTAAACGGCATTTCGGTAAGACCGTTTGCAAGTCCGTCAACCTTTGACTTGTTGAAGTTTATGTTGAAATATCCGTCAAGCGTAAAGTCCGACTTGTTTATGAAGTTTACATTCAACGTCATGTCGATACCTTTGTTCGAAGTCTTTGCAGAGTTTTCATATACTGTTTCATAACCGGGAGCTGTGATGTTGTGTTCGATAAGCAGATCCTTTGTTGAGTTCCAGTAATATTCGATGCTACCGTTTATCTTCTCGTTGAACAGACCGAAGTCAAGACCGATGTTACGTGTGATAGTAGTCTCCCATGTAAGGTTGGGGTTGGCAAGAGCCTTTCCTGTTGTGAGGTGGTTGTTCATCACTTCGCCCACACCATAGAACTTGCTGCCGCTGTTTGCAGAATATACAACTTTGTACAGACTGCTTGCTATGCGGTTATTGCCCGCCTCACCGTAAGATACACGGAGTTTCAAGTTGGAAAGAACTTTCTTTACATCCTGCATCCAAGGCTCTTCGATGATACGCCAAGAAGCTGCTGCAGCAGGGAAGAAACCCCACTGGTTGCCTTTTGAGAACTTCGAACTGCCGTCGCGTCTTGCTGTGAATGTGAAGAGATATCTGTCTTTGAAGTCGTAATTGATACGTCCGAAGAAAGATGCCAGGTTATTGTCAGGGTCTATTGTAGACTTGATTGTCGTTACGCCTGAACCGAGACCGAAGTTCGCAAAAACTTGGTCAGCTGTCCAGTCCTTGCTGTAACGTGTGCCGTACATATAGCTGTCGTCAGACTGGTTGCTCTGCATTTCCTGACCAATCATCGTATTGAAGTGATGAACTTTGTTCAGACGGAAGTCGTATGTAAGAGTCACCGCCTCGCGCATGCTGCGTGTGTTCTGTTTTGTCCATTCGGCAAGAGGCTGTCCGCCTACATAAGATGCATTTGTCGTTGTTGCACCCCACCAGTTCTTTGTCTCGTTAAAGCCATAGCCGTAACCGCCTTCAACGTGCAGTTTCAATCCCTTTATGATGGTCCAGTCAAGACCGGCATTAAACTGGAACCTGCGCTGTTCGCGCTTTCTCCAGTAACGTGCTGCCTGTTCCGACAACGTCATCTGGCTGTTGAGATATTCCTGATATTCCTCATCAGACATAGAGCTGAAGTCAGGCGTGATAAAATCCTGCAGACCCTTTGTCGCTACGGAGGTGATAGCCTGAGACGTACGTATCTTGTAGTTCCCGCCCTGAGTACCAGAACCGTTTACTTCCTGATCGCTTACACGTGCGTTGAATGTAAACTTGAGGTTCTTGTTAATCTGATGATTCAGCTTGAGGAGGAATGAGTAGCGGCTGAAATCGTTCTGCGGCATAAGACCGCCGTTGTAATCGTATGTTCCGCTGAGTGAAAAGTTTGTTTTCTCTGTACCGCCGTTGAGGCTTACGTTGTGCTGCTGTGTCAGTACGTTCGCACCGAACATGTCGTCCTGCCAGTCAATGGCTGCAACCTTCTTGTAAAGGTCAAGGTCGTCATACACGCCGAAGTTCTTTTCAAAACTGTTTACAGCGCTTTCACCTCTAAGCAGTGCATACTCGTAGTTACTCATTACATAGTCGTATGTGTTCATCGCATCGAGACGCGTTGATACCCTCTTTGTCTGGAGGAATGCGTTGTACGATACGCGTGTCTTGCCAGCCTTGGCATTTTTTGTTGTAACGAGGATAACGCCGTTTGCACCGCGTGCACCATAGATAGCCGTAGAAGACGCATCCTTAAGTACCGTGATGTCCTCGATATCGTTAGACGAAATATCGTTCAGGTTGTCTGCAGGGAAGCCGTCGATGACATAAAGCGGTGAGTTGTCACCGGTGATTGAGCCGCCTCCACGAACTCGGATAAGGATTTCTGCATCGGGAGAACCGTCGGTGGTAGTTACGTTCACACCGGAGAGCTTACCCGTAAGAGCCTCTGCGATATTCGGAGTAGGCACCTTGTTCAGTTCGCCTCCCTTGACGGTTGCTACAGAACCGGTCAAATCTTTCTTGCGGACAGAACCATAACCGATGACGACGACGTCGTTAAGCCCCGTAGCCTCGTCTTCCATCGTCACGTTTACACTCGTCTTACCGGCAACGCTGA
>ERZ778515.472-NODE-472-length-34891-cov-5.611838_pt1 | contig 34891 bp, 38 predicted proteins | sample MGYA00510343_ERZ778515 | MGnify/ENA primary metagenome ERZ778515 (study PRJEB29527, sample SAMN07138965) | mouse gut metagenome | material: feces | host: mouse | place: China:Nanjing | collected 2016-01-25 ...
CCGCCCCTGGATCCAGCACGGCTTCCCGGACCCAGGTCACGGGATCCATCCGCACAAGCTCCAGATTGGCGCGCAGGCGCTGGGCAGCCATTTCCGAGGCGTGGATCCGGTCCGCGTTTTCCAGGAGTCTGTTCGTCATTCTTCTGCCCTCCTGTGACTCTTCACCTTTCTCCAGACAGCCTTGAGTTTCAGTGGACCCATCATGCCTGCAGGGATTTCATGAAGAATGGTTCCCCTGGGATCCTGCCAGCCGACAAACCGGCAGCCTTTGCGGATCGCGGGATACAGAGGGACTGGATCGCTGCTCCGGCTGTATCTGACCGGATTCCGTCTTGCGTTGATCCCGCCATCCGTGTCATAGGTGACGGGCAACCAGCTGTAAACCACCTGTATTTCCAGCCGGCATACAGCGTGGTGTCCGCCGTCAGCGGTTCACTGAAATCGAAGGGCCACCGGCAGTCCGGATCCAGGTACCAGCCGGTGAATTCTGCACCGAATTTCATCGGCGGGCGGAAGGAATCGAGATACCCGTTTTCGTCCGTTTCCCGGTCTTCGATCCGCCCCCCGCCATCAGTTTCAAAATGTACCACGTACAGCGGTGCAAAGGAGGCATGCAGCCGGATGGGACGCGTGATCCGTTCGGGGAGGACGGAAATGCGCTCGCCTTCCAGGATCCAGCTGTCAAACCGGTATCCGGGTTTCCGGGCCGGATGCAGGGAGATCACGCCGGATTCCACACTGATGAACTGCGGGTTTTTCCGGGAATTGGTTCCGCCGTTCATGTCATAGGAGACCGGATACAGAATGGGTATCCACTTGTCGTACAGTGTAATGGCCGAGGGCAGCTTGCCCCCGGGGTTGATGCGCTTGGTTCTTGCTTCATCCACATACCAGCCTGCGAACTGGTATCCTGGTCTTTCCGCCTGATTGTCCATAAATTACCTTGCCCCTGTCTGTTTTCTCTGCTAAAATCATACATGTGTCCTTGTAGCTCAGTTGGATAGAGCATGCGCCTTCTAAGCGCACGGTCGGGGGTTCGAATCCCTCCAAGGACGCCATTTTATCTGTATGTACCTGAGACCGTCCGGAAATCCGGGCGGTTCTTTTTTGTCTTGTCCTGTCACGCGGGTGACAAAGTTCAGCTCTTTGTTTCGCGACAACCTGATTATACCCAAGAGAGCCGGCTCCGTCACGCCGGCATGGACAAAGAACCGGCACGAAAAAGGACGAGACCTGCCCATGCAGAAAATCCCGTCCTTTTCTGCGGAAAACAGCCAGTCTGTATCCGCAGACAGTCCATCCCGTTTCCGGTTTCCGGTCAGTTTGACCCGATGCAGGTCAGCGTTTCACTTTCGGAGGCTGCGCTGTTGCAGCGGCATCCTCTTCCTTCACGAACTCCCTGGCAGCAGTGAGCAGACTTGCCATGTTCTGCAGGTCGCTGGGCACCACGATTTTTGTGGCCTTGCCATCTGCCAGCTTTTCGTACGTCTTCAGTCCCTGGAGAGAGAGATACTCTTTGGAGGGATCCGCATTCCGGATCATTTCGATGCCCTTTGCTTCCGCCTCATAGACACGCTCCATGGCCTGAGCCTTGCCTTCGGCTTCCGCGATCATGGCCTCTTTCTGGGCATTGGCACGCAGGACCAAGGCTTCCTTCTCGCCTTCCGCAGTCAGGATCCGCGAACGCTTCTCACCTTCGGCTTTCAGGATGGATTCCCGCCGTTCACGTTCCGCCCGCATCTGTTTTTCCATGGCTTCCTGGATATCGCGCGGCGGAATGATGTTCTTCACTTCCACGCGCCCGACCTTGATGCCCCAGGGATCGGTGGCTTCGTCCAGAATCGCCCGCATCTTGGTGTTGATGATGTCTCTGGACGTCAATGTCTCGTCCAGTTCCAGCTCGCCGATGATGTTTCGCAGGGTGGTGGCAGTCAGCGTTTCGATTGCTGTCACGGGACCCACCACACCATAAGTATAAAGCTTAGGATCCGTGATCTGATAATACACCACAGTATCGATCTGCATGGTGACATTGTCCTTGGTGATCACAGGCTGCGGCGCAAAGTCCTGCACCACTTCCTTCAGTGTCACTTTGTTGGCAATGCGGTCAATGAACGGCATTTTCAGGTGCAGTCCTGTGTTCCAGGTGGTATTGTACGCACCCAGCCGTTCCACCACATAGGCGTTGGCCTGGGGAACGACTTTCACGATGGAAAACAGCAGTGCAGCCAGAAGAACGACCAGTACGGCAATGAAAATGATCTGCATCATAGAGATTCTCCTTTCACCTCGGTGACCACGAGCTTGGCCCCTTCAATGGCCAGTACGCGGACGCGGCTTCCCTTTTCGATGAGCCGGTGGTCTCTGTCCACCGCACTCCAGTACGTATGACCGGCATACACCTCACCCCAGCGGTCGGGGTCGATGGTCCTGGTCACGGTTGCGACCGTACCAATCACCCGGTCGGCATTGGTGGGTTCGATATTGCCACGCAGATATTTCGCGGCGATGGGCCGAACAACGAGCATGCACAGCAGCGACACGATAACGAAGACAGCGATCTGCACCCAGTCAGGCAAGTGCAGCACCGACAGCAGCCAGGCACACAGTGCACCGCAGGCAAACCAGATGCTGACGAGTGCCGTCGGCGTGGCCAGTTCCAGTATCACGGCAATTGCCGCCAGGCCCAGCCAGATCCAAAACATCATACTGATTCCTCCGTTTTCTTCAGGTCGATCACCAGGATACCATCTGCCTCATTCCATTCAGCGGGAAACTTTTCCCCGCTGGGCTGTCGCCCAATCAGACGGCTGATCTCCCGCACGGCTTCCTTGTTGGAGATCCTGGCATAGCCCTTCCCCACAGACAGTTTCTGAATCTGCCCTGCCGGTACGGCGCCGGTTTCGATCTGCCGTTTCTCCACCGGCTGGACAGCCATGAGCCACTGTTCCGGGTCCACGCCAATCCGGACGTACCGGCAGTTTTTCAGGGATGCAGCTGCAGCACTGTTGAGCGTAATGGCTGCTTCATTGATTGTGGCCTGCATGCAGAAGACATTCCCTTTCATCCAGTTGTACATAGGGGCGTACCTCCTGTGGCTACAGAATACACGTCTCCGCAGGTTTCTGCAAGTTCTGATTTTTCTGATTTTTCAGGCAGTCAGATACCTCGGCCTGCCGTTGATGTCTGATCCCATGAAAAAAAGTCGACTGCCAATCCTCAGAACTTGCGTTGTCCCGGATTCCATATTCATGCCTGTCAATAACAGTCCTCAACCAAAAAAGACCAGGGGGCCAGACACAGAAAACCGCCATCTGCGTCCATCCTGTCTCCGGCATGTCACAGTCTTCTCAAAACGTTGCACTCTCCTCATCCCCGAAGCACCTGTCTCAACATTCCACCAAAAAAGACCAGGGAGCCACACACAGAAAGACACTCGTCTTTCTGCGTCTGGCCGCCTGGTCTGGCCCTGTGCTCTATTGCCAGAACCAGCGCTTCTTCTTCCGGTCCGCACCCGAATCCTTCGGCCACTGGTCTTCGTATTTGAATTTCACCGAAATATCGCCATCTTCCGCTGTGATCACCGCGTAGCTCGCCGGCCGGCCATCCCGGCTCATCCAGCAGGATCCGGGATTTACCAGCCGCACAGAGCCGATCTGCCGGTCATCATGCACATGGGTATGCCCGTACAAGGCCAACGTACAGTGTTCTTCCCCCGCCTCGCGCGCAATGGCCTGCTGTCTGCAGGAATAGGGAAACGTGTGTCCATGACACAGATAGATGTGCAGTCCCTGAAACAGGATCTCCCTGGTCAGGGGCATGTCATACATCCAGTCATTGTTGCCTTTGACAAACAGCCACTGGGGATACCGCCTGGGATCATCCTCCAGGTCCCCGCAGTGCAGATACAGGTCCGCATCCGGTTCCCAGCGTACGATGTCATCCAGAATGTCCCGTCCGTGACTGTCACTGGCTGCCACGATTTTCATTGACTCTCCTCCAGGGTCCGGTCTGCTGCGTGCAGGTCCCGGGCCTTTTCCTGTCCCACATACCGGACCATGAACGGCTGCCATACATGCCCTGTGGATTCCTGTCCCGTTTCCGGCCAGCGGATGATGAAGCCGTACCGCCAGGCATTGTCCTGCAGCCACTGGATCCGCTCCTGTTCCTGCTCTGACAGTCCATCATATACGTTTCGGGCAGCCTCGACAGGCGTACCAGTGAATGCCGGATCCGACAACAGTGTCTTCATGGCCGACATCCAGGCGGCATGTCCGGTCAGAGCCGCTGTCCATCCCAGCTGCTGTTCATTCTGCCCCGCAGGATAGACCAGCAGGTCATTGTTCACGTCAAGGTACAGCGACTGGGCTTCGTCAAACCGCAGGTAGCCGGTTTCTGCCTCCACTTTGTCTTCATCCATGACCCGGTGGTATTCCTCCAGCATTTCCGTCAGGGAAGTCGCTGCTTCCGGCTTGAGATAGACGTTGCCCTGCCTGGTCAGGTCCGCCGGAATATATGTCCAGACACTCGCATGTGCACCCGGCATGGCAAACATCTGCGTCGGATCGGGAATCAGCGTCACGTCTTCATGCGGCTGTTCATACCAGTCTGCCAGCTGGGCATATGAATAGTGCCTGAGCAGCGTCTCCAGGTCTTTCAGCGGCAGGACATCCCGGTAGCGGTTGATGAAATGCACCACGACTTCCGGATCTTCGTTCTGCGTATCCATCGCCTGGCGATACCACAGCGCATTGTGGACATCAAATTCCGGGAGTGTCAGGAACTCCATGAACACCCCTGGCTGCAGCTGCTGGTTGATGAGATAGTCGATGTCTTCCTGATCCATATATGCCAGTATGGTCTCCCGCTGGGTTTCATCTGCATAGGGATAGCGGGCCAGCGGATCATACCCGCGGTTGACAGTATACAGACAGGTACCGGCCACACCCGCGCAAAACAGGATCAGGGCCCAGCGATATGGCAGTACAGATTTTTCCGTTTTCATCGCTTTATTTTACCATATCGGGCCGAGACTCTTCCCTGCCCGATTCCTTCTCATCAGACCCGGCTTCTTCCGCTTCAGGACTATCCGGATTCCTGGCTGCATCCAGTGCGGCCAGCTGAGCCGCCAGCGCTGCCAGTTCTGCATCTTCCGCATTCCTGTCATCCGCTTCGGGAGCGGATCCCATCGGCATCCCGGGTTGTACGGAAGACTGCTGCAGGCGTTCCTTCAGGCGCAGGGCCACGTCATGCGGCAGCACTTCATCCAGCTCCTCCAGCGTGGCGGATTTCATGCGCTTCATGCTTTTGAACTTCTTCTGCAGTTCCTGCTTCCGAGCTGGACCGATTCCCGGGACTTCATCCAGAATGCTGCGGGTCATGCGTTTCGACCGTCTCTGCCGGTGGTAGGATATGGCGAACCGGTGCACTTCATCCTGCATGCGGGTCAGCAGGAAAAACAGCGGCTCCTTCCGGTCCAGCGGGACTTCCGTTCCGTCTTCCCGGAGCAGACCCCTGGTGGAATGCCGGTCATCCTTGACCAGACCGCCAATGGTCAGGTCCAGCCCCAGGTCCTGTTTGATGGCTGATGCCGCCTGGACCTGCTGGAGGCCGCCGTCCACGAGCAGGAGATCGGGCATGGGCCTGTCCTGCTGGAGAAGGCGGAAATAGCGCCGATACAGCACTTCCTTCATGGAATCCAGATCTGAACGGTAGCCGTCCAGTTTGTAATGCCGGTACTGCGTCTTGTCCGGGGAGCCATCCCTGAACACCACCAGACCGGAGACATTTTCCGATCCCTGCAGATGGGAGTTGTCGAAGAGCTCCACGGTGTGGACAGGCTTGCCGAAGATCTGCGAGAGTCCGCTGTTGGCTTCCGCGAGTTCCTGATCCTTTTTGTATGCCAGCTGGAACTTCTGTTCATGGGCTGTCCGGGCGTTCTCGGCCGCCAGATCCGCCAGTTTTTTCTTATCACCCCGCAGCGGGATACGGACATGGGTTTTCCTGCCGCCGCCTTCTTCCGACAGGGCTTCTTCCAGGCCTGCTGCATCCGTGCCCTGCGGAACCAGGATTTCCCGGGGGACGATGTTGTTCTGATAGTACTGGAGAATGAACGACTCGAACTCCTCCTGGCTGTCGCCGTAGACCGGTGCGACACTCAGGGTGCGCTCCAGGAGCTTTCCTTCCCGCAGGATCAGACCATAGATGCTCAGATAGCCCTTGTCTTCATACCATCCGAAGACATCCCGGTCTGTCCGGTCCGCAAAGTCGATGGTCTGTTTCTCCATCACATGCTGCAGCGACTCGATCTGCGTCTGCACCTGGGCAGCGCGTTCGAACTGCAGTTCCATGGACAGGGCATCCCGCCGATTCTCAAGATCCTGCAGGATATCCCCGGCATCGCCTTTCAGGAACCGGATGATCTGCCGCCGGATCTCTGCATCCTCCTCATCGGGGATCTTCTGAACGCAGGGACCCAGGCACTGATGCATGTGGTAGTACAGACACACCTGTTTCGGGAGTGTCCGGCACTTCCGGATGGGAAAGATCCGGTTGATCAGCCGCACGATTTCAAAGGCGCTGGAGGCATTGGGGTACGGCCCGAAATACTGACTGGTTTTGTTCGTCAGCCGGCGTGTTCTGCGCACCGCGACGGGATTGGTGCCGGTCACTTCAATGTAGGGATAACTTTTGTCATCCATGAACATGATGTTGTACGGCGGCCGGTGAAGCTTGATGAGGTTGATTTCCAGCAGCAGGGCTTCCTTCTCGGAGTCAGTGACGATGAACTCGAAGTCCCGGATGTGCGAAACCAGCCGGGTGGTTTTCATGTCATGCACGCCATGAAAATATGACCGCACCCGGTTTTTCAGCACTTTGGCCTTGCCGACATACAAAATCGAGCCGTTCTCGTCCTTCATGATGTAGCATCCGGGTTTGTCGGGCAGCAGCGAGAGCTTGTGCTGCAGATGTTCTGTGATCATATCCGGTTCCTCCTTCCTCTGTCTGTTCCGGCTGTGTCCGGTGTTCCGGCAGTCTCTGTCTGATATCAGTCCCCCACAGGTCTTGGGACAGGTGTCAGCGGTCTGTCAGCGCAGGGTGACGATGGTCGCTCCCAGGCCTCCATCCGAAGGGCCTGCCGCTTCATAGGACTTGATGGTGCTGCGCTTCGAAAGATCCTTCCAGACCGCTGACCGCAGACGCCCGGTTCCCATGCCATGGATGATCCGCACCACGGTGGCGTGATGCACCACCGCCTGGTCGAGGTAGTGGTCCAGGGCGTCCAGTCCTTCCTCCACCCGCATGCCGATGATGTTGAGCTCCGACGGAAAGCGGCTTGCCACTGCATCAACCCGATGGGTGCGTTCCGGTTTTCTGATCACGGGCCTGGCCATGGGTTCCAGTTTGGAAAGCTTGACTCTGGTCCTGATGCCATTGGCCAGCACTGTGGCTTCCTTGCGCCGGATGTCCACGATCTCGCCATGTGTGTTCAGGCCTGTCAGACGTACATAGTCGCCCACATGGAAGACATGCGGTTTCGTGGAGGCGGATGTCTCCGACTCCGCCCCGTCCGCTTCCTCATCCTGTCCCAGGCTGTTGAGTTTTGTACGGTCAGCCACAAGCTCATGCAGTTTTTCCTTGCCCTTCAGGTCCTGGATGATCCGTTCGGCTTCTTCCCGTTTTTCGTCCAGCATCGAGTCCAGGTTCGCCGCATATTCCTCCCGGATCCGCTGCCGGTCCTTCCGCGCTTTTTCCTTTTCCTGGTCCGCTTCTTTCTGCAGGCGGTGCGCATCGTCGATCAGGGACCGGAACCGCTCTTCCTTGTGACGTACGGTTTCCTGGAGACGCTCGAGGTTCTCCAGTTCGCGCTGCACCTGGGAGGCTTCCTGTTCCTTGCGTTCCCGGGCCCGGTCAATGACGGAAGATGGCAGACCGCAGCGGGCTGCAATGTCAAAGGCATAACTGGCGCCGGACACATCTTCCACATACCGGTAAGTCGGCTGGAGTGTCTCTGCGTCAAACTCCATGCTGGAGACGAGTACACCGTCAGCTGCCTTGCCCCAGGATTTCACCTGGGAATAGTGGGTGGATGTCAGCACAGTGGCCCCTTTATCCATCAGGTCTTCCAGCACCGCGACGGCCAGACTGGCCCCTTCCAGGGGATCAGTGCCATTGCCGACTTCATCCAGCAGGGCGAAGGTTCCCCTGCCGGCGCTGGACACCAGGCCTGAAATGCGTGTCATGTGACTGGAAAACGTCGAGAGATTCTCGGAAATGGACTGGTTGTCGCCAATTTCGAACCACATGGATTCATACCAGGGCAGCAGGGCTTCATGGGCCGGCACCGGAAACCCTGCCTGGGCAAGAACCACACAGATCCCCACGGTCTTCAGCGTCACGGTCTTTCCACCCATGTTGGGGCCCGAGATCATGAGTACCTGCTGACGCGGCTTGAGGCGGTAGTCGTTGGCGACGGCTTTCTCCCGGTCCAGCAGCGGGTGGACTGCATGCACCAGCCGCAGGGAGCCGTCCCGTTCCTGGAGGGAAGGAATGACACCGTCCACGTCCAGGACCCAGCGTCCCTTGGCCAGGGCTGTATCGATTTCCGTCACGGTTTCAAAGTCGCTTTCCAGGGAAAACGCCGCATTGCCCACCCGTTTTGTCAGATCCCGGCAGATCCGGTGTTTCTCTTCTTCGATTTCCGCCTGCAGGCTCTGGACATGGGAGTTGGCTTCCACGAAGGCAGCCGGTTCCACATAAAAGGCCTGTCCCGACTGACTGGACCCGTGGATCATGCCCCCGAACCGGTATTTGTCCTGGGCCTTGACCAGCACGCAGAGCCGGCCGCCAATGGAGGTGGTCATGTGTTCCATGAGCGCAGGGCTGTTCTTTTTCACGAACTCCCGGCCGCGGGCAGCCAGGGAGGCCCTGAACTGTGTGAGTTCCCAGTTCAGGCGGACCAGCGCCGGACTGGCATCCGGTTTCAGTGTCCCGTCCATGCCCACTGCATCTTGTATGGCGCTCTCCAGGCGGCTGTCTGCCACGAGGGAGTCCGCCAGCTCCGACAGTTTCGGGTACAGCCCGGCATCAAAGGCCCTGGAGAGGCCATCCACGGCACGAAGGAACAGATACACCTCCAGCAGTTCCTGGGTCGTCAGGACCTGTCCTTTCTGCGCCATCTGCAGCAGGCTGCGGATGTCTGTGATCCCGGCCAGAGAGGCGGACTGTCCATTCTGTGTAAAAGTCCTGGCCTCCTGTGCCAGATCCAGCTGTTCCCGTACAAAGATCCGGTCAGTCACCGGCATTGCTTCCCGGATCCGGGCGGCTGAACCACTGAAGGATGCATAGCCGGCAATCCGGTCGAGTATGTCTGCGTAATCCAGGGCCTGGTTCAACTCCTGGCGAAATGTCTGGTCGTTTCTCAGAACACATCCTCCTAACCGATTCATTATAAAGGATAGCGCAGGGCATTGCCACAGGAGTCCCCGGCCATGGCACCACCTGATTCTGGTGAAGGCCCGGAGACTGCCGAGGCCTGTCCCCTGTCTGCCGGCATCGGCAGAGGGATGACAGAGAGTGGTATCATACTGGCATGAGTACACTGGTGAAACAATGCGACAGGGCGCAGATCGAAGCCCTGTATACACGAATGAAGCCGCTTTCTGTCAGGGAGAGCCATCCGTCGTATACCCACTGGCAGCTGAAGCTGAAGGATATGACAGTGACGGCCTACACCTCTGGCAAGGTGGTGTTCCAGGGCGCAGACCTGGAGTGGCTTCAGGAGGAACCGGCTGAACAGGACAGTCAGACCGGCAGGAATGCAGGCTCAGCTCCAGCTGCTGCCGGCTCTTCCATGTTTCCGCAGGCCGGATCGGATGAAGTCGGGACCGGTGACTATTTCGGGCCGGTGACGGTCGCGGCCTGTTATGTGAGCGAAGAAACTGCGCCTGTGCTGCAGAAGATGGACATCACGGACTCCAAGAAAATGACCGATGCGGCGATCCGCAAGGCGGGTCCCATCATCCGGGATCTGTGTCCCCATTCGCTTATGGTGGTGCCCCCGGCAAAATACAACGAAGTGCATGAGCATCACAACATCGTGGATATGAAGGCAAAGCTCCACGACCAGGCCTGGAAGCATCTGGCAGGCCGGGTCAGGGTCATGCCGGAGCTCTCGGTGGTGGACCAGTTCGTGCAGGAGAAATCGTACTACAAGTATGCCGGAACCAAGGCGTATCGGCCTCTGAAGTTTGAAACCAAAGCCGAATCCCGGTATCTGGCAGTGGCTGCGGCTTCAGTCCTGGCCAGGGAGGCGTTTCTGAAGTACTGGGACAAAATGGAAGAGGACTGGGACATGTCCTTTCACAAAGGTGCCGGACCGGCAGTGGACCGCTGTGGCCGGGAGTTTCTGGCCCGCTATGGGCGGCAGAAACTGGGCGATGTGGCCAAGCTGCACTTCAGGAATACAGAGAAGATCAGCCACTGAGAACGCACTGTGCGCGAAAGCAGAGTCCTCAGCCGCCTGTTTTCAATGGTGCAGCCTGAAGGAAGGGGCTCCTTGGTGCCGGTAAATGCCGGTTTTGGAGCTGCTTTCCTTCCATGACAGTCGATGAACTGAAAAAAAATCCGCACTTGCGGATTTTTTACGACTCTCATGATGGAGACAGTGTCTGTACCTTCCTCTCAGTACACGCCGTTCAAGTCGTCGTTGGTCGGGTCAATGGTGTATGTCTGGCCATTGATCTGGTACTGATTCCAGGCGTGATTGCCGCCTTCCACCTTCCAGGCCGGAATGCCCACACTGTTGCACATATCGGCAAACATCTTCGCATACTGGTAACACTGCCCCTGACCGGTGGCTGTAAAGTACGGCATATAGGCGTTGTCCACCAGGACATAGGTGCAGTTCCGGCACAGCCAGGCATCAATTTCCTGTACCAGGGTTTCATCGCTGACAGTCAGGTTGATGGAACCAAGGGCGTTTGCGACACCCTGGCGATAGCCGCCCCATGCGCTGTCTGCACTGGCCACGGCACTCTGGAGCTGGGCAGCGGATTCCGGCGTCAGTTCCAGATAGGCACCGTTTTCATCGGCCCCGTTGTAGTAGTATCCCCCGTCTGCCAGGCCGCAATAGTCATATACCACTTCGCCAAGCGCCCAGTCTGCATCTGCGTCACTGCCACTGTAATAGAGATATGCAGACCCGGACCGGATCTGGGACAGGAAGGAAGGCGTCAGCGCGAATTTCCACTCGGGACCCACACCTGATACATCGATTCCATGAGTCCGGACCGGAGAGCTGCTCGCGGCCGCTGTGGACTGGTCAGTTCCGGCGTCTTTTTCGCCAGTGTCTGTTACTTCGGCCTTCGAATCAGCCCCAGTCTGGGCTGTATCTTCCTTGTTTTCCTCTGTGTCCTGTTTTGTGTCGGCACCGGTCTTCGTTTCTGTCTGTTCTTTGTCTGCATTCTGTGAAAAGGATTCCACAGCCTCCAGGTCCGGCTGGTTGAGTGCCAAAAATTCGGTGATGTCCGGATCTTCGGGTATGGTTTTATCCCTGGCTTCGGCGGGCATTCCCGCGAAGCTCGCAAGCGCCAGCGGCGCCAGTGCGATCAGGCTGCATAGTCGTTTCAGCATCGTGTCCACCTCTTTCATACTCATCGTAATGAGTTAACCAGAGTAGGACATTTGCGTTTGCAATGCCATTTCGAAGGAATTCCCGGGTAAAGAGTTTATCCACAAAACGAGCTGGTTTGGCCGCAAAAAGGTGGATTTTCAGGAACTTTATTTGGAATTTTACCGGAATACGGTCGTAATTTCACTCATACTCTGCAGCATACGGGATGACCAGGGTATTTTACTCAGTGTTTACTCTGGTACGCTTACGCTACCAAAGGAAACACCGGGGTAAAGCCCGGCTCTGGATCAAAGAGGCGATGCAGACTGCCAGACACCAGGATCCATGAGACAGTCACTGGCAGCCATTCCTCCATGTTGTCATTCATCGGCCGCGGACAGCCTGCACAAAGGAAAAACCGGCACACCTCATGGTCTGCCGGCTGTTCTGTTTTATCCTGCCTGTCACACAGACACCCCGACGGCGTCTTTGATCATGCTTCGGACAGGACCTTCACATCCACTTCCACGATGCGGTCCATCTTTTTCAGCTGCACCCCGGCATCCCGGAACATCCGCTTGCTGGCAGCGTTGGCCTGAGTCCCATCGTACTTGTCCTGTTCGTATACCACCTTCGTGATGCCGGACTGGATGATGGCCTTGGCACATTCATTGCAGGGAAAGAGCGAAACGTAGATGGAACATCCCTGAAGCCCCCGGGTGGAGTTCAGGATGGCATTGAGTTCAGCATGTACCACATAGGGGTACTTGGTCTCCAGGAAGTCCCCTTCCCTGTCCCATGGATAGGACTGGTCGCTGCAGCCCATGGGAAACCCATTGTATCCCAGGCCCACCACCCGTTTCTGGGGATTGACGATGCACGCACCGACTTTTGTGTTCGGGTCCTTGGACCGGAAGGCCGCGAGATGGGCCATGGCCATGAAGTATTCATCCCAGTCCAGGGGTCTCATTGGATGACCTCCGTTTCCAGGTCCTGCAGGATCTTCGCAAATTCCGGTTCCAGCGGGGCTTCAAACCGCATGTGTTCGCCGGTCCTGGGATGGTCCAGCTCCAGTGCCGCAGCGTGAAGCAGCTGTCCGTGGCTTTCCAGCGTTTTGCGCGGACCATATTTCGGATCGCCTGCCACCGGGTGTCCGATGTATTTCATGTGCACGCGGATCTGGTGGGTGCGTCCGGTTTCCAGCCGGCAGAGGACATAGGCATAGTTCCGGAAATTTTCCAGGACTTCAAAATGGGTCACAGCCGGTTTCGAGTTCTTTGCGGTCACCGCCATGCACTGCCGGTCTTTTTCATCCCGCCCGATCGGGGCATCGACGGTACCATGAGTGTGCGGAAAGGGATGATGCACAATGGCCCGGTACTCCCGGTGGGCGGTTTTCTTCGCCAGCTGGTCCGCCAGCGACTGGTGAGCCATGTCATTCTTCGCCACCACCAGCAGACCGCTGGTATCCTTGTCGATCCGGTGGACGATCCCCGGGCGCATTACGCCGTTGATCCCGGAGAGGTCTTTGCAATGCGCAAGCAGGCCGTTGACCAGCGTCCCGGTCACATGACCCGGAGCCGGATGCACCACCATGCCCGTCGGCTTGTTGATCACGATGATGTCGCTGTCTTCATAGATGATATCCAGATCCATGTCCTCCGGCAGCACGTCCAGGGACTGCTCCGGTGGCATGTCGACCGTGATCACATCCCCTGCCTTCAGGTCTGTCTTCGGCTTCACGGGTGTATCCTGCAGCAGGACCCGTCCGTCGTCAATCAGTTCGCGGCTTCGGGCCCGGGAGATGTCCATGAGCAGACACAGCGCCTTGTCTGCCCGGCCGGCCTGGTCTTCACCGATGGTGAACGTCTGCACGTTCCCGTCGGTCATGTCTTCCGGGGTATCCGTCACCTGTGCCGTCACATCGTTTCTCTCACTCATATCCGGTTGTCCTCCTTCTGTCTGTATCCTCTGCCTGACTCATGCTTCCAGCGCCTTGCGCTGTTCGTGTTCTTCCCGCAGCATGTCAATGACCAGGAACACGAAGCCCAGGGTGATGCAAATGTCTGCGATGTTGAACACGGGAAAACTCCACCCGAAGATGTAGAAGTGGAAAAAATCCACCACATAGCCCAGTGCCATGCGGTCGATGAAGTTGCCCAGAGCGCCGGCAAATATCAGTGCCAGGGACATCTGGAGACCCGGGCGCTTTGCCTTGATGTAGGCCCACAGCATGACAGCCATGGCAATCACCGTCAGCACGGCAAAAAACGGCTTGCCGTAGCCCTCGAAGATGGAAAACCCCGCGCCGGTGTTCTGAAGATACGTCAGTTCAAAGAGCTTCGGGATGATCACGATGGACTGTCCCGGTCTCATGTGGGTGGATACCGCCCACTTGGTCCACTGGTCAAGGCCGGTCATCAATGCGACCAGGACCATGGATCCGATGTAAATCTGTGTTCTGTGTTTCATGCTTGTCCTTTCATAAAACGGCTGGCTGTCAAAACGGCTTGTTTTTCTGATGCAGAAACAGCATCTTCACGAACAGCCACATGGACATGCAGAAGGCGATGAAAAATCCGGCAAATCCCAGCAGCGGGATGCCCAGGAATTCTGGTTTCATTTTCGTTGTGCAGATGATGCTGCTGGACATCAGCAGGGCCACGATGAGCAGACACACAATGATGCGGTTGATCATGCGGTCGAAATTGGCAATCGTGGAATCCGCTCCCTGCAGGTCCAGGTTCACCTTGAGCTGTCCGCGCCGGACCATGGACAGAATGTCCGAGAGCTGGACCGGCATGTTCAGCATGTGGTCCGCATCGGCCTGGAGCCTGGTCAGCACATGCTGCAGATCTCGTCCCCAGTCACTGGAGAGCAGGCTGGCTTTCTGCGTGCTGATGATTTTCATGGCATTCGTGGAGGGATCCAGCACTTCGATGGTTCCCTCAAAGGTCACCAGGGACCGGGCCAGCATGCTGATGCCCTTGGGCAGTGCAATGCCGTATTCATGGCAGATCGTGAACAGGTCCTGGACCATGGCCGGCAGGTCAATGTCCTCCAGGCTGTTTTCGCAATAGATGCTCACATATTCCTCGATGCTCTGGGTCAGGTTCGCATAATCCGGCGGGCGTTTCACCACTCCCAGTGTCAGGATCGTATCCGTCAGCTTGAGGGTATCCCGTACCGCCAGGGCCTTGATGGCCTGTTTCATCAGCCGTCTGTCCCGGTCGGTCAGGGTACCCATCATGCCGAAGTCGATGTAGACGATTTGGCCGTCGCGGACCCGGATGTTTCCGGAATGGGGATCGGCGTGGAAAAAGCCGAAATCCGTGATCTGTGTTATATAGTTGGTTCCCAGGCGCATGGCGATTTCGTGCCGGTCGTAGCCTTCGGCATCGAGCCTTGCATCATCGTCGATTTCACAGCCGGAGATGTACTCCATGACCATGACTTTCCGGCTCGTGAGATCCTCATAGACCACGGGGGCCGAAAGCCAGGCACAGTCTTCGTAGTCCCTCCGGAACCGGATGGCGTTCTGTGCTTCGTTGGTGAAGTCCATCTCCTGCTGGGCGCTGGTCCAGAATTCATCCAGGACCACGTTCACGTCCACGACCGAGGAGAAGACATCCGAGAGTTTCAGGATCCCGGAGGCCTTGCGCAGAAGGCGGATGTCCTCCTCCATTTCCTGGTAGATACCGGGCCGCTGCACTTTCACGACCACCATCGGCCCGTCCTTGAGCCAGGCTTTGTGGACCTGGGCAATGGAGGCCGATCCCAGGGGCGTTTCGTCTATGCGTGTGAACACCTTGTCCAGATCCGGTCCATAGGCTTCCGTCAGGACCTCCTTCACGGTTTCAAAGGGCATGGGTTTGACATCCGACCGGAGTTTTTCCAGTTCGCTGCAGTAGCGCTGGGAGAAAATGTCCTGGCGGGTGGCCATGATCTGGCCGATTTTCACATAGGTAGGGCCAAGGTCTTCCAGGATTTGCCGGAACTTCACGGGATCCATGCCCCGGGTGACTTTGTGTTTCTTCAAAATCCGCAGGATCTGACCCAGCCGCCTAAGCTGTGAGGGGGCTGTATCCGGGTGCCTGTCGTCATTTCCCTGTTTCGGGTCAGGCTGTGGCATCGGATCCGGTGAACCCCCGGGATCGGTTGTCTGCGGATTCTGCTTCCGGATGTTTTCCTGCATGATCCGATCATCCCGGCTGTTTCTGTCAGCGGCTGTCGGCATGCGTTTCTGTGTGACCGGCCACGCTGCCAGGTTCCGACTCGACAGTGGTTTCCGTCACGCTGACCGATGCGGCTTCGCTGTGTTTCAGCGGTCTGTTGTCGGTCCCGCCGTCTTCCAGCAGGATTTTCGCCACGTTCTGTCCATAGCGGGCTGTTTCGCTCAGGATATCTGCGGAAACCTGGATGGACCGGCGAACCAGTTTTTTCAGGTCCAGGTGACTTGTTACAATCGTTTCTTCTATTTTCATATCTCTTATTCTATCACGTATGGTCCGCAAAGGCCGGGCTGCTGAAAGAGGAGCCGGACTGGTGTCTGCATGGAATCAACAGCTCCCGGAATCCGGAGGCACTGTTCAGTACCACATATACGATGCCTTCTGCAGGCAGCGGTTCAGTTCGATCATTCTCCGCAGGAAACGGACCACTTTCGCGAACGTATAGATTCCATCATATTGTTCCTCCTCCCGGTTGTACCGCCTGTACAGAATTTCCCCGGTCACACCATCGAGGACCACCAGACCTCTGTCCTCCGGATCACGATAATAGTACCTGGCCGTCAGTCTGCCCCCTTCTCCTGTCACGTTGTCAGCTGTCGGCATTTCCATTCCCCTTTTTTGTCCCATGGGATCCGGTCACAAAAGGCAGCAGCCCCAAGAAGCATATCTCCTGTGCTGCTGCCATGATCTCTGTATCAATGACTGTCTCGTTCAGTCTGTGAATTTTCCGTAGTATTCCATCTTCTCCAGGACGGAGGTATCCAGGATGGGGTTGTCGTCCAGACGCAGCGCCTGCAGCAGCTTCAGATCCTTCAGCGGTGTCACGTCCGTGATGTAGTTGGCCTTCAGGGTCAGGCTGCGCAGGTACTTCAGCTTGGCCAGCGGTGTCAGGTCGGATATCGCGTTGTGGTCCAGACGCAGGTAGGAAATGAACTGCAGAGTCTCGAGCGGCCGCAGGTCTTCGATGATGTTGTTGTAGAGATCCACGATGCACAGGTTGTGCAGGTCCTTGAGCGGTGCCAGGTCCTTTACGTTGTTGTTTTCCAGCGACAGGATCGCCAGCTGGTCCATGTTCCGCAGGGAGCTGATGTCCTGTACCTGGTTGCGGCCGACGTTCAGGTTCACCATCTTCTTGCAGTCCTTCAGGCAGCCGATGCTCCGGATGCGGTTCGTGAACAGGTCCAGCACCTCCAGGTTCGTGGCATCCTTCAGGAAGTTCACATCTGTCAGCTGACAGAACTCCGCCTTCATGATCCGCAGCTTCTCCACGTTCTGGAAGTCTTCCGTGTGATGCAGTTCATTCTTCGAGACGATCAGGACCTCGAGGTTCTTCATGTCGTTGAGATCCCGCATGTTGTGGAATCCCACCTGTTCCATGGAAATCGCCTTCAGGTTGTCCAGGTCCCGCAGGAACTCAAAGCTGGTGGGGTGATTGTAGTCGATGTTCAGGGACTCCAGCTTCGGGAACTGCTTCAGGATCGAGTAGTCTGTCAGGTACGGGTTGTTGGCGACATTGAGGATCCGCAGGTTTTTCATGACCAGCAGCGGGGAAATGTCGCTGACCAGGTTCGTGTCCAGGTTCAGTTCCTCGATGTGCGTGATGTAGTTCAGGTCATCCACGGTAAACCGCCGCATGCCAGACATGTCCAGCTTCGTGAGCTTCGGCAGTGTGCCCAGGACCGCATAGCTGAACGGCCCGTTTTCGGTGTTGATTTTGAGCTCCCGCAGTTTCTTGCAGTTTTCCAGATATTCCAGGGAATCCACCTTGGATTTTTTCAGGTTCAGGACCTCCAGGTTCAGCATTCCCGCCACGCTGGAAATGTCCATTGTGTACAGATTGTTACGGGAAATGTTGAGCTTTCGCAGCTGGCGGTAGCCATGCAGGGCCTGGATGTCGCGGAGCTGGTTGCTGGATACATCCAGTTCCTCCAGGCTGTAGAGATCCTTGATCGGGTCCAGGGTGTGCAGATTGTTCCCCGATGCATTCAGATACTCCAGGTTTTCGGCTTCCTGCAGCCCTTCCAGAGACTTGAGTTCCAGATCCGAGATGTCCAGCCGGATCAGGCTCTTCAGTTTCTCGGGCGTGACTTCATCGGGCTTGCAGTGCAGATTGCGGGCCAGGGCCTCCCGCAGAGCGTCGTCTTTGATGAACATGGTATTTCCTCCATATCGTTGCATTCCCCTTCATTATACTCTGAATGACAGCAGCTTGCCTTCGACAGATGGAATTTGCGTTCCCGCCGGTGGCTCACAAAACGGAAAACACCCGTCCGGCAGCGATGTTACAATTATTGAACCAACGTGCAAATCTTTAGATTTGACAGGTGGAACAACGAAAAATTTGACGTTTTTGGCTCGTTGACACTAATTAAAACGCAATCTATAATGAAATCGATTACAGACAGTATTGGAATTCGATGAATTGTTCCCGTCATTCTGTGATCGGGAGGTATCAACAATGAACACTGGAAAAGTGAAATGGTTCAATGCGGAAAAGGGATATGGATTTATCACCGGAACCGATGGAAAAGACATTTTTGTCCACTACTCGGCCATCAATTCAGATGGCTACAAGACGCTTGAGGAAGGACAGACCGTCACCTATGATGTTGTCCAGCGCGACCGCGGTCCGCAGGCCAGCTCCGTGACAGTCGTGACTGCCTGAGGGCCGAAAAAACCAGGGATGCGATGCATCCCTTTTTGTTTGGACCCGGCCGGTATCGACCATACAATACAGATATGAACCAGTCACAGTACGAAGCTCTGGAAGAGCAGATCCTCGACGCCTTTGCAGCCCTCTCCCATCCTGTACTCCGGCGGGAAGCCCTGCGCCACACGATGCGCGTCATCGACATGATTTCCCTGCTGCACACAGACACGCCCCTCTGGGACAGACGAACCGCTGCTCTTTTGCATGACACCGGGAAATACCTGAAAAACAGCCCGCAGCATGCCAGGACATCCGCCATTCTCTGCGAACAGCTGCTGCCGGAAGAATCCGGGATCGCCGAAGCCATTCTGCATCACAGTGAAAAGGACCGCATCCATTCTCCCCTTGCAGAGGACCTCAAGGACGCAGATGTCCTGGCGAGGTGGCTGGATGACCCGAACCGGTATCAGCATCCCAGGCTGGTAACTGCCCGAAACCGCCTGCGTGCAGCCACCATCGACAGCAGGAGGACAGAAGAACAAACAGACTGAAGCACGGCGCCTCAGTCTGTTTTTCTGCGTTCATTCTTTCGCTGAGCTGTCTTCTTCCGGGACCTGCGTGACCTGGGTCCCCTGGTCCTGGCCGGTGATGCCGAAGGGCTGATAGTGCAGCTCCACTTTGTCGTCCAGCTTTCTGCGCAGCTGTTCGAATGCTTTCAGGAACTTCGTGCGGTCATACACGATCCAGTCAATGTAGGAATAGCTCTTGCCCATGGCACCGCCCACGACCTGGCCGGCATGCAGCTCGGACATCGTTTTGTCGAGCTGACGGGAGAGTTCCTGACGGAGCAGTGCATCGTCTTTTCCGTTGAAGGGATTGGCGTAATATATATAGCCATACTCCCCTTCCTTTGCTTTCAGGTCCAGCAGTACGTCACTGCCGGATCCCAAGGTCTCCTCGGCGAGCAGCGGATGGGTCGTGAAGATGATCTTCATGTCCTTGCGCAGGGAGTCATGGGCGAAGTCCTGGAACGGCTGGTAGACGGAGTAGATCTCCAGGGGTGACTTGTAGGTCTTCCAGTGATCCCGCTCCACGACCGTCATGATGGCTTCGTAGAAATCCACCAGGCCGCAGAAGTCCACGGCTTCCTTCGGGGGCTCGTTTACAAAATCCACGCTGCCGATATACGCTTCGTAGAGCGTCTGGCCGATGGCGAGCTCCAGCAGGTACATGGACATTTCTTTTTTGTTTTCCTCATTGTCGATCAGGCTGTATCCCGGGCAGTAGACCCGGGTCTGGAAGGTCTGAGCCTTCTGGTCCACGGTGTAAAACACATGGAAGTCCATCAGGGTATAGACATGGTCCCGGATCTGGACCTGCGCCTCGACGGCTTTCTGCGACAGGGGCATCAGGACGGGGTTCACGATCCATTTTTTCAGGATCTCTGCCGGACACAGGTCCGTGAAATACCGTGCCAGATACTGCGAGGTCTTGTTGGGGCCTGGATCGAAGGTCATTTCAAACTGATCGGCGGCATCTTCGACGAAGAACCCGCAACCGGTCAGGTTCATGGCACTTTCCTGCACGGGTTCCAGGGCCCTGACCAGCCCGGGATAGTCCCTGGATGTCAGCGCCTGTTCGATCTCCGGCTGTCTGGAAGAAAAGTGTTCCCAGAAATTCTGTGCATTTTCATATACGCTCATGTTTCTTCTCCCGATTCTGTCCGTGTTCCCGTCGCCTGCAGGTGATTCGCGTACTCCTGCGCACCCTCTGCAGTCCGGCGGATGTCTGTTTCATTATAGTCACCCGTCAGGATGCCTGTGTCGGTGATGACCATATCCATGTCCACATCCCAGGCCGAGACCGGAAACCGGGCTGCCTGTTCCCGGAAGGCAATGCCAATCTTCAGCGCCTTTGTCCGGGGCAGAAACCGGTCATAGTATCCGCCGCCATACCCCAGACGATGCAGGCCGTCAAAAGCCACCATCGGGACAAGGATCACGTCGATGTCCTCCGGTTCGACAAACTTTGCTGTGTCCGGATCCGGTTCCATGATTCCGTATGGTCCCTGCCGCAGCCTGCCGGTCCCGAAGCGCAGGGAGTGATCGGCCGGATTGGTCAGGGGAAGAAGCCAGTCATCCTGCAGGATATCTGCCTCCTGTCCGATGGCGTGGTAGGCCGCCACGGTTTTTCCCTTCACAAAAGGAGCAAGCCGTCTGAGGATGGCCTGCTCCTTTTCCCTGCGGCCGGTGATCGACTGCCGCTTTCCAGTCATCTCCCGGCGAATCTGCTTCCTCAGGGCCTGTCTCTCGGTTTCAGAGTGCGCCAGGTCACTCCCGGCAGCAGAGCCGGGACGGCTCTCGTCAGTGTATGACCGCTTTGTCTTCATGACGGATCAGCCGATCGCTTCGCTCATGTCCAGCTTCAGCAGCTGGTTGAGCTCGACAGCGTATTCCATGGGAAGTTCTCTGGTGAAGGGTTCCAGGAAGCCCATGACGATCATCTCTGTGGCCTGGGATTTCGTCAGTCCGCGGCTCATGAGATAGAACAGCTGCTCCTCCGAAATGCTGGAGACCGTCGCCTCGTGTTCGATCTGGCTCGTGGGATTCATCTGCCGGTTCAGCGGGATGGTGTCGGATTTCGATACCTTGTCGAGGATCAGCGTGTCGCATTCCACCTTGCTCTTGGCGTAGTCTGCATTCTTCGAATGTACGACCCAGCCGCGGTAGTTCACGATGCCGCCGGTGCGTGCAACGGATTTTGACACAATGCTGCTCGTGGTATGCGGTGCGTTGTGGATCATCTTCGCCCCGGTGTCCTGGTACTGTCCACGGCTGCCGACGGCGATCGAAATCGTGGTCCCCTTCGCATACTCGCCAGCCAGGATGCAGGCCGGATACTTCATGTTGATGCCGGATCCGACGTTGCCGTCGATCCATTCCATGTGGCCATAGGCATCCACCTTCGCCCGTTTGGTCACGAGGTTGATGATGTTGTCGGACCAGTTCTGGACCGTGGAATACCGGCATTTGGCGTGTTCGTGGACAAAGATCTCGACAACCGCCGCATGCAGGGAATCCGAGGAGTAGATCGGAGCGGTGCACCCCTCCACGTAGTGGACATCGGCGCCTTCGTCGACAATGATGAGCGTGCGTTCGAACTGCCCCATGTTCATGGAGTTGATCCGGAAGTAGGACTGCAGCGGCTTGTCGAGCTGGACGCCTTTGGGGACATAGATGAAGGATCCGCCGGACCACACAGCGGTGTTCAGGGCCGCATACTTGTTGTCGGCGTAGGAGACGAGTTTTCCGAAATATTTCCGCACCAGATCGGGATGTTCCCGCAGGGCAGTGTCTGTATCCAGGAAAATGACACCCTTTTCCTCCACTTCCTCCAGCATGTTGTGATAGACGACCTCGGATTCATACTGCGTGGAGACACCCGCAAGGAACTTCTGTTCCGCTTCCGGGATGCCCAGCCTGTCGAAGGTTTCCCGGATGGTTTCCGGTACGTCTTCCCAGTCGCTGCTCTGCCTGTCGGAGGGCTTGATGTAGTAGGTGAATTCGTCAAAATCGATGTCATTGAGGTTCGGGCCCCAGGTGGGGTTCGGGAGTTCCCGGAACTTGTGGTAGGCCTTTAAGCGCAGATCCAGCATCCACTCCGGTTCGTGTTTCATGGCCGAAATGTCCCGGATCGTCTGTTCGGTCAGGCCCTTGCCGGTGTTGTAGACCGTTACATCCTCGTCATGGAAGCCGTATTTGTACTCTGAACCCGGCAGGTTTGCATCACTCATTGCCTGTGGCCTCCATGTCCTTTGCCGGATCGCCCGGCTTTCTGTAGTCATCCAGGATTTCCTCCATGGCATTCCAGCCAATGGTGGCACACTTGATGCGGTTTGCCTGCTTTCCCACGGTGGAAAAGGCAATGGCTTCCTCCAGGATGTCATCGTCATAGTCTTTCTGGTCGATCATTTTCCGGTAGTTGTCAATGATCTGCTGTGCCTCTTCCACGGTCTTCCCCTTGACCAGTTCACAGAGAATGTCTGTGCTGGCGGTGGAAATCGTGCAGGCCACGCCGTCGAAATCCGCATCCTGGATGATCCCGTCTTTGATCTTTGCCTGGACAGTGATGTCGTCAATGCAGGATTCGCTCGCCATATGTTTCGAGTCATAGTCCTGTGACTCGGTGAGTTTCTTGTTCCGGGGATACTGGTAGTGATCCATGATGATCTCCCGGAGGTATTTTGGATCGATGCTGGACAACGCTTCGCTCCTTTCTATCTAGAAAAAGATATCGAGGCAGTTGGTGAAGGTGCAGTCCTTGAGTGCTTCCACCAGTCTGTCGATGTCTTCGAATGTGTTGTAAAAATAGGCACTGGCCCTGACAGTTCCCGGCACGTCGATGAACTCCCCGAGCAGCTTGGCGCAGTGTTCGCCGCTGCGGACCGCAATGCCCCTGGAGTTCAGGAAGCTTGCCACGTCCTGGGGAAAGATCAGCTTGCCGTCATCATAGACATTGAATGTGATGATACCGCTTTTTGCCGTCGGGTTGTAGATCTTCACCCGTGGCAGTTCCTGGGCTGCCCTCTTCAGGAAGTGGTCCTTGAGTGCCAGTTCGTACTCATGAATGTTCTTCTTGCCAATGCCGTCAATGTAGTCCATCGCTGCCTTCATGCCCAGGGCACCCTCGATGGGCTGTGTCCCGGACTCGTACTTGAAGGGTGTCTTCTTGAGCACAAGGTTGCCGCAGCGGTTGAAACGCGCATTGGATTCCCCGCCGAAGAACACCGGCGTCAGCTCTTCGAGCAGCTCGAAGCGTCCGTAGAGCACGCCGATGCCGGTGGGACCGCACATCTTGTGGGCCGAGAACACGAAGAAATCCACATCCATGTCCTGGACATCCACCGGCAGGTGGGCCACGGACTGGGCACCGTCAATGACGGTCAGGATGCCTTTTTCCCGGCAGATCTTCGCGATTTCCTTTACAGGGGCTTCGTAACCCAGCACATTGGAGACCTGGGCGATGGCGACGACTTTCACCTTGTCATCCAGGACCGACCGGAAGTTTTCGACTGTCACCCGGCCCTCCGGAGAAAGAGGGATATAGCGGACTTCCACGCCCTTGCCTTCCCCAGCTTCAAGCCAGGGCAGCACGCTGGAGGCATGTTCGGACTGTGTGGAAATCACCACATCCCCTTCCTGCAGGACCTGGTTGGTGATGGCCATGGCCAGGATGTTCAGGGATTCTGTGGTCCCGGATGTGAAGACGATTTCCTTTTCGGATTTCGCATGGATGAACTGTGCCGTGCGCTTGCGCGCTTCCTCATAGTGGTAGTCCACCTGGGCACTCATTTCATAATCTCCACGATGGGCGTTGGCCCCCAGGTAGGTATAGTAGTTGACCACCGCATCGATCATCTGCTGCGGCTTCAGGGTCGTGGCGCAGTTGTCCAGATAATCCACCGGGTAGCCGCTCATGGTCCGTTTGAGGATCGGGAAATCCGCCCGGATCCGTTCAATGTTATCCCTGATGTCCATACAGTCCTGCCTTTCGTTCCAGATCCTCGCGCAGTCTGTGGCGCAGATCTTCGCTGCCAGCAAGGGAGATCACCGGCATGAAATAGCCAATGGAGAGCAGGCTCATGGCCTGCAGGTTTGACAGGCCGCGGCTTTCCAGGTAGTACATCTGGTCGGCATCGGGCTGTCCGACAGTCATGGCATGGCTGGCCTTGACTTCGTTTTCGTCTATGTACAGGATCGGCAGCACACGGGTTTTGTGGTCGGCATCCAGTGTCAGGACCCGGGTTTCCTGGTGACTTTCACTGCCGCGGGCTCCCTTGACGATCTTCCCGGCTGCGACCATGTCATAGTCTGCCGCCCGGTGCAGCACCGCAAAGTTGTGCATGTTGCCGAAGGTGTGGTCTGTTTCGCTCACCACCTGCAGGTCGTTTTTCTTCCTGGCACCCTCGCCGACCAGTTCCCCGGTGTACAGATCTGCACTGGCACCGGGCTCCTTGAGGCGAATTTCGCCCCGGAATTCCAGGAAACCTTTCTCCAGGTCCAGCAGGCCGATTTTCAGGTCCGCCTGGCTGTGCACGTCCGCTGACAGCGTGAGGGTCAGGTCATCGGATGATTCCCGCAGGATGAGGACCCTCAGTTCACTGTCCCTGTCGCAGCGCAGTGACAGATCCAGTGTCCGGACCTGGTCTCCGGCTTTCAGCAGCAGGGCGCCGTGACTTCCGCTTTCGGCCATCAGCTCCAGCCTGCCGTTTTCGGCCTGCAGGGTGCTGTCGTGACGGCCGGTCAGTCTGCGCTCCATGTCACTGGTCCTTTCTGGCGCCGCAGGTACCCAGGCTGATGGGACGGGACTTCTCTTCCCGCGCTGCCTTCACGCCGGTTTCCTTTTCGATCCAGTCGTAGCCTTCGCGGTCGACTTTTTCAATCAGTTCCGGTCCACCGGACATCACGATGCGGCCATCCACCAGGATGTGGGCATGTGTCGGGTGCAGGTAGTCCAGGAACCTGGCATAGTGGCTGACCACGATCATTCCCAGACCGGTCTCTTTCTGGCATTCCCCGATGGCGTCCGCCACAATGCGCAGGGCATCCACGTCCAGGCCGGAATCAATTTCATCCAGCATGGCAAACCGGGGTTTCAGCAGCATCATCTGGACGATCTCGTTGCGCTTTTTCTCGCCCCCGGAGAATCCTTCATTCAGGAACCGGTGGGCCAGGTCGGGTTTCATTTCCAGTTCGGAAATGACACGGTCCATTTCCTTGATGAACTTGAACAGGGAGATCGGTGTCTCGCGGCGCGCGTTGATGGCCGTGCGCAGGAAATCCGAGTTGGTGACCCCGGGAACCTCCGAGGGATACTGCATCCCCAGGAACAATCCGGCGCGGCTGCGTTCATCCACCGGCATGGCCAGGACATCCTGACCGTCGAGCGTAACTGTACCGCGGGTCACTTTGTATTTCGGGTTCCCCATGATGGCTGCCAGCAGTGTGGACTTGCCGTTGCCGTTGGGGCCCATAAGGGCGTGGCGTTCACCGGATCTGACGGTCAGGTCAACGCCTTTCAATATCTCCTGATCTTCCACGCTGACGTGGAGGTCTCTGATTTTCAATTCGGGCATATACTACCTCTTTTCACTACTGCTAATCATAGCAAAGCAGTATGTGAATCTCAAACCGCCGCCACTGCGATACATTGCTTTCCAAATCCGGGCTCTGTATAATTTAACAGTTGAACACACAAGGAGGACAACTATGTCTGATTGGATCAGATCGAACTGGTTCGTGGTCGTGGTCATTGTGGCCCTGGCAGGTGCCACCGGCTATTTTATTTACGACGCAAACCGGAACAACGTCCCGGGCCGTCAGGCAGACGGCAAGGACGTGATTGCTTCCCTTGCAGAACGCGACATCACTGCCGATGAACTGTATGACCAGGGAGCGCCCTTTGACGGACAGCTGCTTTACAATCTGTATAAAAATGCCGTGGTTTCCCAGTCTGTGCAGACCACATCGGACCTGGAGAAGGAAGCGAAAGAAATGGAGAAAACCATTGACCAGAATGTCCGGGGACAGAGTTCGGATAAATACAAGGAAGCCATTTCCGCGGAACTGGCCTCCTATGGCTTTGCGAGCTACGATGACCTGTACGACTACTGTCTGGTCAACGTAAAGGAAAAGGAACTGGACCGCACCTATGTGGATGCGCACTTCGAGGAACTGAAGAAATCCCTCAAGGACAAGCAGCCGCGGACGGTATCCCAGATCAAGGTCACGGTTTCCAACCCCGAGTCGCTGACAGAGGACGAGCAGAAGAAAGTCGACAGCATTGACAAGGCACTGGAATCCGGCACCTTCGCAGATGCGGCCACTGCCTTCTCGGATGATACAGCCACAGCAGACAAGGAAGGCTTCGCGGGGTACATCGATGCGGATGATGCAGCCCAGGGCAATGGAGTGGTGGCTGCGGAAGCCGTCAGCGCCGCGCTGTCCCTGAAAAAGGGCGAGACAACAGACTGGATCTCTGTGACAGATGCGTCCACAGGCGCCAAAAGCATGGTGAAGGTCACAGTGGATGAAGACGATGTGACTGCGATTCACGAGTCTGACAATGAAGACGTCCGGGATGAACTGCTGTATGCGCTGCTCGGCAGCGATACCGGTCTGTCCATGAAGATCATGCAGGAGGCGGCATCCAAACTGAAGATCACGTTCGAGGACGAACAGACACAGGCCCGTCTGGACAACTACATGAAGACAGCAGGAGGTCAGGCAGATGCGGAATAAATCATGGATCGCTGCGGGTGCAGCCGGCCTGCTGTTCCTGGCGGGGTGTTCCGGAGCCACGGCTTCCGTGTCCGATCCGGACAAAGAGCTGATGACCATCGGCGATGTCACATACACCCGTGGGAAGGAGTATGAATACATCAAGAAATCCACAGGCCCGAACCTGGTGATGCAGATGGCTGAAGAAGTCATTTACGACAAGGAAGTCCCGGTGACGGATGAGATCCGGAAACAGGCGGAGGACAATTACAACGAATACGCCAAAACCTCGGACAATCTGGAAAGCTATATCCAGAGCATGGGATACAAGGACCGGCAGGATTATATTGACAAGGTGCTGATCCCTGCTGTCCAGGCGGAAAAACTGCTGACAAAGTGGTTCACCGATGCTCAGGAGGAAATCGTGCAGGAGTACAAGCCCTCCCGGGTGCAGATCATCCAGACGGATTCCAAGGATTCCGCCAACAAGGCGCTGCAGGCACTGAAGGACGGAAAGAGCGCGCAGGATGTGGCTGGTCAGTACCAGACGGAGGGCACAAGCTACAACGGGACGGCGACCATCGTCACTACGATGGATACTGTGCTTCCCACCCGTCTGATCAACACGCTGTCCAGTGCCGAGAGCAAAGCCGGTGTGGTGAACGAAGTGTTCGAGAGCGACGACAAGACGCAGTTCTTCGTGGCTGTGCTTGTCAGCAACAACTATGATGACATCAAGGGCGAGCTGGAGAGCACACTTAAAAATGACTCCACAGTCACGGAGAAATGTCTGGTGAGCTACCTGACCAAGTATGATTTCCGGGTATTTGACCAGGACATCTTCGATTACCTCCGCGTCAATTATCCGCAGTATCTGGTGACCAGGCCGGATCTGATGGAAAGCGCGGACGCGGAAAGCTGAACCAGAGAAAAGCGGCAGGTTTGACTGTCTGGCCATGATGAAAAGACCGGTTCCGGATGAGGAATCGGTCTTTTCGTGTGCCTGAGCTATATCGATACAGGCGGTCGGGCAGTCATCTGAGGATGCAGCGAATCAGCAGCCGGATGTCAGCATTTCTGTTTGCCGATGAATGTGGACGTGATCTCATGATAAATTTCAGGGTATTTTTCCTTCAGCAGCTCGAGCCGGGATCTAAGTCTGTCGTATTCGGATTTGAGGTTGTCGTTCTCGGATTTGAATCCATAAATCTTCTCGATACATGCATCCCGCTCCGCCTTCATCTGGTTGTATTCACGCTTCATCTTCGGATCCGGCCAGACGACCTGGGCTTCATTGCAGTCATCCAGCTGATCTATGGTGTGGGCTGTTACTGAAACTCCCTCCTTCTCCAGGTATCGAATCTGCTTTTCCGGATCGATGGACTATCTGAAAATATGACCGAGGCACCGAATGGCTCCGTCTCCCGATTCATCCCGGTCATTTCCGATTGCGAACACCTTGATCCGTATAAAACCATCCATGACATGACACAGATTCTGTGCTGCATTTCCTGTATCACTGTCAGTAAAAACCATTTCAGCGCGGCTTCTGCAGTCAATAATAAAACTGTGTTCCATGTGCGGCATGATCCACAAGGCAAGAATCGGTTTCGCATTCCGGTATTCATCTCCGGAACAACCACTGACATCATTTTTCTGCGATGTCAGCAATACACCGATGCAGTATAAGAACCGTCCTGCCAGATGCCTGGATCCTGGATTTGTGTTCTGCCTCGCGACCGTGTTCTGCCTCTCTACATCGATCAGAAGTACATTCGGATCGGCTGTTTCGCAGACATACAGAACCAGGGAATCAGACTTGCCGTGGCTTTTTCTGTTTCAGCCAGCTGGTCCTTCAGACGTTCGCTCACATCCTCAGTATCTGCTGCCATCGATTTTCTGAAGCGGCATGCTATATCCTTCAGACTGCCCGAAAACAGGTCCGGTACAGTTTTCTTCAGATTCAGCGCACACAGATATGGCAAAGACAGGATTTCCTTTGCGCTCTGTCGTATCTTGCCTTTGCTTCCTCCGGGGAGATGACAGCCGTGAGTTCTTCGCTGATGGCTCTATGGCCATGTAGGATTTCATCCTTCCTGTCTTTTCTGTTTTTGTCCATCCTTCTCCTTTCTTTCCAGACCGCCCGATTTTATCTGAACTCTTTCTTTCCTTCCCGGTTTCACCGGGCATTTTCAAAACACCCGGATGCAACCGGGTGTGAAAGATGAAGAACTGGTTTATCTCTGTTCCCGTTCAAGTCATGCAGACTGCCGGGAAAAGTTTTTATTCGTGCAGGGTATCGTACTGTTCTTCCAGCACACGACGGAAGCCGAATTCCTCCTGATCCTGCATGCCCACATACCAGAGCAGATCGATATCGTCATGATTGAAGAGATACAGCCGGTCACTGCGGATCATGCCTTCCGGCCAGAGGACGCCCGCGTAGTCATACAGGATGTCATCTCCTCCCCGCTGGATCCGCCCGACGGTCATAAGCTTCTTGGACCCTTCTTTCAGGGTCACGACGCTGCCAAGCGGCAGCCATTCCGGTGTCTGTTTCATGTTGTTTCCTTTCTTGTTGGTGCTTGTTGCCTTTCTGAATTGATTCGATTCACTCTGGCCGGTCCGGATGATTCAGGTCCAGGGGATGGCCAGTCACAAATACGAATGCCATTAATAGCGGACATTCACCTTGAATCCGGTGCCCGCAATGAAGCCAAGCTTACTGCCAAACTCCCACTCCCGGTTCATGTGCCGATAGGAGAGGCTGGCTTCACAGCTGCCAACCGAACCTTCTCCTGTAATGGTCACCGTACAGCCCAGAAGAGAGAACGCCAGGGAACATTCTCCCCGGAACGCCGCAGCTCCCACAGATGCTTCCAGTGTCTGTTCGTCTTTGGACAGCACTGCCTCGGCTTTCGCATAAACAGCCCCGGACTCACCCCTGACCCGCAAAGACCCTGACATACCTGTTCCCGAAAACACCCTGTAGTTTCCCGTCACACTGGCAGCACTCATGGATGCCTCTGCCTGGATCCTGGCTTCGGGACTGAATTTCTTCTTTTTGTCCCAGAGCTTCAATCCCGCACTGCCCGAGGCCTGTGTATCAAATACCCGGACATCGGTATCGAATCTGTGATGCGCTCCACTGTGCGTGAACCGGGCTGCAGCCAGGGACGTGGAGACGGTTCCGCTGAAGGTGGTCGTGACCGGCTTCTTTTTCAGCTGCTGTCCCAGGTTCCATACCTCTGTGTGACTGACCTGCATCGTTCCGGGTTTCCAGACCGAAGTAACGGAAGCCAGAGCCGTCTCCGTCTGCTCCGCCTGCGTGGCGGCTGTCTCAAACCAGAGAGCCAGCCGGTTCAGGCTGTTCTGGACCTCCAGGTGTGTGCCATACGCCGCACTGCTTCTGTACCCCCAGGACTGAAGACCCCGAAGACTTGCCGAATACCCCTTCAGGGCATCAGTGTCGGTCCTCATCCTGTTTCAGGGCAGCCAGGATCACTCTTGCCTGAGACTGCATCAGACTGAGGCGGCTGCACACCTGCTGACGCTCCTGTGCACTCAGGCAGGCAGGAATGCTGTGCTTCATGGACTGAAGACGGCCAATCAGGTTCTGATAGTAGACCTGTTCCCTCATGAGGCCATGCCGGCAGCAAGGATCTGCTCGGTTTCCTGATAGGATGCGGCTGTCTGGTCCAGATAGATCGTGAAGGCTTCGGTCACTTCACAATAGTTTTCATACAGGGGAACCAGCGTCTCGTATTCGCTCGCGAATGCCCGGCTGGCCGGTGAACTCCATTCCCCTTCCATAGCCCGGATCCGGCCGGTCACTGCCGCAAACAGGGCACGCATGTCATTGAGCTGGGATTTCATCGTGGCGGATCTGGCCGCCAGTTCCTGACTGGAAATCCGGATCATAACAGCCTCGCAGCCTGTGCGGCTCTGTCCTGCTGCAACTGACGATAGATCTGTGCTGTGCGGATCAATGTATCACCATACTGCGACATGATTTCAGTCAGACGGATCAGGTGCGGCTGCAGGCTCCGTGCCTGCGACAGGAAGGTCTGGCAGTCTTCGCCCTGCCAGATTTCCGCCGTCTGTTCCATGGTTGCAGCCAGCTGCCGGATACGGCTCCGGCAGTCCTGTGCCTGCTGCTGAAGGTTTTGTCCTTCCTGAAGAATGTGGTCATAGTTGGCCTGTATGTGCATAATCAGTTTTCCTTTCTCGTGAATCATTGACGCAATGCCGGCCCTTCAGGCCAGCAGCGCAAGAAGATGTGTCCCAAACGGACATTCCAGCAGCCCGGACGGCAGTGAAGGATCCAGCACCTGCCTTGTCACGGGATCCATCAGCCAGAGAATCCCCAGATCTGCCGGAGCGGTTTCCGGAGAGAGCCAGAGCTGCAGCGTGTCTCCTGTCAGGACATCCGTGATGTTCAGCAGCCAGTCACTGTGCATGGATCAGCGGTATGAGGCCCTGGCATACGGATTTCTTCTGCAGGATCCATGGTTCCGGCACAGAAGGCAGGCCCAGTGTCCAGGCCCTGGGTTTCCAGCCACCTGTATACAGTCTGCTGCAGGGTGCTGTATGATCTTCCGGTTCCACCAGCGGCTTTGGCCAGTCAGGACGCCACTGACAGAGCCTGGCTGCCACCACCATGGCCTCATTGCCATAGACAGCGAGCGGTTCGCCATCCCAGAACACCGGCTCTCCCTGATGCAGGCCGAGCACAGGCTGAGTGAAAACCGCAGCCCAGTCCTGCGGCTGGTCAAAATCCGGCAGGACCATATCATCCTGCGGATCCAGCCGGTCCTGAAAATGAAGTGGCAGCCCGTCTGGTTCAAGGCGGCCTGTCGGGAATGGCACATCGTTCCGGAATCCCCCGAACAGGCTCAGACTGGCGGCACTGCCGGTCACAATGGTCTGATCCGGCGAAACAGTCAGTCTGTCAGGCCTGGTCTGGATCAGGATCAGACGCACATCGGGATGGATCCATAATGCCGGGTCTTCATCCAGCAGGACCACTGTCCGCTCCCCCTGCAGATGCAGGGCAAACCAGGCAGTACCGGCAGTTGGCAGGACCATGCCCGGATAGACAGTCTGCAGAACGGTCAGGACCTGATCCCGGTTTTCCGGTGCCAGGATCCGGGTGAAACTGCCGAGAGGCGGATCCAGGATCCAGAGTCTGGCTGCGTACGCATCCAGCACCTGCGCGAGTCCCGGCCCATCAAACGACCCGGGCATTCCGGGGAGCAGGAGATCGCAGCATTCCCGGCCTTTGGCAGCGAGTTCCAGGGTTTCTTCCATCCAGGTCCTGACTGGCAGCTGCCGCAGGATTTGGCCATCTGCTTTTTGCAGACAGCCGCCGGCGCTGACAGGCCGTCTGGCATAGAGTGCCTGAAACCGCATCGGTCCAAACCAGCCATCTCCTGCCCCTTTCAGGTCCGCGGCCCGGCCATCATGCAGCACTTCCTGGCTTTCAAACCGGTCTCTTACCTTGAAACACAGCACATAACCCGTATTTGCCAGGATCTGGGCATCCACGATTCCCTGCGGACGCTGAGTGGACAGAAGGAGACAGATGCCCAGAGACCGTCCGACCCTGGCCAGGGACTGAAGAAAGTCCATCTGCATAGGATACTGTTCCCGGATCTGCGCAAATTCATCTGCGACCACCAGCAGAAGCGGGATCGGGTTTTCCGGACAGAACCGGTTCAGGGTGACAAAATCCGGTGTCTGCGCCGGGTACAGAGTCTGGAAGTCATGCATGCGCTGCTCCCTGCGTTTCAGTTCCCCTTCCAGGGCCAGCTGCAGGGCGTCCATCCCGGTTTCATCCAGATCCGTCATGATGCCTGCACAATGCGGCAGTCCGGAAAAGGGAGCCGCAAAGGAACCACCCTTGAAGTCCAGGATCACAAACCGGAACCAGGCTGGGTCGTTTTCCTTCATCAGCTGCGTCAGAAGCGTGGCCATGGCTTCCGATTTCCCGCTTCCCGTGGTTCCTGCGACCAGGCCGTGGGGCCCGTCTGCCAGCAAGTCCAGGAAGACTGGCTGCTGCTGTTGATTCGTGCCGATCTGAACCCGGTAGCAGGGACCGGTCCCGACTTTGGAAAGTGGTCTTGTCTGAGGTCGGGGAGGACAGAACCGGAGGCTGTTCAGGTTTGTCAGAGTCACCGACAACCCCGTATCTTCCCGGATATCCAGTCCATAGACCGCCATGCCCGGCAGCTTTCCTGTGACCCGGCTGTGGTCATGCCACAAATGAGGATATTCTCCGGCCACCGGCTGCAGCCCGCCCCACTTTACCCGTGCCGGATCCTGGCTCCAGATGGTCATCGCAAACAGGGCTTCCGGATTTCCCGATACAGGTGCTTCCATGTCCTCGTACCGCAGAGTCCGGACAGGAATGGCTGCTTCTTCCAGAACAGCTTTCACAAAGGCAAAGAGGGGGTGACGACGGTGCTGCCAGCTGAATGATGATTCCCGGATTTCAACCGGCAGCCCGGTCTCGGTCCATCCGCAGGGAACCGGAAGTCCGCTTTGAAACAGGACGGGATCAAGGTTTGACCAGAGCTCAGCGAGCTTCTCCTGCTGTTTTGTGATTTGCTCCCGCAGCTGTCTGAACTGCATCTGCAGGCCGCACAGATACTGGCGGTAAGCCTCCAGTCTGCCGTCTGCTTCTGCCTGCTGCTGTTTCCAGGTCATGCGGCGGGAAATCAGGCCATAGACCAGGAAGCTGCCGGCCATGCTCAGCGACATCACAAGACTTGTCCTGACGGTATCTGCGGTTCCGGCTTGTGTGACCTGGAGCAGGGCTGCCGACAGCAGGGATCCGGCACACATCAGCAGGCTTGACCCGCAGGACAGAAACAGGCTCTGGGGCTTCACCGGTTCCTGCAGTGTCCAGCTCTCCAGTGTCTCCTGCAAAGGGTCCGGCATCACTGTCCAGCCGGGAAGGGATTTCCAGGACTGTGTCCTGTCCGGCTGTTGTGCAGCGATGACAGGAATGGCGGATACCGGCGGTCCATGCTGGCGAAAGCTGCACAGAAAGAAGGACCCCACCCATAACAGGCTGCAGCGTGCACACTGGATGCGGTCCAGGAAATGCAGCGTTTCGCGCCGGATCCTGCGTCCGTTGACGTAGGTTCCATTCATGGAGTCCAGGTCTTCCAGCACATAGTTCCCGCCCTGCCGCGTGATGCGGAAGTGTTCGATGGATACAGCCGGATCGGGTGTTTCCATGAGCTGCCGTCCAAAGACAAATCCGTCATGTGCCAGCAGAAGGCTCAGGTCATCAGGACCAGGACGGGCTCTGGCGTAATACACCGTGTCGCCGGCAATCCGGGCATGATTCAGCGGGACTTGTATGGACCGATGGTCATCCTCCACGACCACAGCCCCGTTTCTTTCCGGCAGCTCCAGGCTGGAAAAGCGGTTTTCGGTAAAGCACAGCAGCTCAGCCATGGTGTCTTCTCTTCAGCCAGAGTACAGGGGCCAGCAGTATGGGCCACAGACTGAACCAGTTCATGGACTGACTGCTGCCAATCTGGTGTTCCAGCAGAGTGCCGGTCGAAGTCAGGGCCCGGACTTCCCGTACGGTTCTTCCCCTGGGCACTTCGAGCAGGTTGTTTCCCTGTTCATCCTTCTGCACCGGAATGGGTTCTCCATCCACCTGGGCTGACAGAATGCTCTGTTCGGGGGGCAGGCGAAGCTGCACGGTATCCGCAGTTTCCTGCACTGAAAAGCGTACCGGCGGGGTTCTGGTTTCCAGGATCCGGAGTCCTTCTTCCTGGTCCCAGTCAAAGAGAAGACCGCCGGATTCCACTAGGTGGCCAGAAGACTCTGCTTTGAGGCTCTCTGCAGACTGTTCCGGTCCCTGGCGTTCCCGGTTCTTTTCCCGGGCAATGACCAGACCGGTCTGTACTGTGATGTCAACCCCGGTTTCGATCTGACTGGCCGATGCTGGCTGTGTCAGGTCTGTACCGGGTGTCCCGGACTGAGCCAGTATCTCTCCGGCTCCAGCAGGGATGGGCTCCGGTACAGGAACCGGGGCTGTCACGATGGGCCGGAGTTTCTCTTCCATGGATCCAGACGCAGAAACTGCGGGATCCTG
>ERZ778515.474-NODE-474-length-34714-cov-7.234485_pt1 | contig 34714 bp, 26 predicted proteins | sample MGYA00510343_ERZ778515 | MGnify/ENA primary metagenome ERZ778515 (study PRJEB29527, sample SAMN07138965) | mouse gut metagenome | material: feces | host: mouse | place: China:Nanjing | collected 2016-01-25 ...
GATTGTTCTTGGCTTCCTGCGTCTGGGCGGTACGGGGCGACCTGCCGGTTCCCGGCACGAACTCCACGCCTCGTTGCTCCACGTTCACTTGCAAAGTGGTGACGAACTTCCTGCCGTCGTTGCGCTCGATGAGCTTGTCGCGTACGGGCAGTCCGGCACGAAGCATATCCTGTTCCTGCTTGGTGATTTCCGTCTTTCCGATGCGCTCCGGTATGCGTACCTTGCTTGCAGGAATATCCGTGATCTCATTCGTCTTGCGGTCTATGCTGATGAACGAGGGGATGATTTCACCCGTTTCCCTGTCCACGATGTCCACGACCCTGCCGAGGTTGCCCGTTTCGCGCAGGCTCTTACGGTCTTCGTCGGAGAACTTGTGTTCCTTGTACTCGGCGAGTTTCTGCTCCTTACGGATGAAGTGCGGCACGAGGCTGATATTGCCTTCTCCATCCTTCTTGAAGGAAAGGCGGGCATCCAGTTCAAAAGCCTCGCCGCCGAACTTGGGCGACACTTTCACCAAGTCGGACTTACCGTAGTTGAGCATCTTGGTCAGGTCGCCGGACTTTTCAAGGTCGTCGCGTTTCACGCCCCACTTCTCTTCCAGTTCCTGCCAGTTGATTTTGCTCTCGTCGATGGGCTGGTAGCCCCGTCTGCCCTGCGTCTGTTGTTGCGGGCTTCCCTGATTCTGTTCCTGTTTCTTTTCCATTTCTTCCTGTTTTTGGGTTTCTTTGGGTTGCTCTTCCTGCTTTTGTTCCGTCTTCTCCGTCTTTCCGGCAGTCTGTTCTTCCTTTACCTGCTTTTCGTAGCCGGAAGTGTCCACCTTGTGGGGCGCAAGCAGTTCCTTGTTGGCTTCGGGGTCTTTCAGCAGGTCTTTCATCACCTCCAGCAGTTTGTCGGCTTGGTCTGCCGCGACACGGTAGAAACCGAAGCGGCTGGGTTCCTTGCACTGCCGGAAGAAGTTCTTGAAGAAGTTGTCCAGCACGTCGCCGTGGCGGTCGAATTGCAGGAAACTCCGCGCGTTCTCCGCTTTCGCGGGGGTGCGATTGGGGGAGCCGTCGGCATTAAGCCCGGCTACCACGCTGATCTCGCCCGTCTTCTCGTCACGGACTATCAGCACGTCCTTTTCGTCTTTTTTCTTTGCCATTTGATTGACTTTTAATTGTGAAACATTACTTTTATCTGATGCGGGCCTTGTATGCCGCCATCTGTTCCTTGCTGAACTCGTCAAGATGCTCCGAGAGGAATTTCTCCACATCGGACTCCTTGTAGTAGGTCTTCTGCCGGAGCATCAGGTAAGGCAGGATGCCGATGCTGCGGTAGCGTTGCAGAGACCGTTTGCTGACCTGAAGCATCATGCAGAGATCTTGGTTGTCGTAAAGCCGCTCACCGTTATACCATTTGTCATTACCTGTACTATCTTCCACTTGCGGCATCATCCGCTGGTATTGCCGGATTTCTTCAAGGAGCTGCTCTTGCCTGTCGAGTTTCTCCATGATGGAGCCGAGCCATTTCTCTATTCCTTGCGTATCCATGCCTTATGTCTTCTTTGATATTTCCGGCATCTTTCCCGTGCGGACAAGGTACTGCCTGCGCAGCCCGTCCGGATTCTCTTCCCTGCCGTCAATTCTGCACATGTCCAGTACCCGCTCCATGTCCGAGAGACGGTAACGGCATTTTTTACCGAGCTTGGAAAATGGAATAAGCCCGGTGTCACGGTAGCGTTGCAGGGTGCGCGGGCTTACACCGAGGATGTCCGTCGCTTCCTTGCCGGAAAGCCAGCGGTCTGCCGGGTTCGGGGACTTGGAGTTCTCGCTCTTGTGGATGTATTCCGCTATTTCATCAATCCGTCCGATGAGTCTGTCGAAGTCGGATTTTTCCATCATTATCAGGTCCATATCTGTTGCTCTTTTATGTTTATGGTGCAAATGTAGAGGAAGAAAAAGGGGCGGACTTATGACTCATATGTGACTCATAGAAGATTTTTTGGAACTGGCTCCGCTTGGCATATCCTGAGATTCCAAATGCTGCCACTGCCGTTGGAAATGAGCGGTTTCCGTTTGCCGTCGGCTAACTTTGCAGCGGACAATTCAAAAATGAAGCATCATGGAAATAGTAATCATTGAAAGAAAAGCGTTCGAGGCGTTCATGGAGGAGGTTTCGTCGCTGGCAGAAAAAGTGAACCGCCTTTGCACGCGGAAAAACGAACGGCGTTTGAGGAAATGGATGGACGGTGAGGAGGTGTGCCGTCTGCTGCGCCTCAGCCCAAGGACACTGCAAGGAATGCGTGACAGGGGTGTAGTCCCTTGTTCGCAGATGGGCAAAAAGTTCTATTACCGGATGGAGGATGTGGAATGCCTTGTTTCCGAGAAGCGGGAGGATACGTTATGAAACAAGAGGTGCTTACATTGGAGCAGGGCTTGCTGGCGGACGTGCATATATCCTTAAAGGAGTGCCATAGAAAAATAAGTTACTTCATGCGGGAATACAGCCCGCCACTGAACGGAGACCGCTATCTGACGGACAAGGAGGTGGCGGAGGTGTTGAAGGTAAGCCGCCGTACCCTACAGAAGATGCGGAACAACAGGACGCTGCCGTTCATTCTTCTTGGCGGCAAGGCTCTTTACCGGGAGTATGACATACAGCGGCTCTTGGAAAGGAACTACCGCAAGGCGGAGGAATGAAAAAAAGGCGGACGGACAACCCGGATTTGGAGATTGTCCGTCCGTCTCATCGTTCTATACGACCCTTAACAAAAGTGCTTTCTGTCAAACAGGATGAATACGGATTTCTGCCTCTGCTCGTTTTCTGAAACGGCTTTCCCTTTCAGCCAACTGCGGAAAGCGTGGGAATAAAAGGTATTCACCCGATATGCCACGGCGATAATGATGTCGAGGTTGAAGATGTCCGCAGAACAGCCGTTCTTCATGCGGATGTACTTGCACGCTTCGTAGTCCGTCAGTATGCCGGACTTGCGCACCGCCTTTATCTCTTTCTGTATGGAGGACACGGTTACATTGAACAGTTCGGCCATTTCCCATGCCGTCATCCATATCTCTCGCCGGGAATCACCCGCGATGCGGATATTCCCGTTCTCGTCTGTCTTGATTATTCTTCTCATGGCTGTACCGTTTATATGGTCTGACAAATGAACTGTTCCATTGACTCAATCTGCTTGGAGAGGTGTTCCATGTCGTTGCTCACCTTTTCCGCCGTGATCTTGGCGTAGATTTGCGTGCTGCGGATGCTGGTGTGTCCCATCATTTTGGACAGAGTTTCTATCGGCACGCCGTTGGAGAGGCAGATGGTGGTCGCATAGCTATGACGGCTCTGATGCCAGGTGACATTCTTGTTGATACCGCATCTCTTGGCGACGACCTTGATGCCGTATCGACAATGGGGATAGCAGGGGACGGGCAAAAGCCGGCCGTCCTCCGCCATGCCACTATACTTCTCAATGATGTGCCGTGGCACGTCCAACAGGCGGATATTGGATTCCACGCCTGTCTTCTGGCGGCAGGTCTTTATCCACAGGTGTCCGTCAAAGGAGGTTTGCAAGTTATCTTCCGTCAGGTTGTACATGTCTGTCCAACTCAACCCCGTGAATGTGCAGAAGATGAAAAGGTCACGTATCAGCTCGTAACTTTTCTTCTTGAACGTACCGTTGATGAGTTGGGTGATTTCCTCCTTGGTCAGAAAACCGCGCTTCGTTTCTTCTTTGGTGATATGGTAGGCATAGAACGGGTCACGGGGCAGCCAGCCGTTGTTGATGGCGGTATAGATGATGCTTCGGAAGGGCATCATGTACGACCAGACGGTATTGGTGCAATGGTTCTTCTCCGTGCGGAGGAACAGCTCGAAGTCTGTGATGAATGCAGGTGTAAGCTCGCGTAGGGCGATGTCGCTCACCTTGTATCGTTGTCTGACAAATTCCGACAAATGATTATAGACGGTACAGTATTTCAGGTAGCTGCGCTCGCTCTTCATCTTGCCCACCATCTTGGCGTAGTCCTCGTTGTGCTGCCTGAACACGGCAAGCAGGGTCTTGTGGTTCTGCCCCAAGCCCAGATAGGCATTGCGGACTTTTTCCGCTGTTACATAACCGTCCGTATCGCAGACCTCCTGATATGCCTTGTTGATGCCGACACGTATCTTGTCGAGCATACGGTTCCCTTCCTGTGCCGTGAGGCTTCGCCCTGACAACCGTCCGGTCTCCACGTTCCACATCTTTTCCTCCACATCCAGCTTGCTGCTGAACTGCGATACCTTGCCGTTCACCGTGATGCGACACATCACGGGAATCATTCCGTTCTTCTTCGGCGCGTTGCGCTTCAGATAGAACAATACTCTGAAAGTGCTTCTGCTCATACTTTTTTGTTTGCAAAATTAAACATCGTAGAGCTGAAGGGCTGTAGGCAAATCGCGGCACATCGGCGCATTCGCACCCGCGCATAATCTTTTTTCACGCTGTTATGTTCCCGGCACCGGAATAATCATTATCTTTACATCCCGGAATGACGTAATCCGATATTATTCAGCACGTATGCCACTATTCATGACAGGATGTTCTGCCGAAGGAAAGAGTAACGGGATAGTAACGTAACTCTTGCTTCAAGTGGCTTTTTTGCGGCATCCAGTGGCTTTGACTTGATGGTCATCGGATTCGCTAAAATGCTTTATCCCAATGTTCTTTCACCGATTTTCTCTCATTCTCAGTTTTTTGTTGTATCTTTGCCGTAGATAGGCTGCACCTCAGCAATTTAAAGCAAGCTTTATTGCGTTCGGTTGGCACTATCTTTGCATATCATATATTATTATAATAATGTAAACGGAAGACATACGACAATAAAAATGGACGACGAAATAATGGAAACGCCGCAGGAAACGGGCGGCAGCGGGGAGCACTCGGACTACAAGCCGGTGAACCGCTTCGATGCTTCGGCGGTGCACCACCTCAGCGGCATGTATCAGAGCTGGTTTCTCGACTATGCCTCATACGTGATACTTGAAAGGGCGGTTCCGCACATCGGCGACGGACTGAAGCCCGTACAGCGCCGCATACTCCACTCTATGAAGAGAATGGACGACGGGCGTTACAACAAGGTGGCAAACATCGTGGGGCACACGATGCAGTTTCACCCGCACGGAGATGCCTCGATAGGCGACGCCCTCGTGCAGCTGGGGCAGAAAGACCTGCTGATTGACTGTCAGGGAAACTGGGGCAACATACTCACGGGCGACCGTGCCGCGGCACCACGTTACATAGAGGCGCGCCTGTCAAAGTTTGCGCTCGACGTGGTGTTCAACCCCAAGACAACTGAATGGCAGCTCAGTTACGACGGCAGGAACAAGGAGCCTATAACGCTGCCGGCAAAGTTTCCGCTGCTCCTCGCGCAGGGCGCGGAAGGCATAGCCGTGGGTCTTTCGTCGAAAATTCTTCCCCACAACTTCAACGATATATGCGATGCCGCCGTGAGCTACCTGCACGGTGAGCCGTTCGTTCTTTATCCCGACTTCCCCACAGGAGGCAGCATCGACGTCGGAAAGTATAACGACGGACAGCGCGGAGGCACGCTGAAGGTGCGCGCAAAGATAGAGAAGCTGGACAACAAGACGCTCGTCATACGCGAGATACCTTACGGCAAGACCACCACAACGCTCATCGACTCGATACTGCGCGCCATAGAGAAGGGAAAGATAAAGGTGCGCAAGGTTGACGACAACACGGCGGCACAGGTGGAGATACAGGTGCATCTTGCCCCGGGCGTGTCGTCGGACAAGACGCTCGATGCGCTGTATGCCTTCTCCGACTGCGAGATAAACATCTCGCCAAACTGCTGCGTCATAGAGGACAACAAGCCCAAGTTCCTCACCGTATCCGACGTGCTGCGCCGTTCGGTGGACCGGACAAAGGAGCTTATACGCACGGAACTGGAGATACTGAAGGGCGAACTGCTCGAACAGCTGCACTTCGCCTCGCTCGAAAGGATATTCATAGAGGAGCGTATATACAAGGACCGCAAGTTTGAACAGGCGGCAACGATGGACGCGGCATGCGAGCACATAGACGACCGCCTCACACCGTTCTACCCGCAGATGATACGCGAGGTGACGAAGGACGACATCCTGCGGCTCATGGAAATAAAGATGCAGCGCATCCTGAAGTTCAACAAGGACAAGGCGGACGAGCGGATGGCAAGGATAAAGGCGGAGATAGACGACATCGAACGGAGGCTCGCAAACCTCGTGGAAGTGACCGCGGAATGGTTCACCTATCTGAAGGACAAGTACGGAAACGACCACCCGCGGCTGACGGAAATAAAGAACTTCGACACCATTGAGGCTGCAAAGGTTGTCGAGGCGAACGAAAAGCTGTACATAAACCGTCAGGACGGCTTCATCGGAACGTCACTCCGCAAGGACGAGTTCGTATGCAACTGCTCTGACATCGACGACATAATAATATTCTACAGGGACGGTAAGTACAAGGTGATAAAGGTTGCCGAGAAGGTGTTCGTCGGCAAGAACATAATACACATTGCCGTGTTCAAGAAGAACGACAGGCGCACGATATACAACGTTGTGTACCGCGACGGCAAGCAGGGGGCATACTACATAAAGCGGTTTGACGTTTCGTCGATGATGCGCGACAAGGAGTATGACCTGACACAGGGCACGCCCGGCTCGCGCGTAGTATATTTCACGGCAAACCCCAACGGCGAGGCGGAGGTGATAAAGGTTACGCTGGAGCCTACGCCGAAGCTGAAGAGGATATTCATGGAGAAAGACTTCTCGGAGCTTTCGGTGAAGGGGCGCGGAGCCAAGGGCAACGTGCTGACACGCAACGTGGTGCACCGCATATCGCTGAAGAGCCACGGACACAGCACGCTGGGCGGCCGCAAGGTGTGGTTCGACCCCGACGTGAACCGCCTGAACTACGACGAGCACGGACGGCTGTTGGGAGAGTTCAACGAGACGGACAGCATACTTGTGGTGCTGGAGACGGGCGAGTTCTACATCACAAACTTCGATGCCAACAACCACTATGAGGACAACATCAGCATAATAGAGAAATTCGACCGCGACAAGGTGTGGACAGCCGTATTGTACGATGCCGACCAAAACGGGCTGCCATACATCAAGCGTTTCCTTATGGATGCCACGCGCCGCAAGCAAAGCTACCTCGGCGACAACCCGAAGAGCCGCCGCCTGCTTCTCACCGACGAGCCGTACCCGAGGCTGAAGATTACGTTTGCAGGGCGCGACCCGCAGAACAGCACAATGGAAATAGACGCGGAGAGCTTCATCGCCGTGAAGGGCTTCAAGGCAAAAGGCAAGCGCATAGGGCTGTGGGAGGTGGAGAGCGTGGAAATGCTCGAGCCTGAGAAAAGGCCGGAGGAGGACATGACAGAACCGGTGGAGGGCACGGCGGAGGATGCTAATGTATCCGCTGAGGAGCCGAAGCCTGAAAACCTCGACCCCGATGCAGGCAAGACGCAGCAGCAGGTGATAGACGAAATAACGGGACAGTTAAGTCTTTTCGGCGATGAGGATATATAAAACGGCATTATGCACGATACTGCTTGCAATGTCTGCCGCCGCAAGCGGACAGACGGACAGCACCGAATACATGCGCGGCTATGCGGCGGGCAGGGCGGCAGCTGCGCTTGAGGGCAGGCAGGAAGACCCTGCGCCGCAGAAGGTAATAACCAATGTGAGGATGCTGGGCGCGGGCAGCGCTAACATCCTCGACACGTATATATCGCCCGAGAAATACCGCGGCACGGAGCTGCGCTACATCTCACACACCACACGCATGCGTGAATGGGGCACGAGGGTGTCGCGGCAGATTGTTCATCAGGGATACATATCGCACACGGAAAACCGCTCGGGCGACGGCGACGAAATTGCCGGGATGTACTGTTTCAGCTATGGAGCGCACTACAACTGGACGCTCTGCGGCGGCAAACTGACATTGAAGGCGGGCGGAACGCTCGATGCCGACATCGGTTTTCTTTACAACACACGCAACAGCAACAACCCGGCACAGGCACGGATGTCGCTGGCTGTGTCGCCGTCGGCAGCAGCCGAATGGCGCTTCCGCATCCGCCGGCGTCCTTTATCGCTGCGCTATGAGGTGGGCGCACCGCTCGTAGGGGTGATGTTCAGCCCCAACTACGGACAGTCGTATTATGAGATATTCTCACGCGGAGACTACGATCACAACGTGGTCCCCACCACTATATTCTCCACTCCGTCGCTAAGGCAGATGCTGACACTCGACCTGACGCTGCACCGCACGACGCTGCGCGTGGGCTGGCTGGGCGACTGGCAGCAGGCGGAAGTCAACAACCTAAAATATCATTCTTACTCCAACATGCTCGTAGTGGGCATCGTCAGGAACTTCAAGATTACCCGTGTATCACCATGAAAAAGACGGTTTTGTTTATATGTGCACTGCTAATTGCCTCCGGCATGGTGTCGTGCATAGACGAGGAGGAGTATGCCGACAGTCCGCGCGGCAACTTCGAGGCACTTTGGCGCATAATGGACGAGCACTATTGTTTCTTCGACTACAAGCACGAAGCTTACGGTCTTGACTGGGACGAGGTGTATGAGCGGTACTCACGGCAGGTTGACGACGGCATGACCGAGGCACAGATGTTCGAGGTTTTGGGCAATATGCTCGGCGAACTACGCGACGGGCACGTGAACATGTATGCTCCCTTCGACCTCTCGCGGTACTGGAGCTGGCACGAAGACTTCCCCGCCAACTTCAGCGACACGCTGCAACGGCGTTATCTCGGCACCGACTACAGGATTGCATCGGGGCTGAAATACCGCAAGCTCGACGACAACATAGGATATATTTACTGCGGAACGTTCGACACGGCGTTTGGCGACGGCAATCTTGATGAGGTGATGCTGGCGCTCGCGACGTGCAACGGACTGATACTGGATGTGCGCGACAACGGCGGCGGACAGCTCACGGCGGCAACAAAACTGGCTGCACGCTTCACCAACAAGGACATCCTCGTGGGATACATGCGCCACAAGACGGGACGCGGACGTTCTGACTTCTCGGGCATGAAGGAGCAGCGTCTGAAGCCTTCGGCTGGCATACGCTGGCAGAAAAAGGTGGTTGTGCTGACGAACAGGAGCGTATACAGCGCGGCAAACGAATTTGTTAAGTATATGAAGTGCTGCCCCGGCGTGACGGTGGTGGGCGACCGCACGGGCGGCGGCGCAGGCATGCCGTTCAGCAGTGAGATGCCCAACGGGTGGAGCGTGAGGTTCAGCGCATGTCCGATGTACGACCGCGAAGGGCAGTGTACGGAGTTCGGCATAGAGCCTGACCATGCCGTGGGGATAACGGACGAGGACTTCCGGCGCGGGCGCGACACGATAATAGAATTTGCACGGACGCTGATTAACGGCTGAATGGGCAATAAACTGAGCTTTTATTAAAGGATGATAAGAATAGAAGACCTTACCGTGGGGTATGCCTCAGGCAACGGCACACGGACGGTGGCGACAGGTCTGAGCGCATCGTTGCACGGCGGCGAGATGACATGTCTTATCGGTGCAAACGGCGTGGGCAAGTCTACGCTGCTCCGGACGCTGTCGGGATTTCAGCCGCCGCTGGCAGGTGACATTTACATCGACGGCAGGAAGATAAGCAGTCACACGCCTTCACAGCTGTCGCGGATGATAAGCGTGGTTCTCACAGACCGTCCTGCTACGGGCAACCTGACGGTGGAAGAATTGGTTGCACTTGGCAGAAGTCCTTACACCGGCTTCTGGGGAACGCTGAAAGAGGACGACAAGCGGGTGGTGGACGAAAGTCTCGGGCAGGCGGGCATAAAGCATCTTGCCGGACGGATGATAAGCTCGCTGAGCGACGGAGAGCGTCAGAAGATGATGATTGCAAAGGCTTTGGCACAGCAGACGGGCGTGATTTTCCTCGACGAACCTACTGCATTTCTCGACTATCCGAGCAAGGTGGAGATGATGCAGATGCTCCACAGTCTGGCAAAAGACACTGGCAGGATTATATTCATGTCGACACATGACATCGAGCTTACACTGCAAATAGCCGACAGGCTGTGGCTCATGACACAGGAAGGGACGCTGCATGTAGGCACTCCGCGCGAACTGGCAGACGACGGTTCGCTGTCTGCGTTCATCAGCCGTGCCGGCATCCGGTTCGATACAGATACTATGTCTATAAGGGTAAAGTGACATGCTGCCGGTCAGCAACTGATATATCTACGGCAAAAAGGGTTGCTGCATGCCGACGGGTGTCAGTCGTCTGCCGTCTCACGGACAATGCGCAGTATCTCTTCTCCGTATTTCTCCACACCTCTCTTGCCCATGTAAGGTATGCGGCACAGCATGTCCTTGGTGCGCGGAACATGGCGGCAGATGCCCAGCAGAGCCTTCTGCTGCATAACCATATATGCCGGAATGCCGAGTCGTGCAGCCTCGGCACGGCGCCATTCCGTCAGTTCGCTGTACAGACGGGGATTGCCATCATCTGCCGTTACGTCTGCGGCAGACTGCATGATGTCTGCTTCCGCCCTGCCCTTACGCGCCGCCCTGCTCTTCTTTTCAGTCACGCCTGCTCCGCCGTCGATGGCGAGCAAAGCCTTCTGCCGCATGAATGTGGCGGGACTGAAGCCTTCGTCAATGACGTGCGACAACAGTGCATCCTTGACGGAGAGTTGCATGTTCAGCTCCGAAAGGGCGTCTTTCAGGCGTTTCTTTATCTCCTTATTGTCCGTTTCAAGGCGCATCTTGCCAACAAGCATGATAGCGGGAGCAAGCTGCTCCTTAAAGTATTCGGCACCGGCATGCACCCTCTGGCGTATGGCGGGGTCGTCGGCATAATGTTCCGAAGCATCTGTCAGCCGCTTATATTGCACGGCAAAGCGCGCTGCCACGCCCGTAATGTTCTCCTTGAAACGTTCCAGCTCCTCCTTGAGTGCCGCCAGCTGGCGGGGATAAAGCCTGTAAAGGTGTTCGTCGACAATGCGCGTAAGTGCGGAAAGTGCCGCCTCTGCGGGTGCAAAGTCGAAGAGCAAGCCGAGAGTGGAGATGTAAAACGTGCGGCGGAGGGTGTCGAGCCGTGCCGTATCGGGAGTGCTCAGACGTGCCTCGCGGCTGAATGTCTCCACCTTGTCATCGGTTATCACCGCCTTCTCCGTCAGCGGCATGCTTAGCACAAGTCCCTCAAGGGTGCGGCAACGGCTCAGCGCCACGTATGTCTGCCCGTGTGCAAAGGCTCCTGCGGCATCTATTATGGCATGGTCGAAGGTAAGTCCCTGGCTCTTGTGTATCGTTATTGCCCATGCTGTTTTGAGCGGATATTGCATGAAAACGCCCTCTATTTCCTCGCGTATCTCCCTGCTTGTGTCATCGAGAACGTAACGTGCGTTAGCCCATTCCTCGGGCTTTACGGTAACCAACTCGCCGCTGTCGTTGCACCGGACTTCTATCATGTCTTCCGAAAGGGCGGTCACCTCGCCTATCGTTCCGTTGCAATAGCGGTGCTCTCCGCCAGTGTCGTTCTTCACAAACATCACCTGTGCGCCGCGCCGAAGCTCCAGTTGCAGGTCTGTTGGATACGAGTATTCGGGGAACTTGCCCTCTATGTGGGCAGTGAACGTGAACGACGGACCCGGCAAGCGTGACAGCTCATCGGCGTTTATGTCGTGTGCCGTGTGGTTGTGGGTGACAAGACGGATGTATCCCTCGTCCTTTGCGGGACGGAAACCGGGTATGTACCGGCTGTTGAGAGATGTGAGGATATCGGGCGTAATGCGGTTCTCGCGTATGCTGTTGAGCAGTTCAAGGAAGCGGCGGTCGCTCTGACGGTACACCTCGGTAAGCTCCACTGTGCAGTATTCGGTCTCCTTTAGTGCCGACGATGAGAAGAAGTAAGGGGTCTCGTAGTACCTTGACAGCAGCTGCCACTCGTCGTCTTTCACCACGGGAGCAAGCTGGCGGAGGTCGCCGATCATGAGCAGCTGGACACCGCCGAAAGGCTTGAAGCGGTCGCGGTAACGGCGCATCACGGCATCAACGGCATCGAGCAGGTCGGCGCGCACCATGCTTATCTCGTCAATGACGAGAAGATCCATGCTGCGGATGATATTTATCTTCTCCTTGCTGAAGCGGAAGCGGTATGCCGCCTTGCCGTCGGCAGTAAACGAATTGCCCGGCAGATAAGGTGCAAAGGGGAGCTGGAAAAACGAGTGGATAGTGACACCTTCGGCGTTGATAGCCGCTATGCCGGTGGGCGCGAGCACCACCATGCGCTTGGGAGAGTCCTCCTTCAACCGGCGCAGAAACGTGGTCTTGCCCGTCCCTGCCCTTCCGGTGAGGAAGAGATGTGTTCCCGTTGTCTCAACTATATCACGCGCAAGCTCCATCGCGGCGTTGTGTTCCGCTTTCATATCGCTGTATAGAATGGTTTTATAAGATTAATAATGAGAAAGCCGTCTTATACGTATGCCTCGAGAAACTTCACCGTTCCGCTTACGTATATCCCCTTGGTGGCAGCAGGTATCAACAACGTATCGCCAGCACGCATGGGCGTCTCGCCGCCCTCATCGTCGACAACGGTGCCCTCACCGTCCACGCATACAAGTATCACAAAGCTGTCCAGACCGCTGTAATCTACCGTCATCGGCTCGTCGAGGTCATACAGACCGACACAGAACTGCGGGCTGTCAACCAGCGGAACGCACGCGTTCTTCTCCGGCGTATAGTCCGTGCGGTAGGTCGGCTCCACGCTATAGTCAATGCACTCCGACGCCTCCTTGGTGTGAAGCTGCCGATAATTGCCGTCCTTGTCCTTACGGTTATAGTCGTAAATGCGGTACGTTGCGTCCGACGTCTGCTGTATCTCAGTCCAAAAACACCCTGCTCCCGTGCTGTGTATACGCCCTGCCGGGATGAAGAAACAGTCACCCTCGGAAACTTCGTATCTATCTATGACGTTGCAGATGGTCCCGTCGGCAATCATCGCCGTATACTCCTCGGGGGTTATCCTGTACTTCAGTCCGCTGAGAAGGCTTGCCCCCGGCTCTGACTTCAGCATGTACCACATCTCCGTCTTGCCGTTCTTCATACCGTGTGCCACGGCATAATCGTCGTCAGGATGCACCTGTATGGACAGGTCGCGGCGCGCATCAAGGAACTTTACGAGCAGCGGGAACGTGTTGCCGAAGCGTCTGTAGTTGTCCTCTCCTACCAGCTTTCCCTTCATCTCACGCACTATCTCAGTCAGTGTCATGCCCTTGTACGGACCGTCGCTGACCGTCGTCTCGCTTCCTTCAACACCGGAAATCTCCCAGCTTTCGCCCACCTGTTCCATTGAACAGTCAAGCCTCTTGAAAGGTATTATCTTGTCGCCGCCCCACAGCGTCTGCTTGAGAACGGGGTTAAACTTTATCGGTTTCATCGTCTTCTGTGTCTTTTATTATCGGATTAATGTGCAGGACGCATTGCCAAACGCCAGCCTTCAGCTATAAGCCAGCAATCGCAAATCAGCCTGACAGTACCTTTCCCGCCTGTCTCCCGCACTACTATAAACTATCAATTATACATTATCAATTACCTCAATTGTCCTTCCAGAACGCCGGAGTGAACAATACTATCACGCTGAATATCTCAAGTCGCCCCATAAGCATCAGCACGGAGCATATCCACTTGCCTACGTCGGGCAGCACGTTCCACGACATTGTGGGTCCAATCTCAAGCCCCAGCGTCGGTCCCACGTTGCTTGCACAGCTTATAGCCACGGTTATCGAGTTGGTGCTGTCCACACCCATACATATCAGGCAGAAATATGCAAAGAGACAAAGCATCATGTACAGCGCAAAAAACGCCATTAGACGCACCTGCTGCGGATAAGCCACGTTGTTGTCGTTGACCTTCACCGGCAACACCGCCTTAGGATGAAGGATGTGCTTAAGCTCATTGCGCACAATCTTAAGGACCATCACTCCGCGCACGCACTTAAATCCCCCGCTGGTGCTTCCGGCACATGCGCCGAAGAACATGCACACGCTCAGTATCACCCAAGTTATGTGAGGCCACTTCCCCGCGTCATCGTTGAAGACTCCGGTGGTGGTGATGAACGACACCACCTGGAACAGCGCACAGCGCAGCGCGTATGCAAAGTCGTACCCGTTGTTTCTCATCAGCAGCACGAGTATCGCCACCGTGGCAAGGCTGACGAGGGAGATGTAGAGCCTGAACTCCGAGTCTTTCACTATCGTCTTTATCCTTCCCTTGAACACCGATATATATAATAAGGTGAAATTAACGCCCGAAAGAAACATGAAAACTATCGACGTATAGTCTATCGCAGCCGAGTTGAAATAGCCGGAACTGTCGTTATGCGGCGTAAAACCTCCCGTGGCGGTTATCCCCATGGCGTAGTTAATGCAGTCGAAGATACTCATCCCGCCAAGATAGAAGCACACCGCACATCCCGCCGTAAGCAGAAGATAGACCATCCAGATGTATTTGGCGTTGGAACTGAGCCTCGGGTGCATCTTGGTACGTATCGGTCCGGTCGCCTCGGCAGAGAAAACCTTCACGCTTCCACCCACCAGCGACGGCAGTATGGCTATGGTGAAGAAGGCTATTCCGAGACCTCCAATCCACTGGGTCATCGACCGCCAGAAGAGCAGTCCGTGGGGCAGTGCCTCCACATCGTCTATCACCGACGCGCCCGTAGTGGTGAAGCCGGACATCGTTTCGAAGTATGCGTTGGTAAAACTCGGCACATATCCGCTTATGTAAAACGGCAGGGCACCGAAAAAGCTGAATATTATCCACGTCAGCGTCACCAGCAGATAGGCGTCGCGCCGCCCCATGCTGTTCTCCGCATCATGACCTATGTATTTCATAGCCACGCCCGACATGGCAATGAGAAGTATCGACACGCCGAATGCCACGAGGTCGTCTTCCTTGTAATAGAGCGCCACGGCAAGGCAGTAGAACATCATCGTTGCCTCTATGAAGAGCAGCGAGCCTATTATCTTGTATATCAGTTTCGTATTAATCATCGCCCGTTACGGTTCCTTACTTGAAGAACTTCTCTATCTTGTTCATGTTGATGTTGTGGCAGAACACCACGACTATGTCGCCCGCCTCAATCTGCGTGCCTCCCGACACGAGGTGTCCCTCGCCGTGCCTCACAAGTCCTCCGATGGTGGCTCCCTGCGGCAGCCCAAGCTCATAGACCTTCTTGCGCGTCACCTTCGAGTCCTGATGTGCCACGAACTCAGCCACATCGGCATTTGCCGTCATAAGGAAGCGGATGTTGCTGACCTCCGTGTCGAGCATCATCTGGTAGATATGGCTTGCCGCCAGCGCCTTTTTGTTGACGATTGTTCCTATGTCCAGGCTTTCAGCCATCTTCACATAGTCGAAGTTCTCGACCATTGCCACGGTCTTGCGCACGCCGAGCCGCTTTGCCGTCAGACAGGCAAGAATGTTCGTCTCGGCATTTCCCGTCAGCGCGACAAAAGCCTGCGTGGTCCTTATACCCTCCTCTATGAGCAGCGGCAGGTCGCGCCCGTCGCCGTTGATAACCATTACACGGTCCGTGTCAACAAGCTCGTTTATGCGCTCGCAGCGGCTTTCGTCGTTGTCGATGACCTTCGCGTTCATGTATTCGGGCATGGTCTGAGCAGTCCTTACGCCCGTGTTGCCTCCTCCCATTATCATTACGTTCTTCACGTCGACGTAATGCTCCTTGCCTACTATCTTGCGTATATAGGGTATGTAGTTGCGCGTTGTCATGAAATAGGCAAGGTCGTACATCTTCAGCTCATCGTCGCCGCGCGGTATGATTGTGTCGTCACCGCGCTTTATTGCCACGATATGATATGGCGACTCGGGCTTGCAGAGGTCTTTCAGCGGCTCGTTAAGTATCTCGCATGTCTCGCGCAGCTTTATGCCGAGCATTATCAATGCCCCGTCGTGCACGTCCCAGCGCTGCCTTACCCAGCTCATCTTCAACCCGTTTACTATGTCGCGCGCCGCCAGGTTCTCAGGATATATGAGCGAGCTGATGCCAAGTTTTTCAAAGAACTCGCCCAGCTTAGGCTCCATGAACTCGTTGTTGTTGATTTTCGCCACAGTCTTCTTCGTTCCCAAAGCCTTGGCAATCATACAGCTGTTCATGTTCATGTTTTCGTCGGGAGTAACCGCAATATACAGGTCGGCATCCTCCGCCCCGGCGTCCTTGAGGGTCTTCAGGCTCGACGGCGACGCGTTCATGGTCATCAGGTCGTAGTCGCTGCTTATACTGACAAGCCGCTCCTCGTCCTCGTCTATCAGCACTATGTCCTGATTGTTACGCGAAAGAAGCTTTGCCAAATGGGTGCCTATGGCGTATGCTCCGGCTATGATAATCTTCATAATACAAAATAAAATGGCATGTTACTTAATGTCCGTGCCGTTGCCGGCGACGCACAGCATCTGCGCAAGCACTCTCTTTATACCGTCCTTGCCGGTGCCTGTAATGTCTTTCAACTCCTCCACCGTGCCGTGCTCGACAAACCTGTCGGGCAGCCCGATGCGCGTTATCCGCGGACTATATCCGTTGTCGTTCATCCATTCGGTCACCGCGCTTCCCAGTCCTCCGTTGCGCGCGCCGTCCTCAACGGTCACAATCCTGCCGAAGTTCCCGCCTGCCTCGCGCAATATATCCTCGTCGAGGGGCTTGAGGAAACGCATGTCATAGTGTGCCACGGCAATTCCGGGATGTTCTTTTTCTATCTCGGCTATGGCTTTTGCCACATCGTTTCCGCACGGACCTATCGAAAGCACGGCAATGTCCTTACCTGCCTTCAGCCGGCGTCCCCTGCCCACAGCCACTTCTTCGAGCGGGCAGCGCCAGTCGGTCTTCACGCCGCATCCGCGCGGGTAGCGTATCACGAAAGCCCCCTTTCCCGGCAACTGTGCCGTAAACATCAGCCGCCGCAGCTCGTGTTCGTCCATGGGCGACGATATCGTCAGGTTGGGTATGGGGCGCAACGCAGCCATGTCAAAGGCTCCATGGTGTGTGGAACCGTCCTCGCCGACAAGCCCGGCGCGGTCGAGACATATCACGACGGGCAGATTGAGTATTGCCACATCGTGTATTATATTGTCGTATGCGCGCTGTGAAAAAGCGCTGTATATGTTGCAGAAAGGCTGCATGCCGTCCTTTGCCATGCCAGCCGAGAACGTCACGGCATGCCCCTCGGCTATGCCGACATCGAATGTCCTGTCGGGCATCTCGTTCATCATTATATTCATCGAACACCCCGTGGGCATTGCCGGCGTAACACCCACAATCCTCGGATTTGCCTTTGCCAGCTCGAGGAGCGTCTCTCCGAATACGTCCTGAAACTTCGGTGGCTTGTTGCCGCTGTCCGTCACAAGCCTCTCGCCGGTGTCTACGTCAAACTTTCCAGGGGCGTGCCACAGCGTCGCCGACTTCTCCGCCGGCTCGTATCCGTGCCCCTTTATGGTGTGGAGGTGCAGCAGCTTGGGTCCCTTCATGTCCTTCAGCTGCCTCAGCAGGCGCACAAGCTCCGTGACGTTGTGCCCGTCAAAGGGTCCGAAGTATCTTATGTTCATCCCCTCGAAGATGTTCTGCTGCTGGCTTATCGCCGACTTCACGGCGTTGCTCAGGCGTATTATGCCCTTGCGTCTGTTGTCGTCAAGATATCCGTTGCGGTAGAGCCACCGCGAAGCCTTGAACCTCAGACGGTTGTAAGTCTCGTTGGTATTGAGCTTCAGCAGGTACTGCTTCATGCCTCCCACGCTGCGGTCGATGCTCATGTTGTTGTCGTTCAGTATTATGAGCATGTCGTTCGGCGTTGTCGACACGTTGTTGAGCCCCTCAAAGGCAAGCCCTCCGCTCATCGAGCCGTCGCCGATTATCGCCACCACGTGCCTGCTGTCGTTTCCCGTTTTCTTTGCCGCCACAGCCATGCCGAGTGCCGCCGATATCGAGTTCGACGTATGCCCGCACACAAAAGAGTCGTATTCGCTCTCCTTTGGCGAGGGAAACGGCATTATGCCGTGCAGCTTGCGGTTGGTGCAGAAGCGTTCCTTGCGCCCCGTAAGTATCTTGTGCCCGTAAGCCTGATGCCCCACGTCCCACACCAAACGGTCCTCGGGCGTGTCGAAAACGTAGTGCAGTGCCACGGTAAGTTCCACCGTGCCGAGGCTCGAGGCAAGGTGTCCGGGATTGACGGACAGCTCCTTCAATATGTCATACCGCAGTTCATCGCACACCTGCGGAAGCTGTTCCACGCTAAGGCGGCGCAGGTCGGCAGGATATTCAATGTTGTTTAATATGTCGAATTTGTCTTGTTCCATCATTCATTGTTTACAATGATTGCATGCCATGACCCCCGTTCCGGACACCTTGTGGCTTATCTGCCAATGCTCCGGATACATGTGCCAAGTTCTGCAAAGTTAATCATTTATTATGAATAAAGCCGTTCTTTGTTCCTTTTTTGCATATTAACCTTATTATATATAGGGGCGTCACGTATCCGCCCTGCCCCCGTTACGCCTGCTGCCGCACGTTCCCGGCAGCCACCGGAAACGTCTGCGCCCTGCACGGTATACAATGCCTGCGATGCCATAAAACTCCTGCCGGCATTACAGGACATGACCTTTTGGCTTCCAATATGCCGCCTTTTGCGTTCTAAAAGGGCACCTTTTAGAGCCTGAAACGCGGCCTTTTGGAACGTGAAAGGTATCATCCTGATTTTCAATATGTTACAAACAGCCTTTTTATACATCGCCTTTCACGCCCTGCCGCCAGGCATATTTCATGCCCTATGCCTTTATTTAATAGCCTGTTGTTTGGCCCGTTAAACAATATATCGTGTTTTATGCCGTCCGAATATAACCTGCGCCACCATGGCAGATGCAAGTTTTTCAGCGATAAATTGCGGATTATTAAATTTCTTTTTATCTTTGTAAAAGGACTTTAAAATCGTAATAACAATTAAAGAATAACCGTAAAATGACAAACAAATGCAGACTATTAATGTCCGGACTGGCAGCCGTGACGTTTTCTCTGACGGCTTATGCCCAGGCGGCAAAAGACGGAGGGATTTCTGAAAGCATGCTCCGCGACATCAGGAAGGCACAGGTGCAGACAACTGCCGACAAGGCTCTGTTCAACGCCATTGCGGCAAACAGCATCGACAATCTTGCCCAGAACCATGCCAACGCCGTGGAACTGGACACTTATTTCAGCAACGAGACAAAGACACAGAGCATCACCGACCAGAAGCAGAGCGGCAGATGCTGGATGTTCAGCGGCTTGAACGTGCTGCGTGCGGACTTCGCCAAGAAGACCGACTCGCTCACGGTGGACTTCTCTCAGGACTATCTCTTCTTCTACGACCAGCTCGAAAAGGCTAATCTTTTCCTGCAGGGAGTCGTCGACTGTGCAAAGAAACCGATGGACGACGAGCGCGTCCGCTTCTTCTTCCAGCATCCGCTGAACGACGGCGGAACGTTCTGCGGCGTTGCAGACCTTACCGAGAAGTACGGACTGGTGCCCAAGTCGGTGATGCCCGAGACGTTTTCGAGCGACAACACCAACCGCATGAGCGGACTTATCAAGTCCAAGCTGCGCGAGTTCGGCTTGCAGCTGCGCGACATGGTGAACGCCGGCAAGAAGCCCGCTGCCATTGAAGCAGAGAAGACAAAGATGCTTGCCACCGTATACCGCATGCTCTCCATGACCCTTGGCGAGCCCCCGTCGGAGTTCACATACGTGTTCAAGGACGGCAAGGGACGTCCCGTGGGCGAGCCGAAGACCTACACACCGAAGAGCTTCTTCGAGGAAGTGACCGGCAAGAAGACGCTTAACGGCTCTTTCATAATGGTGATGAACGACCCGCGCCGCGAATATTACAAGACTTATGAGGTTGATTTCGACCGCCATACGTACGACGGACACAACTGGAAATATCTCAACCTGCCCATGGAAGAGATTGAGAAGCTTGCCATTGCGTCGATTAAGGACGGGCGCAAACTGTACAGCAGCTACGACGTGGGCAAGTTCCTCGACCGCAAGCGCGGATATTGCGACACCGAGAACTTTGACTACGGTTCGCTCTTCAACACCACATTCGGCATGAACAAGGCACAGCGCATCATGACATACGACAGCGGAAGCACGCACGCAATGACCCTCACGGCGGTAGACCTCGATGCACAGGGCAAGCCAAAGAAATGGAAAGTGGAGAACTCATGGGGTGCGGCATGGGGACAGAAAGGCTGTCTCATCATGTCAAACCGCTGGTTCGGCGAATTTATGTTCCGCCTTGTGGTAGACAAAAAATATGTTCCGGAAAACCTGTTGAAGCTCAACGAGCAGAAGCCTGTCATGGTTATGCCGGAAGATCCGCTGTTCCTGCTGGACGAATAAATTATAAAATGAAGAATGATGAATGAAGAATGAAGAATTTGCTGCCGCCAATTAAAACTTATAGGACTTATAAGCCATATAGGTCCTATAGGTTTATAAAAGACAGATTGGCGGCAGCAAATTCTTCATTCTTCATTCATCATTCTTCATTTCCAAAAGCTTATACAAGCTTTTGAATAAGCTCTTCACGGTCGCCGGGCAACATGTCGACTACCGGTATCTCAATCATTGTATAGCATCCGGGCTGCTGACGCATTGACGCACGTGCCACATTTACAAGTATCTGGGCTGTAAGCGCCGGGTTGTTGATGCTCATGTTGAACTCTATACGCTGGTTCTGCGTCTTTCCGCTCACGCCTTTGCGCACGAGGTTTACGCCGTGTCCCATGTCGCGGACATCGTCAACGCTCTCCACCTGATACACATGGGTCTCGTCGTGGGCAAAGTACGGGTCCTCCTTTATCGCCTTTGTAACCTCCTCAAGACTTGCACCGTCTTCCAGTTCAACGTAAACCATGCGGCGGTGTATGCCTTCGCCCTTCGGAATAGTCATTGACAGGGCGTTTTTTACGCCGGCTTTAGAGCGTACGCAGACGCTGTGTCCCATCGACATTCCCGGTCCGAAGTTGGTATACGAAAGCCCTTTGGGAGCAAGACTTTCCATGAGCGTGCGGACGATAGAGTCCGAACCCGGGTCCCAGCCGGCTGCTATCACGGCAACGGTGCCGTGCTCCTTGCACACCGTCATCAGGTTTCTACGGTATTTAACGATATTGGTGTGTATGTCGAAGCTGTCCACCGTGTTTATGCCCATTGCCAGAATGCGTGTCGCATACTCCTCGCAGCTGCGCGTGGGGGTGGCAAGTATAGCCACGTCAACGTCCTTCAGCTCTGCTATATCCTTGACAACTGCATACTTGTCAAGCTCTGCCGGCTTGTTCTCCGCACCGTTGCGGCGCACCACACCGGCTATTTCGAAGTCCTTGGAAGCCTCAAGCGCCTCAATGGTAAAGCGCCCGATATTGCCGTATCCTACAACGGCTGCCCTTATCTTTTTCATATTTCGCTTATTGTTATTTGGTTGTTTGTTTTATATTTCAAGGTTGCAAAATTACACTTTTATTGCGTAAAAGATATCAATAAGCTACTTTTTTGATTTAATCTTTATCTTTATTTAATAATTAAAAGTAACCTCCGCGGTTTTCGCTGCATATTGAAAGCAAGATGCAGCATGATTTTTCACACTCTAACTTTAGCGTCGTGCGTAAAGAAAACGATGCAGTTGCCGTCCGTATCTATAACCACACGGTCTCCCTCTGCCTCGTTAAGCGTCCCCTGCCACCACCTGCGGTAGTCGTATGTGCGCCATGCCAGTCCTTCTGCGCTTATCTTGGTACATCCCATGTTGAATATACTTACCTGCTGGCGGGCAAATGTCACGAACTCGTTCCTGCCCCGGCACGGTATGAAATAGCCGTGGTCGGTCACCATGACAGGCTCCATGCCGTAGTCGTCAAGATAGTCCATTATCAGCGATATGTTGCCTATGGTATGGTCTTCCCTGCCACCCGTAGAGCCGATGTATGCTATACGGCGATATCCCTGTTCGCGGCAGAACAGCGTAGCCTTGGTCTGGTCGTTGTGTTCCTGCTCGTTTACGATATGTATAATGTCTGCGTATTCCCTCTTAAAATCCTGCGGCAGCGAGTCGCCGTCGCCTATTATTGCCTCCGGAACGATGCCGCGCTCTATCAGTGAAGCACCTGCACCATCACAGCACACTATGTGACGGGCATTGCGGAGGATGCCGAGCGGAATGTCATGTGACGGGTAATCGCCGTTGCCGAGTATCACGGCATCAAACCGGCTGTCAGGAGTTATAAGTTCATGTATCACCTTCAGGAGTTGTTTATCTTTCATCATCAGGTATTCGGGACGCCTTGTCCGTGCATCATCTTCCGCCACTTGAAATATCCCATTACGGCTATTATGACGTAAAGCCCGTACAGCGCGCCCTTGAAAGGTATGCCCTTGTATGCGTAGAGGGCGCAGCTCACCACGTCGACGACTATCCACACTATCCACTGTTCCACATACTTGCGTGCCAAAGCCCACAGACCGATAAAGCTCAGGGCGTTTATAAAGCTGTCGGTAACGGGCACGTCGCTATTGGTAAAACGCACGAGAATATAATATATTGCAGCCCATGCCGCACAAAACACCAGCAAGGCAGGCATTATCTGCGACCGGCGGATGTGTGTTATGGGCAGTTCACTGCTCTTGTCCGCAGACTTTCCGCCGCCGAATTTCCATGCGGCATATCCGTATATTGCCGCAAGCGTGTAGTAGATAGCCATGCCGAAGTCGGCATAAAGCCCCACAGACCAGAACAGGTATATGTCTATTGCCGGCATGATGATGCCCACTATCCACAGTGCTATGCTCGCCCTGTATTCCAGGGCGATGTATACAAGCCCGATAACGGTGCTCAGTATGTCGAGCCAATGGGTGCTTATGAATTCTGTCATGGTGTTTTTTCATTCCTAAAAACACAATCCCTGTAGGGACATATTCTTGTATTTGTCCGTAAAAAAATGGCTGCGCAATATCCTTTTATTGGATTAAGCGCGGACATTTACAAGAAAATGTCCCTACAATAGGATTGGTTTCATCAATAAATATTTTGTTTGTTTTATATCAAGCCCACGTCGCTGTGCCTTCCTTATGCCTCTTTTCTCAGCTTAGAAGTTCAGCGACAGGTTCACCATAAAGTTGAACGGAGCTGACGGAGCGAAGCCTGCTACTGTCAGGTCGTTCATAACGTATGCCATGACCTGCCCGTTGTTATCTTTCTTGTAGCCCGGTCCTGCCCAGCCGTTGTTGTCGTATTTCGCGCTGAACAGGTTGTAGAGCGTTACGCCGACGGTGGCGTCTTTGATGCCCATCTTCTTCATCTTGAAGTTGTATGCAAGGTGAAGGTTCGTCACAAAGTAGTTGTCGAGCATCATGCCCACCTGCTGCGTAGAGCCGTCTTCGGCATAGTTGGTATACGCCTTCATGCCCGTATTGGTGAGATACTGCTCCCCGATATACTGGCTCTGAATGTTTGCGCGGAAGCCTTTGTAGCTGAACGAGAAGATGTTGTTGAAGATAAAGTCGGGCGAGAAGCTCAGCGGAGTGTCGCCAAGTGTCGCCGCCGTGCCGTCGTCGAGCGTCACCGTCCAGTCCTTTGCGCGGTTGCGGCTCCATGTGGCGTTGGCATCCCAGCGGAACCAGTCTACCGGCTGCCATGCCGCCTCCAGCTCTATACCCATGCGGTAGCTCTCTCCCACGTTGCGCGCAATCATCTCGCCGATGGTGTTAAGCTCGCCTGTCAGCACAAACTGGTCGCTGTAGCTCATGTAATAAAGGTTTGCCCCGGCTGTGAACTTACGGCTGCTGAACTTGTAACCCAGCTCCCAGTCGGTGAGTTTCTCAGCCTTCAGGTCATTGCCTATGTTGTCCTCATAGTCGTTGCGTGTAGGCTCCTTGTGAGCTATTGCCACCGATGCGTATGCCGTGTGCCCCTTTGCAGGGTTCCATGTAAGACCGAATTTGGGATTGAAGAAGTTGAAGCTGTCCTTCATTCCGAAGCATATCTGCTCCATCGTGTCCCCGTTCCAGTCGTCGCTCGGACCGTTCATCTTGTATCCCACGTGGCGGTATTGCAGGTCGGCGAAGGCGTTCAGCCCCCTGACAAACATCCAGTTGACCTTTCCGTATATGTTGAAATCGGTCTTCGTGCCGTTGTTGCGGTAGTATTCCATGCCCGGCACGAGGTTGTCCGGTCCCTGGATGTACTGCCTGTAATCATTCCCCTCAGAGTCCTTCAGCGTATAATAAGGTGAGCCTGTCCACACAACCTTGCCGAAGTGGTCGCCGTCATACTTGTTCCAGCCGCCTCCGAGCGTTGCCGTAAGTGCCTTTCCTGTGTAGTTCAGGGAGGCTATGGCACCGTAGAAGTCGTTGTCCATCTTCTTCTGACGCACGAGGTCGCCTTCCATGTTCCAGTCGTCGGTGAGATTGTATTCCGCCCATGTGCGTCCAGTCTTGTACTCCTCGTAGTATCCCTGACCCTTTGAGTAGTGCAGAGCCACGTTCAGGTTCCAGTTGCGGTTTATTATCTGGTCCCACAGCAGCTGGTAGTTCTGCAGGTGGTAGTTGTCCGTCTGGTTGTCATAGTAGCACATCTTGCCGTCCTTGTCGTAATAGACGCCGCACGAATTGTACCTCCGTCCGAACTGGCGCTGCTCCTCCTTAGACGTGTAGTTCCATGCGTGGTAGGTCTCTTCGGTGGAGTTCCACGTGATGAACTTCACCATGGTGTTCTCGCCGAAGTAACCAGCCTGCAGGAAATAGGAGTTCAGTTTTGCCGACGCACGGTCCAGATAGCCCTTTGTACCGATGTTAGACAGGCGTCCCTGTATGCCGAAATGGTCGTTGATAAGTCCCGTTCCGAAGCGCAGCGTCTCCTTGTGCGAGTAGTAGCTTCCGCCCGACAGGTCGAGACCGACGAACGGGTTCATGCCGATGTTCTCCGTCTGCATGTTCAGCGTTGCGCCGAACGCGCCCGCACCGTTTGTCGACGTGCCCACGCCGCGCTGTATCTGCATGCTCTGCACGCTCGATACAAGGTCGTTGTTGTTCACCCAGAACGTTGTCGAGCTTTCCGCGTCGTTGAGCGGAATGCCGTTTGCCGTGACGTTGATGCGCGTAGGGTCTGTTCCGCGCACGCGCAGGGAGGTGTAGCCGATGCCGTTGCCCGCGTCCGAGGTGATTGTCACCGACGGTGTGAGCGACATGAGATACGGAATGTCCTTTCCGAAGTTTACGCTGCGGATTTCTTCCTTGCTGATGTCCTTAAACGCCATGGGGGTGTTCTTCGACGCGCGTGTCGAAACCACCTGCACGTCTTGCAGCGCATGAGCCTTTAGCGTGTCAATCTCCACTTCCTCGGGTTGCGCCGCACTTGCTGCCGCCGCGCATGCCAGCGCAGATAGCAACATGATGTTTTGTTTCATAAAAACTAAAAATTAAAAATACATAAAAAGGGGTACTTTTCATGTTTAAACACGATAAACTTCAATACCAAGTATCTCGGCTTTTCATCCCAACGCCGGTATTATCCGGATCTGGTCAGAGGGTTTAATCTCAGGCTTCAATATTCAGCCACCCCTTAATCTGCAGTCTGCAAATCGCCGGCAAAGGTAGCATAAATGTTTTTCATGGCAAAATAAAACTGTCTTTTTTATCACAGGACGCAAGTATACGGAGCGCAATGGAGGCATCTTACTCTCCGCACGGGCACAGGCATACGCCACGAGCCACCGCCGCATAACCTCCGATATACGTCCTGACGGCAAGGCACGATGCCGGCAAAAGGCGGAAAGATGCAGCGAGGCGGAAAGCGAGCCTTTGAAAACTGTAAGCAGAACACCTGCTTTTCGTAACAGTCAGTTTGAAATATCAAGAAAACAAAGACGGACTATAACACCGCAAGGGCATTCCCCTTACAAATCAAAAGGTATCCTTTCGGCTTCTAAAAGGGCGTCTCTTGCAGCCTGAAAGACCACCTTTTGGCTTCCAATATGCCGCCTCTTGGAACGGCATACGCCGCATGCCGGTGCCGGAGCAGGGAAAAGACATGCCGTTTTTTAACGTCAGTTCGACTGATTTATCTTTCTTGTTATACTACAAACCACCCTGCCTCACGTTCGGGTGGATTTGCAATCCGCCCGCATTCAATATTCAATTATTAATGGATTTGCAGTCCGCAGGCATTTCAAATGCCTTCAATGCGCTATATTTTTTATCGCTTTCAACATGCACATGCGGGCGGATTGCAAATCCACCCGAACGTAAGAGGATGTTTATTAAGAACTTATAGAGTTGATACAATTCACCGAACTTACGTTATTTACCAAAGTTTCACATCTTATATATCATTTCTATCAAGAAAAAGCACTATCTTTGCAACCATAATTTCGAAATATACAATATTTATCATGGCACAAGAAGACGTTTTCAAGAAGATTGTTTCACATTGTAAAGAATATGGTTTTGTTTTCCCGAGCAGCGACATTTACGACGGTCTGGCTGCTGTATACGACTACGGGCAGAACGGTGTGGAACTGAAAAACAACATTAAGGAATACTGGTGGAAGAGCATGGTGCTGCTGCACGAGAACATCGTGGGCATCGACTCGGCTATCTTCATGCACCCGACAATATGGAAGGCGAGCGGGCACGTGGATGCCTTCAACGACCCTCTCATCGACAACCGCGACTCGAAGAAGCGCTACCGCGCCGACGTGCTCATCGAAGACCAGATAGCAAAATATGAGGAGAAGATTAACAAGGAGGTGGCAAAGGCGGCAAAGAAGTTCGGCGACAGCTTCGACGAGGCAAAGTTCCGCGAGACCAACCCGCGCGTGATTGCCAACCAGCAGAAGCGCGACGCGCTGCACGAGCGCTATGCCGTGGCGATGAACGCAATGAACCTGGACGAGCTGAAGCAGATTATCATCGACGAGGAGATTGTCTGCCCCATAAGCGGAACAAAGAACTGGACGGACGTAAGGCAGTTTAACCTGATGTTCTCCACCGAAATGGGCTCGACGGCAGAAAGCGCAAACAAAATCTACCTGCGCCCGGAGACGGCACAGGGCATCTTCGTGAACTATCTCAACGTGCAGAAGACGGGACGCATGAAGATTCCATTCGGCATCGCACAGATAGGAAAGGCGTTCAGAAACGAGATTGTGGCACGCCAGTTCATCTTCCGTATGCGCGAGTTCGAGCAGATGGAAATGCAGTTCTTCGTTAAGCCGGGAACAGAGCTGGAGTGGTTCAAGAGCTGGAAGGAGACGCGTATGAAATGGCATCAGGCACTGGGCTTCGGCGCAGAGAACTACCGTTTCCACGACCATGAGAAGCTGGCGCACTATGCAAACGCGGCAACCGACATAGAATTCCACATGCCGTTCGGCTTCAAGGAGGTGGAGGGAATACACAGCCGCACCAACTTCGACCTGTCGCAGCACGAGAAGTTCTCGGGCAGGAGCATAAAATATTTCGACCCGCAGAGCAACGAGAGCTACACTCCGTATGTGATAGAGACAAGTATCGGCGTGGACCGCATGTTCCTGTCGGTGATGTGCCACTCGTTCGAGGAGGAGAAGCTGGAGAACGGAGAGACACGTACCGTGCTCAGGCTGCCTGCCGTGCTGGCTCCCGTAAAGCTCGCCGTGATGCCGCTGCTGAAGAAAGACGGGCTGCCCGAAAAGGCACGCGAGATTATCGACGGACTGAAGTTCCACTTCAACTGCCAGTATGACGAGAAAGATTCCATCGGAAAGCGCTACCGCCGTCAGGACGCTATCGGAACTCCCTACTGCGTGACCGTAGACCACGACACGCTGAAGGACAACACCGTGACACTGCGTTTCCGCGACACGATGGAACAGGAAAGAGTGAACATTGCCGACCTCTGCGGCATAATAGAAGACAAGGTGAGCATAGCAAGCCTGCTTAAAAAACTGCAATAAATGAAGAAAAACATCTTATTCGTATTCTCCGCGCTTCTCCTCATGGCAACGGCAATAGTGTCGTGCAGCGAGGACGACAACACCGTGGAGGAGTTTCCAAACTGGCAGGAGGCAAACACGGCATACTTCAATGACGTGCTGGCAACGGCAAGGGCTAATGCCGACGGCAGCTGGAAAGTGTTCAAGACATGGTCGAAGGAGGACACCATACAGGGAATACCCGCCGACTATATTGCCGTGAAGGTGCTTGAAGAGGGCACTGGGAGCGGATGCCCCATGTACACCGACTCCGTAAGGCTGCACTATCGCGGACGTCTCATCCCCTCAACGTCGTATGAAGAGGGGTTCGTGTTCAAACAAACATATGATGAAGTTTTCAATCCTGAAACATGTACGCCCGTTGCTGATGCTGTTAAAAACTTTACAGACGGTATGACAACAGCTCTTCAACACATGCACATAGGAGACCGTTGGAAAGTATACATACCTTATCAACTTGGACATGGAACGTCCGATTATGACAATGTACCTGCATACAGCACTCTTATCTATGACATATACCTATCTGGATATTACCGTCCGGGCACGCCGACAACACAGTGGAAGGCGAAAAAGGGAATATGGATTGAGAAATAAAAGAATGGTACTTAAATCTTATCTGCTGCAATATCGTTTATAAATATTGCAGCAGATTAATTAAAACAGACTTAATTTCATAATTAATATGGACATTCACAAACAAACAATATAATCTAAATATAATTATTAATATCTACTTAAAACAACAAAATTATGAACTTAAACTTATTAAAAGTATTATTTGTTTTTGGCATTTTAATATGCTTTTCATGCAGTAACGATGACTACAGCGAACTTCAGGAAAGAAGTACTGACAATGTAGGAAAAACAAAGAAATTTATCTTAAAAGCCGATTATGAGGGAAAAAGCTACGATGTACCATGTCTGCTATTGACAGATAAAGACTCCATAGTATTTTTGGATGAAGAGTTTAAAGAACTCTTCTATAATAAAATTGCTAAAACGCCCAATTTACTATGTAAAATAAAAGAGAATGGAAGGATTGAATATACAAACGGAGATGATTTTAATTATGGAGAAATCGGACATAATAAGTCCAATACATCAAATCCAATAAGAAGAGTTGCTCCGTCTAAAACAGATATTGAAACTAAAACTTTTCTACATTTTTGGGTAGATCACAAATTTAAGCATGCCGCTGTTAGGATTGAGTTGAAAAATAATTGGCAATCATGGGAGTGTCCTGATTTAAGACCAATTGGTTGGGATAACACTATATCATCACTAATTATAACAAATAAGTCACAATTTGTGATAAATGATGTCCGTTTCCTTGGATATGATGGATATAATTATACAGGCGAATGTCTGACATTTGATGTAGAAAAACAAGATAGAGCTGTAACTCCTAATATAGACGAAGGTTTAGTTTGGATTACGACTCTTACAGATATCCCCATGAAAGATGGAAGTAACTGGAACGACAAATTATCATCCATAAAATTTTTTGCTAATTAGTATTTACAGTTCATGGAAGACAAGCTGAATACATGAATAAATAATAAAAGATTTATTAAAAAAAGAATGTTTGGCGCAATATCAATTAAAGATATTGCGCCGTTTTTTGTAAAAAAATACCATAGTAGAAAGTTGACGCATAAGTGGCATATATAAATAAGGTACAACCACACGCATGGGAATCGACATGCTGTATTCTTGATTTCGGTCAATAAAACTAAGATAAGCATCAAATAAAATGCTAAAAAACACGACTGTGTGCGCAAACAGTCGTATATTTGCAGTGTCAAAAGTTAAAACATAGGTATTAGAACTCATGGTATTAGTTTTAAGGCTGACTGAAAAGATTGACAATAAAGGATAACATCATGCCGCGAGGCATCAACAAAAGCAAATCATAGGGTTAAGTTTCAGGTAGAAAGAGAAATCAGGACAACACGGAAGAACCTGTTTGCCGTAAAACCGGCAACAGGATCAAGGGAGACGGGGACACGCTGACAACAGTGCCCCGGATTATCCAAGGAAAATATTTTAAAGTTAAGTTGATAGACAACAGGCGGCGTTCAGATAAGAATGAACCGCCTGTTTTTTGTGTCATCAGTCTTGGTTATTAATCATAAAAGCATTAATTTCGCAGCATGTTTTCAAGCAAGAAGGACAACGCACTGCTTGCGATGATACGCACGGGACAGGATATGACAGGCAGACAGAAGCTCAGCCTGATTGTACAACTCAGTATTCCGTCTATCCTCGCACAGCTTTCATCCACGCTGATGTTCTACATCGACGCCTCCATGGTGGGGTCGCTGGGTGCCAGGGCATCCGCCTCGATAGGTCTGGTAGAGTCTACCACGTGGCTGTTCGGCGGTCTTACATCCGCCGCTGCCATGGGGTTCTCCGTCCAAGCGGCACACTTCATCGGCGCCAACGACTTTGTAAAGGCACGTCAGGTGTTCCGTCAGGGACTGATGGCAACGGCGGCATTCACCATGATACTTACCACGATATGTCTTCTCATTGCCCGTCCGCTGCCGCTGTGGCTCGGCGGCGGAGACGACATAGCAGGCGAGGCATCACTCTATTTTGCCGTGTATGCGGCATCACTGCCCGTATATCAGATAGGCATGCTTGCCTCAAGCATGCTCAAGTGTTCGGGAAACATGCGCGTGCCGAGCATCATGAGCATAATGATGTGCGTGTTCGACGTAGTCTTCAACTTCTTCCTTATCTTCCCGTCACGCACCGTCGACATCGGCGGAACTGTCATAGGAGTGCCCGGAGCGGGATTAGGAGTGGTCGGAGCCGCCCTCGGCACGGTGTCGGCATACCTGATAACTGGCATCATCCTTATATGGTTTGCCGTGTACAAGTCGCCCGAACTGTCGCTGAAACGCGAGAAATGGGTGTTCGCACCGTCGTGGGGCTACCTGCGGAACGCGGCAAAGATAAGCCTGCCCATGGCTGCACAGTATGTCATGATGAACGGTGCACAGATTGTAAGCACCATGATTGTCGCCCCGCTCGGCAACTTCGCAATAGCCGCACACACATTTGCCATAACGGCGGAGAGCCTGTGCTACATGCCGGGATACGGCATCGGGGAGGCTGCGACGACGCTTGTGGGACAGAGCATCGGGGCAGGACAGCGCGCCATGACACAGAGCTTTGCACGCATGACGATATTCATGGGCATGGCTGTGATGGCGGCAATGGGAGTGATAATGTATGTCTTCGCCCCCGAGATGATTGGCATAATGTCGCCCGTGGAGGAGATACGCACGCTCGGAGTTGATGCCCTGCGCATTGAGGCATTTGCCGAACCGATGTTTGCAGCGGCAATCGTGGGCTACTGCATCTGCCTCGGAGCTGGCGACACGCTGATACCGGCGGGCATGAACCTTGCCAGCATGTGGCTGGTACGACTCACGCTGGCTGCCGCACTTGCGCCCGAATACGGACTGCAGGGGGTATGGATGGCTATGGCAATAGAGCTTTCGTGCCGCGGGGCAATGTTCATGTACCGCATATTCAGCAGGAGATGGCTTTATAAAACAAACATAAAATAGAACGGCACGCCATCAGCGACAAAACATGATGGCTGCCGGAAGATGCAAGAAAACATGCCGATAATAGAAATAACATCGCTGGAACACCCCGGAGCCGAGATATTCGGCACGCTCACCGAAGCACAGTTGCGCAACCGGATAGAACCTGAAAAGGGGATATTCATAGCTGAAAGCCCCAAGGTAATAAATGTCGCGCTCGATGCGGGATATTGTCCCGTATCGCTTTTATGCGAGCGCAAGCACATAACGGGCGATGCCGCAGACATCATAAGGCGATGCGGCGACATTCCGGTATATACCGGAAGCAGGGAACTGCTGCGCTCACTAACGGGATACACGCTGACAAGAGGAGTACTGTGTGCCATGAAACGCCCCGTGCCGGGCAGTGTGGAAGACATTTGCAGGAACGCCCGCCGCATAGTAGTGATTGACGGTGTGACCGACACTACAAACATCGGGGCAATCTTCCGGTCGGCTGCCGCCTTGGGCATAGACGCCGTACTGCTCACTACCACATCGTGTGACCCGCTGAACAGGCGCGCCATACGCGTCTCCATGGGTTCCGTCTTCCTTGTTCCATGGACATGGCTCGACAAGCCACTTCCCTACCTCAACGACCTCGGTTTCACCACTGCCGCCATGGCTCTGACCGACAACTCCATACCCCTCGACAGTCCGCAGCTCGCCGCCGAACCGCGTCTGGCAATAATAATGGGCACCGAGGGAGACGGACTTCCCCACGAAACAATCTCCCAGGCAAATCATGTTGTCCGCATACCCATGTCTCACAACGTCGACTCTCTGAATGTTGCAGCCGCTGCTGCAGTGGCTTTCTGGCAGCTCCGCATAAAATCCGAGTAGCCCGCCGGCATCAGAAAACACTCCCGCCTGCATCAGGAAACGCTCCCGTTAACATCATGAAACACTCCCGTTGACCGTCCGTCACGGGAACATACACATACGCAAATGGCGTGCAACATCATCTGTTGCACGCCATTTTTTATATTCAAACATTTCTGTCCGGCTGATATTATTTCACCTCCTCAAAAATAATATATTATATAAATCAGTAAGTTACAAATATATGGTACAAATATGATATCCTTTTATACAATACACTCTAAAAATGATAATAAAGAGAGTTTCTCATAGAGAAGGAAAGATTTATATTTAATTAACATTTCATTCCCTATTTGCAGATGTTTTCATTTGCTACTGGATATTTTCACTTGTTATGCTTTTCTTTTCACAAATAGCATAAAATGAACTTATTACAGTTACTTCCTCTATTTTTGCCTTTCGCTTTTTATGAAAATGCGTTGTACCTTTGCATTGAGAAATAAATAACAATAGACATGAAGCAAAAACAATATATACTCCACTCTTGGGTAATAGAGGTCATTGCGGTGCTGCTGGCTTCGATGATTGCATTTCAAGTATGCAATATATTTGGCATACGAATGAATTTGCTTCCGTTTATTATGGCTACCGGATATGTCATACTAAAATTCATGTATCATCTTTGCATTACGGTGGCAAGATATATTATAGAAGCTATCCCTCAATCATTTTGGGTATCAGTCAAGAAAAGAGGCAATAAAAAGCCATTGGCTTTAGTTCCTTTTCCTATCTCAAACTGCGAAGAAGTTCAGAAAAAACGAATGGAATTATTTCACTATGAATACCAGCGTGAGCAACAACAATACCAACAGCAAAAAGAGAAAGAAGATGATGAAAAACTTAATGCTATTCTGAAATACACACGAGATACATTTAAACGTTTTGATTTGGATGAAACTGAGATTTTCCAAATATGTGAATGTGTTCGCTATTTTGTGGCCAATAGGCGAGTCCTTTCTATGACTGAAATTCATATCAAGAAGCACAATTCTATCACCCAAATCTCTTTGAAGAACTTCGCTTGGAATATCGCTTTCCAATATAATATAGGTAGAGATATGACTACATCATTTGTGATGGCGACATTTTCCGAATGGTTCGCTAACTCTACATTTGACACTGTTAGGAAAAATCTGCGCACTACTACTGGACGTCATAAGATTGAAATTGACGAAAATATCTTATCAAAATACGCTATCTAATCCTTTTTTTGCTTCCTGATAATAATTATTATCGGAAGTTGTTTATACTGTCAGACAATTTATATAAATTTGCCCTTGGATTAAAACATTTTACCTCATGGCTAATTTAAACAGATTAAAAGTGGTACTTGCAGAGCAACAGAAAACAGGAAAATGGCTTGCAGAGCAAATTGGGAAGTCCAACTGTACTGTAAGTAAATGGTGCAGCAATTCGGTTCAGCCAGACCTTAAAACGCTTAATGATATAGCCAATGTTCTTAATATTGACGTGAAAGACTTGCTTGTCAGCAGTTGCAAATCATAAAACAACTTATGCCATGGAAGTAAACAAGAAAGAACTTAAAGAACAAGAGATACGCACTCTGTTCATTACTCCTGCACTCAATCAAAAAGGATGGGCTGTAGGCGTCAATATGCGTGAAGAGTATTATTTTACGGATGGTCGAGTACTTGTTATTGGCAACCAACATTCTGTAGCGGAGGGTAAAAAAGCCGATTACTTACTATATCATAAAGGTAAGCCCATCGCTGTAGTTGAAGCTAAAGACAATAAGCACGCAGTTGGAGGCGGTATTCAACAGGCTATGAGCTATGCCGAAATCCTTGACCTGAAATTTGCGTATTCCAGTAATGGTAATGCTTTCTTGGAACATGACTTTATCACGGGAAAAGAAACCGAAATCAAGTTAGAGGATTTTCCGACAGAGGAAGAACTATACAGTCGTTATCTTGCATCTAAGAATTACACATCAGTTGAACTTAACATAATAGAAACACCTTTCTATTATGATGCACATAGCCATGACCCACGATATTACCAACGCATAGCAGTTGATCGCACAGTAGAAGCTATCGCAAGAGGGCAACAACGTGTACTTGTGGTAATGGCTACCGGTACTGGTAAGACTTTTACTGCTTTCCAGATTATCCATCGTC
>ERZ778515.478-NODE-478-length-34536-cov-6.189670_pt1 | contig 34536 bp, 31 predicted proteins | sample MGYA00510343_ERZ778515 | MGnify/ENA primary metagenome ERZ778515 (study PRJEB29527, sample SAMN07138965) | mouse gut metagenome | material: feces | host: mouse | place: China:Nanjing | collected 2016-01-25 ...
ATAACACTTATCCCTGGAGAGGGATTCATAAATACTACTATTTAATAATACGAGGTGACAGAATGAAGGAGCCTGAGGAAAGACAGGAGAGGCTGAAGAAGACCATTCTGCAGTATTCAGAGATGGTTTACCGGCTGGCATATGCGCTGGTAAAGGATAAATATGACGCGGATGACATTTATCAGGAGGTCTTCGCAGGTTATATCAGGAAAAATCCGCAGTTTCAAAACGAGGAGCATGAAAAGGCATGGTTTATACGCGCTACGGTAAACTGCTGCAAGAATTTTTGGAAATCTGCATGGCAGAGCCGTACAGGCGGGTTTGATGAAAACGAAGAGCAGGGCGCATCAAAATCTTATGCAGGGAGGCTTCGGCGGCGCGGAGAGGAAGCGTTTGCCGCACAACGGTATGCCGGTGACGGGCAGGAGGCGGAACTGATAGAGAAGGTGAAGCTTTTACCCGAAAAATACCGTACCATTATACATCTGTTTTATTATGAGGATATGAGCGTGGAGGAAATCAGCACCGTTCTGAAAAGGAAACCGTCAACTGTCAGGACACAGCTTACGAGGGCAAGAAGACTGTTGAAAAAGAAGATGGAGGAAGGAGGAAATGTATGATGTTTCAGAAAAATTATAAAAAGGCGTATGACGCCATTATTCCCGACAATGCATTGGTAGAGAAAATGCTTTTATTGGCTGCAGAAGAAGAGGAGCAGGAAAGAAGGGCAGCAAAAAGCAGGCAGGCGCGTGTTGTCCGTCCGATGCTTACGATGGCAGCGGCAATTGGCATATTTATGACAATCGTGTCACTGACGATTATGCCGGTACTTGCGGCAAACATACCTGCCGTTTACCGGTTTCTGCAGGGAATTTCGCCTGCTTTGGCAGATTTTTTTGTGCCGATAGAAAAGTCCTGCACGAAAAAGGGTATCACTATGCAGGTGGAAGCGGTCTGTGTGGAGGGAAATCAGGCAGAAGTTTACATTTCTTTTCAAGATGCGGAAGGCGCCGGCAATGTCATTAACGGGGAGATTGACTTGTGGACGGGCTATGGGCTGCAGAGCAGAACCGGATGTAGTGTAATGGGCGGCCACGGCTTTGCCGGTTATGATGCCGAGACAGGGAAATCATATTGGAAGGTCAGTCTGCAGGGCAGGGACGACTTTGAAACGGATAAACTTACCTTTTATGTTTATAGTATTTTGAGCAGCATCAGCGAGGAAGAAAGAGAGATTGACTTAAGAGAAGCGCTGACGGAAGTGGAGCTTCAAAACGTAACCTTGAGCGGAGGCAGTTGGACGGCGTGGGCAGAGCTGACGAGCCATTCCCCACGGCGCACGGATGAGGAGAGACGGGAGGATCCGCGTCCTGCCGCTGCTGTTATGAAGGTAAAGCCTGCCGGCGAGTGTCTTGCAGACGGCTTTACCGTCACGGGAATTGCCTTTTTAGACGGAAATTTGCGGGTGCAGATTTGCATGGGCGACCAGAGCCGCGCAGTCCGTCATGTACGTCTTTTTCTGACGGACGAGAGCGGGAACGAAAGAACTTGCGATAATTCGGTTATGTGGAAGGAAAGCTGGGGAGGCGTTGCCTATACATTTTATGAATATGTTTTTGCGAATGTGGATGCAGACGCCGGCGCATATGCGCTGTACGGTCTTTTTTGTGAAGAAAGCGGTTATGTGGAGGGAGACTGGAGCGTAAGCTTTACGTTGGAGACGGACGGAGAGGAATAGGGAAAACTGGGCTTGTGTATTCTTTGCCGGCCGTGATAAAATAGGGATAAGCTGCAAGGAGGTATATCACTTTGCACAAAAGGAGATTTTTTCATGGCTGACTGTAAAAGGCTTGCGCTCATCAGTGATGTTCACGGAAATTATAAAGCACTCGAGGCGTTTTTGGCGTATATTGAACATAAAAATGTGGACGGCATCATCTGTCTGGGAGACTATGTGACGGACGGTCCCTATCCGCAAAGGACACTTTCCCTGCTGCATGATATGGGAGAGAGGTATTCCTGTGAAATGGTAAGGGGCAACAGGGAGGCGTATTTGATTGGAAACTTTTACAAGCCCGAGGGCTGGAAGCCTTCTTCTGCAAACGGCTTGCTGTATTATGTGGCGCAGCATGTGACGGAGGCGGACATTCACTTTTTTGAGAGTTTACCTTCTGTTAAGAAGCTTTCCTTTGCGGGATGCCCGCCGACGCTCCTCTGCCACGGCACACCGGAGGATATCAGGGGCAATGTGTGGGAAAAGCCGCTGTTAAAGCCGGAGATTTTAAAAGCGCTTAAGGAGGACTATCTGTTTGGCGGGCACACCCACCATCAGGAAATGGAGTGTATAGGCGGCAAAACCTATGTGAATCCGGGTTCTTTGGGCTGTGCCATAGACGGCAGGGGCAGGCAGGCGCAGTTTGCCATGTTGGAGGTCCGGAATATGAGTGGGAAAGCGTCGTACCAAGTGGATTTTGTCAGTATTCCCTATGATTTGGATTCCTTTTTGCAGGACTTTACGGAGGCAGGTCTTGACGAGTGCGGCATGGTATTAAGCCGCTGCCTCAAAAAAACCCTGCAGACCGGACTTGACTATTTTTACGCGGCAGTATGCGAAGCTGTGCGGATATCGGGAGAACCCGTGCCAAAGATTCGTGAGCAGGTCTGGGAGCAGGCGGCGGAAAGGCTCGGAGTATGAAATTTTTGCTGGTGGCGCTCAATGCGAAATATATACATTCCAATCCGGCAATTTACAGCCTCAGGCGGTATGCGGGAGAGCTGGCGGGGCATGTGGAGCTGGCGGAGTATACAATTAACAATCGTGTGGAAGAGATTTTAGAGGACATCTATAACAGAAAACCGGATATCATCGGTTTCTCCTGTTATATTTGGAATCGGAGTATGATACTGGAGCTGCTGACAGAGCTTCACAAGCTGCTTCCCAAACTTCCCATTTGGCTTGGGGGACCGGAGGCTTCTCTTGATGCAGAGCAGATTTTGGTGGAATATCCGGCGGTTACGGGTATTATGGCGGGGGAAGGCGAGGAGACTTTTGCAGAGCTGCTTGCTTTTTACATAAAAGGCTGCGGAGAGATACAAAGTATCGCAGGGCTGGTGCTGCAGGAAGGCGTCACCCGCAGGAGGGAATTGCTTCCTCTGACGGAAATTCCTTTTGCTTACGAAGATACAACAGATTTTGAAAACAGGATTATATATTATGAATCGCAGCGCGGCTGTCCCTTTTCGTGCAGCTATTGCCTTTCTTCGATTGATAAAACGGTGCGGTTCCGTGACATTGGTGTCGTAAAAAAGGAATTGCAGTTTTTTTTGGACAGACAGGTCAAACAAGTAAAATTTGTGGACCGTACCTTTAACTGTAACCACGGACATGCGATGGCTGTATGGACGTATATCAAGGAGCATGACAATGGCGTCACAAATTTTCACTTTGAGATTGCGGGAGATATCCTGAAAGAAGAGGAAATAGAGCTGTTAAACAGTATGCGCGCAGGTCTGGTGCAGCTTGAAATCGGCGTGCAGTCCGCCAATCAGGAGACGCTTGCGGAAATACGGCGCGTGACGGATATGGAAAAGCTGAAAGCGGCAGTGGCGCAGATAAACAGGGGCGGCAGGGTGCATCAGCATTTGGATTTGATTGCAGGGCTGCCCTTTGAGGATTATCAAAGCTTTGGGCGTTCTTTTAACGAAGTGTACGGCATGAAGCCAAATCAGCTTCAGCTCGGGTTTCTGAAGGTGCTGAAGGGCTCATATCTGTATGAAATGGCAGAGCGCTATAAAATTGTGTATACTGCCGCGCCCCCTTATGAGGTGCTCCGTACCAAATGGATTTCCTATGAAGAGATACGGCGTCTTAAGAAAATAGAACAGATGGTTGAGATATATTACAATGGCGGACAGTTTCATCACACGATTTTTGTCCTGCAAGAAAGCTTTCAAAGTCCGTTTTCTATGTATGAAGCGCTCGCGGACTATTACGCAGAGGAAGGATTTTTTACTAAGATGCCGGCGAGGGATTTTCATTACCGTATACTGCTGTCCTTTGCGGGTAAGTATGGAAACAGGGAGGAAGCGCTTTACAGGGAGCTTCTTGTGTTTGATTTTTATTTGCGGGAAAAAGCGAAAAGCCGTCCGGATTTTGCGGGTGGGCAGGAGGCATACAGGAAAGAGGTGGCTGCTTTCTATAAAAAGGAAGAGAGGGAGAGAAGGTATCTGCCGGATTACGGTGATTATGACAGCCGCCAGCTTGCCCGCATGACACATTTGGAGCAGTTTCATTATACTGTCTGGGAAAGCGTGCCAAAGCAAAGGGACGGCTTTTTGCTGTTTGACTACCGGAAACGAAACCCGCTTACGCATGAGGCGGCAGTTACTGTTATCTTGCAGAGTGAATTTATGACAGATATGGCAGAAAGGGAAACGGCAGGATGAAGAAGCAGGAAAGCTATGTGTGCGTGGATTTGGAAACAACGGGGCTGAATCCCAAGACGGATAAAATAATTGAAATCGGTGCGGTGCGGGTGGAAAAGGGGATGCCTGTTGAAATTTTTGAAACTTTTGTGAATCCTGCCTGCCGCCTGCGGGAACAGATTACGGAGTTGACGGGGATAACTGACGAAGTACTTATGAACGCGCCGGAAATTGCGGAAGTGCTGCCGGATTTACTGGCGTTTCTGCGGGAAGACGTGCTTTTGGGACATAGTGTACTGTTTGATTATTCTTTTCTGAAAAAGGCGGCGGTCAACAACCGTATCAGGTTTGAGAGGATGGGGATTGATACGCTTAAGATTGCGCGGCGGTTTCTGCCAAATCTTCCCAGCAGAAGTCTGGACTCTTTGTGCGCACAGTATGAGATTCCGCACAAAGGACACAGGGCGCTGGCGGATGCAAAAGCAACCTGCAGGCTGTATGACAGGCTGTGGGAAGACTTTGGCAAAAAGGAAGAGAACGCGGTCTTTGCCCCTGTTAGGCTGCAGTATCAGGTAAAGCGGGAAACACCTGCCACACCTGCTCAGAAGGAACGGTTATATAAGCTTCTCATAAAGCATAAAATAGAAGTAGAATATGAATTGGATAAACTTACTCGGAGTGAAGCCAGCCGCTATACGGACCGGATTCTTGCAACGTACGGACGATGACTTTTTTCATGGTGGAGCGGAGCGCGTCGGCTTGTTCGATGAGCGCCGCCTTTTTGTCATATTCGCCATCGGCGTCGTAGATGTCTGCCAGCAGATAATAACTGTGGCTGACATCCGTGCCTGTGGAAACGGCAAATTCAAGTACGGCGCGCGCTTCCGCTATGCGTGCATTTGTGTATAAAATTTCAGCCAGCCGTTGCAGAGAACGCGCAAGAAGCGTATAATTCTGGTCGTATTCGGAAAGACAGGTTATATTGGCAGTGCCATATTCCAGCTTTAAATCGGTGTTGGTATAGCCGGTCAGATTGACGATTTTTTGTCCGGAAAGCTCCTTTAAGGTTTCAAACAGCGCAGAAACCTCGTCATCCTCGGGCATAAAGTTCTCCGGCAGCAGATAATCAGGGATGGAAATATAGGTAAGGCTTGCCAGAGATTTTTTGCGCGTGTTGTTGGCGCGCGCTTCTCTGTCCCAGAATTCCTTTTCATATTTTTCAACCATTTTCTTATGTCTGCGGTTCGTAAAAGCAATTACCAGACAAAAGACAATTAGACTGGACAAAAACATTCCTATCATATATAATTCCTTTCAAACAGGTTTTATGCAAAAAGAGAGGTGTGGTTGTCATGATTAACTTTCACAGCAGAAAAACGCAGAGGATCATTGCGGGCGTAATCGTCCTTTTCCTGATTCTTGCCATGGTAATTCCTATGCTGCTTGGCGCGTAGGTCTGCTTTTTAAGAGTAACACAGATTGCAATAAAAAACAATTACGCAAGTGTTGAGGAGCGCAATTAAAATGAGGAAGAGTGTTATGAAAAAAATCGCCCTGCTGCTTGGATTAGTCGCTGTGCTTGTGCTGTTTCCGGTAAAAGAAGCGGCGGCAAAAAGCGACAATACCATAAAAGCAGGTATTTACATAGGAGATATTTCTTTAGCCGGAATGACTGCAGACGAGGCAAAGGACGCCGTAAATGCATATATAGATTCCTTAAAGCAGGTGGAAATTACGCTTCTGGTTACGGAGGAAAACGGCGTGGTAGTGACTGCCGGTGAGCTCGGCGTCAGCTGGAGCAATCCGGAGATTGTGGATGCGGCAGCCACCCTTGGCACGCAGGGAAATATTGTGCAGCGGTATAAAGCGCTGAAGGATTTGGAAAAGGAAAATAAAGTATACGAGATAGAGCTTGATTTTGATATTGTAGCGATTAACCGGATTTTGGCGGACGAATGCAAGCAGTATGACACCGAAATGGTGGACACGGGACTGACGCTGGAAAACGGTGTGTTCAGCGTGCAGAAGGGAGAGACCGGCTATACGCTGGATATAGAGGATTCCATTGATGTGATATATGATTATCTGGCGGGCGAATGGAACCATGAGTCGTGCTCCATTCAGCTTTCGGTTGCAGTCACCGAGCCGAGAGGTTCCGAGGAGGAGCTTCTTATGGTGAAAGACCTGCTGGGTTCTTTTACCACATCCTATTCCACATCAAACTCCAACAGGAGCGCGAACGTGGCGAATGGATGCCGGCTGATAAACGGAACGCTTCTGTACCCGGGCGACGAATTTTCTACTTGTGATACGGTTACGCCGTTTACACAGCAAAACGGGTATTATCTGGCGGGCTCTTATTTAAACGGAAAGGTAGTGGATTCCCTTGGCGGCGGCATTTGTCAGGTTTCAACTACGCTTTATAATGCGGTGCTTTTATCGGAGCTTGAAGTAACGGAGCGCTACAATCACTCGATGATAGTTACCTACGTAAGGCCTTCGGCAGATGCGGCGATTTCCGACAGCTCGGGAAAGGATTTTCGTTTTGTGAACAATACGGATTATCCGATTTATATAGAAGGTTATACGACGCCGAATAAAGAGATTACGTTTAATATTTATGGCGTGGAAACAAGAAGCGAAGGACGTACCGTGGAATATGTGGGGGAAGTGCTGGAGACCATCCGGCCGGAATCCGATACGATTTATCCGGATGCATCGCAGCCAATCGGCTATATCGGCAATGTGGAGGGAGCGCATATCGGCTACAAGGCAAGGCTTTGGAAGATTGTAAAGGAAAATGGTGTGGAGGTAAGCCGTGAGGTTATCAATACCAGCAGCTACAAGATGGTGCCGCGGAGCGCAGTGGTAGGCGTTTCTACGGCGGACCCCAATGCATATAATGAGATAATGGCGGCAATCGGGACAGGAAGTATAGACCATGTGAGAAACGTCATTGCTCTTCTGACTGCGCCTCCCGCAGCACCGGCACAGTGATAAAACAAAGGAAAAGGTATGCAGTTGATGAAGGTTGGAAAGATATCGGAAACGGTGTTAAAGAGTTGTGTTTTAACACAGATAAAAAGCAAAAATGATGCTGTAAAAAACGGTGCAGGCGTAGGGTCGGACTGCGCCGTTTTTGCGTGCGGAGATACCTTTACGGCCGTATGTACCCAGATGATAGAGGTAAAGAGTTCGGAGGATGTAGGTTGCGTTATGGCAAGAGCGGCGGGCGGCGTTGCATGCTGCGGCGCTAAGCCGGTTATGGCGACGATTGCCATGTTTCTGCCGGTTTATATAGAGGAGCAGGATATCAAGAGACATATGCAGGAGGCTGACGAAGCGGCAGCAGAGCTTGGCATACAGATAGCGGGCGGGCATACCGAGGTTTCAAAGGCGGCATTGATGCCGTGCGTGACAGTGAGTGTTATGGGGGAGGTGCTTTCGCCTGTTTTGCCCGGCAGAGCGCGTCCCGGACAGGACGTGGTGCTCAGTAAATGGATTGGCCTGGAGGGTACGGTGAGGCTTGCTGCCAGAATGCAGGATGAGCTTGCGGAGCGGTATCCGCTTTCCTTGATAGAAAAAGCAATTGGTTTTAAGAAGTACCTCTCGATTATACCGGAGGCCGCCACCGCCGCAAAGTCCAATGTGGGCGCGATGCATGACGTCTCCGGCGGCGGTATTTTCGCTGCGCTGTGGGAGCTTGCAGAAAGCGCCGGCGTTGGACTTTCGGTAGATTTGAAAAAAATTCCCGTGAAACAGGAAACCATAGAGATTTGCGAGTTTTTGGGACGAAATCCTTATGAACTGTTATCGGGGGGAAGCCTCTTGATGACGGCGGACAATGGTGAGAATCTGGTGCAGGCTTTGAAAGCAGCGCAGATACCGGCCGCGGTTATCGGCAAAATAACGGAAGGTAATGACAGGGTTGTCATGAATGAAGAGGAGAAGCGTTTTCTGGAAAGACCGAAGGCGATTGAAATCTTTAAAATGATGTAAGGAGACAGAGAATGATGAGAGAAGAATTATTGCGCATTATTGAGAAAAACAGTCGTATGAATTTAAAAGAGCTGGCGGTTATTTTGGGCGTGGAGGAGATTGACGTAGTCAATGAGCTTGCCGCGCTGGAAAATGAGGGTATTATTTGCGGCTATCATACGATGATAAACTGGGAGATGACGAGTATTGAAAAGGTGAATGCATTGATAGAGGTGCGTATTACGCCGCAGAGGGGGCAGGGCTTTGACAATATTGCAGAGCGTATTTACAAATATTCCGAGGTACATTCCGTGTACCTGATTTCCGGCGGCTATGACCTTTTGGTATCTCTTGAGGGAAAAACGCTGAAGCAGGTATCCAATTTTGTCTCCGACAAATTATCTACATTGGACGGCGTGCTCAGCACGGCGACGCATTTTGTATTGAAAAAATACAAGGAGCATGGAACGATACTGACGAAAAAATATGAAGATGAAAGAGAGTTGATTACACCATGAGAAATCCGCTTGCCAAACAGGTAGTTGACATTAAACCCTCCGGCATCCGCAAGTTTTTTGATATTGTGAGCGAGATGAGGGATGCGATTTCTTTGGGTGTCGGCGAGCCTGATTTTGATACGCCCTGGCATATCCGTGACGAGGGCATTTATTCTTTGGAAAAAGGACATACGAAATATACCTCCAATGCGGGTCTGCGTACTCTCAGGGAGGAGATTGGAAATTATCTTTACCGTACGCAGGGCGTCCGCTACCATGCAGACAGGGAAGTGCTGGTAACGGTGGGAGGCTCTGAAGCAATTGATATTGGAATGCGCGCAATTATAAATCCCGGCGAGGGCGAGGAGGTGCTGATTCCCCAGCCCAGCTATGTGTCTTATGAGCCGTGTGCCGTTCTTGCAGGTGCGAAGCCTGTTATTATCAATTTGAAAGAGGAAAATGAATTCCGCCTGACAGCGGAGGAATTGTTAGATGCCGTGACGGAAAAGACCAAGCTGTTGATTCTGCCCTTTCCCAACAATCCGACGGGCGCCATTATGGAGCGGGAGGACTTGGAGGCGGTTGCAAAGATTGCGATTGAAAAAGATTTTATTGTGATGTCCGATGAGATTTATGGGGAGCTGACTTATAAGGGAAAACATGTCTCCATAGCAGGGCTGCCCGGCATGAAGGAGAGAACCATACTTATTAACGGTTTTTCCAAGGCGTATGCCATGACAGGCTGGCGTATGGGCTATGCCTGCGGCCCGGCAAATATCATTGAGCAGATGACGAAAATACATCAGTTTGCCATTATGTGTGCGCCTACCACAGGACAGTATGCCGGTATCGAAGCGCTGCGCAACGGAGAAGAGGATATTATTGAGATGCGCACCGCCTACAACCAGAGGAGACGCTATCTGATGCATGCCTTCAGGGAGATGGGGCTTCAATGCTTTGAGCCGTTCGGCGCTTTTTACGTGTTTCCCTGTATCAAGGAATTCGGCATGACAAGCGAAGAGTTTGCAAGCCGTTTTCTGGAAGAGGAAAAGGTGGCGGCTGTCCCGGGAACTGCCTTTGGGGAAAGCGGCGAGGGCTTTCTGCGCATTTCTTATGCGTATTCGCTGGAGAAATTAAAGGTTGCGATGGAGAGGCTGGAACGTTTTATCACAAGGCTTCGGGAAGAACAGAATAAATAGGCGGATTCTTATGCATATCATACTTCATCAACCGGAGATACCGGCAAATACGGGCAACATTGGAAGAACCTGCGTGGCGACGGGAACGCCGCTGCACTTGATTGAGCCGTTGGGGTTTCGGCTCGACGAAAAGTCCATAAAGCGGGCGGGGATGGACTACTGGAGTCAGCTTGATGTGACGCGCTATATGAATTATCAGGAGTTTCTGACATGCCATCCTGACGCAAAAATCTGGATGGCAACCACAAAGGCAAAGCGCTCCTATACGGAAGTTTCCTATGGGGAAAATGACTTTATTATGTTTGGGAAGGAGAGCGCAGGAATACCGGAGGAGATTCTTACCGCACATGAGGCTTCCTGCATCCGGATTCCCATGCGGCATTCCATCCGCTCTCTGAACTTGTCCAATTCGGTCGCCATTGTACTGTACGAAGCGCTCAGGCAGAATCATTTTTCGGGAATGCAGACAGAAGGAAAGCTGCACCGCCTGCACTGGCAGGAATGACTTTTTTCCTAACGAAAACCTAATAGAAAACTAAATAAATCTTAATATTTCTTCTTTGAAGATTTGGTATAATAAGCTAAGGAGCCGGACATGTTACGGCTCCTTAAAAAACGAAAGATTTGGAAAGAAGAAAATACTTATGGGAGAGGTTCGAGGAGAGAAGGAGCTTCGGCTTGAATTAACCAAGATGAGAAATCCGTATCTGGAGGAGGAGTTCGGAAACGCAGCGCGCGGGCAAAAGAGAAATATATCACAAAGCAGGCTTCAGGCGGATGGGAGATTTGCGGAGGCAAAGGCGTATCCGAAGACAGGCGGCAGAAGCAGGGAGAGACTGGCAGAGGAGCAGGCGTATCCGAGGAAATCAGGACAAGGCGGCAGAGGGCGTGCGGAGGCGAATGCACGTACACGGGATTTGGGGCAGAATGGCAGAGGACGTGCGAAAACAGATATGTATTCGCCGTATGCAGAGCAGTCTGCCCGAATACGTGTGGAGACAAGATTGCGGCTGCAGACCGAAGAGCAGGGCGGGCGGCGGCGCGTGGAATTGTCCAGAGAGAGGCAGAAGCGTCTGAAACAATTACGGCGCAGGAGAATGTTATCGGTGGTTCTGATTGGTTCCTTTGCAACGGTGTGTTTATTCTGGTGGCTGACAAGCCTGTTTATTCATAAGGGCGGCGTGCCTGTTCATGCAGATTCCATTGTGTCTGCCGGAGACGGCGGTTCTGTGCCGCAGGAGAAAATGCAAGTCAAACCTTTGCCGCAGAAACCGGAATGGACAGAGGATTACCTGACGCCGAACGAGTATTCCAGACCGGGCGAGCCGCTTCCAAGGGTGGACAATATTTTTGTGCACTATACGGCAAATAAAGAAACAAGCGCCGCACAGAACAGAAGCTATTTTGAGAATCTAAAGGATACGCACGAGCGCTATGCGAGCGCGCATTTTATTATTGGCTATGAGGGCGAGATATTACAGGTGATTCCTTTGAATGAAATTGCCTGTGCGGTGCAGTCGAGAAATTATGATTCGATTTCCATAGAGTGCTGTTATCTGGCAGAGGACGGTCATTTTACGGAAGCAACCTATGAATCGCTGATAGAGCTGCTGGCATATCTGCTGCAAGTTTATAATTTGGAGCCGGAGGATATTTTAAGGCATTATGACTCCAGCGGCAAAAAGTGTCCGCTGTATTACACGGAGCATGAGGATGCGTGGGATAAGCTGAAAGAGGATGTAGCGGCAAAGCTTGCGGCGGAGTAGTTTTCAGCGTCTGGGAGCCCGTGCGCACCGGCAAATGCGGAATTTGGGGAGGTTGCCTCTTGCCTTGCACCATAAAATCGGTTAATATAAGAGCGTAAACTCTGTCAGGAGGTTGACCGATGAAGCTTTTGAAGGAATTAAAATGGAAATCCGTTATGTACGCGGCGCTCTACATTTTGATGGGTATTGTGCTGCTGCTGTTTCCGGAGACGACGGCGTCGATATTATGTTATGCGGTTGGCGGTGCATCCGTTGTCGTAGGAGCGGTTACGGTATGCATTTATCTGTTTCGGGATGCTGCCAAAAACACGTATCGGAATGATTTTGTTACCGGTCTTGCCGCAATTCTTCTGGGCTTATTTCTGATTGCAAGGGTGGATCTGGTAAAAGCGCTGATTCCTTTTGTGCTGGGTATTGCGGTTGTGGTGAGCGGTTTTATCAAGCTGCAGGACTGTATTGATGTGCGCCGTATGGGCTGCGGCAATGGACTCGGGCTTTTTCTGCTGGCGCTGGTCAGCATTGTGCATGGTACCATTCTGATTATCAATCCGTTCCATGCAGCCATTTTGCTGATGCGGCTGATTGGAATCGGACTGCTGTTCTGCGGGGTGTCAGATTTGTTCGCCACCATATATATGTCCCGCAAAATAAAAAATTATATAGAAAATACAGGTGCGTTTGGCGATGCGCTCAATTTAAAGGCTAAGGAGATAAAGGACGAATGAATATTTTAGCTCCCTCAATTTTGGCGGCAGACTTTGCCGTGATGGGCGAACAGATACGGACGGTTGATAATGCCGGCGCACAATATATACACATAGATGTGATGGACGGGATTTTTGTACCGTCCATTTCCTATGGAATGCCGGTGATAAAATCTTTGAGAAAGGTTACGGACAGCGTATTTGACGTGCATTTGATGATCGAAAAACCGGAGCGGTACATCGGTGCGTTTGCGGACTGCGGGGCAGACAGCATCACGTTTCACATAGAAGCGACGGATAAGGCGGACGGGATTTTGGAAGAAATTCATGGCAGGGGGTTAAAAGCGGGAATCTCCATAAAGCCGGACACGCCGGTGGAAGTGCTGCGCCCTTATTTGGACAGGCTTGATATGATACTGGTTATGACGGTGGAGCCGGGATTTGGCGGGCAGGCGTATCTGGATTTTTGTACGGATAAGGTAAAAGAGGCGAGAAAGCTGGCGGATATGAGCGGCAGGCATATCGACGTACAGGTGGACGGCGGCATTACGTTACAAAATGTGGAAACTGTTTTAAAAGCCGGAGCAAACGTGATTGTGACAGGTTCTGCCGTGTTTGGCGGCGATGCCGCCGCCAACACCAAGGCTTTTTTGGGGAAAATGAACTCCAATCGTCAATGTTTTGTTGAAATATGTGGAAAATAATGTTATACTCTCTTTGTGTTTGCAAAAAACGGCGGCATGTCCGCCAGTCACACCTATGTTTCTTATGGAGGTAAAGCATATGGATAAGTTCTTCAAACTGAAGGAGAATAACACAACGGTCAGAACTGAGATTGCGGCAGGTCTGACTACATTTTTTGCAATGGCTTACATTGTATTTGTCAATCCGAATCAGGTGGCAGCAGGCGGCGCAGGCGGCTGGCTTGCAGCGCTTGGGGCTGACGGCGCAGCGCTTGGGCAGGTTTGGAATGCAGTATACATTGCATCCGTTCTGGCAGCGATTGTTGGTACTCTGCTGATGGCATTTTGGGCGAAGCTGCCTTACGCACAGGCATGCGGCATGGGACTCAATGCATTTTTCTGCACCTGCTTCGTTTCGGGCGCATTCTTCCAAAACGTAGATATACTGACAGGATATCACTCCGGACTGGTTATTATCTTTATATCCGGTCTTGTATTCCTGCTTCTTTCCGTTACGGGTCTGCGTACCTATATTGCGAAAGCAATGCCGGACTGCTTAAAGAAAGCGATTCCAGCAGGTATCGGTCTTTTCATTGCATTTATCGGTTTCCAGAATGCAGGCATTATCCAGACAAACCAGTACACGCTTGTACAGTTTGTGGATATTCATGGCGCAATCAAAAACGGAACCTTTAAGGAGACGGCGCTGCCGGCTCTGATAGCACTGCTTGGGCTTCTGATTATCGGTATTTTAGGCAAGCTGAAAGTAAAGGGCAACGTCATTATCGGAATCATCGCTTCCACCGTTTTGTACTATCTGTTTACATGGACGGTTCCCAGCTTTGATATTGGCAATGTGGGACAATCCTTTGCTGATTTCGGAAAGGTAGGCATAGCCGGTGTTTTCAGCGGCGCAGCATGGAAGAGCGCATTTTCCGGCGCGCATGTGGGAGGCATTTTCAATGCGATTATGCTGATTGTAACCTTCTGTCTTGTAGATATGTTTGATACACTTGGCACACTTTACGGCACCGCGGCACAGGCAAATATGCTGGATGAAAACGGAGACCCTGTCCGTGTGGACAAGGCTATGTTCTGTGACTCGACGGCAACGGTAGCCGGCGCAGTACTCGGTACTTCCACCTGTACTACTTTCGTAGAATCCTCCGCAGGCGTTGCAGAAGGCGGCAGGACAGGCTTAACCAGTGTTGTAACGGCAATTTGCTTTGTCGTATGTCTCTTCTTAAGTCCTCTGGCGGGCATCGTACCGTCGGCGGCAACGGCTTCCGCATTGATTTACGTAGGCGTGCTTATGGTAAAGAGCTTTGCAAAGGTGGATATGGACGACCTTCGTTCTGCAATTCCGGCGTTTGTAGCGCTTATCATGATGCCTTTGACCTACTCGATTGCAAACGGCATCGGTCTTGGATGTATTGCGTATGTGATTATGACGCTCTGCACAGGCAAATATAAGAAGAAAGATATCGTGGTAACAGTTATCTCGCTGCTCTTTGCACTGAAGTTTATATTTGTCACAATGTAGTACGACTTGGGTATTTACTATGGAACTGCAAATTTTACACATGCTGCAGGATATACATGCGGAATGGCTGGATCCGGTGATGATATTGCTGTCTGCACTGGGGAATGCCGGACTGATATGGATTGCGCTGAGCGTTGTTCTGGCAATCCCAAAGAGAACCCGGCTCTGCGCTTTTACCATGATGGGCGCCATGGCATTGTCCTTTTTGCTGGGAAATGTGATAATCAAGAATCTGGTGGCAAGACCTCGTCCTTTTTCGGTGGATGCTTCCGTTATACTTTTGATTCCGCAGCCAGGGGAATATTCTTTTCCGTCCGGTCACACACTGAACGGATTTACGGCAGCGACGGTCCTGTTTCTGTATTATAAAAAAGCAGGAGTTTTTGCACTTTTGTCTGCAGCGGCAATCGCCTTTTCCAGAATGTATCTGTTTGTGCATTATCCGACGGATATTCTTGCAGGTATGCTGCTGGGGATAGCGGACGCGGCGGCTATGTATTTTATTGTGAAAATGATACAAAAAAAGAGGGAAGAAAGGCTTTGAGCCTTTCTTCTTTTTGCGAAAAACACAGAAAAAGCTGTACAAAATAACACAAAAACAGTGCAAAAAAATGGGTTGTGAAGAAAGGGTGCAGACAGTAGAATAAAATTACAATAGGATTCGGGTGCCAAAAGCCCTGTCGGAATCACCTATAAGATTACAATTTAGAAAGGGAAGCGTACAGGCTGTACGCGCAAATGGGGAAGGTATGGATAGAAAAAGGCTATTGAATGACAAATGGGAGTTTGTAAAGACGCCATATGGGACAGAGCTTACAGCGCTTTCGGCATGGGAAGAGAATTTTGAACAGGTGGACATTCCGCATGACTGGCTGATTTATGACACGGAGCGGCTTTATGAAACGGGAACGGGCTGGTACCGCAGGCATTTGGAGATGACTGCGGCGGACGGCTTTGTCAGGCTGCTTCGCTTCGACGGTGTTTACATGGATTCTAAGGTGTACATAAACGGACAGCTTGTGGGTGAGTGGAAATATGGATATTCTACCTTTGAGCTCGATATTACCAAGTACCTGCAAGCGGGCGATAATGTGATTATGGTGCGTGTGGACCACCATGAGCCAAATTCCCGCTGGTATTCAGGCGCGGGCATTTACCGCAATGTCTGGCTGAAAACGGTGCCGGCTGTTCATTTTGCCTCCGATGGCATCTATGTGGCGACGAGAAGGCAGGGCGAGGACTTTGTTGTGGAGATAGAGGCGGAGGTTGCCGGAGAAGCAGACGGCGCGCAGGGGGAAAAGCCTGCGGAAAACGGCAGTCAGCAGGGAGAAGAGCCTGCGGGACAGGCGGGCAGCTTTGCCAAAGTGCGGATATGGCAGGAAGGGAAGCTTGTCAAAGAAGGACGGCTTGCAAAAGAAGCAGGAAACGCACTGTTAAAGGGGACGGTGCCGGTGGAGCGCCCAAAGCTGTGGGATGCGGAGAACCCGAATCTCTATGAGCTGGAGCTGGAGCTTTCTAACGGTGATATAGAAAAAACAGTGTTTGGCTTCAGAGAATTTGTATTTAGTCCAAAGAAGGGTTTTATTGCCAACGGAAAGCAGGTGAAGCTGCATGGTGTCTGCGAGCATCATGATTTGGGCAGTCTGGGTGCGGCGTTCAACAAAACAGCCATGCGCCGGAAGCTTTTGACTTTAAAGAAGATGGGCGTCAATGCAGTCCGCACTTCGCACAACATGCCTGCGCCGGAATTTATGGAGCTTGCGGATGAAATGGGCTTTTATGTGGACTCGGAAGCTTTTGACATGTGGGAGGAGTCCAAGACGGAATATGATTATGCCAGATTTTTTCCGGAGTGGGCCGCAAAGGATGTGGCAAGCTGGATCCGGCGGGACAGGAACCACCCTTCTGTTATCATGTGGAGCATTGGTAATGAAATCCATGATACCAATGTGGCGCGCGGCTTAGAGGTGGCGAAGATGCTGACGGATTATGTGAAGGAGCATGACCCGAAGGGCAATGCTATGGTGACGATAGGCTCCAACTATATGCCGTGGGAGGGGGCGCAGCAATGCGCGGATGTAGTAAAGCTTGCAGGTTATAATTATCTGGAGCGGTATTATGACGAGCAGCATGAAGCCCATCCCGACTGGATAATTTATGGCAGCGAGACTTCTTCGGCGGTGCAGAGCAGGGGCGTTTATCATTTCCCGCTGGCACAGCCCATTCTGACGGAGGATGACGAACAGTGTTCGGCTCTGGGCAACAGCCGTCCGAGCTGGGCGGGCAAATCCGTAGAGTTTTGTATTTGCGCAGACAGGGACAGGGAGTATGCGGCAGGGCAGTTTTTGTGGACCGGGCATGATTACATTGGCGAGCCGACGCCGTACCATACAAAAAATTCCTATTTTGGACAGATTGATACGGCAGGTTTCCCGAAAGATACTTATTATATGTATCAGGCGGAATGGACGGATTATAAAAAAGCGCCCATGGTGCATCTGCTTCCTTATTGGGATTTTAATGAAGGTCAGTTGATTGATATACGCGTATGCAGCAATGCACCTGAGGCAGAGGTGTTTGTAAATGAAAAATCGCTGGGGAGGGTACGGATAGACCATGCGCACGGTGAGGTGCTGTTTCCAAGCTTTCAGGTGCCTTACGAGGCTGGGTGCATTAGGGCGGCTGCCTATGATGAAAATGGAGCGGTGATTGCGGAGGATATACATAAATCTTTTAAAGACCCGGCGCGTATCACGCTGCGGGCTGACAAGAGTGAGCTTAAGGCGGACGGTGAGGATTTGGTGTTTGTAGAAATCGGCATGGCGGACGAGGAGGGAAATCCCGTGGAAAATGCCATGGATTATGTAGAGGTAAACGTCACGGGAGCAGGGCGGCTTGTAGGGCTTGACAATGGCGACAGTACGGATTATGACCCCTATAAAGGAACGATAAGAAAGCTCTTTAACGGAAAGCTTCTGGCAATTATCGGTGCAAAATGCGAAGCGGGAGAGATTACGGTTACGGTGCGTCCCATGGAAGAAGGAAGGGTGCAGGCAGAAACGCTTTTCCTAAAAGCAGTGGAAGCTAATGCCAGAGAGGGCGTGTCTGCCCTGATGGAAAACAGCCCCATGAAACTTGTGACAGGAGCGTCAGGTATAACGCCGGTGAGAAGGATTGCTCTTGTCAGCGGCGACGGACAGAAATTTAATGAAGATAAAAGGGATATTGTAGTGGGCGCGTATCTGTATCCGGCGGGTGCTGAGCAGAAGATAACTTTCTCTGTGGTAAACGATATGGGAATCCAGTCGAATCTGGCTGAAGTAGAGCTGCTGGATGGCATACCGGACAGAGCAGAGGGCAAATTTGCAGCCGGCACGGACGATTTGACCGCCGAAGGCTTGCGGCGTCCGGCTGCGTGCTGCCGTGTTCATGCAAAAGGCGACGGCGACTTTAAGCTGCGTGCTTCCGTTGACAACGGCACCGGAACCATAAAATTAATTTCCCAGCTCGAGTTCACGGCAGAAGGGCTTGGAGAGGCGTATATCAACCCGTATGAATTCGTGACAGGCGCATTGTACAACTGCTTTGCAGGAGATGTGGGCGGATTTAGCGAAAAGAGTGTGGCAATGGCGCAGGAGGGTGTAAGCGAGGTTGGTTACAGGGGGCTTGATTTTGGAGCATATGGCTCTGATGAAATTACCCTGCCGATTTTTACCCAGAATGACGACCCGCATTTTCTGCAGATATGGGAAGGTATGCCGGAGGAGGAGGGGAGCGAGCTGCTGGCGGATGTGGTCTATCAGAAGCCTAGTATTTGGAATGTTTACCAGCCGGAGACGTATAAACTGAAAAGACGGGTGAAGGGTGTCACTACAATTTGTCTTGTGGCGAAAAACCAGCGCTATTTTATCAAAGGCTTTACCTTTACAAAGCTGCAAAAAGCGTATGAGAAGCTTTGGGCGTCGGAATACAGCCGGATTTACGGGGATACCTTTACGGTAGCGCAGGAGTCGGTTGAAGGCATCGGCAATAATGTCTCGCTGGAGTTTGAAGATATGGACTTTTTAGACAAGGGCTTTGAACAGATTACCATTTGCGGGCGCAGCAAGCTTCCGGTCAATTCCATTCATATCCGTTTCTTCTATGAAGACAGGGAGCCGGTGAACCAGCTTGTAGAATTCCCTCACAGTGAGGAGTACACGGAGCGTACATTCCCCTTGGAGAGCTGTAAAGGAAAATGCCGCGTTGGATTTATTTTCCTGCCGGGGTGCGATTTTGACTTTAAATGGTTCCAATTCTCATAAATGATTTTCTGATTTGTGCCGATATAATAGTTAACCCTTATTTTACCAATAAGCGGAAAGTGAGGGAATAACTGTTGTGGGGAAGGAACCCCGGTTAAAGCGCATAACAGCGTTTTCTCATGCAGACAAGGAGGTGCGGCATGAAAATCAAACAAAGCGCCGTCGCAATGGCGTCACAGAGGGAGGCATCGCAAAGCTATGACCTTAGCGTAACTGCCACAGGTGACAGATTTTGGGTGAACGGCACAACTTCGCAGGCATCCAAGGAGAAGGAAGCATCAGCCTTTTTTGGCTGGTCGTCGCAGCCGGCGACCTTAGAGCTTTCGAAGGAGGCAAAGGAACAGGAGGCTTCGGAGAAAACAAAGGACGGCTCTTACCGGAAAAAGGACAAGAACAGACCGATTCCGGAAAAGGAAGGGCAAAAGGCAGGATTTATTGACGAGCTGACGGGACAGGCGAAAAAGCAGCCCGATTGGGAAACGGAAGAAAGCTTCAAACTGAAAATGATGAGGCGGCTTTTTGAATCCCTGCGCGGCATACAGGGCAATAAGCGTCCCAATTACATGGGCTGGGGAAAGAAAACCCAGCAGACGTTTGGCTTCCGCATGCAGTCCTGGCAGCGAACTTCGGCTTCCATTGAGGCTGTCAGTATAAAGGCTTCGGCAGGCAGCAGGGGGACGACGGCAAAGGTAGGCGCCGGACACTGGGAGGAGCGTGTGACCATGTCTAAAATCTTTACGGACAGGGAGGTTACTTCTTTTTCAACGTTCGGATCGGTGGAAACAGCCGACGGAAGAAGTATTCACTTCAACTTGAACCTGGAAATGTCCAGAGAATTTACGAGCGCAGTCGGGATGGAATATGCCAGAAAGACGTTCTGTATCGACCCGCTGGTTATCAATTTGGAAGGCAATCCCGCGTCTTTCTCGGACCAGACCTTCTTCTTTGATTTGGACAGCGACGGCAAAGCGGAAGAACTGTCTCCACTGACCGGCGGCAGCGGTTTTTTGGCGCTGGACTTAAACAATGACGGCGTCATCAATGACGGAAGCGAGCTGTTTGGCACAAAGAGCGGCGACGGCTTTAAGGACCTTGCAGCGTATGACAAGGACGGAAACGGCTGGATTGATGAAAACGACGAGGTGTTTAAACACTTGAAGGTATGGACAAAGAACGCGGATGGAAGCGACCGCCTGATTGCGATTGCGGATGCGGGAGTCGGCGCCATTTACCTCGGGAATGCCTCCACGGAGTTTTCGGTAAATACGCTGGATACCAACCGGACGCAGGGAATTGTCCGCAGCACCGGTATTTTCTTAAAGGAAAGCGGTGAGGTCGGTACGATACAGCATGTGGATTTGGTGGTTTAAAAAATAAGCAGAGATAAAAGGACTTTCGGCAAATGCGCCGGAAGTCCTTTTTTACAGGAGTGTCAATAGAAAGACGCAAAAGGCAATTTAGATAAATAAGTACTTGACTATACTGCTGCTGTATGGTTTATGATAGGATATAGTAAGTCCTGTACAAGCGAAACATGACGAAACAGGATGATGAAGCGTTGGGCGTCAAAAGCCCTGCCGCTTTGTGGGTGGAGAAAGGAAGAAGTATGCCGACGGATAAAAGCAAGGGGCTCTCGCTCTTAAAAAAGGGACAAAAGGGTATTGTACATGCCGTGTTCAGCCGCTTTGGGCTGATTTTACTTATGCTTGTTGTGCAGGTATTGATTTTGCTGGGCATTTTTCAGCGGTTTGAGGAGTTTCTGCCTCATATTATGGGCGGAGCTGCCTTGTTTACCTTTATTATGGTGATTTATCTTTTAAACAGCAGGATTAATCCCACGGCAAAAATTACGTGGCTGATTGTGATTATGCTGTTGCCCGTGTTTGGCGTGCTTTTGCTTTTGTATACACAGAGCGATATCGGACATAGGGCGTTAAAGATGCGCATTGACTGGATTATTAAGCATACAAAGGAAGAGATTGTGCAGCAGAAGGAGGTGGTGGAGTCGCTTTCTAAGGAAAATGCAGGAGCGGCTGCCTTGGTGCATTATATGGGCAGGAGCGGCTGCCATCCGGTGTATGACAAGACGGCGGTGACATATTTTCCTCTTGGAGAAGATAAATTTGAAGGGATGCTGCGGCAGCTTGAAGCGGCAAAGCATTTCATTTTTATGGAATATTTTATTGTGGACGAAGGGGAAATGTGGGGCAGGGTGTTGGAAATCCTGGCAAAAAAAGCCGCAGAGGGCGTGGATGTCCGTGTGATGTATGACGGCACCTGTGAATTTTCGCTGCTGCCGCGCAATTATCCGAAGAAACTGAAGGCATTGGGAATCCGTTGTAAGGTGTTTGCGCATGTATCGCCCTTTGTCTCCACCCACTACAATTATCGCGACCACAGAAAAATTTTGGTGATTGACGGACATACCGCCTTTAACGGGGGCGTAAATCTTGCAGATGAATATATCAATAAAAAATCAAGGTTCGGGCATTGGAAGGATACTGCCGTTATGCTGCAGGGAGAGGCAGTCAAAAGCTTTACTTTGATGTTCCTGCAGATGTGGGGGATTGATGAGAAGGAGCTTGGGACGGCGCAGTTTCTTTCTTATCCGGCGCAGTCTGTGGAGGCTGCAAAGGGTTATGTGATTCCTTATGGGGACTGTCCGCTTGATAATGACAAGCTGGGGGAGAGGGTTTATATGGATATTCTCAATAGGGCCCTGTCCTATGTACATATTATGACGCCATATTTGATTCTGGACGGGGAGCTGGAGACGGCGCTGAAGTTTGCGGCGGAGCGGGGTGTCGATGTCGCGCTGATACTGCCGGGAATTCCCGACAAGGCAATTCCCTACGCGCTGGCAAAAACGCATTATGCGTCTTTGCTGGAATCGGGCGTAAAAATATACGAGTATACACCCGGCTTTGTCCATGCCAAAGTGTTTGTCAGTGACTTGCGGGAAGCGGTAGTCGGTACTATCAATCTGGATTACCGCAGTCTGTATCATCATTTTGAGTGTGCAACCTACCTTTATGGCACGGACTGTATTGCGGATATCGAGGCGGATTTTCAGGCGACGCTTGCAAAATGCAGGCGGGTCTCCAAAGAAACGATTCGCAAGGAAAAATGGCGGGTAAAGCTTTTGGGGCGTCTGATGAAGGTCATTGCGCCGCTTTTGTAAGCCTGTGAGCGTCAGCGGACAGGGATTTCAATCTGCACAATATAATCTTCAATCCGGTCGATTACATTTTCGTTGAGTCCCATTTCGTAGGAAAAACCGGAGAGTTTCAGCTTGTGTTTTTTAGCATAAGCAAGAATTGCCTGATAACGCAGGGGAATTGTGTCCCAGTCTCCCTTGTGAAAGGCTCTCAAATATTTACCGGCGGGCTGTATATGCAGTCCGTCTTTTTGTTTGAGAAAGGGAATTTCAATAAAAAGTTTGGAATAATCGTCAAAATTGCCATTTTGCAGGCTGGAGACGGAAATCATGGAACCGTAGAGAGCGTCGTGTAAGCGCCCGAGTTTGTATTTTTCCGTTTCAGCCGTAATCATTTCTACTTCCTCATAAAAGGAGGTGTCTTTGTCAATATCCACGGTGACGAGACAGCGTTCTTCCTTTTCAATGATATCGATTGCGGATAAATCCATTGTCAGCAGCGTTTCCATATTCTGATGATAGATACACAGGTTTTTCCTGACCGCCTGCAGGTGAAGGATGCTGTGGTCCAGCGCGGTTATTTTTTCTGCTAAAAGCGCTTTCATGCCTGCAGCGGAACGATTTTTCATAAAGGCCTGTATTTCCGCTATGGATACGCCCAGCTCCCGCAGCAGCAAAATAGTCTCCAAAACAGGGCTTTGGTGGTAATCATAGAAGCGGTATCCGTTTTCCGGATGAATGGCGGCAGGCGTAAACAATCCGATTTCGTCATACCACATCAATGTCTTTTTGTGAATGCCGTGCATGGCAGCAAATTGTCCTATGGTGAGAAGTTTTTCTTTTTGATTCATAAGCACCTCGTTTCTTGATAAATTAATTATATCTTATTAACCACTATTGATACAACTTTATTATAGCACTTTAGGAGTTTGACGGAGATATTCGATTTGATGAAGGCGGTGTATTTACCGACAATGGTTATATTTTAGAGGGCATACCGACTGTACTTCGTATTTGAAAAGGTCGGGGTACTGTAAATTCCATATTTCAGTAATACTTAGGTATATGGGCTTTCACTATCAAATCTAGTACTCATTTGCTGTCGATTCTACTATATCTCTTTTTTATTTCCTCAATTATACCTTCTGAATATAGAGTTGCTTTTGCTGATTTTTTGCGTTGTCATAAATACACCGCTTTGCCTTGTGACTTATTGTATGTAGACTTTTAGTATTCACTCTCACTATATTATGTAATGTGGAGGATTACAAGTGTATGGACATAGTAAAAGTTTTTGGAAACAACTTGAAGAAATACCGCGTTGCCATTGGATTGTCCCAAGAAGCTTTTGCAGACAAATGCGGTATGCATCGTACTTATATTAGTGCCATTGAATGCTGTCGTAGAAGTATTTCTTTAGAGAATATTCAACGCATTGCCGATGCGCTTCAAATCGAAACATATAAACTATTTGTGGAGGAAGATTCAAATGTCTAGAGCAACCAAACCCAAATTGCCGCAGTTACTTGAAAGAAAACTAAGCAAAACGGGACAAACCCGTGGTGCTGATGATGATGTCATTTTTCAAAACCGAGTTTCACGTAGTAATACAGTGTTGATTCCCTTTCACCAGTGGCAGGTAAACCCACAATTAAGAAAAATATCCGACCAATTTGAATGTGGATACATAGTATTGATTTCTCCAACAGATTATTTTTCCAAAGACAACCCGATGAATTATATTGCCGAATATAATTTAACTTTAGGAGAAAATGCTCTAGTTTTTTATGAAACGCGTGCAGATTGGGACACTTATTTTCCGGATAACTATGGATGGACATATGCCGATAGCAGGCAGGCTCCTTTAGGTGGGCAATTTATTGCACGTGTTCCTGCCAATACTTCTATTGATGAAATTCGCTCTCAAAAAGTCAATCTTGGTTATACCACGCAATCTTTAAAAGGAGCTGGTATTCGATTATACGAATATGCTTCAAAGAAAACAATTAGAGAATGTAGGCTGCAATTAGAAGCTATATTCTGGTTATGTGTAGATGCTGTTGAAGCTATGACAAATAATGGTATGTCTCGTGAAGAGGCTGAATTGCGAAAACGTTTGGTCTTGGAAGAAGCCTTAGCACACGGATTATGCGATTTCGAAAAGTTGCGTTCAAAAAGAATTATCAACTCTCAAAATCACACGATTTGTCCGCTCTGCCTAAGAGAACTATCCGGAGAAGAGTTTCTCAATCGTTTAGAACAGCCAGAAGGAAGAGAGGTTCCCGATCTTACAGTGACGCAAGTAAACCTGTTTCATATAGAAGAACTAAAATATGGAGCATTTAATCATCGCCCATATAATCTTGGTTGGGGTTGTCATTTTTGCAATGTAGTAGTAAAAGATTCTGGTATATATCCTACGCTCAATTGGATGCAAGAAGTCATTGCTCAAAATAGAGAAGCTGATTATTTGAAATAAAGTCAAATTATAAAGACCTAAGTGCAAAAAGCGCTTAGGTCTTTTGGCTATTTAATAATTTTCAAAAATTTATTACTATTTAAATTATTAGTTCCGAAGTCGCACCATTCTGGAGCAATTTCGAATAATATGGCTTTTCTACCTAAATTCATAGCGGCAATTCCGGTTGAGGCAGAACCGGCAAAACAATCCAAAACAATATCTCCTTCGTATGTGGTTGCTTTTATCGCATGTTCTAATAAATCTACAGGCTTTTCGGCGGGATGTTTTCCTCTATACTGTCGAACATTTTCAAAAGACCATATATCTGTAAATTCGACATCTTTATTCACATTAAATGGGCGTATTATATCTTCAAAATCTGGAATGTCAGGAACACCCGCTTCTGAAAGTACAGCTTTAAGTTTTTTAAATTGCACTTTACTCGGAATATTTCTTCCTGCTTCCCAATTTGCGACAGCCCCCCCATGATTCACTTTTCCATATGCGCCTGTTAATTCTGCTAATTTTATTGTGGACATTTTAACGCTTTTTCGCCACATTGTAAGTTGTTCTCCAAAATAGCTCTTAAACAAATTTCCTTCTGTAGCATTTTCAAGAAAAATAATACGCTCTGAATGGGGATACCATTGGCGCAGAGATTCCTTTTTCATTTTTTGTTTCCAACCATCATATCCCGGTGCATTAGGCTTTGTCCAAATAATTTCAGATAGCACGTTAAAGTACTCAGAGAACATTATCTGTAGCTGCGCCGACATGGCAGAAGAACAAAAACAAAAAATACTGCCATTATGTTTCAAAACTCTTTTCCATTCGTTTGCGTATTTTTTTAGCCATTCTATATATTCAGAATCTTTCAAAAAATTAGTATCTCCAATAATATTGCTTTTTTTGGTTGAATGGTATGGAGGATCAGTTAAAACTAGTGCGATGCTATGATCCGGTATTTTCTTTAGAAGCTCTAATGAATCACCGTTAACCAGAATAGCTTCATCTGTATTATAGTATTCACTGGAATATCTATTTCTGATTTCTGCAAAAATAGCCTCTGTATTCACTATAGTTCTCCCTCTGCTACAAACTCAACAATGTCACTTATATCACATTTTAATGCTCTGCACACTTTTTCCAAACTTTCCATTGCAACATATTCATTTCTTCCCATTTTTGCAACGATATTTGAACTAATACCTGCAATAGAAATTAAATCTGTTCTTTTAATATTTTTTTCTAAAAGAAGTTTCCATAACTTCACATAACAAACGCTCATGATTTTTCCTCTATTATTTATTGCGTAGTTTATTTTATCCTTAATCATTATATCATTGCATATCACGATACGTCAATAAAAAATCATCTTTTAGTGATATTTCAATATTACTAGTCCGTATAAAAATTTCTATAAATCCCCTTGACCGTACTGTTACTGTATGGTTTATGATACTGCCTGTAAAGAGAAATTGCAAGCAGCATGTGACGGGAATGCACGTATTGGAGACAGGATACGGCTTTGTCCCGAAGTGCGCGGAAGATGGAGAGGCATATGGAAAAACAAAATGTGTATGAAAAACCTGTTACTTTGAAAAATATCATGAAATTTGCCGTACCAACGATTGCCATGACGGTTTTTATGTCCTTTTATACGATGGTGGATGGTCTGTTTGTGTCCAATCTGATTGGCACAGATGCGCTTTCGGCAATCAACCTGACGGCGCCTGTTATTCAGCTTGTGACAGCCATTTCTACTATGCTGGCAACCGGCGGAAGCGCCGTAATTATGAAAAAGATGGGGGAGAAAAAGGAGGAGGAGGCAAGGGAGGATTTTACCTTTCTGATTCTGGTAAATATCATAGTTGGTTTTTTTATGTGCGGCATTGGGTATTTGTTGGTAAACCGGATTTTTGCGGGTATGAATTTGTCGGCGGATGTGGCAGAGTATTGCGTGGCATATTTGAATCGATACCTTTTGTTTACGGTGCCCATCCTGCTGATGAACAATTTTACACTGTATATGATTGCAAGTGAAAAGGCAACGCTTTCTCTTATTTGTTCTGTAGCGGGCGGCGTTTTGAATATTGTGCTGGACTATGTGTTTATTGCATGTCTGGACATGGGAATCAGTGGAGCGGCGACCGCCACAGGTCTGGGTTATTGCGTGACGGCTGTGACGGGATTAATAGTGTTTCGCAGAAAAAAGAGCCTGCTTCATTTTAAAAAACCGGTATGCCGTCTTAGGGTGCTTGCCGATGCAGCCGCGAACGGCTGCTCCGAAATGGCGACGGCGCTTGTCACCGGCATTATTACAATGATGTTTAACTGGACAATGCTTCATTACGTTGGGGAGAATGGCGTTGCCGCCGTCACCATCATTATGTATGTGCTGATGTTTGCAAGCTCCCTGTATACGGGATATTCCTATGGAGTGGCGCCCATGCTCAGCTTTTATTATGGGGAGAAAAACGGAGAAAAGTTAAAAAGGCTGGTGGCAGTCAGCTTAAAGGTAATAGCAGGTATCTCTGTGCTGACGGTGGCAGCTTCCTTTTTCCTGACAAAGCCGCTGGTGTCCGTATTTGCCCGTCCCGACAATCCTGTTTATGACCTGGCGGTAACCGGAAACAGAATATGTACGGCGGCATTGCTTTTTATCGGTTTCAACATCTTTGCCAGCGGGATGTTTACGGCGCTGTCTAACGGTGTGGTGTCGGCGGTTCTGGCATTTTCGCGTTCTTTTGTGTTTATGCTGATTACCATGCTGGTACTGCCCCTCGTTTTTGGAGTCAATGGCATCTGGCTGGCGACGCCGGCGGCAGAGCTGATGGCGCTTGTCTTGTCGGCAAGTCTGTTTTTCCGGTATCGGAGGCGGTACGGATATTGACGGGGACAGGTTTTGTGGTTAAAAGTACGGATTAAAGGACAATGAAAATGTTATCCTTCCAATAGAGCGGCGGGGAAAGCCGCAGAAAGGAAGGTGACAGGCATGAAAGGTTATACAACATCAAGCGGCTACATGGGATATGTGGATGGTGATTATATCTTATTTGCCAGCGAAGAGGATTACAAAGAATATTTTGAATGCAATTCTGAAATATAAAAATGTAAAATATACTTGACATTTAATGTAAAGCCTACTATACTCAAAACGTAAAGCGGGCTTTACTTTTTGCATTTTTGAGGAAAGGAGGTATTATGCATACGAAAATACAGGAGTTGCGAAAGGAGAGGAAAATTACGCAGAATGAGCTGGCGGATGCGGTCAATGTTTCGCGCCAGACCATTATATCCCTTGAGAACGGCAGGTATAATGCCTCTCTGGTGCTTGCACATAAAATTGCACAGTTTTTTCAGGTGCGGATTGAAGACATTTTTGTTTTTGACGGAGAGGAGGAAAACTTATGAAGGGGCTTTTTTGTGTACACTGCAAGGCAAAAAACAACGAAGAGTACAGAGTGGTACTGCGAAAGAGGCTCATCAAGGTCAGATTGATGTGTATGATGGGGCTGCTGATGATTGTAGGTGCGGCGGCGCTGTTTCATACGTTGCTTCAGGAAGTGGGGGAGTGGCATCAGGGCGCCGTATACGGGATGGGAACAGGGCTTATGCTCGGTTCGGCAGTAGCCATGTTCCGGATTCACAGAATTTTGTCGGATGAGGGGAAGCTGAAGGAGCAGCGCCTGAAGGAAACGGATGAGAGGGAGGTGGAAATCGGAAATCTGGCGCTTAGACAGACGGCGAAGCTTTTATTGCTGGTTATGTATATTTTGATGGTTTTCGGTATTTTAGTCTCAGAAGAATTATTAAAGCTGTGTTGTTTACTAATCGGCATTTTTCTGTTAAGCTATATAGGATTTCAAAGGTACTATGAAAGAAAGGTATAAGTGTAATGGGAAAACTGCCGGACAATAGAAAGTGTAACGCAGTGCGTTAAGGTTTTTACCAAATTAAAATGCCGCTTGAGCGGCGGAATGCGAGGAGATATGGAAGAGATATTAAAGGTGCAGGGCTTGAAGAAAACCTTTAAGCTGTCTGCCAAGCAGCAAAAAATTGAAAAAACCAATGAAAAGACCAAAGTGGCGGTGAATGACTTGTCCTTTATCGCATACAGAGGAGAGGTTTTCGGGCTTTTAGGACCCAACGGCGCCGGCAAGACGACGACGCTTCGTATGCTGGCAACGCTGATTAAGCCGGATGAGGGAGATGCCGTTTTGGACGGCGCAAGCGTAATGCAGAATCCGGAGGAGGTTCGCAGCAAAATCGGATTTTTGACCAGCGAGCTGAAACTGGAAGAATTTTTTACACCGAATTTTTTGTTTGATTTTTTTGCGGATTTGCATGGTGTGAGCACGGAAGAAAAAAATGCCCGCAGGGAGGAGCTGTTTGCCCGCTTTGGCATTGATAAGTTTGCGGAGGTAAAGGTAGGCAATCTTTCCACCGGTATGAAGCAGAAAGTGTCGCTGGTGATTTCGCTTGTACATGACCCTGATGTCATTATTTTTGACGAGCCGACCAACGGACTCGATGTCCTGACCGCCAAGGTGGTTACGGATTTTCTGGTGGATTTGAAGCAGCAGGGTAAGACTATCATTGTATCGACTCATATATTCAGCCTGATTGAGAAAATATGCGACAGAGTCGGGATTATTGTAGACGGACAGATGGTAGTCTGCGATACGCTGCAGGCAATCACGGAAGATAAGAGTCTGGAAGAACGGTTTTTTGAAATCTACGAAGAAAAGGTGGGTAGTATCGCATGAAGACAGATATGCTTACAATTATAAGAAAAGAATTTGCCCGGTTTTTTAAGGATAAGAATTTGGTCCTGACGACCATTTTGCTCCCGGGTGTTTTGATTTACCTGATTTATACCTTTATGGGAAATGGTATGATGAAGGAGTTTATGACTGACGAGGATTATGTGGCAAAAGCATATGTGCAGAATCTGCCGGATGAGCTTGCACCTGCGTTTGAACAGTTGTCCGCCGAGTGGACGGTGGTTTCTGATGCGGAAATCGAGGACACTAAGGCGCTGATTGCAGATAAGGAAGCGGACGTATTGATTGTATTCCCCGCAGACTTTTCTGCAAAGGTTGCCGCGTATGATGTTACGGGTGGGGAAACGGCTCCTAATGTAGAGATTTATTTCAACTCTACGGAGACGGAATCTTCCAACTTGAAGGGTATTTTGGTAGAAATACTGGACCAGTATGAAGCGTCCATGATAAATAAGTTTGACGTCAATGCAGGTGACGGCGTATATAACCTTGCATCCGAAAAGGATATGACGGGGCAGATTTTTGCCATGCTGCTTCCTATGCTGCTTATGACCTTTATGTTCAGCGGCTGTATGTCCGTGGCGCCTGAGGCGATTGCCGGCGAGAAGGAAAGAGGAACGATTGCGACCCTTTTGGTAACGCCCATGAAGAGGAGCGCGCTTGCTTTGGGAAAGGTTATCAGCTTAAGCTGTATTGCGTTGTTGTCGGGACTTTCCAGTTTTGTGGGAACTATGCTGTCCATGCCGAACCTGATGGGTACGACAGAAAGCGTGAATGCTTCTGTCTATGTGATTACAGACTATCTGATGCTTTTAGGAATTATTTTGACGACGGTGCTGGTGATGGTGGCGCTGATATCGATTATTTCCGCCATTGCAAAGAGCATCAAGGAGGCTGGCACGGCGGTATCTCCTCTTATGATTATCGTCATGGTAATCAGCCTTGTGCCGATGTTTGGCGGTGATGGGGAAAAGAGCCTTGCCATGTTCTTTATTCCGATTTATAACAGTGTGCTGTGCATTCATGGTATTTTTTCCTTTACTTACCAACCCGTATGGATTGTTATTACGATTCTTATGAATCTCATATATGCGGGCGTGTTGTCATGGGTACTTACCAAGTTGTTTGACAGTGAGAAGGTAATGTTCTCCAAATAGGCTGCAAGGAATGTGGATGCGGGACGCGGCCGGAAAGGGGGGATGTCTGGGCAGGCATACCCCCTTTTTGACTGCGGAAATCCGTAAAGTTTTCCTGTGCGCTGCTTTGTGATGGTAAAAAGGCAGCGGAGAGGGGGAGTAATATGGAAAGTACGATAGGAGTAACGGTTTGGTTTGTATCAATACTCATATGGCAGTGGTATGCGCCGGTGTGGTCAGCTTTTACGAGGAATGTATGCACCATTATGATTTGCATTGCCGATGTGGTTTTGTTTTTTGTGCTGCTTCGGTATTGGAAGGTATCCTTGATTTTTCCGGTAATCGGTGCGGGAGTGTACTGGCTGATGGAGCTTTTTCCGCGGAATCAGGAAAAGCTGTCCCAAAGGCGGGATAAAGTTACCTTTTTGCAGGATATTCTGTTTTGTGCGGGAGGGTTTTGGCTGGGTGTGCAGATGATGCTTGTAGGAGTGCAGGGAAGGTGATGGTATTCTTTCCTTGCTGCATATCAACCAGTTGAACCGCAGCGGCTGTTTCTATTGCCATTAAGGTAAGCGGTGCCGGACATTGTGCTATAGAAAGGCCTTCTTGTCTGCTATGATATATATGGTTGTCATAATCCGCAAGCGTCAGCATTTCTCCTGAAACAATACGAGGTTGTACCCTGTCTCCGTTTAATATATAAATGCCGCCGCAGGTTACGGAGACTTTTTCATAATTTGCGATGTTCTATGGAAGGATATAAAACAACGGTATTTTATTTTTGCAAGTCCCGAGTTGACAGGAAAGAAAATTTATGCTACCCTAATCCAAACAGCAAAACGCAATGACGAAGAGAGTACTCATGGAATGCTTTTACAGAGAATCTTCCGATATGGCGCGCTTGTAAGAGTGCCGCCGTGGAAGCTGAGAGGAAGAAAACGCGGCAATGGGGAACATGGCTTCCGAGCAGTGCACCGAGCGGCGGAAAGCATATTTGACACCAGTGTCATAAAATGCATATCTGCGGTAAGGCTGCAACAGGTCCGCCTGTTATAGCGGAGGGTGTTGTCTGACACTCGCAGAGGTTCTTTTCGTGAGGAAAGAATAAAAAGAAGTGGTAACGCGGATGCATGTCCGTCTTCTTACGCCGTAAGGTGCAGGAAGGCGGATTTTTTGATTGCGAAACTCAGTGATTATACAAGGTGCACAATTCGGAACCGGCAAATAGGAGTTTCGCAATTACCTAACCGACAGGCACATGGAAAGGAGAAAGATGGAAAGAGAAAAGTATTACATTACGACAGCGATTGCCTATACCTCGGGCAAGCCGCATATCGGCAATAATTATGAGGTAGTGTTGGCTGACAGCATTGCCAGATATAAGAGGGCACAGGGATATGACGTGTTTTTTCAGACGGGAACGGATGAGCACGGACAAAAAATTGAGCTGAAGGCGCAGGAGGCAGGTGTGACGCCGAAGGCGTTTGTGGATAATGTGGCGGGCGTGATAAAGGATTTGTGCGATATGCTTCATGTTTCCTATGATAAATTTATCAGGACAACGGATACAGATCATGAAAAGCAGGTACAGAAGATATTTAAAAAGCTTTACGAGCAGGGGGATATTTACAAGGGCGCGTATGAAGGGCTTTATTGTACGCCCTGCGAATCTTTCTGGACGGAATCCCAGCTTGCGGACGGAAAATGTCCCGATTGCGGCAGGGAGGTAAAACCGGCAAAGGAAGAGGCGTATTTTTTCAAAATGAGTAAATATGCCGACAGGCTGATAGCGCATATCAACGCGCATCCGGAATTTATACAGCCGGTATCCCGCAAAAATGAAATGATGAACAATTTCCTGCTGCCGGGACTGCAGGATTTATGTGTTTCCCGTACTTCTTTTAAGTGGGGAATCCCTGTGGACTTCGATGAGAAGCATGTGGTTTATGTATGGCTGGATGCGCTCAGCAATTATATTACCGGCATCGGCTATGATGCGGGCGGCGAGAGCACGGAGCAGTACAAAAAGCTGTGGCCGGCAGACTTGCATTTGATAGGAAAAGACATTATACGTTTTCATACAATTTACTGGCCGATTTTCCTGATGGCGCTGGGAGAGCCGCTGCCGAAGCAGATTTTCGGACACCCGTGGCTCTTGCAGGGGGATGGAAAAATGAGCAAATCGAAAGGAAATGTCATCTACGCGGACGATTTGGTGGATTTTTTTGGTGTGGATGCGGTTCGGTACTTTGTACTGCACGAAATGCCTTTTGAAAATGACGGCGTAATTACATGGGAATTGATGGTGGAAAGATTAAATTCCGATCTTGCCAATACGCTGGGCAATCTTGTCAACCGTACCATTTCCATGACGAACCAGTATTTTGGCGGCGTGCTGACCGGCGGCAGCAGTACGGCGGAGGAAGCGGCTTTGGATAATGACTTAAAGGCGGTGGTAATTGGCGCTCTGCCAAAGGTTTCAGCCAAGATGGAGGAACTGAGGGCAGCCGATGCATTGACGGAAATTTTTGCCTTGTTTAAACGGTGCAATAAGTATATTGACGAGACGGAGCCGTGGAAACTGGCGAAGCAGGAGGACAAAAAGGAAAGGCTTGCCGCAGTGCTCTATCATCTGGCGGACAGTATTGTGACGGGTGCGTCGCTTTTGGCGCCGTTCTTACCGGAGACGGCGGAAAGAATAGCAAGGCAGTTTCACACAAATCTCAGAAGCTTTGACGAGCTGGATAAGACAGGGCTTTATCCAAAGGGCAATGCAGTAACAAAGGAGCCGGAAATTCTCTTTGCCAGACAGGATATTAAAAAAGTAAAGGAAAAAGCGGATGCAATGTATGCGGCAAGGCGGGCAGAACAGGAGAAGGCTGCCGCACATGCCTCAAATCTGCAGGGGGCGGAAAATAAAGGAAATGCGGCAGGCGCGGGAGCCGCACAGCAGGAAAGCAACGAGGCGGACATGGAGGCAAAGCCGGAGATTACCTATGATGATTTTGCGAAGCTGCAGTTTCAGGTAGGAGAAATCATTGCCTGCGAGGCGGTGCCGAAGTCGAAAAAGCTGCTCTGTTCGCAGGTCAAAATCGGCAGTCAGGTGAAGCAGATTGTATCCGGCATCAAGGCGTATTACACACCGGAGGAGATGGTAGGTAAAAAGGTGATGGTGCTGGTGAATTTAAAACCTGCAAAGCTTGCCGGCGTTGTATCTGAAGGAATGCTGCTTTGTGCCGAGAATGCAGAGGGGCAGCTTGCGCTTATGACACCGGAGAAGGATATGCCGGCGGGCGCAGAGATATGTTAGTGTACTAAATTTATCGAAAATTCCCGATAAAAATGTTTCGCAGGGTAATAAAATTGTTAAATTTATATGAAACCACTTAAAAAATGTTAGGGAATAGTGTATAATAATTGCATGGTGTGCTTTTGGACACCATGCAATTTTGATGTAGACGAAGAGAAGGGGATAGCGAGGGAATGAAAAAAGAAGAATTTTATTTTGATTCCAGAGACAATCACTCTCGGATACATGCCGTCAGGTGGACGCCGGATGTTGGCAATGTCGTGGCTGTCGTACAGATTGTGCACGGTATGTCGGAATATGTCGAAAGGTATGAGGAAGTGGCTGCATTTCTGACAGAGAGAGGATTTGTTGTCACAGGTGACGACCATCTGGGTCATGGAAAGAGCGTGCCGGAGGGAGGGCTTCAGGGTTATTTTTGTGAGCAGGACCCGGCAACGGTAGTAGTACGGGATGTGCACAGGCTGAAAAAAATGACACAGGAGATATACCCCGGGGTGCCTTATATCATACTGGGACACAGCATGGGGTCTTTTATTGCCCGGAATTATCTGTTCCGGTATGGGACCGGAATACAGGGCGCAATCAT
>ERZ778515.484-NODE-484-length-34263-cov-5.145785_pt1 | contig 34263 bp, 22 predicted proteins | sample MGYA00510343_ERZ778515 | MGnify/ENA primary metagenome ERZ778515 (study PRJEB29527, sample SAMN07138965) | mouse gut metagenome | material: feces | host: mouse | place: China:Nanjing | collected 2016-01-25 ...
CTCGCGACCCCGACCTTGGCAAGGTCGTGCTCTACCAACTGAGCTATTTCCGCATGCTGCGATGTGGGTAGAGATGGATTCGAACCACCGAAGGCGTAAGCCAGCAGATTTACAGTCTGCCCCATTTGGCCACTCTGGTATCTACCCGCTCTTTGTGACTCCGACAGGATTCAAACCTGTAACCTTCTGATCCGTAGTCAGATGCTCTATTCAGTTGAGCTACGGAGCCGAAAAAGAGTTTTGTGTGGGCGTTGACGGATTCGAACCGCCGACCCTCTGCTTGTAAGGCAGATGCTCTGAACCAGCTGAGCTAAACGCCCTTTCATTACAGGGATAATTCCTTCCTGAAAGCGAGTGCAAAGGTACGCTTTTCTTTTTAATCATCCAAATTTTAGCCTGTTTTTTTAATGAGTTTTTTATAGGGAAAGGAGCCGGATTGTGTGTGTGCTGGAATAAAATGCTGTGTAATTGTCAGATAGAGATAAGGCGGGTTGAGAGAAGATATTGGCGCTGCGTGGATAGATTTCCCTATGTTCGTCCGTCGGGAACATGCCGAGGTGGAGAGAGTATAAATAGGGTCGGAAGGATCGGGTGGAGTGAACCTGAATGGCTGTTAGATAGATCAGGTGGTGGTAGCTGTTTTGTCGTGTTATCGTCCGTACCGGATCGGCGGTGGAAAGAGGAGAGGAAGAAAAGCAGTCTTTTTTTGTTTCTTTAATTTTTTAGAGCTAACTTTGTCAAATGAGAATATTCCTTTTGTTCTCCTTTTTATGAGAATATGTTGGGGATACATTGTTGTCTGATTCATTAATTGTCATAAATACAGTCGGATGAGTACGTTGTCTTTGTTTCTTTTGTTTACGGTTCCTGTTCTTCTGTGGACGGGGCTTTCTGCCTATTACCTTAGGAAGAGAATAGAAAAACGCATGAATGAAACCGGAATTCCGGAGGCTGTTGTATGGAAAAACACGGTTGCCTGGATGCCGTATGTATTCGGCCTGTTCGGTGGCTGTATATGGGGCTTTGCATTGGTACTTATAGGGATGGGCGCATTTAATGACGGACATGGTATCGGCTGTGATTCTGTTACCGGACTGTTAGGAGTGGGCGCGTTTTTCAGTTATGTCCTTTTGTATCAGCATCCTTTGTATATCTTCACTCTTCGTTATCTTTATGTATTTCCTTTTTACGGTTGGGGCATGGAGGTAAGGCGTTACGAGCTGAAACGGTTGTCCGTAACGGTGCAACGGGAAAAAGGAGTTATGGAAACCTGTCTTTTTTTTGAAGGGGACGAAGAGGTGGCCGCGATTACGAAAGAGCGGGGGATGGACTGGATGAATTTCTGTCGGCTGGTAGAGGAATGGGCGTGTGCCCGTGCTCACCGGCAGGCGATAGGCAGGGTGATGGATTTGTTGCGCCGGGGCAAGAGACCGGTTTTGACGTATGTGGATAAAAAGGGATGAGGAGTGGGAAAGACGACGGCCTCATCGCTTTAGTTTGCGATCAAACTTTCTTTTCCCCACATCATGCTTTGATGTGGGGAAAACGTAGCTTGATTTTTATAAATCAAAGCATGATTTGCAGAAAGGGGGCTCGTCGGGTTGGGAAAGTTGGCAGGCAGGCGCAATATGAAGCTGGCGCCTGGAAATCTTTGCCGCATGCTTCCGCCATTCTCACTCTTTCAGTTTCAGTGCTTCCTGTAGGCGAAGCATCTCGTCGCGGTATTGGGCTGCCGCGATGAAATCCAGTTTCTTGGCTGCTTCCTGCATCAGGCGCTTGCTGCGTTCGATGCTCTTCTCCAGTTGTTCGCGCGTCATGTATTCCACGATCGGATCGGCGGCTACAGTGGTTGGTTCCGGCTCTATGTAAGCGCGGGTTTCGGCGTGTGCCTCTGCATTGGCGCTGATCAGGTCGGTCATCTTGCGCGCTTTCTGTATCTGCGTGGGGGTGATGCCGTGCTCTTCGTTGTAGCGTAACTGCTTCTCCCGCCGGCGGTTGGTCTCGTCGATGGTTTTGCGCATGCTGTCGGTGATGCGGTCGGCATACATGATGGCTTTGCCGTTGACGTTGCGCGCGGCGCGGCCCACTGTCTGCGTGAGTGAGCGGTGGGAGCGCAGGAAGCCCTCCTTGTCGGCGTCCAGGATGGCTACGAGCGACACTTCGGGCAGATCAAGTCCCTCGCGCAGCAGGTTCACGCCCACGAGCACGTCGAAGCGTCCCGCCCGCAGGTCATCCATGATCTGTACGCGTTCCAGGGTGTCCACGTCGCTGTGGATGTAGTTGGTGCGTATCTCGTGTTTGAGAAAATATTCCGTCAGTTCCTCCGCCATGCGTTTGGTCAGCGTGGTCACGAGCACCCGTTCGTCCCGTTCGATGCGTTGCTGTATCTCTTCCATCAGATCGTCCACCTGGTTCAGGCTGGGACGCACTTCGATGACGGGATCCAGCAGGCCTGTGGGGCGGATCACCTGTTCCACTACCACGCCTTCGCTCTGTTGCAGTTCGTAGTCGGCCGGTGTGGCCGAAACGTAGATCACTTGCCGGGCCAGCTGCTGGAATTCCTCGAATTTGAGCGGACGGTTGTCCATAGCCGCCGGCAACCGGAATCCGTATTCCACCAGATTTTTTTTGCGGGCGCGGTCGCCGCCGTACATGGCGTTGATCTGCGGCACCGATACATGACTTTCGTCGATGACAATCAGGAAATCTTCCGGAAAGAAGTCCAGCAGGCAATAGGGGCGTGTTCCCGCCGCGCGTCCGTCGAAATAGCGCGAATAGTTCTCGATGCCGCTGCAGTGGCCCAGTTCGCGTATCATCTCCATGTCGTACGTCACCCGCTCGTAGATGCGCTTGGCTTCGTAGGGCTTGCCCATTTCTTCAAAGTATTTCACTTGTGCCGTCAGGTCGTCTTCGATCTGACGGATGGCCGCCAGGGTGCTCTCTTTGGTGGTCATGAACAGATTGGCCGGATAGATGCGGTACTCGTCGAAAGTCCCCAGCCGCATGCAGCTGATGGGATCCACTTCTTCGATGGATTCGATTTCGTCGTCCCAGAAAGTGACGCGGAGCAAGTTGTCGGAGTAGGCCAGATACACGTCCACCGTGTCGCCTTTCACACGGAAATTGCCTCGGTTCAGCTCCAGATCGTTGCGTACGTACAGACTGTCTACCAACCGGCGCAGGAAGACATTGCGGTCCAGTATGCGCCCTTTTCGCAGTTCGATCACATTGTCATAGAATGCCGACGGATTGCCCATGCCGTAGATGCAGCTTACGGAGGAAATCACTACCACATCCTTTCGTCCCGACAGCAGGGCCGACGTGGCCGCCAGCCGCAGTTTGTCGATTTCGTCGTTGATAGCCAGGTCTTTTTCTATATAGGTATCGGTAGAGGGAATGTAGGCCTCCGGCTGGTAGTAGTCGTAGTAGGACACGTAATATTCTACGGCATTGTTCGGGAAAAAGCTTTTGAATTCACCGTACAATTGCGCTGCCAGCGTTTTGTTGTGGCTGAGTACCAGGGTCGGTTTGTTGATGTTTCGGATCACGTTGGCTATGGTAAACGTCTTGCCGGATCCGGTGACGCCCAGCAGCGTCTGGGCCGGCAACCCTTGCAGCACACCTTCGGTCAGTTGCGCGATGGCTTCCGGCTGGTCGCCTGTGGGAGCATAGTCCGCAGTAAGTTCAAAGTTCGGCATCTGAAAAATCTATTAGAACAATCGCATTGCAAAATTAGGCATTTTTATAACGTCCTGCGCAAGACGTGCCGGTTTTTTAGGATTAAAAAACACTCATTTATTGGAAAAGTCCGTCAAAATAAGTAATTTTGCAACTCAATTTTTGGGCACAATGAAGAAATTTACTATAGCTCTGTTGGGCGGTGCGTGCTTGTTCGCTTCCTGCAACGAGTACAACAAGGTGCTGAAAAGTGCGGACTACGAATATAAATACGAAGCGGCAAAGGCCTGTTTCGTGAAAGGGGAATATTCCCGTGCCGCTACGCTTTTCGGTGATTTGCTGGCTATTATGAAAGGGACGGTCAAGGCCGAAGAGTCATTGTACATGCTGGCTATGTCGGAATATTGTGCCGGGGATTATGAAACGGCTTCCACTTATTTCAAGAAATATTATCAGTCTTATCCGAAAGGACAGTATGTGGAGCACGCCCGGTTCTATGCCGGCAGATCTTTGTTTGAGAACACGACGGATGCCCGCCTGGACCAGTCCAACACGTTGCTGGCTATGGAAGAGTTTCAGAACTTTCTGGATTATTATCCCAACACCGTGCTGAAAGCACAGACACAGGAGATGATTTTCGCCTTGCAGGATAAACTGGTACAGAAGGAGTACAATGCGGCCAAACTCTACTACGACCTTGGAGCGTACGTTGGAAACTGCACTTTCGGGGGCAGTAACTACGAGGCGTGTATCGTTACGGCGGAAAATGCCTTGCGCGATTATCCTTACGCCAGCGCTTCGCGGCGGGAAGAGTTCGGCATCATGATTCTGCGTGCCAAATATCATCTGGCGGTTCAGAGCGTGGAGGACAAAAAGATGGACCGTTATCGGGAGGCCATTGACGAATATTACGGTTTTGTGAATGAATACCCCGAGTCGAAATATCTGGCAGAGGCCCGGCGCATGCTGGTTTCTGCCGAGAAAGTGGTGAAAAACAGTAAATAATATAATTGGATTATGGATTACAAGAAAACAAATGCGCCTACGAACACGGTTACCCGTGACATCATGAATTTATGTGACGAAACCGGCAATATTTACGAATCGGTTGCCATCCTGGGAAAACGGGCGAATCAGATTTCGGTGGATATCAAGGCGGAATTGTCAAAGAAATTGCAGGAGTTTGCTTCTGTGAGCGACAACCTTGACGAGGTTTTTGAGAATCGCGAGCAGATCGAAATTTCACGCTATTACGAGAAATTGCCCAAACCGACACTGATTGCTACACAGGAATTTGTAGAGGGAAAGGTATATTTCCGCAATCCGACCAAGGAGAAAGAAAATATAGAATGAGAACAGTATGATTCAGCGAATACAATCCGTTTATTTGTTTCTCATTGCCGTGCTTTCCGTGGTGTGCCTGTGCACATCGGTAGGGCGCTTCTCGCAGGAAGGGGTGTGGGTGGCCGACTTGTATAATCTGTGGCTGACATTTCCTACCGGCGTGCATGATTTTGCGCCGTGGGCCTTGTTTGCCCTGTTGCTTCCCGTAGCGGCGATCGCGTTGGGGGCCATCTTCCTGTTCAGACGCCGTATGTTGCAGGTGCGTCTGATCATCTTCAGCGGTTTGTTGCTCGTCGGTTATTATGTGGCTTTGGGAGTGTTTGCCTATGTTTTGGGTAAGCGCCTCGAAAGTGATTTTACCGTCAGTTGGTCGGCGGCTTTGCCGGCGGTGGCACTGATATTGGACTATCTGGCGTTTCGCGCTGTTATGCGCGACGAAATGATTGTGCGGTCGTTGGATCGCCTCCGTTAGAAACGGTACCGGAACAAACGAATATGCGGCTCTTCCGTTTGCCCGTCAGGGTGCGGAAGGGCCGCTTTATTTATCCGCTTTACTATGCAGGAAGGATGAAGGGAGGATGGCGGAAAGCGTAAACGGAACGTGCGGAAACGGAAGAAACCATTTCCTCCGGATTGGACCGGATTCGCTGTTGAAGAAGAGCCGGGGAGAGGGTGGCCGTCTTCGGGTGAGGAGAATACGTCACGGAACTGTAAGCGGATAAACAAAAGGCAATCCGCACCTGAAAGCGTGGCGGACGTTATTTTCGGGTGCGGATTATGTCGAACAAATAAGCGGCTTTGATGACGATGGTACCGTGTGCCGAGCGGGCAAACACATCTTTTTTACCGTTGTTATAAATATCGCTCAAGGCAAAATAATATCGTCCCTCCACCATAAAATGCCCTATCTTAGAGTTGTATTCAAGGCCCATTCCGCCGGTTATTCCGTAGTCGAACTTGTTTTCTACGGGCATGGCGTATTGCTGGTTTACCCGGTTGGGGCGCAGGTTCAAGGTCTCCTCACTGAAATCTCCCCCTTGCTTGCTGTTCTCTCCTATGCAATAACCGATCTGCGGACCGAGTACGAAGTAGGCCATAACGCCTTTTCGTTCATACCCCCATCCCAGACGAGCCAGGAACGGCATCTGGATATAGTGTATGCTGCGTTCGTACGTATCGGAAGAAGTTTCGATGACTTCTTTCCAGCCCAGGTTGGCGTAGTTCAGTTCCATTTGTATGGCACACAACGTTCTGAAATATTTTTCACACGTGTATCGGGCGCTCAGCCCTCCGGTGATTCCGTTTTTCCATGTCTGCTTGATAGTGGGGTCGAACGACATGCGGTTCATCGTATATCCCATGTTTACGCCGATTGCCAGATCCCGACGCGGGGCGCCCATCTGTGCATAGGCGGGCACTGCGGCAACCCAGGCGGCTGTGAGCCATAGACCGATGCTTTTTCTCATGGTTGTATGTCAATTAATTCGATGGTCTGGTTGGGCGAATAGTGTATCAGTTTCAGGTTTCTGTTCAGAAAACCGCTCCAGTTGCTGGCCCGTTCGAATCGGAATGTATGCTGGAACGGAAGCGTGTTTATATCAGCCAGATGTTCGTCGAACGAGGCTCCGTATCGGGCCATACCGTGCAGGAAATAGTAGCCTGCATCAAATCCCAACATTCCGAAACGGGGAAAGGAGTTGATCATCGGCTTTTTGAACCAGTATTGGAACTTTTTTTCAAACTGGGCGGTCCGGCTGTTCAGCGGGTTGCGGTAGAATGAAGTGAATACGTAGGTGTTGAACGCATAGAAATTAGTCAGTTGCGAAGCGGTGTAGGTTTGCCATTCCGGGTAACCCAGCATGCTGATACGATATTCCGGGTGTGCCTTGACGAAGTTCTTTAGTTTGGGAAACAGTTGGTTCAGCGTCTTGATGGTGGCCGAGTTCGGAATCAGCAGATTGTCCCGGAACGGGTTGAGTGCCTGTAGGATGGCCGTCTCGTCGGCTTGCAGGGGCAACGTACGTACGTTGATGCCTTTAGCGGCCAGGTTCTTTTGCAGTGTCGTTACGAAGTGCTGGCAGTCCTTGTCGTTCTCCTGTGCATCAATGACCACGTGATTGTAATTGGCGAATCTCGACAAGGCCAGTTCGCTCATCTGGTTGTACTGGTCGGTCTTTGTCGTATTGATGGCGTAAATATACGGATTCGTATAGAACTCGTCGCTTTGCAGTGTGAAAGGAACCACCATTTTTACCTTATGCTCTTTACAGAACCGGGAGAGGGTGGGGATTTGTTCGGCATACATCGGGCCGAAAACGATGTCCAGCGGTGTGTTCGACAAGCCCGACAACACTTTCTGCATATCGGCAGGCGATGTTCCCGAGTCGAAAGCATGAATTTCTACCGACGTCCCTTCGTGCTTTACACTGTCTGCCGCCAGCAACAGGCCTTGGTAGAATTCCACCATTTTCGCCCCCCTGCTGTTTTTTTCTTTCAATGGCAGGATCACGGCCATACGGATCCGTTTCATCGGTGCCGTGACCGGTTTGGCCGGGAAAAGCTCCGCGTTGCTGGGTTGTGCCGGTGCTTTGGGAGTGCTTTGGGCAAACGGTATACAAATAAAGGTACCTTTTTTCAGTTTATACCCCGGTTGAGTCATTTCCGGGTTGGCGGCAATGATTTCCGCTTCGCTGATATTGTATTGCCGGGCTATGCGGGACAGTGTTTCCCGTTTGGCCACTTTGTGCATCTCCCGGCAGTTGGAACCGGCAAGTCCCTTTGGCCGGTTATCGGGCTGTGCGGCAACGGTCGACGAAGCCTCCGGCGTCGGCGTTTTGCCTGATGCTGCCGGTATGACAATGACTTTTCCGGTCTGGAAGTTCTCGGCCGAAAGGCCGGGATTGGCATTGCATATATCCTCGGCGGACACTTTGTATTGCTGAGTGATGCGGTACAGCGTCTCTCCGGCGGCTATCGTATGGAAGCGTTTTTCCGTCTGTCCGTTCGGTTTTTGCGGGATGCGCAATTTCTCGCCGGCCCGTATGCCCGATTGTGCTTCGGGGTTCAGCTCCAGAATGTGTTGAGGTGTAGTGCCATAGACTTTGGCAATGGAATAAACGGTTTCTCCTTTGGCGATGGTATGTGTGAAATACGTAGTCTGCGCTCTGAGCGGAATATGAAAAAATACAAGTGTCGCGAGCAAAAAGAAGGTGCGATTCAAGCGTTTCATAAAAAAGTCTTTCTTTCATTAACAGGCAGCAAATTTAATGAAAAAAAGTGGTTATCTTCATCGGAAAGCATTATTTTTGCACAAATATTGGTATATGAATAAGGTTATTCGTTTAGGGTTTCTGTGTGCTTCCGTTTTTATAGCTTCGGTAGTGGAAGCGCAGGAGGTATATCCGTCCGTCAATCCCGAAGCGGTGTATGAAACGTTGGAAGGGGAGATTGACGATGCATCCAGCCCCCAGTCGGCTCCTGTCGTAGGGCATTTTACGTCCAATGTGGCTGATTTGGGCGATTACGAGGTACGTTACGAGTGGAAAATATATGCGCCGGGTATGGAGTCCGCGCCTTTGGTCCATCGTTTTGATGCGGATATAGACTATACTTTTACGCAGAGCGGTACGTTTTATGTGCAGTTGTATGCCACTTTTGTGGCCGGTCGCGATACTATCCAATACCCGGAAGAGGGAGAAGCCAATCCCTTCGTGGTGTCGATCAGTGAATCGAAACTGGAAATGCCGAATGCGTTCTCGCCCAATGGCGACGGCTATAACGATGTGTATAAAGCCAAAGAAGGTTATTTGTCTATCGTATCCTTTAAAGCTACGATCTTCAACCGTTGGGGGCAGAAGATCTATTCGTGGAATGATGTGGCCGGCGGATGGGACGGGCGTTTTAACGGTAGCGTTGTGAAGGACGGTACTTATTTTGTTGTGGTGGAGGCTATAGGAGCCGACGGTCGCAAGTATAAGATAAAGAGGGATGTAAATGTGTTGACCGGTTTTACGAAAGACGGTTCAACCGTTTCGGGACAACAGTAAGCAATGGATAACGAAACAGAAAAAATAAATGTCTACGGCGCCCGGGTGCATAATCTGAAGAATGTAGACGTGGAAATACCGCGAAACAGTCTGACGGTGATAACGGGACTGAGCGGAAGCGGGAAGTCTTCGCTCGCTTTTGATACGATTTTTGCCGAGGGGCAGAGGCGGTATATCGAGACATTCTCCGCATACGCCCGCAATTTTCTAGGCAATCTGGAGCGGCCCGATGTGGACAAGATAACGGGACTGAGCCCGGTGATTTCCATCGAGCAGAAGACCACCAACAAGAATCCGCGCTCCACGGTGGGGACAACTACCGAGATCTATGATTTTCTGCGCTTGCTTTTCGCGCGGGCCGGTGAGGCTTTCTCCTATCGTTCGGGGGAAAAGATGGTGAAGTATACCGAAGAGCAGATTCTGGATTTGATTCTGAAGGACTACGGCGGGCGGAAGATCTATCTGCTGGCTCCGCTGGTGCGTAACCGTAAGGGGCACTATAAAGAGTTGTTCGAGACCGTGCGCCGCAAAGGTTATCTTTATGTACGGGTGGACGGTGCGATTACCGAAGTGACGCACGGCATGAAGGTGGACCGCTACAAGAACCATGATATAGAGGTGGTTATAGACCGGTTGAAGGTACAGGACAAGGACGATAAACGCCTTCGTAGCAGTGTGGCCACGGCGATGGCGCAGGGTGAAGGGCTGATGATGGTGTATGATGTGGATAACGATGAATTGCGGCATTACAGCAAGCGTCTGATGTGTCCCGTTACCGGCATTTCCTACCACGATCCCGCTCCTCATAATTTTTCTTTCAATTCGCCGCAGGGAGCCTGTCCGCGCTGTAAGGGACTGGGTTACGTCACTCTGATCGATGTGGACAAGGTGGTGCCCGACCGTTCGCTCTCGGTCCATGACGGGGCGATACTTCCGTTGGGTAAGTACAAGAACAGCATGATATTCTGGCAGATTGAGGCGCTGTTGGAGAGATTCGGCGCATCCCTGAAAACCCCTGTCGAGGAACTGCCGGACGGAGCGTTGGACGAGATTCTTTACGGTTCTGTCGACCGTGTGCGTGTGCGGGCCGAATTAGTGCACACTTCTTCCGATTATTATGTAAACTACGAGGGGCTGGTGAAGTATATCCAGCAAACCCAGGAAAACGACGGGTCGGCTACGGCACAGAAATGGGTCGAGCAGTTCTCGCGTACCACTACATGCCCGGAATGTCGGGGGTGGCGCCTCAATCAGGAGGCTCTTCATTTCCGCATTGCCGATAAGAATATTGCCGAACTGGCAGGTATGGACATCAAAGAACTTTACGACTGGATGCTGCACGTGGAAGACCGCCTGTCCGACAAACAGCGTAAGATTGCCCCGGAAATCTTAAAGGAGATACGCGGGCGACTGAAGTTCCTGCTCGATGTCGGTTTGGACTACCTGTCGCTCAACCGTACCTCCCTGTCCCTATCGGGAGGGGAGAGCCAGCGCATACGCCTGGCCACTCAGATCGGTTCGCAACTGGTCAATGTGCTCTACATACTGGACGAACCCAGCATCGGACTGCATCAGCGTGACAACCGCAAGCTGATACGCTCGTTGCAGGATCTGCGTGATACGGGGAATACGGTGATTGTGGTGGAACACGACGAAGAGATGATGCAGAGCGCCGACTACGTTGTAGATATGGGTCCACGGGCCGGACGGCTGGGGGGCGAAGTGGTGTTCCAGGGGACGCCGCAGGCGATGTTGCAGACGGACACGCTGACATCACGTTACCTGAATGGCACCTGCGGTATAGAGATACCCGCCGTGCGTCGTCCCGGAAACGGCAAAAGCCTCCGGTTGTGCGGGGCGCGGGGCAATAATTTGAAGCGGGTGGATGTGGAATTCCCGCTAGGCTGTCTGATTTGCGTCACCGGTGTGTCCGGCAGCGGCAAATCCACGCTCATCAACGATACGTTGCAACCGATTCTATCGAAGCATTTTTACCGTTCTTTACGCGATCCCCTGCCATACGATACTATCGAAGGGCTGGAGCATATCGATAAGGTGGTCGATGTGGATCAGTCGCCCTTGGGGCGCACGCCGCGCTCCAATCCGGCCACGTATACGGGTGTGTTCAACGATATCCGTTCGCTGTTTGTCAGTCTGCCCGAGGCCAAGATACGCGGTTACAAGCCCGGTCGTTTCTCGTTCAATGTGAAAGGCGGGCGCTGCGAAGCCTGCACGGGCAACGGCTACAAGACGATAGAAATGAATTTTCTGCCCGACGTGTACGTGCCTTGCGAGATATGCCACGGCAAACGCTATAACCGCGAGACGCTAGAGGTGCGATTCAAGGGAAAGTCCATTGCCGATGTGCTCGACATGACCATCAACCGGGCCGTGGAGTTTTTTGAGAACCAGCCTAATATTCTGAATAAGATCAAAGTGTTGCAGGACGTGGGGCTAGGGTATATCAAGCTGGGGCAACCTTCCACCACGCTGTCGGGCGGTGAAAGTCAGCGGGTGAAGCTGGCTACCGAACTGGCCAAGCGCGACACGGGCAAGACACTGTACATACTGGACGAACCTACCACCGGTCTGCACTTTGAAGACGTCCGTGTGCTTCTGGGCGTACTGAACCGGCTGGTGGACAAAGGGAACACCGTGGTAGTGATCGAGCACAACCTGGATGTGATCAAATCGGCCGATTATCTGATCGATATGGGGCCCGACGGCGGGCGGGGCGGAGGCGAACTGCTCAGCTGCGGCACGCCCGAAGAGGTGGCCCGGAGCCGGAAAGGCTACACCCCGGCTTTCTTAAAGGAAATCTTGTATGGCAAAACAAAAGATAAATAAAACCAATGTGGCACGCCTGCTCGACAAAGCCGGTGTGGCGTATGAACTGATCCCTTACGAGGTGGACGAGAACGATTTGAGTGCCGTGCACGTGGCCGCCCAGCTGGGCGAGGACATCGAGCGGGTGTTCAAGACAATCGTTCTTCACGGTGCACAGACAGGCCATTTCGTGTGCGTGCTGCCCGGCGAGCATGAAGTGGATCTGAAACAGGCCGCCCGGGTGAGCGGAAACAAAAAGTGCGAGGTGCTTCCGCTCAAGGAGCTGCTGCCCGTTACCGGTTATATTCGGGGCGGATGTTCGCCCATCGGGATGAAAAAACATTTTCCCACTTATATTCACGAGACGGCCCGGGCTTTCGACAGTATTTATATCAGCGCCGGGGTGCGCGGTTTGCAGGTGAAGCTGGCGCCCGACGACCTGCTCCGCGAAGCCGGTGCCTCGTATGCCCTTCTTTTCGACGCATGAAACCGCAAAGACTGCATCCGCTGATGCTGGCCGGGACGGGCAGTGATGTAGGAAAGAGTGTGCTGGCTACGGCCTTGTGCCGTATATTCCTGCAAGACGGTTTCCGGCCGGCGCCGTTCAAAGCGCAAAACATGGCGCTGAATTCCTATGTGACCCCCGACGGACTGGAGTTGGGAAGGGCACAGGCCGTGCAGGCCGAGGCCGCCGGACTGCCCTGTCACACCGATATGAACCCCTTGTTGCTGAAACCCAGTTCCGACCGTACCTCACAGGTGGTGTTGAACGGAAAACCCGTCGGTCACCGCGATGCCTACGATTATTTCCAGCGGGCGGGGCGCGATGAGCTGAGGCAGGCCGTACAGGCGGCTTTCGACCGTCTGGCTGCCCGCTACAGCCCTATTGTGATGGAAGGGGCGGGAAGCATTGCCGAAATCAATCTGCGCGATTCCGATCTGGTGAATATGCCGATGGCGCGGTATGCCGGTGCCGATGTCATTCTGGTGGCCGACATTGACAGGGGTGGGGTGTTTGCCTCCGCCTACGGCTCTATCGCCTTGCAGACGCCCGAGGACAGACGGCGCATCAAAGGCATTATCGTGAACAAGTTTCGCGGCGACCTGCGTTTGTTTCAGCAAGGCCGCGAAATGCTGGCCCGAGTGTGCGGCGTGCCGGTGTTGGGCGTTATACCTTATTATAATGACATCCATATCGAAGAGGAAGATTCGGTAGAACTGTCCTTCAAGAGCAAGACGGCTGTCAAGGGGCGGGTGAATGCGGCGGTAGTGCTGCTGCGCCACCTTTCCAATTTCACCGATTTCGACTTGTTGGAACGCGACAGCCGCGTCAATTTGTATTACACCCACAACGTGCACGAACTGGAGAAAGCCGACATCATCCTGTTGCCCGGAACCAAGAGCACGCTGGCCGATCTGTATGAGCTGCGGAGCAGCGGACTGGCCGACGCAATCCTGAAAGCCCGGCGGAACGGCGCCACGGTGATGGGCATCTGCGGCGGCTACCAGATGATGGGGATGGAGGTGGCCGACCCCGACGGTGTGGAAGGAGGTATTCGCAGCCTGCCCGGATTGGGACTGCTGCCTGTAAGAACGGTGATGCGGGGTGAAAAATTAACCCGGCAGGTGAGATTCCGGCTGTCGGCGGAGGACGGTGAGTGGTGTAGGGGATACGAGATCCACATGGGAAGCACCGTGCCGTGCGACGGAACACCGGCCTGTCCGCTGGTTTATCTGGAAGACGGAACCGCCGACGGTTTCCGGGTCGACGGGCGTACTTTCGGTACGTATGTTCACGGTATACTGGACAATCCTTCGGTCATCAACCGCCTGCTGGCTTCTTTTGCCTGTGGGACGGCATCGCCCGTCACCGATTATGCCGCTTATAAGGAAGAGCAATACGACCGTCTGGCTGCGCATGTGCGTGCTCATCTCGATATGCCGCTGCTTTACCGTCTGCTCACGACTTCCTGACCCCTCGCATTTGTGTTTCTTTTTCTTTGCGGGGCCGTAACTTGCCGTTTGGGGCAGCAGCATTTCGGTTGTTGACCGGCGAATGTTCACATTGCACTTTGATTTATACACTTCATGCCTTGATGTATACGTATCGTGATTCGTTCCGTACACATCAAGGCATGATTCGTACAAACGGACAGCCAATCGGTAAGAAATACTGCCGGAGGGAGCAAGAAACGGAAACCCCGTCCGCAGTAAGCCGTCTATTGGATCCTAAGTGTGCAGGTATACGATCCGTACCCGCACCAGTAGCCTTTGCCGCCGATGATGTTCGACTCCAGATTCCGGGCATAAGGGAAAAACAGATTGGAAGAGAAGTTCTTCAGATTGGCGTAGCTCGTCCAGAACCGATAGGGGCGTCCGGTTGTAAAAGATTTCGGCCGGTTGCCACATTGGCAACCGGCCGAAATAAACAGAAAGCTGGGAGACCGCGATTTCCCGGATGCGGGAAGCGGTTTCCTTTAGGATTTGATATTGGCTTCTTCCAACTTATAGCCGTATTTCTTGTCGGCGGCTTTCAGCAACACGGCCACGAGCAAAGACAGCACGGCGATTCCCGTGAAGATGCACATCGGCAGGGTGTAATCGTAGATGATGTTTTCCTTTCCGCCGATGGCTTCTTTGCCTACGATGCAATAATTCTCAAGCACATTGCCGATAAGGGCGGGGATGCCCCACAGGCCGATATTCTGAATGAAGAAGATAAGCGCATAGGCCGTGCCCAGCTGTTTCACGGGGAAAATCTTGGCTACGCTGGGCCACATGGCGGAAGGCACCAGGGAAAAGGCGATTCCGAGAACGATCATCAGTACGATGGCTACCCAGGCGGCGTGGATGAACGGCAGCGAATAGATGCAGTGTACGAAAATAAGCATGGCGGCGCCCAGCATCATGATGCTGGCGGCTTTGCCTTTTTTGTCGATCATACCTCCGAAAACGGGGGTGAGGAACAGGGCGCCCAATGCCGGCAGTCCGGCAAAGATTCCGGCCACGTCTTCGTTCACGCCGTATTTCGTAATCATCAGTTCCGTAGCGAATTTCTGGAAAGGGAACACGCAGGAGTAGAACAACACACACAGCAGGGCGATAAGCCAGAAGCCGGGGTTACCGATGACGGAGGCTACGTCTTTGAAAGAAAACTTCTCTTCGTCGGAACTTTCCGTACTGATCCGTACCTGGCTGTCCAGCTTTCTGTCCATGAAGGTGAAGACCAGGAAAGACAGGAAACCGCCCACCAGTACGACGGCGCCTATAAGCAACGGCGTGTCGAGCGCCCATGATTTAGCCACGGGGATGGCCACGGCATAAGCGGCCTGGGAACCGATGCGGGCCAACGCCACCTGTACGCCCATTGCGGTTGCCATTTCTTTTCCTTTGAACCATTTGGCGATGATCTTAGTGACGGTGATGCCCGCTACCTCGGCACCTACACCGAACACGGAATAGCCGGCCGAAGCCATGAATACGTCCAGTTTATAGCCCATCACCGTGTCAGTCGTGCCGCCGTATTGGGTGATGGCGATGTACTCGGCTATCGTTCCGCCTACCATTAGGACGGTAGACAGCAGACCGGTGAAACGGATGCCGAACTTATCCAGGATCAGCCCGCCCCAGATGAGCATCAGCAGGAAGACATTGAGAAAACTGTAGGCTCCGGTGAAGAAACCGAACTCTCCGCTGGTCCAGTGGAGCTGGCTTTCGAGCATACTTTTGAGAGGGGCCATGACATCGTTTACGTAGTAAGCGGCCATCATGGTAAAGGCGACGATGAAGAGGGCCGACCAGCGTGCCCAGGTTTTGTCGTTGAGTTTTTCTTGCATGATAAATGTTTATTAAGTTTTACAGATTTTTCATGAATGTCAGGAGCCGGTTATTTCTTCAGCCAGCGGTCAAGCCAACGGAAGAAAGTACGCTGCCAGAGTACGCCGTTCTGCGGTTTGAGCACCCAATGGTTTTCATCCGGGTAGAGCAACAGTTCGGCGGGAATGCCGCGCAGGATGGCGGCGTTGAAGGCCGACTGTCCCTGCGAACTGAGAATACGGTAGTCTTTTTCGCCGTGAATACACAGGATCGGAGCATCCCAACGGTCGACGTACAGGTGAGGACTGGTGGTGAAAGCGTTGCTCTTTCCGGTTTTTTCGATGATGGCTGCCGGTTGCCGGCCGTCGTTTCCGGGGGCGGCGATGCCCTTGCGCCAGGGAGCGGCACCCAGATCCCAGTTGGGGAACCACATCTCTTCCGTCTCTACATACTGCTGCTGGGTGTTAAATATGCCGTCGTGAGCGATGAAACATTTGAAACGTTTGTCGTGATGACCGGCCAGCCAATACACGCTGTAGCCGCCGAAACTGGCTCCTACGCATCCCAGGCGGTCTTTGTCTACATACGATTCCCGGCACATGTCGTCGATGGCGTCCAGATAGTCCTGCATGCAGGCTCCGCTGTAGTCGCCGCTGATGGCTTCGAGCCATTCCATGCCGAAACCGGGCAGGCCCCGGCGGTTGGGAGCCACGACGATATAGCCTTGCGAAGCCATGATCTGGAAATTCCAGCGGTAGCTCCAGAACTGGCTGACGGGCGACTGCGGTCCGCCCTGGCAGAAGAGCAGGGTGGGGTATTTCTTTGACGGGTCGAAGTGGGGCGGATAGACAACCCAGCACAGCTTCTTCTTGCCGTCTTTCGTATCTACCCAGCGTGCTTTTACCTCGCCCATGGCGATACGGTCCGTGAAGTATTTATTCTCTTGAGTGAGGCGGGTCACTGTGGCCGGTTTTTTGCCGTTCGGGCGGATGGTGTAAATGTCGTCGGGAGCGCTTATGCTGTGCCGCTTGGTCAGTAGGGTACCGGCATTGAAGGCGACGGAAGCGTAATCGTAATCGCCGTCGGTGAGTTTCTTTACCCGCCCTTGCAGGTCGGTGGCATACACCATCGTGGTGCCGTGCCATACGCCGGTGAAATACAGCGTGCGGCTGTCATCGTCCCAGCAGAAATCATCCACACCCGATTCGAAAGACTCCGTTACATACGTCTTTCGGCCACTCGACAGTTCCAATACGCACAGGCGGGTGCGGTCGCTTTCGTACCCGTCGCGTTCCATGCTGAGCCAGGCTATCCGGCTGCCGTCGGGAGCGTATTGCGGATTGGTGTCGTAGCCCATGTTCATATCCGTCTCGTTTTTATTGATGGGCTGATGTTCCATTGACAGGGTAGCGTCGATCGAGGGTTCGCGGTAGTCGGACGGTTTGCACAGGTTGGTGGTGATACCGGTTTCGATGTGGTACAGGTAAATGTCGCTGTCGGTGCTGATGGCATACGCCAGACCGGTCTTTTTGCGACAGGTATATACGACCTTCTTGCTGTCGGGACTCCAGCAGAATTGTTCGCTGCCCCCGAAAGGCAGCATAGGACATTCGTAAGGTTCACCGGCCAGCATGTCCTTGGCGGCCCCGACGGAGGTCCCGTCGAACGGAGCAACGAACAGGTGCGGGATGGTGGTGACATAATGGTCCCAGTGCTTATAGTTCAGATCGGTGATGACCATACCGCTGGCCAGGGGAAGGTCATCGTATTTTTTTTCGATGGAAGTATATGTGTCAACCTCTTTTATCAGGACAATATGCTTTTCGTCGGGGGAGAATTTGAAGCCCCCGATGTCGTCTTTCTCTCGGGTCAGTTGTCGGCGGTGGGTGCCGTCTGGATTCATTTCCCATACCTGACTGCTTCCGCCTTCGTTGCTGAGGAAAGCGATTTTGGTGTTTCCTTTGATAAAACACGGCTCGCTCTCGCTGGCGGCGGTTTGTGTCAGCAGGACGGGGGAGGTTCCGTCGGCATTCATGAGATAGAGCACGGTGTGGCTTTTGTTCTGTTGTACGCTGTAGTAGCTTACGGTGTACACAATTTTTTTCCCGTCGGTTGATGCGGCAATGCTGCCGATACGTCCCATAGCCCACAGGGCTTCGGGGGTAAGCCGGTCACCCTGCAGTTCGATCGGGTTCTTTCCGATGATACCGTTTTCGGCCTGTGAGGTCGGAACGCCGGTGTGTAGGAGTAAGGCTGCGGCCATAATCTGTAAGGTTTTCATAGATTTACAAAAAATAAATCATTCCGAACGCAGCCATGCCGTGTTCGGAATGATGGATGGAGTGATTATTTATTTCTGTTTTCTTTTTCGCTGTTCCTCAAGCATCTGCTGTTGTTGCTTCTGCAGGGCTTCAAGGCGGGCCGCCATGCCCGATGCTTTCTTGGGATTGTTTTTGTTGGCCTGGTAGTTGGCTTCCAGTTTGGCCAGCAGTTTATCGTCATCGGTGGTCTTGCGCAGATACCACATGATGAGGATGCTTGACAAGCCGGACAGGAAATAATAATAATTTAATCCCGAAGAGTAGTTGTTGAACATGAAGAAGAACATGATGGGCATGAAGTACATCATGTATTGCATTACTTTCATCTGTTGGGCCTGTTCGCCCATCATGCTGTTCTGCTGTTGGCGCATGCTGATCCATGTATTTACGATATTGGTCAGGCAGAAGAGCAGACAGAAGATGCTTAAATGGTCGCCGATGAGCCATATATCCTTGCCCCACCGGATGACGTCGTCATAGGCGGACAGGTCGTCGGCCCAAAGGAAACTTTGTCCGCGTAGCTCGATAGCATTGGGGACGAAGTTGAACAGGGCGATCCAGATAGGCATCTGTATCAGCATGGGCAGGCAACCGCCCATCGGACTTACGCCGTACTGACTGTACAGTTGCATCATTTCCTGTTGCTTCTTCATGGCGTCTTCCGGCTTGGGATATTTGGCGCTGATAACGTCCATCTTGGGTTTCAGCACCCGCATTTTGGCGGAAGACAGATAGGATTTCTTGGTGGTGGGATAAACAAGTAGCTTTATAAATAAGGTAAGCAACAGCAATACCACTCCCATTGAAAGTCCCCAGCTGCTCAGCCAGTCGAACAGATAAAGAATGAACCAGCGGTTGATCCATTTGAACAGTGGCCATCCCAGATATACAAGGTCCTCCAGATCCAGTTCTTTGTCGCTCAATGAGAGTTCATTGGTCTGTTGCAACAAATGGTAATTGTTGGGGCCGAAATAGAGCTGCATCTGCGTGGGAGTGTTCCCGTTCGGATCGAAGAACGTCTGCATATTCGCCTCATACAATTTCAGATACCCGCTGGCCTGGCTTTGCGGCGTACTGGCCAGCGAAGTTCCGGTAAAATCCTGGTGGGCGATAAACACGCAGCTGAAGAACTGGTTTTTGAAAGCGATCCAATCCAGCGGGTCGGAGATGTTTTCCTGTTTTTCACCGGTTTCGCTCAGGTTGTCCGATCCTTCGTTCTTTATCTTATATGTGAGAGCGGAATAGCGGTTTTCGAAATCGAATCCCTTCTCCTGCTGGCGGGCTTTTTCCATCCATTCGATGTCGATGGTTTTTAAGGAAGGGGCAAAAAGATGAGACAAACCGTGGGCTGTTACGGTGAAATCCACCATATATGAATGGGGCCGTAATTTGTATTGGAAGTCAAGTGACCCTCCGTTGGCGGCTGCCAGACGCATCGTTACGGCAGAATCGCTGGCATGGACGGGAGTAAAGAAGAAATTGCTGGAGACGATGTTCTCGTTCTTTCCCGTCAACATGAGTTTCATGGAGGCGTCCTGCTTGTCGAAGAGGATGACATTACCGCCTGCGCGGCTTTTATATTCTTTTAATTCAGCTTCTTCTATACATCCGCCACGTGTGCTGAGCGTAAGTTTCACTAATTCGTTCTGCAAAATCACCGGCTGGCTTTCCCCCATGCGGCTACTGTGGAAAAGGGAATTGGTATCCATCGCGGCTTCGGCTTCTTTCAATAGCTCCAATGCTTCTTTTTCCTTTTGGCGGGCCGTCTCTTTCTGTTGCTCTGCGACGGCAATCGAATCTTGTATGTAGCGTTGCCGCAACTCCGCTTCGCTGGGACGGCTGAAATAGCTGAACCCGATGAGCACGGCAGCAATCAGGATAAATCCTGTAATTGTATTTTTATCCATGTATGTCTCTGTTTTCTAGAACGGATTTAGTTTTCTTTATGCGTGTGATTTTGTTTTTGATTCTCGATGGAAGCTTTTACGAACGAGAGAAACAAAGGATGCGGTTTAAGCACCGTACTGCTGTACTCGGGGTGGAATTGCGTGCCGATGTACCATTTGCAGGCGGGGATCTCTACAATCTCAACCAAGTTGCTTTCCGGGTTGATGCCTACGCATTGCATGCCGGCTTTTTCAAACTCCTGCGTATATATGTTGTTGAATTCGTATCTATGCCGATGTCGTTCCTGGATTTCTTCGTGTTGGTATGCTTCGAAAGTGCGGCTTCCGGCACGTACCGTACATTCATAGGCTCCCAGACGCATAGTGCCTCCCATTTGGGTAATGTTTTTTTGCTCCTCCATGATGTCGATGACATTATGCGGAGTTTTTTCGTCCATTTCGCGGCTGTTGGCATCGGCATATCCTAGTACATTGCGGGCAAATTCGATCACCATCATCTGCATGCCCAGGCAAATACCGAATGTGGGAATGTCGTGTGTGCGGGTATATTCCGCCGCTATGATTTTACCTTCGATGCCTCGCTGTCCGAATCCCGGGCAGATGACTACACCTGCCATTCCTTTTAACTGTTCGGCTACGTTCTCGCGTGTCAGTTTGCCGCTATAGATGAAGTGTGTCTTTACCTTGTAGTCGTTATATGTGCCGGCGTGGGCCAATGACTCCAGAATGCTCTTGTAGGCATCTTGCAGGTCGTATTTGCCCACTAAAGCGATGTTCACGATCTCCGTGGCTTTCTTGCGACGGTCCAGGAACGAACGCCAGGGACCTAATCCCGGCGTTTCCCCTACGGGCATGTTCATCTTACGCAAGATGATGGCATCCAGCTCCTGAACCTGCATACTGAGTGGCACTTCATAGATAGATGGCATATCCAGACTTTGAATGACAGCCTCTTCATCTACGTTGCAGAAGTGGGCTACTTTCTTGCGCAACGAGGCGTTCAATTCGTGTTCCGTACGCAATACAAGAATATCGGGTTGGATACCCAGACTTTGCAATTGCTTGACGGATGTCTGGGTCGGTTTGGTCTTTAATTCTTTGGCTGCGGCCAGATAAGGCACATAAGTAAGGTGCAGGTTGATGGCATTCTTGCCGAGTTCCCAACGCAACTGCCGGATGGCTTCCAGAAACGGAAGAGATTCGATATCGCCTACCGTTCCGCCTATCTCCGTAATGACGAAATCGAACTTGTATTTCTGTCCCATCAATTTGATGTTACGCTTGATTTCGTCTGTGATATGGGGAACCACCTGGATGGTTTTTCCTAAATAGTCGCCACGGCGTTCCTTTTCAATAACGCTTTGGTAGATACGTCCGGTGGTTATGTTATTGGCCCTTGTTGTCTGTATACCCGTAAAACGTTCGTAATGGCCCAGGTCCAAGTCGGTTTCCTGGCCGTCTACCGTCACATAGCATTCGCCATGTTCGTAGGGGTTGAGCGTACCGGGATCGATGTTGATGTACGGATCGAATTTCTGAATGGTAATGTTATAACCTCTGGCTTGCAGAAGCTTGCCTATGGAGGAGGAAATGATACCTTTTCCTAACGAAGATGCCACTCCGCCTGTGACGAAGATGTACTTTGTTTCTGCCACGATGATATTATTTTGATAATTAAAATCTTGCAAGGCTTTATGTCCGCCTTTAAGCGGCAAAATTACAAAAAAAACTTCAAAACATCTCTATTTTAGTTTAAAAATGCTATATCTTTGCACTTTCATAAAGAGGAATAGCACAATGAATTATCGAATAGGGATTTTCTTGATGACAACGCTGGCTGTTTCGTCCGTGGATGCAAGGAATACGAACAAGGTAGTGATCGATACGCTGGCGCAACGCGAAATTGTAGACCGATATACGGCGGCGTTGCAGGCACTTGTGGAAAGAAAGGATTCTATGCAGACGGAACCTCAGGAAGATCTTCTGCCTAATCCTTATTATTATAGACTGTTTGCACCGGGAACGTTGTACAAGGCACCGCTGAAGCAAGTCATGGGGTTTTCATGGGAAAAGGCGCGGAAAACTCCGCCTTCGAAGTGGCCGTCTTTAAAAAGTGAGGAGGACGAGGATCTGCGGTTGAACCGGACGATCAATGGAGTATTGATGGATACGTATGCCCGCAGGCCTGATCTGATTCGTATGACGGAAGAAGAATTGGTGAAAGAAGGCGGGTTGCGCCACGATATTGATGAGACCATTCAACACGAAGTTAAGCTGGCGGAAAAAGCGGCGGATGTGAATCTCGGTCCTGATGTGGAGACGGTGGCAGTGGTGGTAAAACGGCCGAATTTCTGGAAGTTCACCGGAAATACATCCCTTCAGTTTACCCAGTCTTATTATTCCGATAACTGGTATAAAGGCGGAGAGGATAATTATTCCATGTTGGCCTTGGTCACATTAAATGCCAATTTCGATAATAAGCAAAAGATACAATGGGAGAACAGACTGGAGATGCAATTGGGATTCCAGACTACCCGAAGCGACACGGAACATCAGTTTCAGACAACCAGCGACTTGTTGCGTTTTACGACTAAAGTAGGTTATAAAGCCACTAAACATTGGTTTTATACGACTTCCGTACAGGCTTCAACGCAATTCCATCCGAAGTACGAGAACAATAGCCATAAGGTGAAATCCGATTTTATGTCGCCTTTTGAACTGGTTGTTTCTGTCGGTATGGATTACAAGCTGAACTTGAAGCGTTTCTCCGGTTCCGCTTACTTCGCTCCGGTGGCATATAATTTCAAGTACACCGACCGCATGAATCTGGCACGACAGTTCGGAATGAAAGAGCGCCACAGTACCCGTGTTAATTTCGGTCCTAATATCACGGCCAATTACAAGTGGGATATATATAAGAACATAAGCTGGTCTTCACGTATCTATTGGTTCAGCAATTTGGAAATGACGAATATAGAGTGGGAGAATACGTTTTCCTTCTCCATTAACAAGTATCTTTCCGCCAAACTGTTTGCTTATCCTAAGATCGATGACAGTTCCAAGAACTATAAAAGCGAGGATATGGAGAAGTACTTTATGTTTAAAGAATGGTTCAGTTTAGGTATGAACTACTCTTTCTGAAAAGAAAATATACTCTAAACGCAGCGGGAAATAGAAAGATTTTTTTCTATTTCCCGCTGCGTTGTTTTAGTCTGTGATCCGGCAAGAAGCGTTTATCCGGTATATGTAATCCAGGATTTCTTCACGACCGGCTTTGGTTTCCGACGAACTGATGAAGCAGGGAGGTAGTTCCTCCCATAGTTCTTGCAGGTGATTTTTATAATGACTGAGATTCTTTTGAAGCTGGCTACGGCTTAGTTTGTCGATCTTGGTAAAAACGATGCTGAAAGGGACTTCGTTTTCGCCCAGCCACTCTATAAATTCCATATCAATTTTTTGCGGAGCATGTCGTGAATCAATCAGTAGAAACAAATTGGTCATTTGCCGGCGTTTCAAGATGTAGCTTGAGATCATCTGTGTCAGTTTCTCCTGTTCTTTTTTACTTCGTTTGGCGAAACCGTATCCGGGTAAGTCCACCAGAAACCATTCTTTATTGATAAGAAAATGATTGATGAGTAAGGTCTTTCCCGGTGTGGCTGAGGTCTTGGCCAGTTTGTTATGGCGTGTAAGCATATTGATAAGACTGGACTTGCCCACGTTGGAGCGCCCTATAAATGCGTATTCCGGGAAGGATGTGTCGGGACATTTGTCAACAACAGCGTTGCTGATGACGTATTCTGCACTTTTGATTTCCATGGGATAATTTTATTTTTGAGCGCAAATATACGTTTTTTTGCCGGGGAAACACCTTTATAAAGGGGAGAATCGTTAACTTTGCACATGTATGACAAAGAAAACAATGCTGATAGCTGATAGCGGTTCTACAAAAACAGCCTGGATGTGGGTTGAGGAAGGAATGTCCGATAGGGTTTGCCAGACGTCGGGGATAAATCCGATCTTACAGACGAAAGAGGAGATAACGGCTGTAGTTGAAGAAGAACTGTTGCCGGCTTTCAGAGAGAGGGGGAAGGACATTGCGTCGGTTGACAAGGTCTTTTTCTATGGAGCCGGTTGCCTGCCTTCCCATTGTCTGGTGGTGGAGGCGATTCTACAATGGTGTTTCCCCGAGGCTATGATTCAGGTTCATTCCGATCTTTTGGGAGCGGCTCGTGCCTTGTGCATACGAGAAGAGGGCATCGCTTGTATTCTGGGTACGGGTTCTAATTCCTGTTTGTTTGATGGAGAACAGATTGTGAAGAATGTTTCTCCTTTAGGTTTTATTCTGGGTGATGAAGGGAGTGGAGCGGTATTGGGGCGTTCTTTGGTGGGGGATCTGTTAAAAGGTTGCCTGCCTTCGGCTCTGAAGGAGGAGTTTCTTTGTACCTATCATCTCACTCCCGAGGAGATCATCGCAGGTGTATACCGTCGGCCTATGCCCAGTCGTTTTCTGGCTTCTTTTGCTCCTTTTTTAAATACACACCGTACTCATCCGGGGGTACATCGGCTGCTGGTTGACAATTTTCGTTCTTTTTTTCAAAGAAACGTGGCGGCATACGAGCGTCATGACCTTCCGGTACATTTTGTGGGGAGTATTGCTTCTGTCTTTTCCAACGAGTTGCGCGAGGCGGCCCGTCAGGAGAGTTTTGTGTTGGGGCATATAGAGCGTTCACCTTTGCGGCGCATGGCGGAATATCATCGTGTGCATTCATCTGCCTGTTAATAATAGGTAGGTTGAATGTGTCAATTAGAGCATTAAAAACAAGAAATTAAAGGGTTTTTCATGCTTTTTAGGTAAAAAGTTCAAAAACATGCTATAAAGCATAAACATTTGTTTGTTTACATTAAAAAATGCCCGTATCTTTGTAGCGTTATCCTGAAAACAATCTTTTTACCTTAAACAAAACTAATACCTAAAAAAACTAGAAATAAAGGTCGCTGTGAAGCGACCTTTATTTATTTACGTGTAGATCCCTGAAAATCCCATTGGAAATGCCGTCTTTTTGCGACATAGAATAAACTAAAACGTGGTGCGCATGCCGTTGATTCGTGGTGCGCATGCCGTTGATTCGTGGTGCGCACACCGTTCTAATACTTTTATATTTCTGGGAATTAATTATTTATATGGATTGTTTGCCTGGTTTGGGAATGTTCATTCGGGCGGGCTTGTTCGGTGGAGAGCCGGTCGGCAGTAGGCGGGATTCGCCAGGGTATGAAATAAAAAAATCCCCAAAAATGTTTTTTCAGAACAGAGGGATACGTTATCTTTGTGTGCGGACACGGAACTGTGCCGGAGCGGACGGAGATTGCGAGGCATAGCCGCCGGATTTCGATACAACGAAAAACATCAATTACCATACAGATGAAAAAAGGGTTATTATGGGGAGCGGCCGCGTTGTGGGCTGCTTCGGTCAATGCGCAGACCGGTAAGGAATTACCGTTCCAGCAATGGGCGTTAACGCCGCCGATGGGTTGGAACTCGTGGGATTGTTACGGTCCGACCGTAGTGGAGGACGAGGTGAAGGCAAACGCCGACTATATGGCCGAGAAACTGGCGGCCTACGGATGGGAGTATGTGGTGGTGGACATCCGCTGGTTTGTGGAAAACGACAAGGCCGGCGGGTATAATCAGACCAATCCTATTTATGTATATGACGAGTACGGGCGCTATACGCCGGCACTGAACCGTTTCCCCTCGGCAGCCGGAGGAGTCGGATTTAAAGCGTTGGCCGACTATGTGCACAACAAAGGACTGAAGTTTGGCATTCATCTGATGCGCGGCCTGCCCAAGGTGGCCGCCGAGAAGAAATTGCCCGTGAAAGGTACCGACGGCATCACTTGCGACATGATAGCCAGCAACGATTCGGCCTGCACGTGGCTGCGTGATAACTATAAAGTGGACTATTCCAAGCCGGGCGCACAGGAATATTATAATTCTTGCTTCGAGTTGTATGCTTCGTGGGGAGTGGATTTCGTGAAGATCGACGACTTGTCGCGGCCTTACCATACGGCGGAAATAGGGATGATACGCAAGGCCATCGACGCTTGCGGGCGGCCCATTGTGTTGAGCCTATCGCCGGGCGAGACACCGGTGGAGAAGATGGACCACGTGAAGGGGCATGCCAACATGTGGCGGACGGTGGATGACTTCTGGGACAATTGGAGCCAGCTGAACTATCAGTTTCAGGTCTGTGCCAAATGGGCGCCGTACATCGCGCCGGGTACTTGGCCCGACGCCGACATGTTGCCGTTGGGTAAAATCAGTATTCGCGGCGAACGGGGGCAGGAGCGATGGACTAACTTTACCCGCGACGAGCAGTATACGATGATGAATCTGTGGACTATTTTCAAGTCGCCCCTGATGTTTGGAGGCGATTTGCCGCAGAATGATGCGGCAACGGATTCGTTGCTGACGAACCGTGACGTGCTGTATATGCATCACTATTCTGCCGGTAACCGGCAGTTGAGCCGCATGGACAATGCTATTGTGTGGGCAGCCGACGACCCGGCTTGCGGCGACAAGTTTGTGGCGTTGTTTAATGTAGGCGGTTCTTCTTTCGTGAACACCCGCAACGCGCTGTATCGCAGCGGTACGATTTCTTATCTGACCACGGGGCACGCTACCGAGGTGGCGGTGGATATTCCGGAGGGTAGCCGGCAATTGGCTTTGGTGGTTACCGATGGCGGCGACGGTTACGACTGCGACCATGCCGACTGGATAAATCCCGTGGTGGTGATGGCCGATGGTACCGAACTACGACTGACGGAACGGAAATATCTGCGCGGTACGTGCGGATGGGGCAGTATCGGCGTAAACAAGAATATAGAAGGAGGGCGTCTTTCCATCAACGGCACTGCATACGATAACGGTTTTGCCGTACACGCCAATTCCATCCTGCTGTTCGACCTGCCCGAGGGCGCCGTGCGGTTCACGGCCTATGCCGGTATCGACAATACGGGCAGCAACCAGGGCAGTAAGTCGTCGGTGGAATTTATGGTTTTCAACGAGGATCCCACGCTGCGCGAGGAAACCACTGACACCTGGAACGGAGGAAACGTTACGATAAAGGTAGATCCGGGCAAACAGGTCGCTTGCAGCGGGTTCATCGGACGGGCTTCCCGGCAGCAGACCGTGCTGGAGGCCGACATCCGCCATGCGGAAACGCTGTATCTGGTGGTTACGAATGGTGGCGACGGTTTGTCGTACGACCATGCCGACTGGGCCAATCCCGTACTGGTAGATGCCGCCGGAAACGAAACCTCGCTCACGGAAATTGCTTGGGAACCCGCGCCCGTAAACGGATGGTCCACGCCCAAGCTGAACCGTAACAACGACGGAAACACCATGATGATGGGCGGCGTGGCCTACGACAAAGGTTTTGGGGTGAATGCCCCCTCCATGCTGACGTTTAAGTTGCCCGCCGGGCACGAGTATGTGGCCTTTCGCTCGACGGTAGGCTACGACGACGACGTGAAGAACGCACCGTCGGGCGCTACGATGGAGTTCCGGGTGTTCACCGAAAATCCCGCTCCCGATGCCTCCGCACCCGTTGCGCTCGACCTGACGGCATTGGGCTTCGCGCCCGACCAGGAATGCCGGGTGACGGAAATGTGGAAAGGCACTGAGATGGGCACGTTCAAGAATGCGGATTTCGCACCGGTGCTCCGCGAACACGCCAGCGGGTTATACCGTGTTTCGGCGGTGGAGCGCGCAGCCGGTGCCACGGTCAGTCTGTCGGCGGATGGCGGTGAAAAGGTGGCGGGCGAACCGTTTGAACTGAAAATCTCCGTGTCCGGCGGTGCGTCCGAGGGCGCCTATGTGCAGGTGCTTTGCGACGGTGCCGTTGTCGGTACGTTGCCGTTGGAGGCCGACGGAACGGCGGTTTATGTGTGTACGTTGTATGGTGGCGACCATGAACTGAAAGTTTTGTATAGCGGAACTACGGCGGTGGCCTCCGCCGCATCCGAGGGGCTGGCTGTAAAAGTGAACGGACAGTCGGAGGACCTGACGCGCTTGCAGCAGCGGTTACAGAATCTGATTGAGGAAGCGCGTGCCATTCAGCCGGAAACGGTGGTCGGCTCGGCCCGCACCCCGTTGGCTCAGGCGTTGGAAAAAGCCGCTTCGGTGGCGGACGTGCCGAGCAAAACCGAATTGGAAGCGGCTATTGCCGGTTTGCAGGAGGCCATGGATGCCGCCCGGCTCAGTATGGTGGACATGAGAGCGCTGCGGGAAGCGCTGACCGAGGCGGAGCGTTTCTTGGAAACGGTGGCGCCGGCGGCTTCCCGCGACAGACTGGCGGAGACGGTTGGTAACTGCCGCACCGTCTATGCCGGTGAGGCAACAACGGTGGCAGAGGTAGTGGAGGCTATCGGCCTGTTGAAGGAAAAAATTTCGGAAACAAAAAAAATGGCAGCACCTTTGCCGGGGTGCTGTTTCGATATGACGGAATTTCTCGTGAATCCGAGCTTTGAATCCAAGACAACCGGATGGAGCCTGACGAAGCAGACGAGCGGATGGGAATCTTTCGATACTTGGAACGACCGTCCGGCTGCCGACGGATTGAATTTCGTCAGTATAGCCTGCCAGCATATCACTTCGCTCGACTTACATCAGTCGGTGAGCGGCTTGCCGGCCGGCGTATATAGTTTGGAAGCGTCCTTGCGCAATACCGATGGAGCTGATTACCTGACCGACCAGCACGTGTATGCACAGGCCGGAGAAGAAACCTTCGTATCGGCTTGTCTGGCAGCGGTAGGCGGAGCCGGGAATAACGATTGGTTTACGCTTGCCGTGAGCGATATACAGTTGCCGGAAGGTGGAGAACTCCGTATCGGGGCTGCTTCCCAAGGGCAGGGTACGGGCACGAAGGGTTGGTTCCAGGCGGATGATTTTCGCCTTTATTATTGGGGACAGACCGCCGACGGTGTGCAAACTGCGAAGCGGGACGGAGAAAATGTGATCGTGACGGTGTGCGGTGGCGGAATCTGCATTGAAGCATCGTCGGCCTGTGTGTTGCCTATCTATACGACCAACGGTCTGCGGGTGCGTACGTTGGTATTGGAGGCCGGTAGGAAAAGGGTGGCTTTGTCTCGCGGATTGTATGTGATTAACGGCAACGTGTATAGGGTGAAAGAGTGAAATTGTGTTGCATAGCATATGAAACAAGGGTGGAAGTCTGTAAAATATGTTAAGAAACATATTTTTGAGCCTTCCCTCCCTTGCTATTTTAAAAACTCCTTGTATATTTGCACTGTGTTTTTCATAGTATTAGATTTAAGGTTAACAAAGGTTGGGCTTCAGCGGAAGCCCTTTTTTTATGTCCGTCGGTCAAGTCGATATTTCGGCGCCGACGGCTTGGCAGTTTTTTCGGACCAACGGGTAGGATATACGGTGCTCCCCGGCGGTATAATGCTGAAAAAAGTGCTCCCGAAGGAGCACTTTCACTTTAAAAAAAAACAGATGAAAACGACTTTCACAAGCCGTGGTTATAAGTTGCGGGCGTAGGCAGCCGGATGTGGTTGCCGGGTTCCGGTGGGGCATGCCTGCGGAGCGTGCGGACAGTTCTATATAATATAGTATGCGGTTTGACGTCCGACGGTTCGCAAGGCATTGTGGGGGGCAAACCTGTTGCCGCCAACCGGAGGACCCGGGCGTGGCAATAGGACGGGTGGTTTACCGATAACGGAACTGCATCGGAAGCGTGATGCGCGAGCGCACGGCCTTTCCCTTCATTTGGGCGGGCGTCCAGCGGGGCATCTGCTTGATTACGCGCAGTGCTTCGGTGTCGCAGGCCGGATGCAGGGGCGAGGACACTTCCATGTGGGTCAGGGAACCGTCTGTTTCCACTATGAACTGTATCACTATCTTGCCGGCTACCTTCTCTTTTAAGGCTTCTTCGGGAAACTTCAGGTTCTTTGTCAAAAATTCCATTTGCTTGATTTCTCCGCCTGGGAAGGAGGCCTTAACGTCCACCTTGTCCGGCTCGTAAACGGGTTGAGAGTCTGGGGCGGACTGTAGCCGTATGGCAGCGGTCCGGTCAGGGGAGGGTACTGCGTTCTCGGAATGTATCTGTGCACTATTGGCAGTGCCGGCTGCCAGCAGAAGGACAGCGGTGGCGATAAACTGGTTCTTTTTCATAGGCATGTTTTTTAAAAAAGGTTTGTAATAAATATAAATTTGCGGGTTCGCAGGGTAATGTCTGTGATTGGGGCCGACTGTCGGACCTTCGGGAGCAGGCACAGCACCCACCGGCCACGATGATTTCAGGGTTCATCCTGGCGGATAACGGGCCTTATGGCTGGCGGAAGAGGTGATGGGGAAGCTGTCGTCAGACTGCCGTTATCTTAATCGGGCGTAAACCAGATACCCGGTATCGTTGTCCCTTATGCCGTCGAGAGTCTGTTCCATGGATTTCCGTAGGCTTGCGTTCAGGGGTCGGGGCGTGACAGCACCCGGGACAGTACCTCGCGCATTTCCTGTGGGGTGTAGATGTAGGTGTAGTATCCGCTGTTGCACCGGCCTAAGAAGTTTGTTACCTCAGTGCCGCCCCAATAGTCGTTCGTCAGGGTGTATAGACCGCCTTGTTGGTTTTCCCTGTCGAGTCGGTTCAGCCAGAACAGGCTCACTGCCGTACCGGTGGTAACGGCCACCAGTCCCAGACACATGAGCAGGATAAGGTAGCGTTGCCGGCTCATTTTCAGTTGGTTCATTTCGTACAGAAGGGCCAGTTTCTCGAACTCTTCCTTTTTTCTTCGTTCGGTTTGCAGGTACAGCAGGTTGTCGAACCGTTTTTGTAACTGTCGTTCCGTCTGAAAGCGGGGTTCCCAGGCCATTTTCACCGGATTCATTTCGTAGAGCCGTTCCGCTGCCAGATAGTCCACATAAGGGTCGCCGCCGCTTTGGGCGATGCGGTAATAGTGAGCCGCCGAGTCCGGTTGATGGCTCAGGCGGTGCAGTTCGCCTTTTAGGTAATTATAGGAAGGCAGATCCACTCTGTTCATCCATTGGCGGTAGTTGCGCAGGGCCTGTAGCGCCTCTTGCTTGTGACCGCCGTTCAGCAACAGGCGGAGGATAAAATCGATGCGTTGCTTGCACCGTTGCGGGTCGGGGGTGTGTTGCATGGCCTTTTGCAGGGTGGCGATGGCCGTTGCGGTGTCGCCTTGTTGCAGGTACAGGGTAGCCTTCCATTCGTAATACTGATCCAATTGTTTTTCGGTGTGCCGTAGCCGTCCAAGGTAATGCACGGCTGAATCCGTCTGTTCGAGCCTCATTTTCAGGTCTATCTTGCATAACAGCCAATTGGCGTGCAGCACACTGTCTGCGCTCCACTCTGCTTCCAGACTGTTCAGCATACTGTCGCCTTTGTGTGTGTACCCGATGTTCATTAAAAGATGCAGGCGCAGTTCCTGGACCCGGTGGCGGAGGGGATGCCCCGGTGGGTAAGTCTCCATCCATTGCCGCGTCCGTCGGTCGATGTCAGGCTGGTGGCACAGATTGTACCGGTGGTTGCAATACAGATTCATGATATGATAGTTCTGCCGTAATGAGGCCGACAGATTGCCGGTGTCAATATGTGCCAGGTAGAGGCGACTGCTGTCCGGGTGACTGAGCAACAGATTCTCGGACTTTTTCAGCAGATACTCGTTTTCGTTGGTGCAGGCCGTCAGTCCGCCGAGGAGCGGCAGGAGGGCAAAAAGAGGGGAATGCGCATGATCGTATAAGATAGGTCAGCTATAAAAGTAGCTTTTTTGTACTTCTTCTACCAATAAACGAATAGACAAAATAAGTGTTCGGTGCGATCCATTCGATATGATTATCAAGTGAATATGAAAAGATCGTGATGGACATGTTGGCTCCGCTTCGCATTCGTCGGTTGTTTTTATCGGCATTCCGGCAGTTGTTGGTTCCATCCGTACAACCGGAACACATCGAGTAGAAAAAGCCTCTCCCCGCATCTTCCGATCGAAAGATGCGGGGAGAGGTTGAAAAGCAGTGTGGCCGTGCGGGGACGGTCACACCGATAAAAAGGAAAAACTTATTCCTGAATGCCGTGCAACTTCAAGCCCTGTACGTCGTTCCAATGACCGCGAGTAAAGTCGGGCACTTCAACGGGAGAGAAGTTATTGCTCATCGACAAATAACCCAGTTCGGCTACGCAACACCATTCTGCCAGGTCGTATACGTCCATGTCGAGAGGCAGACCGTTCTGGAGGCAGTACACCAGCCGATAATCCATAATGAAATCCATACCGCCGTGGCCGCCTACATGTTTGGCCTTCTCGCCCACTTCCTTATAAAGAGGATGTTGATATTGTTTTACCAATGCCTGATGAGCGGCGGGAGGAAGGAAACCGTGTGCGTTCAGATTCTCGTGATCGGGCAATCCTTCTACATTGGAAGCTTTGCCTTCCAGTGCATACCCCGGAGTGGGATATTTGTTGGCAAACCCGGTGGTACCCGTCAACTGATACAGACGGTTGTAGGGCTGCGGATTCATTACGTTGTGCTGAATTTCGATTACCTTGCCTTTTTCCGTACGGATCAGCGTTGTGGTCTGGTCGCCATTCTGGAAATCCGTGCAATCTTCTCCGGTCACCTGTTTTACGTAGGCCGGTCCGTGAACCGGTTTGGTATCCATAGCAACCAATGTTTTCATACGGTCGCCACGGTGGATGTCAAGCAACTGGCAGGCGGGGCCGAGGCCGTGTGTGGCATATACGTCGCCTCTGTGTGTGCGGTTGTATTCCATACGCCAACCCAGTTTGTCGTTGGCACCGTTTTTCCAATAGTAGGGCCAAAATTGTGTGAGGTCATGTATGTAAGCACCTTCCACATGCAGAATCTCACCGAATATGCCTTTCTGTGCCATGTTCAGCGTATTCATTTCAAATTCGTCGTAGCAGCAGTTCTCTAACTGTATACAGTGTTTGCGTGTACGTTCGGAGGTATTGATCAAATCCCAGCAATCTTTCAGGCTCATGGCCGAAGGCACTTCGATGGCAGCGTGTTTGCCGTGTTCCATGGCGTAGAGCGCCACGGGTACGTGGTGCATCCAGTCGGTAGCGATGTAAACGATGTCGATGTCGTTCCGTTCGCACAATTGTTTGTAACCTTCTTCTCCGCTGTATTCGGCGGCTTTGGGTAAGCCCGCTTTTTCCAAAGTCTTGTTGGCAGAGGCGGCTCTCGATGCTTCGTAATCACACAGTGCTACGATTTGTACGTTCAAGCCTACGTCTTTCATGTGTGTCCAACGCTCCACGGCACCCGGACCTCGCATTCCCAAGCCTACAAAACCGACACGGACGGTTTTCAAGGCCGGCGCCGTCAATTCCAAAGCGTGCTGCTGACCGACCGGACGCTGAGGAACTACGGTACGTATCACACCGTCTTTTCCTTTCTTCCATTTTGTGGTAAATTGGGAGTTCAGTCCTGTTTTTTCACCTTTCGGAGCGGCATACGTACTGTTTGCGGAACCGAAAGCCAAAAGAACGGCCAAGGCTCCTGCTAATAGGTAATTCATACTTTTCATTCGTCAGTAGAGTTAAATGATTGAGTTATTAAAGTTTGTTTATACTGCAAATATAAAATATACTTTTGAATTCGGCAACAGATTTTAAAGGAAATCAGTCTTTGGCGCCTTTCTTACCGAAATCGGCTTCGATTTTCAGCATGGCGGTAACCCATACGGTGAGTACACAGCAGGCCATTACCAGCAGGAAAAAATGGGAGTAGCCCAGCCGTTCCTGCAGTTCGCCGGCTATCATTCCCGGTAACATCATGGAAAGTGCCATCAGGCCTGTACAGAAAGCATAATGGGCTGTTTGTTTTTTTCCTCTGGAGTAATAGATCAGATAAAGCATGTAGGCTGTAAATCCGAAACCGTAGCCAAACTGTTCGGTGAAAAGGCACAGGCTGATTACGGGAATGCTTTGTGTCTGGCTCACACTGAGGTATACATATACCAGATCGGGCAGTGTAATGCTCCATACCATCGGCCAAAGCCATTTTTTCAGTCCGCCTACGGAGACGGCAATGCCGCCCAGGATGCCGCCCAGTGTCAGACCGAAAACTCCCATGGTGCCCTTTACCCATCCCACTTCCATGGTGGATAGTCCCAATCCGCCGGCACTTACGGGATCGATCAGGAACAAGTCGGTCATTTTTACCAGCAGGGCTTCGGGAAAACGGTACAGGAGCATGAAAAGCATGGCGGCTATAGCCTGCGGCTTTTTGAAAAAGCTGATAAAAGTTTCCAGAAAGTCGTGGAA
>ERZ778515.486-NODE-486-length-34234-cov-11.746862_pt1 | contig 34234 bp, 24 predicted proteins | sample MGYA00510343_ERZ778515 | MGnify/ENA primary metagenome ERZ778515 (study PRJEB29527, sample SAMN07138965) | mouse gut metagenome | material: feces | host: mouse | place: China:Nanjing | collected 2016-01-25 ...
GTGAACCGAATTTATTTAATTTTTAACCTCGTCCATTTTTAGTGGACAGTAGTGTAATCTCATTTTGGATAAAAGGGTTAATGGCTTTTAACTAACTATAAGTCATGCACTTTGAAAATTCAAAGCATTTTTAAATGAAAGAGCCGTGCCGGTCAGTTGCCGTCACCCTGTCTTGTCGGGACAGTCTTTCCGCCTTTGGCCGGGGGATTGGCAGAGGGGCCGTTACTGTCGGGCTTATCCTTCCCGCTCCCCTTGCCGGGGCGTAGACTGCGGAATTTACTGAAGGCCTTCGCCGCATCGGACCCCGAATACAGCAGTCTTCCCTTGCCGTCGCCTACCACAAACCATGGAGTGCCCGTCACACCGAAGCGCAGGGCATCACGGTCGGCCAGACCGCGCGGCGAGAAGGCACGCACGGTCTGCGACAGCGAGTCGTGGCGAATCAGACTTCGCCACTGCGACGAGTCGGGATTGAGAGCGATGTCGGCAATCACCATCTCGGCCGAATCGCGCCGCCATCGGGTCAGCCGGCGCAGCGAGTCGGTAAGCGCCTTACGGTCATCGTCGCCACGCTGCCAGTAATACAGCAGCAGCGGGCTCCCCGAAGAGGCGAAACGCAGAGTGTCGGCATTATTGTCGGCCGACCGGACGATAAGATTATCAGCCCGCTTTGCGGGTGCTCCCTGCAGTGCCGGAGAAATTCCGGTCAGATCCTGCCGGGTCAGCAGCGGGGCGAATCCCTCCGGGTCGTTCTCCTCCGGCAGAGAGCGCCATAGGCGGTCGAACTCCCGGGGGTCCAACCCGGCATCAAAATAAGCGAAGAGCAGCAGACGTGCCGCCGGAGAGTCGGAATTATTCTTCACAAACGCAGCCACAGCCTTATTCAGCGCCATCAGGGCCGGAGCGGATGCCGAATCCTGAGGCGTGGTGCGGCGGGCCTCCTCGATAATCCTGCGGTTGTCGAGTCGCCAGCGGGTCAGCAGTTCAGTAGGTCTGTTGCCGGAGATATTCCACTCCACCGGATCTGTCCCGGAGCCTGAGAGGACTATCCTGTCGCCTCGCTCGGCATAGAATATGGCGGCCGGTATCACAGACGAGCCGTGGCTTATCGTCACCATCGTAGGATAGCGCGTCAGCCCTATGGCTTCCCCCTTGCCGGCCGACACAGCCACGGCCGACTCTACCTGCAACCCTCCGCGCGGGTCGGAGGCATAATACGATATTCTGTAAGTGGCCGTCACGGAGTCCGGGAGGGAGAACTCCATCCGGAATTCATTCTTTACGCATCCCGTAAGCCAAAGAAGCAGCATGGTAAGGATAATCCATACGGCCCCGGCCGACAGGTAACGCCGACAGAGGCGACGGCATATGATGATGTGTGGATATAGTCGAAGCATATTGCAAATATAGCGATTAATAAGCATCCTGACAAAGAAAAAGCCTGCAGAAAATCCGATGGACTGTCAAATCCGACACCTTCCCCTGACTCCCGGATTCCTTATTCCGTTGTCCCCCGGTAATGCGGGTGATGTTCGATAAGCTGGCGCCGCAGATGGGAAGTGTCGAGGTGCACATAGATTTCAGTAGTGGCGATTGATTCATGTCCGAGCATCTGCTGTATGGCTCTCAGATTCGCCCCCCCCTCGAGCAGATGAGTGGCGAAGCTGTGGCGTAGCGTATGCGGCGACACCTTCTTAGTGATACCTGCCGATTCAGCCAGCTGCCGGATAATGATAAACACCATCACGCGTGTCATTTTCGCACCCCGGCGGTTGAGAAAGAGTATGTCGTCGTCGGCTGCCGACTTCGGCATCGGTCTCACTGCCAGATACTCGCTGACGCATCTTATGGCGGTGGGAGAGAGTGGCACGATGCGTTGTTTCGACCCCTTGCCCTCGATAATGGCAAGTCCCTCTGTCATGGAGATACGGGTGATGCGCAAGTCGCAGAGCTCGGAGACTCGCAGACCGCTCCCATAGAGCATCTCCACAATGGCATGATTGCGCACGGCTTCCTCCTTTTCCCATGGTATGGCGGCCACCATGGCATCAATCTCCTCCACACTGAGCACATCGGGAAGCATCCTCCCCACCTTCGGCGACTCCAGCAGCACCGTCGGGTCGCGATCCACCACCTTCTCCGACACAAGGAACCGGAAGAAAGAACGCAAAGCCGCCACTACGCGTGCCTGCGAGGCCGGACTCAGCCCCAGGTCATGGAGCGAAGCCAGAAATTCATGCAGTATATTTTCATCGACTGAGGCGGCCTGATTTGTAGCTTGCCGTCCGACCGGTGGCTCACAGTCGGCCGGCTCCTCATCGCCGAGGAACTCCGCAAGATGGCGTATATCGCACGAATACCCCTCGACAGTATTTGGCGACAGCCCGCGCTCCAGACTCAGATAGTGGGCGAAATCGGGTAAATGTTCGGAAATCTTCATAAGATTCGGATTCATGGCAGAGTGTAGGCTGTAGGCGCCATGTCGCGTCCGCTGACCAGAATCGTTATCTCACGTCCCGAGAACATCAGCTGGCCATGTAGGGGCGCTTGACTGCATTCGCGGCGATAGCTTTCAGTCCGCACCACACGGCAATGCGCCTCATCGAGATTGCGGGCAATCACAGCGCCGGCCAGCCTGACGGCCATCCGGTAGCACCTTGGAGCCTCCGGCATCAGATGCACCTTGAGCGGCGAGGCATGCCGCTGTCTAAGAAAGATGCAGAGCCTGTATAAGGCACGCGCCCGTCCGGACTCCCCGGGAAGGGGGGATTCCAGACGGGAGTCGTTTTCAAGATAATAAGCGTATCCACGCCTCGGATACAGAGCCTCGGTCACGATGGCATATGCGAAAGGTGAATGCACACCGAATCCCCGTGTATGGCGCCATCGGCGGTAGGCATCGGCTAATCGTGACAGGATGCGCATCGCTTACATTCGTTTATTACGCAGACGCAGAACCCTGACGGCGAGAGCGGCGGCACAGAGGATGAAAATCACAGCCACGGCCACCGCACCTATTGTATTGGTGACAGAGAGTGATTTCGGATTGAAATAGAATTCCACCTCATGTTCGCCGGCCGGCACCTGCAGCGCCCGCAGAGTATAGTCGGCGCGTCCCATCTCTACGGGTTGCCCGTCGAGAGTGACCTGCCATCCCCATGGGAAGTAGACTTCCGAGAATACAGCCACACCTCCGGCGGTCGAGCGGGTGCGGTATTTCAGTCGGTCGGGGGCATAGGAAGTGAGTGTCACAGTGTCGCCGGGAGCCTTGGGGCGGGTTTCGCCTAAGATGTGACGGAACGTTTCATCTGCCACAGCCTCATCAGCCGGATTGAGCGACGATAGTGCCTGCATCTCTTCATTGGGAGTCGCCACATATCGGATCCGGCTGACAAACCAGGCGTTGCCCAAAGCATAGGGATTCTCTTCGGCGTAGTCGCCATAGAGATAATATTTCGTGTTGAGCATGTCGAGCACCGGTTCGCGCGACGTGAAGAGGCGGTAGTCGATGCTGTCGTTATTTGCCGTCGAATCCTGCTGCAGAGCCTGCAGACGCGTCATATTGTTGCGGGCCTCTTCGTTAAGGCGCCCTATGGCCGGAGATATCTGATAGGTGATCAGGTCGTTGTAGCGGGTGAGTTTGGCCGCGTGATATCCGCCGACAGTCTTATGGAAATAAGAGGAGCGGGCGCCGCCGAAATCCGCTAAGTCGAGCACACGGTAGGAGGTCGTATCCTGCAGTATGTAGCGGTCTCCCTCGTTCTCGGCGAATGTGGCGGTGCGCGGCATCGGCTCAACGAAATTCTCGGAATTGACGTATCGCTTGTTGATGCTGAAAAGGTCGATCAGCACTATCGCCGACAAAGCGCAGACAAAGAGCACCCGATTTCGGAACGCACCGCGCAGATATAGCCAGATTACAAGGAATCCGGCCACGATATACATAAGCGAGCGGGCGCAGTCGGCACTGACAAGGCTCAGGCGGGCATCGCGCACAGTGGCCATCACATTGGCGTAGGCCGGGTCGGTGAATATCCCCTGGGCGCGGAGCATCTCCATCTCCTGTGCCGAATAGGGCTGGCCGAATACCGACGGAGCGAGCCAGCCGATCATGCAGATGGCCGCACCCAGACCGAATACGGTGTAGAGTGTCCACCTCTGGCGGGCGAGGAAATCGGGAGTATCGATAAGTTTCTTGATCGCCATTACGGCAAGCAGCGGCACGCAGAATTCGAGCACCACCAGAATGCTCGACGGAGTGCGGAACTTGTTATAGCCCGGCACATTGTCGATAAAGAAATCCGTCAGCAGAGGGAAGTTATGTCCCCAAGCCAATAAGATTGAGAAAACCATGGCTGCGAAGAGCGCCCATTTCATAGGACCGGCCTTCGGGCCATCGGCCACAAACATGGCCAGCACTGCCAGCAGCAGCACCAGCACCCCGACGTAGACGGGGCCGTTGGTCATCGGCTGGTCGCCGAAGTACTGTCCGAACTGCCCTACGACCTGCATCTCCTGCGGCGAGAGGAATGTCTCGTTGGCTTTGTCGGTATCGGCCACAGACAGAAGAGAGTTCTGGCCGCCGACGGGTTTGATGGTGGCGCCCCCCTTCACGTTGGGAATCATCAGAGTCAAGGTTTCATCGATGCCGTAGCTCCAGGCCGTGATGGCATTGCGGTCCATTCCTCCGGTAGAGTCCTGTCCCGGAGCGACGATGTCGGTGGCTCGTCCGCGCACAGTCTCCTTCGAGTATTCATAACTGTTATAGAGCGATGCCGAATTGGCGGCAAGAGCCAGCACTCCGGCTCCCAATGCCAGAGCAGTGGCGATGCCCCATCGGCGCATCTGCTTCTGTCGCCAGGCCATCACACCCCATGCGATTACCATGAACAGAATCGGTAATAGAAAGTAATACGTCATCTGCGGGTGATTGCTCATCAGCTGCAGAGTGGCGAAAAGCGAAGAGAGCGCCACTCCCGGGAGATACTTTCCCCTGTACAGCAGCGCCAGACCTCCGATGGTGGGGGGAATATAAGCCAGAGTGACAAATTTCCAGATATGTCCGGCACCTATTATGATGATGAAATAGGTGGAAAAACCCCATGCAAGCGATGCGAATAGCGCCGTGTGCCACTTCATCTTCATGCACAGACACATGATGAAGAAGCCCAGAAACATGGCAAACAGCAGATTGGCCGGCGAGGGGAGCCAGAGCGTATAAATAGAGAATATCCACCCGGTCAGCCTGCCGGTGAGGTATGACGGAGATATCTGGAACGTAGGCATTCCGCCGAACAGAGCGTTGGTCCATCGCGGGGCGTGCCCGGTCATTGCCTCATACTGCTGCACTTCCTGGCCATTTGCCAGACCTTGCAGGATATCATGCTGCTGAAGCACATTGCCCCTGAAGTCATCCGGGGCGAAAAATATAAAGGCCACGACAGCCAGAAGCAGCGCGACCGATATACTGTATATGGTTTCTTTTTTCATAATCTAACAGTTACTCCCCGTCACCCCGGCGCTTGGCAGATGATGACGGGGAGATGACTATGAGCGGTGACCGTCCTCCCGAGGCGTCGATGATGCGGAATGCGTGTGGATTGCGGGGCATTGCCGAGATGAGGTCCTGCCCATACGGGGCAAGATGTCAGTATAGACTCCGGCGCTGAGGGATGTGATTCGGATTCAGATTTCGTGGCGGTCGTCGTATTTACCCTCTTTTAGTTTGATGGTGATCTGACGGTTCATGCTCTGCTCGAGCGAGATGAGGGTTTCCGTCTCAGTGACACCCTTGATGTGCTGTATTTTATCATTGAGCAGCTCCATGAGATGAGAGGTGTCGTTGGCATATACCTTGATGAGCATCGAGTAGGGGCCGGTAGTGAAGTGGCACTCCACAACTTCGGGGATACTTTCGAGTTCGGCTACTACATCGCGGTACATAGACCCTTTTTCGAGCTTTACGCCTACGTATGTGCAGGTGTTGAAGTCGAGTTTGCGGGGGTTGACAGTATAACCGCTGCCGGTGATTACCCCCATTTCCACGAGTCGGGCGATGCGCTGGTGGATTGCGGCACGGCTCACACCGCATTGTACGGCTATATCCTTCGACGGCATACGTGCGTTGCGCATGATGATGTTGAGGATTCGGCGGTCGAGATTATCAATTTTTTCCATGATGTGAAGTTTAAGGTATAAGGTTTAGGATTAATGAATCAATTTATCGCCCCAAAAGTACGAAATTTTTTTTATATCTTCACTATTTGATTTGAAAAAAATGAAAAAACAGGTGTCAAATTGATAAAAAAATCCCCGAAGCCTGATTGACTTCGGGGAAATTACTATATTTTACACCTGTGGAGAGGTATCATCAATCAGATGTGGGGACCTGCCAGAGAGAGCTTCTTGCCAGTCTCGTTGGTCTCGAACTTCTTGAAGTTGTTGATAAACATCTCGGCGAGTTTCTTAGCCTTGTCGTCCCATTCTTTGGGGTCGGCATAAGTGTCGCGGGGGTCGAGGATGCCGGTGTTGACGCCGGGCAGCTCAGTGGGGATTACGAAATCGAAGTAGGGGAGCACTTTTGTGGGAGCCTTCTCGATGTCGCCGTTGAGGATATCGTCGATGATGCCGCGAGTGTCGGGGATTGAGATACGCTTGCCTGTGCCGTTCCAGCCGGTGTTGACCAGATAAGCCTTGGCACCGTTTGCCTTCATCTTCTTCACGAGTTCCTCGGCGTATTTAGTGGGGTGCAGTGAGAGGAAAGCCTGTCCGAAGCAAGCCGAGAAAGTTGGAGTCGGCTCTGTGATGCCACGCTCGGTGCCGGCGAGCTTTGCAGTGAAGCCGGAGAGGAAGTAGTACTGAGCCTGCTCGTCGTTGAGGAGGGCTACCGGGGGGAGCACACCGAATGCGTCGGCCGAGAGGAAGATCACCTGCTTTGCAGCGGGGCCTTTGGATACGGGCTTCACGATATTCTCGATGTGATAGATCGGGTATGATACGCGGGTGTTCTCAGTGACGCTCTTGTCGGCGAAGTCGGGAGTGCCGTCGGCCTCTACAGTCACGTTCTCGAGGAGCGCGTCGCGCTTGATTGCGCCGTAGATGTCGGGCTCGTTTTCCTTTGAGAGGTTGATTACCTTTGCGTAGCAGCCCCCTTCGTAGTTGAAGACGCCCTCGTCGTCCCAGCCATGCTCGTCGTCGCCGATGAGTTTACGCTTCGGGTCGGTTGAAAGGGTGGTCTTGCCGGTGCCGGAGAGGCCGAAGAAGATTGCGGTAGATGTCTCGTCCATGTTGGTGTTGGCCGAGCAGTGCATTGAGGCGATGCCGCGGAGGGGGTTGAAGTAGTTCATCATCGAGAACATGCCCTTCTTCATTTCGCCGCCATACCAAGTGTTGAGGATTACCTGCTGGCGCTCCTTGATGTTGAAAGCCACGACAGTCTCGGAGTTGAGGCCGAGCTCCTTGTAGTCTTCCACCTTTGCTTTCGAGGCGTTGAATACGACGAAGTCGGGGTTGAAGTTCTTGATCTCCTCCTCAGAGGGACGGATGAACATGTTGGTCACGAAGTGGGCCTGCCATGCCACTTCCATGATGAAGCGCACTGCGAGGCGGGTTGCGGGGTTTGCGCCGCAGAATACGTCGACCACGTAGAGAGTCTTGTCAGAGAGTTCCTTGACGGCCTTCTCGCGGAGGTGATCCCATACCTCTGTCGAGATGGGCTTGTTGTCGTTCTTATATTCGTCGGAAGTCCACCATACGGTGTCTTCTGTGATTTCGTCTTTGACGAGGTATTTGTCTTTGGGCGAGCGGCCGGTGTAGATGCCGGTCATTACGTCAACAGCGCCGAGATCGGTGAGGATACCTTTTTCATAGCCTTCGAGAGCGGGATTGGTCTCGTCTTTGAAGAGCTGCTCGTAAGAGGGGTTGTGAATGATTTCCTTCACATCCTTGATCCCATACTGGGCCAAATTGAGTTCTGCCATTTTAAATGTGGATAGTTAATGGGTTATTAAATTCTGATTTTTGCATTTTCGGAGGTGTCCGGAATCCTGCGGACCCGACAGTATGCCGGGCGATGGGGAGGGGACACATTTTTACTGTTATATCAACAATTATCCTGTAGAAACAGATTGGTCCGGAACGTTAATTTATCCTAATAGCCATGACTCTTCATGTGTCTTTTCGCTCTACCTTTAGAAGTGGCATCGCGTAAGATGCCTGCATCTGGCCTCGGGAAAATTCCGGCCTTCTTTTTCTACTGCAAAATTAGCAAAAAAAATCTGATTGTCAATATGCCCGAAGGGCAAAAGATGTTGTGCAGCACGTTTTTTTAATCTTTTTTGCAGTTGGCGGGGAGTATGAAACTCACCTCTTTGAAGAGATAGCGGCGGGGAGTCTCGCCGGGGGTGCCGTCCGTCGGTTCGGGGAGCAGTGTCAGGGTGCCGTCGGGGTCTACATCGGTTATCCGGGCCATGATGCGCTCGGAGGCGAGATGGTCGTAGAACGGGTGGGGCGCTCCGTCGTTGAGATAGAGGTGCTGCATGAAGGTGTCGTGCAGGCGCAGCCGTCCGAGGGCGGTGCGTGTCAGTGCGGTCAGGCGGATGATGTATTGCTGCAGCCGTTGCGCCAAGGGCTCGATTTCTATCTCCGGAGTCCCGTCGGGCAGCAGCGATAACATCGACACCGGATTCGGGGCGTCGCTGCGAAAATGCAGCTGGTTGACGTTAAGCCCGGCGCTCAGGATGCTTCGCGCGATCAGCCCCCCGCATATCGAATGGTCGATAAGGATGCCGCATATCTTTCTGTGGCCTGCATAGATGTCGTTGGGCCACTTCACCGTAGTCTTTATGCCATATTCCCGCAGCAGCCCCACTATGGCGAGTGCCATCGCTTCCGACAGGGCGAACTGTTGAGCGGGGTGCAGCCAGTCGGGGGCGGCTGCCATGCTAAAAGTGAGGTTGCGGTAGTCTTCCGACTCCCAGCTGTTGCCGCGTTGGCCTCGTCCGCGTGTCTGGCGGCGTGCCGCCACCATCGTGTAGGGGGGGATGTCGCTGTATTCTTCGGTTTCCTTGAGTAGCGTATGGGTGGATTCGGCTTCATCAAGCCATATGATCCGGGGCGGAGGCAACTGCTCCACCGGAGCGATATGCTCCGTTGCCGGGACGAGTGGGTCTTCAGGCTTGAGGAACAGCTGGTCGAAGGGGATGAAATGATGTTCCATATTTGCGTCAATCCGGAGGGAGGTGAAAAAGAAGTGTCACTATCCTTTGGAGATGCGCACCCGCACTGCATCATCGGGGATGAACCCGGCGATACGGTCGGCCCATTCCACAAAGCAGAGTGCGCCCGAATAGAAATAGTCTTCAATGCCCATATCCTCAGCCTCAGCCGGGTTCTCGATGCGATAGCAGTCGAAGTGGTAGATCAGTTCGGCTGTCGTGTCGGAACGATATTCGTTGATGATGGCGAAAGTGGGAGAGGAGATGTCGTCGGTCACGCCGAGCTGTCGGCATACTTCGGCTATGAAGGTGGTCTTTCCCCCTCCCATCGGGGCCTCGAAGAGGAAAACGGTAGACTCGCCCATGTCCCTGATAAAATCCTCAGCCTTGGCGGGCAGGTCGGCCAGAGAGGGGATATTGATTTCAATAGTCTTCATAAGATTCTAAATTTGAATGCATAAATAACACTTACCTATATCCGGGGTCAATCATTGCCGGCATGTATTCCTGCTGCTGAAGGCGCACTGTCGTTGCCGGTCGTGCCGGCAGATGGATTGTCAGTCATTGCTGAAAATCATTTCGGCCGCATATCTCGGAGCCACACTCGTGCCCAGCCGGCGGCGCATCAGTCGGTAGCCGTTGATCTGCCATTCACGTCGCGGACTCGGCTGGAGGAGCGGTGCGAGTTCGCGGATGATGTTGTGCACCGTGCACTTGTGCACCAGCAGTTCAGGCACAATCGAATTGCCCACGATCAGATTCGGCAGCGACACATACTTCACCTTCAGCAGCTTCTCCATCACCTTATAGCTCCATTTCCGGCCATTTGCGCGGTAGCACACCACCTGCGGCGTCCCGACGAGAGCCGTTTCGAGAGTGGCTGTGCCCGAAGTGACCAGAGCGGCCGTAGAATATTTTATAAGAGTCGGAGTCGCGCCGAATGCCACTTTCAGCCCCGGATCCTGAGCCACCTCCCGGTAGAAGATCTCAGGTATGGCCGGAGCGGCGGCCACTACATACTGAAACTCCGGATAATGCTTTGCCGCCTCAATCATTAGCGGGAGATTATTGCGTATCTCGCCGCGGCGCGATCCGGGCACGAGGGCAATCATGGGGCGGGGGTCGGAGATCCCCTGCCGCTCAAGGAAGTGCTTCAGCGGGGCGATATGCCCCATGGCATAATCGATTTCCTCCACCGATGGATTTCCTACATATGTCACATGGTCGTAGCCCCGGCGTCGGTAGAAGTCGACTTCAAACGGGAGTATGGAATAGATATTGCTCACATATCGGCGTATCGAGCGGAGACGCCACTCTTTCCAGGCCCAAATCTTCGGCGAGATATAATAATCCACTCTGAAACCGTGGCGCGAGGCAAAGCGGGCGAGTTTGAGGTTAAATCCCGGGAAATCCACAAGTATCAGCACATCAGGACGGTACTCAATTAGCAGCTCCCTGGCGCGGCGCAGATTGCGGAATATCGACGGGAGCCGGCGTATCACCTCGCTGAACCCCATCACGTTCAGATTATCGTAATGCAGGTCGGGAGCCACGCCGGCGCGTGCAGCCATGAGGTCGCCGCCGAAGAAGCGGAAATCGGCCGCGGCATCATTTTTCTTAAGTTCATCAATGAGTCGCGAGGCGTGGAGATCGCCCGAGGCCTCGCCGGCAATTAGCATGTACTTCATTTCCTATAATAACGTATGGCTGAAAAGCGTTATTACACAGTAAGGCGCACGCATCAATTCCGGCGCACGTCATGAATCCGCCTACGGATTCTGATGCAAATATAGCAAATAATCCTGAATATTCCGCAAAATGCGATACCTTCTATTGGCCATATTGGCAATGCTTGTCTCAGTGATGGTGCAATCCTGCATTTCCGACGATTTCACCACATCATCGTCGGTCAGACTGCGTTTCTCTACCGATACAGTGAGTTTCGATACCGTATTCACCGACCTTGGCACGCCTACGGCCCGCCTGCGGGTGTTCAATCCCGACAAGAAAGGGGTCAACATCTCGTCAATCAGTTTCGGCTCAGGTGCCGACTCCCGGTTTTCGATGAATGTGGATGGCGTGAGCGGTTCCTCTTTCCATGACGTGGAGATACGCGGGGGTGACTCGATATTTATCTTCATAGAGTGTTATATCCCGGAGAATCAGGATGCAAGGCCGTTCAAAGTGGAGGATCTGATCCTTTTCAATACCAACGGCACCGAACAGAAGGTGGTAGTGGAGGCATTCGGCCAGAATGTGACGCGCCTGCGCAATGTGGAGGTCACTTCCGACATGACTCTCACCGCCGCCCGCCCCTACGTGATATTCGACTCCCTTACGGTGCGCCCCGGCGCCACGCTGTGTGTGGACCCGGGGGCACAGCTGCTGTTCCACGACAAAGCGTCGCTCGTGGTGGAGGGAAGACTGGAGGCTATAGGAGAACCTGGCAAACTGATTGCCATGCGCGGCGACCGACTCGACAATGTGCTCCCCGATGTGGGCTATGACATAATGGCCGGGCAATGGAAGGGTGTGCGGATCGCGGCCGGCTCGTTTGATAACCGCATGGAATACTGCGATATGCGCAGCACCACCGATGGACTTCGCATCGACTCCACGGCCGACGTCAGCCGCCGGAAACTCACACTCGTCAACTCCTGGCTCCACAATTCGCAGAGCACCGTGCTCGAATCGCGTTATGCCCGGGTGGATGCCTACGGCTGCATATTCTCCGAAGCGGCCGATGCCGTGGTGAGCCTGCACGGCGGAGTGCACCGCTTCTCGCAGTGCACCATGGCCAACTATTATCTTTTCAGTGTGATTTCATCGCCGATTCTCTCACTCTACCATCTGTTCGGGCATGAGGTCAACGACCTCAACCCCAATCCCGTGATGAGCGCCAGCTTCGACAACGGCATTATCTACGGTCTCGCCTCCGACATCAACGAGGGCGATCTCACCGGTTCCGACGTATATCTGCGATATATGCTGATGAAAGCCACCGGCACCGATGACGCCAACTTCCTTCACTGCCTCTGGGGCGACGACCCGCTCTTCGAGACAGTGCGCGAGGATTACTACTTCAACTACCGTCTGAAAGCCGATTCACCGGCCATAGGGGCCGGCGACCCCACACTCGTGGCGCCCGAGACCGTCACCGACATCGACGGCCACCGCCGCGCCACGCCCCCCGCCCTCGGCGCCTATGCCTGCAAGGGCGCCGAATAGCGGGTTACATCACGGGCATGCGGTTGTCGATCTGATACTCGCTATTCTTGCGGATTGTCCAGGAAAAGAGGGTAAACGGCTTCAGACATTCCCCTTTGAAGCGCTGATGCAGACTGCTTTTATAGCCAGAAGTGGAATTGATTGTCTCCAGACTTCTCACGCCTCCGCAATAATCCATTCCCGCCATTACGGTGATATGCCGGTCAGGCTGCCATATTCCCACTATCGAGGCCATGTTGGGAGTGAGGTTCCGGGTATAGCCTATGGCCGAGTATTCGCGGTCGGTCCATCCGCATCGCGCCTGGATTATGAATTTGCCGAAGATTGTGCACGGATACCCGTCCCAAGAAATTCATCAACAACAGGCCGTCGATTTCCGGAGCATGGTTCGTGTCACTCAATCTGAGGGCAGGTGGGATGGAGTTTGAACACTTACTTATCGGAAATGATTGCGGGTTTGTAGTCGTGACCCCATATAATTATCCCCGGATGCTCGGGATAAATTGCATCCGGGGATATCGGGAATGGAGATTGTGGATGAAGATATCAGTAGTAGGTTATGGTGCGTGTCTCGGTATAGGAGGGGATGTCCATCTTCACGTTGGCGATGTCGGGGAAAATCATCTTGAGGTCGCGTTTCACCCAGTTGCCGTGGGAGTCGTATTCTACATTGGAATACTCAAGGTTGAAGGGGGGCATTCCGCCGGGGATCATGTCTGCGAGAGCCGGATCCTTAAGCTGTGGAGTGAGGGTTGAATATTCCAGTTTGCCGTCGCGGTATTCATTGGTAGTGGTGATTGTCATGGCCATCGGTTTGTCAATCTCCATTACATATCGCGAGCATCGGTTGTCGGCTGAATACTCCACCATTACAGTGCCATTGAAATTCGGGTCGTCGATCTTTACCGACACCGGATAACCGGCCTCATTGTATCGGCAGGATTCATTCTCCAGCTGACCGTTGGGCTTGAAGCGCATGTCAACAGTTTCGACAGTTGAGGCGGAGGCATCGTTGGATGGAGAAGTCTTCAGAACCTCTTTGACCGGGCCGTTAAGGCCGAACATGGCCGGACCATGGAATGAGCGTTCCTCTGCCTGAGCCATAGAGATGCAGCCGACTGAAAGTAAGGCCGCCGCCATTATCTTAAAGTGTGCCATATGTATTGATATTTGGTGTTGTCGGATTAACGGGATATGTGTATGATCAATAGTTCGGTGATTTCCGGGAGTGAAAAGGTTGTAATCCATACGCATCAGCCCAAAGTATTATTCCATCCAGAACATGCGGGGAACAGCATGAATACTGTTAGGAAATAACAGGTTGATAATATTAAACTTGCTCATAATATTGGGTTTTATGATTCGATTGCAAATCTAAAAAAATTTTTTTATTCCCAAATGAATAAAGCATTTGTTAATATATTTTCATTTTGCAATAAGAATGACGAAAATGGCCATACTTGTATGTGAGTGCGTGTAAAAAAGAGTATTATGCTTATATTTCAGAGGTTCAATTTGTGAATAACGTGTTTGAGGTGTCAGTTTTAAAATTATAATCGGTCGTAATTTCAAAATAAATTCATCCAGATAATCAACAAAGTTTTAATCCTACTCCAACTATAAATTGTAGTTGTTATATTCCTTTAATATTGAAGTGGATATCTGGTAGTATGATATAACAATACATATTGTACGTGTAAAGCAGGTCTTGTTAGGTTATTTGAATGGAGATAAAAGAAGGTCAGCGCCGCCGGGTGGGGGCGCTGACCTTATGGGTATTGTGGGAGGGGATTATCAGCGGATGGTGAGGGTGGTCACTCCGGGAGGATAGGGGAAGCGGAGGTGGGCAGTGCGTGTGGCCGCATAGTAGACGTAGCCGTACTGGCGGATAGCCTTGAGCGACTGCGAACGCGGCAGAGCCGTGCCGTTCCACATGATCTCCTTCGGTGAGGCAATCCCTATTACCGAGAACTCGATCATCTTCCCTTCGGGCATATCCTTGTAGCCCCCTTCGGTAGAGATCTTCACCTCGGTGATGCCGTCCTTGCGCTCACCCTCAAACTTCACCAAAGCATATTCACCCTTCTCAAGCGATTCAGGCGACTTGCGGTCGTCCTCAAACAGAGTGTACTCGCTCTTGGCATCAGCCGGATAGTAGCGCACGCTAAGATAAGCGGGATCATACTGACCCACATTCTTGATTGGACGCTCATACTGCGGTATGAACGACCCTGCCTTCACAAACAGCGGGAGCTCATCGAGCGGAGCCTGCACCGTATAGCTCTTACCTCCGGCATAGCGCTTGGCCGGATTCCACCAAGAGATCCATTCCCCTTCGGGGAAGAGCACCGTGCGGCTGCGGGCACCTTCTGTCATCACCGGAGCCACAAGCACCTCGTCGCCCCATAGATATTCATCATCGAGGGCTGAGAAATCCACATCTGGGTTGGCGCCCCGGAAATTCAGCGGACGGGCCAGAGGCAGACCGTGGCGTGCGTTCTCATAGGCCAGCGTGTAATTATAGGGGAGCCACTGATAGCGCATCTTTATGTACTGCTTCGAGATTTTCTCCACTTCCGGGTAATTGTATGGCTCGGGTTTGAGCTGTGCGTGGGTGCGCAGAGTGGGGGTGAACGCTCCCATCTGAAGCCAGCGCACGTAGAGTTCAGGATCTGTGGGGCGAGCCTTGTCTACGGCGAAGCCCCCGATGTCGGAACTCATGTATCCCAGGCCGGAGAGCCCCGAAGAGAGCATGAGGTTCACCTGCGGGGCGAAACCTCCCCAGGAGCGTGACACGTCGGTGGTCCAGGGCACCACGCCGTAGCGCTGCAGCCCTGCCGTGCCGCCGCGCATAAGCAGGATCGGGCGCATATCGGGGAAATCCCGGCGGAGACCCTCGTAGATGAGTCGCGACCATTCGTTGCCGTACACGTTGTGGTACTGCGTGGCAGTCTGGCCGTTGGCGTGCACCATCGATTCTGGATGCACCTCTGGTTCACCCAGATCGCCCCACCATCCTGACAGGCCGTCCTGCGTAAGGTCGCGGTATCGGCTCCAGAGCCAGTCGCGGGTCTCGGGATTGCTGATATCGAGCATGCCGGCATCTCCGACCCATGTCTGCACATCGTGAGTCATCCCATCCTCATCGCGCACCAGCATCGAGCGCTCGGATAGGAAGTTATAGTTGTCGATGGCGCCGTTCTTATTGATGTAGGGCTGCGAGATCACGACCATATTCACCCCCTTCTCCTTCAGGTCGCGGAGCATCTGCCGGTGGTCGGGCCACTGGGATGGTTCCCATTCAAGGCGCCCCATGTCCTTCTCCACGCCATACCAGTAGAGATCGAGCACGATGCCGTCCACGGGATATCCGCGTGTTTTGAGCGAGTCGACCACTCCGAGTGCCTCCTGCTGTGTGCGGTAGCCGTATTTGGATGTGATATATCCAAGACTCCAGAACGGGGGGAGCGGCTGGCGCCCGGTGAGTCGTGAATAATTCGACACGACTCCGGCCAGATCGCCTTCGGGAGAATTGATAAAGTAATAAGAGAGCGCACGCGGAGTGTCGGAAGTATATACGATAGTGTCGCCCAGAGAGAGCGCGGCCTTGTTGTAATCGTCGAAGAGAATGCCGAATCCCTTGTCGGAAGCGAAATAAGGGATAGAGATGCCCATCTGCGAGATGCGCGGGTCTCCCTTGGTGTAGCCGTAGTTCTGGCGGTTGTACATCGAGAGGGAGTCGCCGTTGAGTGTCAGGCGGTGTCCACGTTCGCCGGCGCCGTACAGGCGTCCGGCCTTCGAGCCGTCGAAGCTGACGCTTTTCACCCGTCCGGAATTGTCGACGCCCCCGGTTTCGGTCAGGATTTCGCGGCCGTCGGAGTCAAGGAAGCTGACGGTGCCGGTGGTGCGGTCTACACGCACCTGAACCGAACTGCTCATAAGCGCAGCCCACCGGGGAGTGATCAGTTCCACCACCTTATCCGAAACTTCAGGCTGCATCACAGCGGCCTGCGAGGGGAAATAAGGGGTGGCCGCAGTGTCGGCGGGGAGCACCGTAATGCGGAAAATATCATTGGAGTAAGGAGTCACCGTCACCTCCCCTTTCGGGGTGGCCACATGCATCGAGCCATCGGGGCGACGAGTCACCTCCCCCTCCTTCATGGCTGCATGTGCGGTAAGCAGAGATGCTCCGGCAGCCAGAGCGAGGGCTGCCGGAAGTATCAGAGTATGTCTCATTTGTCGTTGAATTCGATATCTTCGTCAATAATCACATGCCAGGGGAGACCCGACACGGCGAGTTTCTCAAGGAAGGGGTCGGGGTTGAATTCCTCCACATTATGTACGCCGGGCATCACCCACTGACCAGTCAGGAACATATATGCTCCCACCATGGCCGGAACTCCGGTGGTGTAGCTTACGGCCTGAGCGCCGGTCTCGCGGTAGGCTTCCTGATGCGAGCAGTTGTTGTAGATGTAGTAAGTGGATTCCTTGCCCTCCTTGTCGAGTCCGGAGATGCGGCATCCGATAGAGGTCTCGCCGGTGTAGTTCTCACCCAGCGATCCGGGGTCGGGGAGCACCGCCTTCAGGAACTGGATCGGAATTATCTCCTTTCCCTCGTAGATTACCGGGTCGATACGGGCCATCCCTATGTCCTGAATCACGCGCAGGTGAGTGAGATATTCCTGACCGAAAGTCATCCAGAAGCGGGCACGCTTTATTGTGGGGAAATTCTGCACCAGCGACTCCAGCTCCTCATGATACAGCAGATAGCTCTCCCGCTCGCCGATGTTGGGGTAGTTGAGCGGACGGTGGATTTCGAGATTCTCAGTCTCCACCCACTTGCCGTCCTGCCAGTACTTCCCTTTCTGGGTGATTTCGCGGATATTGATTTCGGGGTTGAAATTGGTGGCGAAAGCCTTGCCATGGTTTCCTGCGTTGCAGTCTACGATGTCAAGATATTCCATCTTCGAGAAATGATGCTTTGCGGCGTATGCCACGAATATTGCCGACACACCCGGGTCGAATCCGCAGCCGAGTATCGCGGTAAGTCCGGCCTCTTCGAATCGTTTGCGGTATGCCCATTGCCAGGAATACTCGAAGTGAGCCTCATCCTTCGGCTCATAGTTGGCGGTGTCGAGGTAATTCACGCCGCATTTCAGGCACGCTTCCATGATAGTGAGGTCCTGATAGGGGAGGGCTACATTTATGCAGATGTCGGGTCTGTGGCGGTTGAAAAGCTCCACAATCTGGTCGACGTAATCGGCGTCGACCTGATCGGTGACGATATTCTTTGCTCCGATTTTTTCTACGAGCATGTCGCATTTCTCCTTGCGGCGGGAGGCCAGCACGATTTCAGTGAAGACCTCCGGATTCTGGGCGCATTTAGCAGCCACCACGCTGCCGACACCGCCGGCACCGATAATCAAGACTTTTCCCATTATTTCTATAATTGATTTGTCGTAAATAAAGTCGCATACCGTGGCGCGATAACCCCTTTCGGGGAGAGGCGACCGCAGTAGAGTTCAATTTGCGAATTTACAAAAAAAAAATGAGAAAAGCCTGCTTATTCATTGCCATAGGGTGAAATCCTGGTTAAATATTGTAGATGCCGGGTCCGGGTGGGGTGGATTGAAAAGCAATGCGGCCTGCCCCGCCTGATGGCGCGGGGAGAGGGGTGATGGGTGATGGGTGGGGGCGGCTCACGCCGGGCGGCGGCGCGAGAGCAGGATGTAGGCTATCGTGAATAGCCCGAGCAGGATGAGCATCACGGTCTGTCCGCTCCATTGTAGCATTGAGAAGGCGGTGCCCTGTGCCTCGCTCACGCCGTAGAGGGCGAGTCCGAACATTATGGCGATGTTCCAGGGGCCGAGGCCTCCGTTGCTTGGGATTCCCATGGCAATCGAACTCAGCACGAAAGCCACCAGACAGGGGAGCAGTCCGAATCCCAGCCCCGGGGCGGCACAAAGTCCGCGGGTGAACGGGAAGGCATAAAATGCCACATAAAGCTGCATGTAATAGCATCCCCAGAGCAGCAGCGACAGGATGATGAATGCCGAACGGTGGCGCATATGCAGCACCGAAGCGAATCCCTGCCACATTTCGAGCCCCCATTGCCGCAGGCGGGTTACGAAGCGAGTTCCGTGCCATCGGCGGTAGGCGGCCGCCATAAGCAGCAGGGCGGCCGCCAGAGCCACCCACACCCAGGGGGAGGCGAGGAGCGCGAGCAAGTCGCGCCCTATGGGATAGCGGTCGAGAAAGGCATCAATGGCCGGGCGGGCCAGTACAAGAGTGAGCAGGAAGAGGAGCAGCACGGTGAATGAGTCGGCCAGACGGTCGGATACCATCGACCCGATTACGGTGGTAAGCTGCGCCTTCTGCCGCTTGGCGATATAGGTGCATCGCCAGAGGTCGCCCAGGCGAGGAAAGATGATATTGAGCGCGTAGCATCCGAAGATGGAGCAGCATAGCGCCATATAGGGAGGGCGGATGCCGAGGGCCCGGAGCTGCAGCTGCCAACGCCGGGCGCGGATCATGTGGGATACCACCGAGAGTCCCATAGCGCAGAGTATCCACCGGTAATCCACACCGGTGCGGATGATGCGCATCATGTCGGCGAAATTTACCTTGCTGAATAGATACCACAGCAGCGCCACGGTCAGTCCGGCGGCCAAACTCCAGCGCAGGGAGCCTGAAAGGAGTTTTCGGGTGTTCGGAGAAATCGGCATATTAGTTTTTTTCGGAATATTAAAGAAGATACCGCCTGCCCGATCCGGAGCCGGATGGCGGGCAGGCGGTGGTGATATGACGGGAGGTGATTCATCACCGGCACTTAAGGCCGGTGATGACCGTGTATGATGTCACGTAGAGAGGAGGGGAAAAATCAGTTGAAGCGGCGGTTGCCCTGCAGCGCGGGTTTCCCTTCGGCAGCGGCATTCTGCTTCTTCTGTCCGCGGCGCAGGATGGCCCATGCCACGGGAGCGGCGCAGAAGAGTGTGCAGAATGTGCCCACAACCACACCGAAGATCATTGCAAACGTAAACGAGCGGATCGTGTCGCCACCGAGGAAGAAGATGCAGAGGAGCACCAGCAGAGTCGAGAATGAAGTCATCACCGTACGTGAGAGGGTCGTGTTGAGACTCTTGTTGATGGTCAGGAAGCGGTCTTCCTTCGGATATACCTTCATCATCTCACGCACGCGGTCGAATACCACCACCGTATCGTTGATCTGATAACCGATGATGGTCAGCACGGCAGCGATAAACGACTGGTCAATCTCCATCGAGAAGGGGAAGAAGCCCCAGCAGACGGAATAGAAGCCAATGATGAGGAACGCTGTGAGTGCCACGGCGCAGACGGCGCCTACGGAGAATGCGATGTTGCGGAAACGCAGCAGGATGTAGAGGAACATGCAGACCAGAGCGATTCCCACGGCCCAGTAGGCGTCGGCACGCATGTCATCGGCCACGCTCGGACCCACTTTCTGGATCGAGATGATACCGTTGTTCTCATCAGCTACGCGGAATGCGTTGATGTCCATCGTCTTGCCCGAAGCATCGGTGAGTTCGGACTGGAGGTTCTTGTAGAGGATGTCGGTGATCTCGTTCTCTACGCCTTCGGTCTCATCGGCGATCTTATAGTTGGTGGAGATGCGCACCTTCGAGGGGCCGTCGATAGTGATTACGTTGACCGATACGGTCTTGTCATCGGCGGCTGTCTGGAATGCGTCGAGCAGTTTGCTCTCCACATCCTTCGGATTCACATCCTTGACGAGCTGCACCACATAGTTGCGACCGCCCGAGAAGTCGATACCCTGGTTCATGCCGCGGATGGCGAGCGAAGCGATCGATACCACGATAAGGGCAAGCCATACTACAGAGGCCACCTTCGTCTTGCCGAGGAAGTTGATCTTCGAGTCGGTGAGGAAGTTGCGGCTAAGGCCGGTAGAGAATGTCATGCCGGAGCAGCGGCCGTTCTTGGTGATAAGGTCGAAGGCTATGCGTGTCAGGAATACTGCTGTAAAGAACGAGCAGACCAGACCGATGATAAGCGTAGTGGCGAAGCCCTTGATCGGGCCCGAACCGAAGATAAGCAGGATCACGCCGGTGATGACCGAAGTGAGGTTGGAGTCGAAGATGGCCGAGAAGGCATTCGAGTAACCCTCTGCGATGGCCTGACGGAGCTTCTTGCCCGACTTAAGCTCCTCCTTGGTGCGCTCGAAGATAAGCACATTGGCGTCGACGGCCATACCCAGGGCGAGCACGATGCCGGCGATACCCGACAGAGTGAGCACAGCCTGCAGCGAAGCGAGGATACCGAGAGTGAAGAAGAGGTTGAGGATCAGACCTACGTTGGCCACCAGACCGGGCACCACGCCGTAGATGCAGATCATGAAGATCATCAGCAGCACCAGAGCCACGATAAACGAGATGAAGCCCTGCTGGATGGCCTCGGCGCCGAGCGACGGACCGATCACATTGTTGCTCACCACCTTCACCTGAGCCGACATCTTGCCCGACTTAAGCACGTTGGCAAGGTCGTTGGCCTCTTCGGGGGTGAAATTACCGGTGATTTCAGAGGAGCCGCCGGTGATTTCGTTGTTGACGTTGGGGTAGGAATATACATGGTTGTCGAGTACGATGGCGATCGGGCGGCCGATGTTGTTGCGGGTCAGAGTGGCCCATTCGCGTGCGCCACGGTCGTTCATGCGCATGTTGACCACGTTGCCGCGCATATTGTCATACTCGGAGTTGGCCGAAGTCACGGCGTCACCCTCGAGGGCTGCCTCACCCTTCAGGGCGATAAGCTGCCAGTAGGGGGTGGTGCGGTATTCCTTGTCGTTTTTCTTGATGGGGTTGCCCTGGGTGTCGGTCAGCGGAATTTCCACCGGCTTGACTTCCCATACGAGCGAGAGGTCGCTGGGGAGCTTTGATTTGGCGAGAGGCGATGCGAAGATGCTGTCCACGAGCGCCTGGTTGGCCGGAGATACCAGACCCACCACCGGGCTGCCCTCACGCTGGCGACCGCCGAGCAGAGCGATCACGTTGGTGTGGTTGATGGTGTCCTGGGCTGCGTAAGCCTCAGCGAAAGCGGCCAGTTCGGGGAGGATTTCATTGTAATTGTATACCTCATAGAACTCCAGATTGGCCGATGACTTAAGCAGGTCGGTCACTCGCTCCGGCTCCTTCACGCCCGGGAGTTCGAGCAGGATCTGTCCTGTCTTGTCCTGAAGCTTCTGGATGTTGGGCGCCACCACGCCAAACTGGTCGATACGGGTGCGGAAGATATTGAAAGCGGCATCCACCTGGCTTTCCACCTGGCTGTTGAGAGCCGAGGTAACTTCCGAATTGGATGAAGAATTCTTGAGTTTACCGAGATATTCACCTTCGCGAGTGAAGAGCGAGACCATGGTTCCGGGCTGGAAATTGGCGGCCACCTTCTGCACGAAATCCTTATCGGCAGCCTTGGCTCCATTCTTCTCGGCGGCAGCGATGGCGGCATTCACCTGCTTGAGAGCGGCTTCGCCGTTGACATACTGACGGAGAATGTCGGGCACAGAGATTTCGAGCACCACGTTCATGCCCCCCTTGAGGTCAAGACCGAGGCCGATCTCATTCTTGCGCACCTGATTGTAGGTGTAGCCGAGATAGACTTTCTCTTTGTCGATAGAGTCGTTGAATTGCTTCAGACTTTGCTTGTAGACGTCATTGGTGACGTCCGAGGTGCCCGCTGCCTTGGCTGCGAACTCACGCGCCTGCTTTTCGTAATGAGAGGTCACGAAAGAGAAGCTGATGTAGAATCCGCAGATAAGAATCAGGAGCACCGCGATGGTGCTGATAAACCCTTTGTTCTGCATTGTGAAGTTAAGTTGTTATATATGTTTTAATTTTTCTCTTGAGTCGCCATCTCCGGCAGGTGCCGAAGCCTCCGAAGCCTCCGAAGCCTCTTTGGGCGGGGTTGCGGCATGTCGCCGCGACACACTCCGGGGAGGGTATGGCGTTTCAACCTGCAAATATAGTGCAAATTTTTCAGCTGATAAAGAGTAAAGGGGTGAAAATCGGTGTATAATGGTATTTTTTACCACTTTACACACCGATTTTCACCCTTTCGTAGTATATATCATAAATCACACAAGGATTTCAAGCGTTTTTCGGTTCGCCGTGCGGATATGTCGGCCGGGGCTGCTATATTTGCCGGGGCTGCGGTGGCCGCGTCCGGGCTACTGCAGACGGCTTGAGGGGAACTGATTGTAGAAATCATCCTCGTCGTCCTCTTCTTCGGGGTTGGTCTGGTTGTTGTTGCGTTCGTTCTTGCGCGGTGTGGGCTTGTTCTTGAGCAGGGTCGAGGGTTTCATCTCGTCGGCCGGCGTGTCGAACACGCGCCAGGTCTCTTCCTTGTTCCAGTTCTGTTTTACGGAGATGGATTTCGGATAGTAGAAGGCGGGTTCGGGCTGGCGCCCTTCGAGTATGTCGCCCGAGTCCCAGCGGCCGTTGCCGTTGAGGTCGGCCACGATGCGGAAGTAGAACTTGCCGGGCTGCAGATTGTTGAATCTCACGCGCCCTCCTTCGAGAGGCATACGGCGTGTCGGCGCATCCGACTGGCTCAGAATTTCCACAAATGCAGGAAGCGCGACGGGCCAGTCGGCCACATTCAGTATCAGCGAACAGTATTCCTTTTCGGCCTTTGTGCTGAATTCTTGACTGAACGGAGCCGTAGAGAGACCGTAGATGCTCTCCATGGCGAGTGTATCGGCTGAAAGGCGGTATTTAGTGCCGTATTTCCAAGGTCGCTCAATGCGGTATAGGCGCGGATTGAGCGAATCGCGTAGCAGACGGGGACGCCCGGTGTCGGTCCAGAGCGTATCCACGAGTTCTTCGAGCCGGAATGCCGCCGAGTCCAGACGTGCCAAAGGTGCGTCGGTCTGAATCAGCAGCGGGCGGTCGACATCAAGCTGACTGCTGACCAGACTGTACTGCATCAGTTTTACAGGCGGCGGGGTAGTATCGGCCTCCGCCTCCTTCTTTTTCTTGTCGGCCTTGGGAGCCTTCGGTTTGCGGGGACGGTCGGTAGTGAGGCGCAGCGTGTCGCTCACGGTAATGTAGCGGCTCAGCGAGTCGAGTTTCTGATACCCCACGGCCAGGCGCAGCGTGTCGGTGGCGATGATGCGCGGATCCTTGATCCACAGCGAGATGGTGTCGGCCCCTTCGGAGCGCTCCATCACATACCAGTCGGCGGCATCTTCAATCCCGGCAAGCGCGAAAGTGGGTACCGGACGGTTGGGCGCGTTGAATACCAGATTGATACGTGTGGAATCCTGACGTGTATACGAACTTACAAACTGCTGTTTCCTGTCGGTCAGGAAAGAGCGGAGCAGCAGGTCGTTGGGAAGGAAAACGGTGCGCGGGCGGGTGACGATGCTGTCGACTGTGCCGAGTTTGGTATTGAAGATGGTATCGGTGGCGGTGGCGCTTTCGGAGTATGGCTCTACCACCGTCTCATAGAAAGCCATCTCCTCTTCGGGGGAGGAAAAGAGATAGTCGGAATTGGTATCATCCAGAGCATATACGCGGTAACGTCCCGGAGCCAGCCCTTCGATGGAGAAACGTCCCCGGTCGTCGGTGCGGGCCACGCGGTCGAACATCCGGTGGAAGATTGCGGGCAGGTCCTGCATGTTGGCCGTCGTGTCAGATAGCGGGGGGAGGGGGCGCACGTCGGGTATCATCACCGAGTCTGCATCATAGGCCACGCGGTGCACGCCTACGATCTTGGACTGCATCGGTTCCATACCCAGGGCCGAGAGCACGCGTCCGGCAATGCGCAGCGAGTCGACCACCGGACCGGTGGAAAACGTATATGAGAAATTCACCAGCGGATTCGCCTCATTGTTATCCTCGATAGCATCGGCGAAATCGATGGTATATGTGGTATTCGGAAGCAGCGAGTCGGTGAAGCTCACCGTCACGCGTCGCCCCTGCGAGGCCACACGCGGGATGCTTTTCGACGGAGGCGACACCGCCACCTTCTGCATGGCATCCTTAACGTTTACCAATTCGTCGAAATCAATATTGACCTTATCGGCAGTGACGGACACATTGGCTGAGTTCGGAGCCGGAGTGGCGCGCACGAATCTTGGCGGCTGCTCGTCGCGGGCGCCACCGGATGGATTGCCTATGCTGGCGCAGGCAGCGGCGAGCAACGTCACCGTCGCCAGCAGTGCGATATGAAGAGAATTCCATTTCATGACTGCAAATTTAGCGATTTGCCTCCATTCTACCACCTGTTATGGCAAGAAAAAGCATCCGGCCTCTGGGAAGTCAGACGCCGGATTCCTGTAGGGTTCGGTTAAGATGTGTGTTTCAACACTTGACCGTCGGTTAGAAGCATGAGAGAAAATTTTTTGGATCATGTGTGCCGTTGCATCTCGAATACACAATGCAGTGGGTTTCTACCTTGCACAGGATGTGAGAAGAGCAATTACTTTGTGCGGGGCAACCTAAATCGGTAGGAACGCATCCGACATCTGCAGTTACACAAAATGCTAAATCCATAGGTTGTGCCTCGTTCTGTGAATTCCCCGCATATGTTAGGGATTTCTCTTCTGCATATATATCGAGAGTGGGCAGATTCTCGATATACTTCTGAAGTCGTATATTCATATCGTATTGTATGTTGGTATTAATTCTTTGGTTTCTTGTCAGGAGCCCATGATGTGCCTTTGAAAATCAGGTTGAATACGAATCCCGGCATCGGATTGATTTTCGTTCCGAAATAATTCATATTGATCTCGCCGGTCTGAAGCATCCGGTAATTATCGGGTGTCATAGTGCCGTAGAGTGCCAAAACATCGCCGTACACATTCCGTGACCAGAATACAAGAATCTCCAGCATATCATCGTTGTCGGGCATAGGAGCGCAGAACAATTCAAATACATTGAAATCGTTGAAAGAGCCGATAGTGTTCAGATTCTCGGGAATCGAATTTATTATGTCGTTCACCCGATTGAACACTTCCTGAAATTCCTGTGCCTGGCCATTCACATGGGTCCCCCATATTTCCAGCTTCTCAAAAGGAATATTACTTTCAAATTCAGTAATCAGTTTACGAGCGTCATCGCCGTATAGCATATTGCCTACTGATTCAGTCTTACAGATCTTCTCAAAATACGGGCGAAGGGTCTGTGCGTCAGCTTGCATGCTGATTATGCCGATTATCAGCATGAAGAATAGTACCAGTCTTTTCATAGTATTCTAATTTTAGATTTCATTATTCTGCGGATTCCCGAGGCTTGAAATGTAAGCGATTTCCTCAATGTTTTGAAGAACCTGATAATCCTTTTCCTTGTCACCTTTGAAAAGACATTCCCATTGAGGATTGATCATAATTCTCTTATAACAGCCACTGGCGCATAATGGGAATATTCTGCATGTTTTACATTCCTTTATTTGGGTTTTCTTACTAAGGTATTTGTCAAAATCACTATTGATGATTTTGATTGGGTCAGAAGACTCTATATTCCCTATTGTCGGATCCTTATAATAATCTACTGCGCTGCATTTATATAAATCACCATTGTAATTTACTAAAATGGCGTTTTTTCTATCACCATAGCATGATGACCTGATCCAATCCAAGTCTCTGCTATCTGGTAGGATGCCACATTCTATAAATTTTTCTTTGATTTTAAAAAACTGATCATTAAGCATCCCGTTTTTTGTATCCTGCCACACTTGTTGGCAGGTTAAGCGAAGGTGCTGCTTGGTCTCTTTGTCTAAATCCTTAAAATCATTACATATTCCATCGGCAAATTTGATATTTTGATGAGTAAGATTTAGTCGGATAATGACATCTATGCCATTCTTCGCCAATTCTATCATAGTATGTATGACTTTGCCATACGAATCTCCATCCTTGAGTATTCTTGTATTGTTGTGGCACTGGCGACCGCTATCAAGAGTAATTTGATAATTGGAATTTGGATACTGTTTTACGAATTCAATTATTTTGTCATTAATAAGTAACCCGTTTGTGGTAAATACAAAATGTAGTGGTTTGTTATATTTTTGACATATCTCAGAGGACCATTGCATGAATGGTTTGAGGAAATTGTCGAATTGCAAGAATGGTTCACCTCCAAAAAATGATATTGTCAAGGATTTTATATCAGATGACAGTATTTTTACCACAAGACTCTTAATCCGTGATATAGTCATATCATTTATTGATCCCGCCACATGTTTTTCTATGCAGTACCAACAACGGCAGTTGCATTGCAAAGTGGGATTGATCATAAGATAGAAGTTGTCATTTCTAGCTAAATTGGTTATTAAGGAATTGATTGCATTCTCAGCCTCGTCTATAGAGGAATCCACAATGAACCCATGTTTATGCATAAACGATATAATGGTATCATTGGTAACTTCTTCAAGTGCAGGGAGATTGGAATCCGATATCCTGATGTTGGCGTGAGTGAATGCATTGTAAAGAATGAAAGAATTATCATCGCTCTTTACAATACTGTTGTAAATACTATATTTGTATTTTATGATTTTTTGCATAACGTTGATGTGTAGAATTATTGATATGTAGATAACAATAAGAACTGCGATTTAGTTTCAGCTAATTGCAGTTCTTTTTTAAATAAAAATAGATTTGGCGTTAAGTGCTGATTTATAGAGTATGATTGAGTAATATCAAAGGTTATTTGAGCCCAATAGAAGTTACTCCTTGCACTTGGCGTCGATAAGGAGGCGGGGTTCACGCGGGAAATCTCCGGCTTATGAGGGCGATGAGGCATAGATAGCACGCCGACACTGTAATCGACATTAACCAGGAAGTGTAAAAGAGGGATTGCATTAGTGCGATCCCCGGACTGATAATCAGCACGCTTGACAGGAGGCGGATAAGATAACGCTTCGGGTCAGAGAGGTGCAGCTTATTGCATAAGATTAACAGCAATGAGGATATGCATATGATGATGCAATTGAATAAGTAAGTTTTCATCTACGATTGTCAATGATACTTTCCATAAGGAGATACACTCTTGACCCAATGCCCTGAGGCCATCGGTCATTAGGATTACCCTTACGAGTTCTCATTTTTCCGCCAGTTAAGTGTTTCAATAGGAGCGAAAAACGGGATGGCACTATAACGTCCCTGCAGATATCCCTTACGCACATTCTCGCGGGGCCTGTATTCTGCAAGCGACACGAGGCGTGACGCTCCGTCGTTAGCCTTTTCCACAAACCATACCTCATCCGTGCGTATCAGATCAAGATTAAGCAGATTGCACTCGTGAGTGGAGATGACAAGCTGCGAGTCTCTGCGCGGTGAAAGCTGGTGAATATAGCATTCTATCAGCTTTTGCGATAAAAGGGGATGCATGCTGCGGTCAATCTCATCAATCATATAGTCCACTTCATTGTGCGCTATGTCGATAAGCATGGGAATAAAATCAAGCAGTCTGATCGATCCATCGGATTCTTCATCCATTTCAAACACTACCTCATCGCCGGCATCATTACGGTGTACGGCTTTTTGCTTGAATATGGAGTATGAGCCATCCTCCTTGAAATCAAAGAAAAAACATTCATTGCTTTCAGGTGCGGCCACAAGTGTGGTGCGTCCCGGAGTGGAACTGCCTAATATGCGGTCAAGCAGTGTGCCGGGGAGATTGGTTTCCTCTTTGGAACGTACCGGGAAACGTCTGACATCCACGATACCGGTATTGAAATAGTGAAGAAGTGATCGTGTGGCCTCATGGAATTTCTCATCTTGTTCGGCATTGAACGATAGTCCGCGGAAGCGGGTTCCGGGAAATATTATACGCAGACCTGATGCAAACCATGAGTAGGCAGCCTTTATAGCGCATAATCCTTTGCCATTGCGCTCTATATATTCAGACAGGAAACTCTTTTTTGCCGGAGTACCTTCGCCGAGGAACTTTATAAACATTGCCACTGAAGAATCTCCGTGAATGTCGCCAAATTCAAATTCGCTGCCATTATGTATGGATTTTCGTGTGAATATCAGTCGGTCGTTGCGGCTGTTGATTTCATATAGCCATTCTTCCTGAATACCGTTAATTGAAAACTCAATCCCATAAGCGAAGTATCGGCCTGCAGTCTTGAATTCAATCTCGATCTTTGAAACAGGATTTATGGGTCTGGAAAGTTTAAAAGGTTCAAAATCGCCGATAGGAAATCTGCCGGTGGCAATCTGTTGGAGTACGGAGATTGCTTTTATTACATTGCTCTTACCGGAGGCATTGGCTCCGTAAATCACTCCTATTTTCAATGCGGATATATCATCCCGTTTTTGGGCTCGGCATACATGGGTAGGATGGGTTGTGCCTTTGCCTGCAACGAAACTTATGCAGGTCTCTTCCTTGAAAGAGTATATGTTTTCAAAAGTGGCGCGGAGTATCATGTGTTGTCGTATGATGATATGATTTGTGCAAATTTACGACAAATATTTTGGCTATACAAATTGATAGTGGGATTTCAGATATTGCTGTCCGGTAAAACTTTGACATGATAGGAAATGGACTATCTTTATCTCATACAGCATGAAACAGACTCGTATAGATGTCTTTTAAGGGCTTTTTGATGCTTAATGCTACCAATTTCACATCGCCTCAAATGACAAGCCCTTTTTCGTAAAACAGGTGTAACTTGTTATATTTGTAGAGAATATATGATTTTGTCTTTTTTTACCGGACAGCAATAGATTTCAGAAGGACTCATGTGAAAATCCATGCACGAATCCGACAATGAGGTAGACGACTATGAGCCGCATCCGGCCGCAGTGACTTTTACGTTCCACGCGGGGAAAAAAAGACAGCCGCGGCAAGCGGTGAAGCTTATCGCGGCTGTCGGTATGGGAAGTGTAGGGAGTGGCCGGAGGCTTACTCCTTGCACTTGGCGGCGATGAAGTGGCGGTTCATGCGGCCGATGTTGTAGAGCTTGATGTTCTTGGGGCACTCGGCGGAGCAGGCACCGGTGTTGGTGCAGTTGCCGAAGCCGAGTTCGTCCATCTTGGCCACCATGGCGCGCACGCGGCGGTCCTTCTCCACGGCGCCCTGGGGGAGCAGAGCGAGCTGGCTGATCTTGGCCGACACGAAGAGCATGGCCGAACCGTTCTTACATGCTGCCACACATGCACCGCAGCCGATGCAGCTGGCCGAGTCCATCGACTCGTCGGCGTTGACCTTCGAGATCGGGAGGTCGTTGGCATCCTGTGCGCCGCCGCAGTTGAAGCTGACGTAGCCGCCGGCCTGCTGGATCTTGTCGAACGCGTTGCGGTCGACCATCAGGTCCTTGATAACCGGGAAAGCAGCCGAACGCCAGGGTTCCACAGTGATGGTCTCGCCATCCTTGAAGCGGCGCATGTAGAGCTGACAGGTAGTGGCACCTGTAGCCGGGCCGTGCGGGTGACCGTTGATATAGAGCGAGCACATGCCGCAGATACCCTCGCGGCAGTCGTGGTCGAATACGATGGGTTCCTCATGATTCTCCACGAGCTGTTCGTTGAGGATATCAAGAGTTTCGAGGAAGGAAGTGTCAGGGGTAGTCTCGACATTCATATAAGTCTTAAACTCGCCCTTTTCCCGAGGTCCGGCCTGACGCCACACCTTGAGATTGACTTTCATTATATCATCCATTGTGTTGTCTGTGTGTGTGTTAGAGAGGTTTATGACTTATAGTTACGTGTCTGCACCTTGATGGCTTCATAATGCAGGGGTTCCTTGATCAGCTCGGGGGCCTTGTCGTCGCTTCCCTGATAGTCCCAACAGCTCACGTAGAAGCAGTTCTGGTCGTCGCGCTTTGCCTCGCCCTCTTCGGTCTGGTACTCCTCGCGGAAGTGACCGCCGCATGATTCGTTGCGGCTCAGAGCGTCGTAGGCTATCAGTTCGCCCATTGTGATGAAGTCGTTGAGACGGAAAGCCTTGTCGAGCTCCACGTTCATACCCTCTGCCGAGCCGGGGATGTAGACGTTGGTGTCGAAGTCATGGCGGATTTCCTTGATTTTCTTCAGGGCCTCCTCAAGGCTCTCCTTGGTGCGGGCCATACCTACGTTGTCCCACATCACGCGCCCGAGTTCCTTATGGATGGAGTCGACAGAGCGCTGTCCCTGGATACTCATCAGACGGTCCATCTTGGCCTGGCATTCAGCCTCGGCCTTTGCGAACTCCGGGAGGTCGGTAGAGAAATGGGGCACTGAGATCTGGTCGCTCAGATAGTTCTGGATAGTGTAGGGGAGTACGAAATAACCGTCGGCCAGACCCTGCATCAGAGCCGATGCGCCGAGGCGGTTGGCACCGTGGTCGGAGAAGTTGCACTCACCGATTGCGAAGAGACCCTTAACGGAAGTCTGGAGCTCATAGTCAACCCAGATGCCACCCATAGTGTAGTGGATGGCCGGGAAGATCATCATCGGGTTGTAGTACTTCACGCCGTCCTTCTCGCAGGCGAGTTCGCCGGGATTTACGTCGGTGATTTCCTCATACATATCGAAGAGGTTGCCGTAGCGCTGGCGCACCACATCGATGCCGAGGCGGTTGATGGCCTCCGAGAAATCAAGGAATACAGCCAGACCGGTGTTATTGACACCGAATCCCTTGTCGCAGCGCTCCTTTGCGGCACGCGAGGCCACGTCGCGGGGCACAAGGTTGCCGAATGCCGGATAGCGGCGCTCCAGATAATAGTCGCGCTCCTCCTCGGGGATGTCGCTGCCCTTGATCTGGCCCGACTGCAGCTTGCGTGCGTCCTCGATGTTCTTCGGCACCCAGATGCGGCCGTCGTTACGCAGCGACTCCGACATAAGTGTCAGCTTCGACTGCTTGTCGCCGTGCACGGGGATACAGGTGGGGTGGATCTGCACGAAAGCAGGGTTGGCGAAATAGGCTCCCTTGCGGTAGCAGGCCATGGCGGCCGATACGTTGCACCCCATGGCGTTGGTGGAGAGAAAGTATGTGTTGCCGTAGCCGCCGGTGGCGATTACCACAGCGTGGGCAGCGAAACGCTCGAATTTGCCTGTCACCAGGTTCTTGGCGATGATGCCGCGGGCGCGCTCCACGCCGTCTTTATCTTTGACGAGCACCACATCGTGCATCTCGTAACGGTTGAAGCTCTTCACCTTGCCGAGCTGAATCTGGCGGTTGAGCGAAGAGTATGCGCCGAGCAGCAGCTGCTGTCCGGTCTGGCCCTTGGCGTAGAATGTGCGGCTCACCTGGGCGCCGCCGAACGAACGGTTGGCCAGCAGACCGCCGTATTCGCGGGCGAAGGGCACACCCTGGGCCACGCACTGGTCGATGATATTGTTCGACACCTCGGCCAGACGGTATACGTTGGCCTCACGGGCGCGATAGTCGCCACCCTTTACGGTATCATAGAAAAGACGGTATACGGAGTCGCCGTCGTTCTGATAGTTCTTCGCTGCGTTGATACCGCCCTGAGCCGCAATCGAGTGGGCGCGGCGGGGAGAATCCTGGATGCAGAAATTGAGCACGTTGAAGCCCATTTCACCAAGAGTGGAGGCGGCCGAGGCACCTGCCAGACCCGTACCCACCACGATTACATCGAGCTTGCGCTTGTTGGCCGGGTTGACGAGTTTCTGGTGAGCCTTGTAATTGGTCCATTTCTCAGCGATAGGACCCTCCGGGATCTTGGAATCTGCCGGATTCATTGTTTTTACTTTCGTGATATCAATATTTTCCATATCGTCAGTGAAATGATTTATTTTTGAGTAGAGGGAGCTGCCACACCTGTAGAGGGGGCCACAGCCTCCTCGTCCACTGCGGGATACGATTCAAGATAATCGATGAAGTCTACCTGATGCTGGAGGAAATTGATCATACCCTCGTACTTGTCTCCGAAATATGAGGCGGCCTGGGGGTTCTGCATCTGCTGATACTGACCCTTTACCATCTGTACATAATCATCATAGCTTGCAGAAGAGAGGGCCTGCACGGCGGCGGGACCGAAGTCGTCCTCATACTCGGGCACTACCATATCCTTATACTGCTCGCGGAGCTCGGGGTCGTTGAGATAGAAGTGGCGATTGGCGTTGACAGTGAACACTATAGCCTCGGCGATAAAGAGCACCACTACTATCGAGCACCACCAGGCACCGATTTTCTTCAGACGCGGAATCCACACGGTGCTGTCCCAGCCCACAGACTGGAACATCGACCAGATGCCGTGGTTGAGGTGGAACCAGAGGGCAATGAACCCGATGCAATACACGATAAGAGTCCAGGGCTGCTGGAAGGCTTCCTGCAGGAAGAGAGTGCCGGCTGCGGCGGGGATTTTGGTGTGTTCACCGAGAATTTCCACGAGCTGCATCTTGGCCCAGAACTGGATCATGTGCACCACGAGGAATGCCAGGATTACGATACCGAGCACGAGCATGTTCTGCGACGACCATTCCACCGACTTCGGACGGTGAGACACGGCATAGCGTTCGTGGCCACGGGCGCGGCGGTTCTGCAGCGTCAGCATGACGGCATAGATGATGTGAACGACGATAAACGCTGCCAGACCGGCCGAGGCAATCAGCGCATACCAGTTAGCCCCGAGGAAGAGGCATACTGAGTTGTAGGCTGCGGGCCAGGCGATGGCGACTGCGTTCATCAAACAGTGAAAAGTCAGGAACAGTACCAGCACGGCGCCTGTGATGGCCATGATGAACTTACGTCCTACTGAAGAGTTTGATAACCACATAGCAGTTCTGTAAAATTTTAGAGTTTTATTTAATTGTTTTTGATTTCCGACTCTATTTCATGACAGATTTATGCGGTATCGGCCGCTCCTCAAGCTTGCTTCCGTGCGGCTTCGGAGGTGCTGACACGGCATGACCCGGTCAATAACTGCAAAATTATTATAAATCTATCTATCCACAAAGAAAAAGACTTAAAAAATTGGCACCGCATACCTAAAAATGAGTATCGCCCCTGCCGCGCCCCCTCGCCGGCGGGGGCAACGCCGGGATGTGAGACTGTGGACATAAGATTCAGTTACACGCCAGTACAGCGTCCTGCAGGTATCTGTGTAAGCTGCAATGCGACTATATTATAGTCAAGGGATTTGATGGGCACCATGTCGGTTTAGCTTTCACAATGAAGATGTGGAGTGTGGGTTGGTACGTTAACCACCGCTTGCATGTATAGTATCTGATTTGGTCATGTAATTTTAATTGTCGCCATAACAGTTGGTTACGGCCTTGGTCAGTCGGTTTGTCTGCGCTTTTTTTTTTTAGGCTGTCGGTCATGCCTGTTTTTGTTGCGTTTTCGCCTGCGATTTATGAACCGCTTTGAACCGCTTTGAACCACTTTTAGGTCGTTTTTTTATAGGCCCGATGCCCGGACCACGTCCCTGCGTCCTCGCCTAACACGCTGTAAGACAGTAAACAAATCGGGGCCATCCGCAGATGACCCCTCGGTGAAGCGGCTGGGATTCGAACCCAGGACCGACAGCTTAGAAGGCTGTTGCTCTATCCAGCTGAGCTACCGCTCCTTACCTCGCCATATACGGTGCCGCTTTGCGTGTGCCGGACTCCGTATTTGCGTTTTATCGCGCAAATTTAGCGATTTTTTTTTATTCCCACAAATTTATCCGCATGTTTTACATCTTGCCAACACGCTTGAGGCGCACAAAAAAAATTCAAACGGCAAAATTTCTAAGAAACTGTTTAAAATTAGAATTGAAATATAGGGCATAACAAACCCTCAGCCAAAGTGTTGTGAAGGAGAAAAACATTGTTCATATGCATAGAATCAATCTCTATCAGACACTTT